>Ga0126304_10000505_pt1 | contig 16040 bp, 12 predicted proteins | sample Plot25_FD_92538 | JGI IMG/M metagenome (GOLD analysis project Ga0126304, IMG submission 92538) | Serpentine soil microbial communities from UC McLaughlin Reserve, CA, USA - Plot25 | ecosystem: Environmental > Terrestrial > Soil > Grasslands | place: USA: UC McLaughlin Reserve, Lake County... | reverse complement strand
TGCTTCGCATCAATCTATCAGTCTCACGTACGGCAAGCCCTACAACACCTATGCAATTAAAGAGGAAGAATGTGTCGGTTGCAATTTATGCCAGTTGATATGTCCAGTTGAAGATTGCATTACAATGGTAGTGCAAAGAAAAGGAGACGACTACCTGAATTGGAAAGAGTTCCAGGAAAGAGGACTTCCTTTAAATGACCATTAAACACGAATTACACGAATTGGAGCGAATTAAGACGAATGCGTCTCAACTGGCAATCGCCTCATCCGGTTGTGCCTGCGCGCCTTTGTGGCTTCCGGAATCAGCATTGAGGGTGGCCAAAGACGCCAAAGCACAAAGAAAACGTACGTGAAGTGTAAACCTTACCACGAAAGCTTCGCATAATTCGCTACAATTAGTGTAATTCGCCTAGTGGAATTCGCGCGAAAAAAATTGTACTAACTTTAAAAGAACCAATATCGAATCTTTTGATCCGCTTTATTCTCAATAATAAGCTCGTTTCTACTGATCTTCCTCCGGGAAATCTATTGGTTGATTTTATTCGTTCCGAACAAAATTTAAAAGGGACAAAAATTGGTTGCCGGGAAGGCGATTGCGGCGCCTGTGTGGTATTAGCCGGTGAGATTAGGAATGAGGAATTACAATACCAATCTCTAACTTCCTGTCTTACTCCTTTGGCCAACGTTCACAATAAGCATGTGGTTACAATCGAGGGGATCAACCTGCAGGGATTGAATCCCATTCAGCAGGCTATGACAGATGAATCCGCGACTCAGTGTGGATTTTGCACTCCAGGTTTTGTTATGTCATTCGCCGGTTTTTGTTTAAGCAGGAAAGAGCCTTCTCATGAAAACGCCATCGCTTCTGTTGATGGAAATATCTGCCGATGTACCGGCTATAAATCTATCGAACGCGCTGCGGGGAAAATTGCTCAATGCTTGGCAGGCAGGGGAAACCAGGAGCCATCAAAATTTGTTGCTCATAATAATATTCTTCCCTCTTATTTTTCTGAAATTAAAAGTGAATTACAAAAACTTTCTTCCTCAACTAACGGAGAGTTGCAAACAAATGATCAGGAAACTTTTATCAGTGGCGGTACTGACCTGTATGTACAGAGACATGATGAGCTAAAAGTTTCAGCTAACAAATATTTATTCAATCACAATCTGCTAAAAGGTATTTACAAGGAAGCAGGCCGTTGTATTATTGGTGCATCCGCAACTGTGACTGATCTGGCCGACTCTCCGATAATGCAGGAACATTTTCCGAATTTGAATCGGTATATAAAATTGATTTCTTCAACGCCCATCCGGAATATTGCGACAATCGCTGGTAACTTTATCAACGCTTCTCCCATAGGAGATCTGACAATTTTCTTTCTCGCCTTAAATGCAACGCTCGTTTTGAGTGATGGAAATCAAACGCGTGAACTTCCTTTACGACAGTTGTATAAGGGTTACAAAAAATTGGATAAGTCACATAAAGAGCATATCGAAAAAATATTCTTTGTGTTGCCCGACAATAACACAAGCTTTCATTTTGAAAAAGTAAGTAAGAGAACATATCTCGATATAGCAACAGTGAATTCCGCAATATCGATTAAGATTGCCGAGCAGACAATAGTCGAAACTCATCTAAGTGCCGGCGGTGTTGGACCCATACCTCTATACTTAGGAAAGACCGTGAATTTCTTAAATGGTAAATCGATTAACGCGCAAACAATTCGGCAATGTATTGAAGTCATGCAAAGAGAGATCAGTCCTATCAGTGATGTCAGGGGAACAGACAAATACAAACGATTATTGCTTTCGCAGTTATTCAAAGCGCATTTTGTAGAGTTGTTTAAACTCACCCCAGCGCTCTTCTGAGAGGGAGTAAATTGTAATAAACGTTTTATGAAGAATATCGATTCAGTAACACACACAAGGGGGGAGTCGGTTTACCTGGACGATATACCGCTGCTGTACGGGACATTGTTCGGCGCAGTATTTAGCTCACCTCTGGCGCATGGCATTATCAAAGCACTCGATATAGAAATCGCATTACAAATGCCGGGCGTCGTCAAGGTGTTTACTTATTTAGATATTACAGGTGAAAACCAGATTGGAGGAATTGTTCCTGATGAAGAGCTGCTGGCGGAACAGGAAGTCCATTTTTGTGGGATGCCGATCGCCTTTGTCGTTGCTTTGACTGAAGATATCGCAAGAGCTGCGTTGAAAAAAATTCGTGTTGCGATCGATCCGCTTCCTGTAGTAACAGATCCACGTGAGGCACAAGAAAAAGGAGAATTGATTGTGCCACCCAGAACATTTGTCCTTGGTGACACGGATGCTTCATGGTCAGCTTGTGAGTATATATTTGAAGGGATTGCAGAAACAAACGGGCAGGAACATCTCTACATCGAAACACAGGGCGCATATGCAATCCCCCAGGAAAATAACGGCATTAGAATTTATTCTTCTACACAGAGTCCCAGAGCCACGCAACAAGCTTCGTGTAAGGTCACGGGTCTTGCGATGCATCTGATTGAAGTAGATGTAACACGCCTCGGTGGCGGCTTCGGCGGAAAAGAAGACCAGGCCAATGCCTGGGCTGCGATGTGTGCACTGGCTGCGCATCTTCTAAAAAGACCAGTAAAATATTCACTACACAGAATGGAGGACATGGCAATGACGGGGAAGCGACATGCGTATTCTTCAGACTTTAAAATTGGCCTGAACAAGGATTTAAAGATAATTGCTTACGAAGCCACGTTTTTCCAGAATGCCGGAGCAGCTGCGGATCTTTCGCCTGCAGTATTAGAAAGAACTTTGTTTCATTGCACTAACAGTTATTTTATTCCAAATGTAAAAGCAAGAGCTTACAGCTGTCGCACCCACTTACCGCCTAATACTGCTTTTAGAGGATTTGGTGGTCCGCAGGGAATGTTTGTAATCGAATCAGCGATCGCAAAAGCAGCCGAGAGTTTGGGAATTGAGGCCGCTGTCATTCAGAGGAAGAATCTACTTCAAACAGGTGATGAATTTCCTTATGGACAACTCGCTGTCAGCGAAGCGGGTGTTTGTTGGGACAAAGCATCAACTATATACGACCTGGCAGTCATCCACCAGGAAGTAAAATTGTTTAATGAGAGAAATACTCTTGCAAAGAAAGGAGTCGCCCTGATGCCTGTTTGCTTCGGCATATCTTTCACGAACACCATGATGAACCAGGGAAGGTCTCTCGTTCATGTCTTTACTGATGGTAGCGTGAGCGTTACCACCGGCGCAATTGAAATGGGACAGGGAGTGAACACAAAAATTCTACAGGTAGCAGCAAAAGTCTTTTCAATTAGTCCCGAAAAGATAAAAATTCAGACTACAAGTACGCACAAAATTGCCAATACATCGCCATCCGCCGCCAGTGCTACTGCTGATTTAAACGGTAAGGCAACATTAATGGCTTGTAATACTATCAGGGAACGACTAATCGCTGTTGCCGCTGAGGCGTTGAATGTAGATCTCTCAACTATTTCGCTGAATAACGGGTACGTGTGCGTGAACAATGAGAAATGTGAATGGACATGGGAACGGCTGGTGATGGCTGCGTTTTTAAAACGTATAAATTTATCCGAACATGCACATTATGCCACACCTGAAATTCATTTTGACAAGTTGAAAGAAAAGGGCAATCCTTTTGCATATCATGTATATGGTACCGCTATTGTTGTTACAACTGTTGATTGCCTCCGGGGTATTTATGAATTCGATGCTGTGAAACTGGTACATGATTTTGGAACGAGTATGAATCCCGCAATAGATATTGGGCAAATTGAAGGAGGAGTCGTGCAGGGAATAGGATGGATGACGATGGAAGAATTGATGTTCGACAAAGAAGGAAGACTGCGTTCGAACACTCTGTCTTCGTACAAAGTACCTGACATTTATTCCGTTCCAAAAAAACTTGAGATTGAAGCGCTAAAAACTGACGTAGATAATCTGGCCATCTTCCGCTCGAAAGCTGTGGGTGAACCTCCATTGATGTATGGTATCGGTGCCTACTTTGCTTTGAGAAATGCTATTCGGGCGTTCAATCCTGTCGCCGACATTAGTTTTGCCGCACCAATGACTCCTGAGAAGACTTTAATGGCTTTATATGGGCAAAGAGAAAAAGAGATTGCGGAAAGAGATAAAGAGGGGCCAGGACAGAAAGAGATTTGGGAAAGAGATAAAGAGAAGGTCTGATGTAGTTTCAGGCCTCTGTGTCCTTTGTGAAGCCCTCTGTGTTACTCGGTGGTTAAAGTAACTTGCGCCGATGCGGTCAGATTAAGCATAGAGGAACACAGAAGGGAGGCAGCCATACTTTACAAAATCGAGACTCATGACAATGAGGAAGAAGTTAAGTATCACAAAGTCTCTCTTTACCTCTTTCCTCCTCTTTCTCACTTAGCCAGAAAGTATGAACAAACAACTACTGATATGGCAATTAATTCACAGCAGCCTGGTTCAAGGTGTGCCAGTGATGTTGTTGTATGTGTTAGAAAGCAAAGGGAGCAGTCCTGGCAGACAGGGATTTTTTATGGCAGTAAATCGAAACGGCGAGATGGAAGGATCAATAGGTGGAGGCATAATGGAACACAAGTTTGTTGAAATGGCGAAGGAGCAATTGAGCCACCTTAATAATTGGCCGGGAGACTCAATTATCAAGAAACAAATTCATGATAAGGCTGCCGCGAAAAATCAAAGTGGTATGATCTGCTCGGGAGAACAGACTAATTTTTTGTATCAGCTAAACGAGAATGATATATCTTATCTGGAGGACATAATGCAATGTTTGGCTGAGAACAGAAATGGCACCTTACAACTGTCCCACAACGGTTTTTCGTTTTTTAATAATGTAGTAGGTGAAAACAGTTTTCATTTCGAGTTCGATTCTGAAGATAATTGGGTGTATAGGGAAAAAATCGGATATAAGAACACTCTTCATGTCATTGGGGGTGGTCACTGTGCCCTGGCATTTTCAAAAATTATGTCGATGATGGATTTTTACATTCACCTGTATGATACCCGTGCGGAGCTACATACAATGACTCATAACAATGATGTACACCAAAAAAAAGTGCTGAAGGATTATTCAGAATTAAATAGTTTAATTTCATCAGGCAGTGATCAATTCGTGGTGGTGATGACTTTTGGTTACCGGACAGATGAAACAGCGGTAAAAGCATTGCTCGGGAAAGAGTTCCGTTATTTTGGATTATTAGGTAGCAGCAAAAAAATAAAAAAGCTCTTCTCTGATTTGAAAAAAGAAGGATTTTCGCAAGAGCGATTGGATATGATCCATGCGCCTGTAGGTTTGCCGATCAACAGCCAGACTCCCGAAGAAATTGCTATCAGTATCGCAGCCGAGATTATCCAGGTTAAAAACATTGGTTCAAAAAACATAAACGATCCGAACCTAAGGAAAATGTTTTCCAGGTAACGTATTGCTCCCGCCATTTGGTTTATCTTTTGCAAACAAGTATTGCTTTGTGTCTTTGTGTCTTCGTGGCCTCCTTGATTGTTCAGAGAGGGAGCCAGAAAGGCACGAAGACACAAAGGAAATAATTAAGCATATGCACCTTACTCCAAGAGAAACTGAAAAACTTCTTTTGTTCCTTGCGGGCGAACTCGCCCAAAAGCGAAAGGACCGCGGTCTTAAGCTTAACTACCCGGAAGCAATTGCGCTCATCAGCAGCCAGCTTCAGGAAGCAGCAAGAGATGGTCGATCAGTGGCGGAATTAATGCAATTCGGAGCAACCATCCTCTCGAGAGAAGATGTTATGGAAGGCATTCCCGAAATGATCGATGAGATACAGATCGAAGCAACATTTCCAGATGGAACAAAGCTTGTAACAGTCCACAATCCGATTCGTTAATAAACAAACACAAATCATGATTCCAGGTGAATATATATTAGCAAAGGAGCCTGTTGAATGTAATGTTGGTCGTGCTACCCTAAAAGTTGTCGTGGTAAACACTGGTGATCGGCCGGTGCAGGTTGGTTCACATTTCCATTTTTTTGAAGTGAACAGGCAAATGGAATTTGACAGAGAGAACGCTTTTGGCATGCGGTTAAACATTCCTGCAGGTACGGCCGTGCGTTTTGAGCCGGGAGAGGAGAAAGAGGTAGAACTTGTTGAGTTTGGAGGAAATAAAAAACTTTATGGCTTTAACAACCTGGTTGACGGTGATGCAACTTTGAAGGATTTGAAAAGTTCGGCAATGCGAAAACTTAAAGACAGAAACTTCAAAAACAGGAAAGCATGAGTCTTCGCATAAACAGGATAAAGTATGCAAACATGTATGGCCCAACCACGGGCGACAAATTGCGGCTGGGGGATACAGATCTAATCATCGAAGTGGAAAAAGATCATACCGTATATGGCGATGAAAGCAAATTTGGCGGTGGTAAAACTGTTCGTGATGGCATGGCTCAATCGGCAACCGCGACCAGAGAGAATGGTGTGCTTGATTTTGTCATAACAAGCCTATTGGTAATTGACCACTGGGGCATTGTAAAAGCGGATATCGGTATCAGGGATGGAAAGATCGTTGGTATTGGAAAAGCTGGTAATCCTGATACAATGGATGGCGTGGATGAGAACATGGTTATTGGGGCGTCGACTGAAGTACATGGCGGTGCAGGGTTAATTGCAACTGCGGGAGGAGTCGATTCGCATATTCATTTTATTTGTCCCCAGCAAATTGACCACTCTTTGTTCAGTGGTATAACGACCATGATTGGTGGCGGTACGGGTCCTGCAGATGGTACAAATGCCACTACTGTCACCCCGGGTGCCTGGAATATTCAAAAAATGCTTGAGGCTGCGGATGCGTTTCCCATGAATCTCGGTTTTTTGGGTAAGGGAAATTGTGCAAGCATTGAACCACTTCGTGAACAAATCGAAGCAGGTGCATTGGGATTGAAAATCCATGAAGACTGGGGTTCTACTCCGGCTGTTATCGATGCATCACTCAAAGTCGCTGATGAGTATGATGTGCAAATAGCAATCCATACGGACACACTGAATGAAGGTGGCTTTTTGGAGGACACTATCAATGCTATCAAAGGAAGAGTAATTCATACCTATCACACGGAAGGTGCCGGTGGGGGACATGCGCCGGATATTATTAAAGCTGCCATGTATCCAAATGTGTTGCCTTCCTCTACAAATCCTACGAGGCCTTATACCGTGAACACGATCGACGAGCATCTCGATATGCTGATGGTTTGCCACCACCTTGATAAGGGAGTTCCGGAAGATGTGGCTTTTGCGGATTCTCGTATCAGGCCGGAGACGATCGCAGCAGAGGATATTTTGCATGATATGGGCGTATTCAGTATGATGAGTTCTGATTCGCAGGCGATGGGCAGGGTAGGAGAAGTGATTACGCGAACATGGCAAACGGCGGACAAGATGAAGAAACAAAGAGGTTTCTTAAAGGAGGATGAGGCGCGACGAAATGATAATTTCCGGGTGAAACGATTTCTTGCTAAATACACAATTAATCCCGCTATTACTCATGGTATTTCAGAATATGTGGGATCGCTTGAGAAAGGAAAGCTTGCGGATATTGTTTTGTGGAAACCCGCATTGTTTGGTGCCAAACCGGAAATGATCATAAAAGGCGGAATGATCATTGGAAGTAGGATGGGTGATCCAAATGCTTCGATACCCACACCGCAACCTGTTATTTATCGTCACATGTTCGGCGCTTACGGAAAAGCGTTACATCAAACCTGCGCCACATTTGTTTCCAAGGCTTCGCTTGAAAATGGGTTGGTTAAACAATATGGGTTACAGAAGATGATCCTACCCGTAAAGAATTGCCGAAACATTTCAAAAAAACATCTCATTCATAACGACGCGACGCCAAACATCGAAGTGAACCCGGAGAATTATGAGGTAAAAGTAGATGGTGAACATGTAACGTGCGAACCGGTATCGGTATTACCACTCGCGCAGCGATATTTTTTGTTTTAAACGTCGCTTTCTTGTCCCATTGTGTCATTGTGGCATCATTGATTACACAAAAAAGAGAACAAAATGACACCAGGACGCAAAGGAGAGCACACAAAAATACATCTGATGGTCATTAAAGAAAAAGTAGGCAATATAAAAAATATACAACCTGGCGACCGGATGATTGACCATCTCGAATTGGAATGGTATGAAACCTCAAAAAGGATTCTTCATAAGCAAACAAATTCCGGTAAAGAGATCAGCTTAAAATTTCTAAACCAGACTCAAAACTTAACAGAAGGAGATATCTTATATGAGGACGGGGAAATGCTGGTTGTTGTACAGATCAGGCCATGTGAAACAATTGTGATAAAGCCTGCCTCAATGTATGAGACGGCCTATATCTGCTACGAAATTGGCAACAAACACCTTCCCCTTTTTTATGAAAACGATGAGTTGCTGATCCCTTATGAAGCACCGCTTTTACGGATACTGAAGGCGTCGGGGTTAAACCCTTTCATCGAAGACCGTCAATTACTACATCAACTAAAAACCACAGTTTCTCCACACGGACACACCGATAACAAAAGTCTCTTTTCAAAAATCTTAAAATTGACCTCCTCGAATGAATAACCTGCTAAGTCTATTGCAGCTATCGGATCCTGTGCTTCCAATCGGAGGTTTTGCGCATTCGTATGGACTCGAAACTTATGTTCAGAATGGGATTGTGCATGATAAAACTTCCGCAAAGGAATTTATTACTCAAATGCTTTCTCAAAATATACATTACACCGACGCTGCATTTGTGTCACTTGCTTATGACGCAGCACTGGAAAATAATATTGATCGGATCATTATGCTGGATGAAGAATGTGTAGCAGTTAAGCTTCCCAAGGAGATACGACAGGCAAGTTCAAAACTTGGAACCAGGTTAGTGAAGATTTTTGGAGCAGTTCAACGAGATGAATTCATTGATCGGTTAAAAAGCGCCGTAGAAGCGGGAGATATGCAGGGGAATTATTCAGTCATGTTTGGCGCGTTCGCGGCAGTTCTTCAGAATGAAAAAGCCGATTCCCTTACAGGCTTTTATTACAATGCTGCGGCGGGATTGATTACTACCAGTGTAAAACTTGTTCCTCTTGGTCAACAAGACGGACAGGAAATTTTGTTTTCTCTTCAGCTTTTAATAAAATCACTTGTTGAAAAATCTTTATTTCCCGATAAAGATTTGATTGGTCTATGCTGTACAGGTTTTGATATACGTTCCATGCAACATGAAAGGTTGTATTCAAGATTGTATATGTCCTAAAAAAACGAAATTGTCTGTTCTGTTGAATAGAATTACCGAACCTGCCTACCGGCAGGCAGGCGTACAAGTGAGTGACACAAGAGGCGATGATAACAGATTTACAGCTCGGCCGATATTTACACAAACCAAAGACTCACTAGTTAAAAATATACCGAATTCCAATCTGTCCCTGCCAGCGTGAGTAGATACTCGTGCTTTCTGTAAAGCTGCTTGTAAATGGAATTTCATTCGCTGCATCCTGGTATGGGAATGAGAAACGTGGTTTGCCTACATTCGCATCACCCGGCGCCGTAACCAAACCTTCATACTTCAGGAAACTTGCCGCGTTCTGGCTCGTGTTGAAAGGCGCACTGAATGTCTTTGTCAGTCCCCAGTTTTTATTCAGCAAATTTCCGAGGTTAATGATGTCAAATGAAACACGAAGTGTGTGCTTATCTTTTTTTGATTTTATATAGAAATCCTGTGTCACATTCAAATCAAGCCGCTTGAAATAAGGTAACACAACAGCATTCCGCTCAGCATACTCACCACGATTTTTACTCAGGTATGGATCCTGGTTGATGAAATTATTCAACTGGTTCCATATCTGCGCGGGTGTTCGTGTATCGGTGATTGCTCCGCCGCCGGTGTTTACAGGTACTAAAACAATCTCACTTTGGTTTGCTGGAATGTATATAAGGTCATTATTTCCACCGGTGCCGTCATTATTCAAATCACCGCTGTAGGTGTACGAACCTACGCCTGTCAATGGCAATACTGTGCTGGTTGGACCCGGAGCGGCTTCAAAAACAAGCCCGATAGATGTAGCGTAATTTTTACCGTATTCAATTCTGTACGATGCCTGCGCTATCACACGGTGCGGTTGGTAAAAATTCGGACGACCCAATTCCGGTGCGTTGGGATCACCTTTGACCGGCCGATCCCTCCACATGCTTGCCGCAATGGATCCACCATCGTTCAGGGTTATCACGTCGCTGTACGTGTAGGCAATACTGGTATACAAATTTCTTGTTGTCTTTTGAAGTTGTACTGTCAACACGTGACCATAGCCTTCCGAATAATTTTTCATCAGAATCGCATTCGTAATGTTTGGATTGGTTACACTCTCACCACCGGTTCCACCATATATTTTTTGGGCCGAATGACGGATTCTATTATCCGGGCCAGCAAGTGCAGTTCCTGTGGAAGGAAGATTTACATTCTCAAAGTTCACTGCATTGATATCTTTTGAATAACTGTATTCGACTGTCGCAACTATTCCAGCTGGCAACTTCTGATCAACCGCGATGCTCGCTTTTAAAACCTGGGGGTATTTAAAATCTTCATCAGTTAGCACGAGGTTATAGGCTGTATTCACTGCGCCGGTTGCCGGCCTGTAAGCATTGATGTCTGCTTTGAACGCAACATTAGATCTTGAGAAGGATCCAAACTGCACACCATTATTGCTGGCCTGGTTACTAATCCAAACAAACGGTGGAGGTCCTGAAAACGACCCCGCTCCTCCGCGAACCTGTGTCTGCTGGTTATTAAATACATCCCAGTTAAATCCAAGTCTTGGCGAAATCAACGGATTCGTTCCTGGTTTTTGGCCAACATCATAATGTTTTCCGTCCCGGAACGTCAGAGCCGGAACATTAGGGTTTGATTCAAATTTGTTATCGAAGACCGGAACATCAACGCGCAGACCGTATGTCAGGGTAAAGTTATTTTTCACACGCCATTTATCCTGAGCAAAAAAACCCAGTTCAGTGGCCCCTATCAAAGCAAACGGAAACGAGCCATCTTTTGTGAGTGAATATTGCAGCAAGTAAGTTCTTGCATTCGGCGCATTGTTATTGACACTGTTATAAAAATCAGTTAGGCTGTTAAACACATAAAGTCCTTCATAATTTGGGGCGAAGCCATTCTTGAAGTCTTTTTTATAGTACTGTACGCCTACATTGAGTTCATGTTTCCCTGCATAGTAGGTGTAGTTATCCGAGACCTGGAAAATATCAGTATTAAGAAGGTTATTATAGGTGAAAGGTTCGTAACCAAAGCTTGTGTAGGTTTGATTTTGTCCGTTCAAAATATCTACCAGTGGGAAATCGCCACTTGCCAGCGAAGACCTGAAATCACGCAGAGCCGAATAACCGATCTGCAATTTGTTATTCATCTTACTGCTTAAGCGCGTGTTCAGTTCTCCAATAACAATATTGAAGTTGTTGTTAATCGAGTAGCCGGTGCCACTAAAAGGAAGGCCGGTATTGCTTGGCTGCCTGGAACCTACAGCCCCGCTATTGCTGGCCGCTACATCTCGAATTGATTTGAGGTAATTGTATTTAAGTGTAAGCGTATTTGCTTTGTTGATATTAAAATCAAGCCGTACAGTCAATTTATCGCTATTCGTTCTGTAGCTGTAATTTTCATACAGGCCTGGGTCATATCCAAACTTTGAAATCAAAAAGTCTTTCAGTGCATCCAATGTATCGGCAACAGCCTGTGACGTAATTCCTGGCACCGCTGTCTGACCCGGTTTATTTGCCACTAATGTGGTAGCGGGTTGTGATATTCTTTCCTGCTCACCGCTTATAAAGAAAAATAGTTTGTTCTTAATGATCGGTCCTCCGATCGACGCACCCCTCAGATTATAGTCGAAGTCTGATTTAGGAACTTTATTTGTTCTTACATTATACCCCTGCAAATCCGGAGTGCGTATATAGGTATATACAGATCCTTTGAACTGATTCGTTCCACTTCTTGTTACTGAATTGATACCGGCACCCGAAAAACCACCCTGCCTTACATCATATGGAGAAACGTTCACTTGTATCTGTTCTATCGCGTCAAGGCTGATGGGTTGCGAGTTGGTTTGACCCCCGAGTGTCGACGACAATCCGAAAGCATTATTGAAATTTGCTCCATCGACGGTAACGTTATTATATAAATTGTTTCGGCCGCCAAAGCTTAACCCGTTGGACGAAGGAGTAAGCTTCGTAAAATCCTGCAGACTTCTGTTTATAGTCGGTAATCTTTCAATTTGCATTCTGTTGATCACCTCCTGGCTGCCGGTACGATTTTTATTAAACGTTTTATCAGGCCGGGCACTTACAATGACCTCTTCAAGCTGGTCGGACTGACTGGTTAATTTAAAATCGGCATTGAACTCCTGGCCGAGAATTAGTGTGATGTTACTTTGTGTTTCACTTTTGTAACCGACGAAGCTGATCGTTAAATCATAAGGGCCGCCGATGCGCAAGTTTGGAAGGTTATAATGTCCGTCGTTACGACTTGTTGTAGAATACTTTGTCCCCGAAGGTAGATGCACCGCAGACACTGTTGCTCCTGGTACCGGGCCGTTCTGATCCGTGACGACTCCACGGATTTCCGAGGTAGTTTCCTGCGCTACCAATTTCGCAACAGAAAACATACATAATACAATGATCAACGCGCGGCTTGCGAATTTTCTCATACACAGTTTAGTTTAAATGATTAACACAATACATTATAGAACTGGCGAACAAGCGTGGAATTGATGGAACAAGCAAATGCTATCGGGAGACGGGTTACTAAACAATTTCAATTCAATCATTTCTTAACCTCTGCAAATGTAAGGAAGATGCCTTTCTGCAAGTAAACTCTTCGCCTGTTTTATTTTAGATAAATAGGGTACATACATAAAAACAATTATAAATTCGGGCGGAGAAATTTTCGGCCACGGCTAGAATCGGATTCCGATAATCATAAACCTTTCTTCGTGTCCGTTGTGTCTTCCTTCGTGTTCTTTGTAAAACCTCAACTGTACAAGAATGGGTTTAACAAAGAACGCAAAGAAATAGACAACGGACACAAAGGAACACAAACGAAATTCATGCAGGAAAGAAACTATGTAAAGATTGGTATTGCCGGCCCTGTTGGTTCGGGTAAGACAGCCTTGATTGAACGATTATCCAGGAAAATGAGCGGTGACTATAGCATCGGTGTAATTACCAATGACATCTATACAAAAGAAGATGCCGAATTCCTCACACATAATAGTTTACTACCAGCCGAGAGAATTATCGGTGTCGAAACGGGTGGTTGCCCTCACACCGCCATTCGTGAAGATGCAAGTATGAACTTAGAAGCGGTTGAAGAAATGGTTCTTCGATTTTCGAATATTGAAATCATCTTTATTGAAAGTGGTGGAGATAATTTGTCGGCAACATTTAGCCCCGACCTCGCGGACGTTACGATTTTTGTAATTGACGTTGCAGAAGGAGATAAGATTCCGCGCAAAGGAGGCCCTGGAATTACACGGTCGGACTTACTTGTCATCAACAAAATTGACCTGGCGCCTTATGTTGGCGCGAGCCTGGAAATAATGGAACGCGATGCGCGTAAAATGCGAAGAGGTGCACCATTCGTATTTACGAACTTGATGAGCCTCGAAGGACTTGATACTGTAGTGCAGTGGATTCAGAAATATGCCCTTGTTGAAGAACTGGATGAGCCAAAGTTATTGAGATGACCGGGGTAGTCCACATACAATCCGCAATGAAGAATGGCAAAACGATCCTTAAGGATTCATACTGCACTCAGCCATTTAAGCTCGCCAATATTACAGAAGATAAAAAAGATCATTGGCTGCACCTGATGCTAATGAGTTCCTCGCCGGGCATCCTGGATAATGATCAGTACAAAATCAATATCGATCTCGAAGAAAATTGCCGTGTGCAACTGACGACTCAATCTTACCAACACATATTTCAAATGAAAGCTGGCGCCAAACAGGAAATTCAAGTGATATTGAAAAGAAGCTCGTCGTTTATTTTTTTACCGCATCCGGCTGTGCCCCACCAGTCTTCTATCTTTTCGGCAAAGAATAAATTTTATCTATCTGAAGACTGCCTTTTGATTTGGGGAGAAGTATTGTCTTGCGGAAGAAAATTAAACGGCGAAGTATTCAGGCTTTCAAAATACCACACTGTAACGGAGATATTCTCATCAGGAAAACTGGTTGTAAAAGAAAATTTAATGCTGGCTCCTCAATACATTGATGTAAATATGATTGGTCAATTGGAGGGGTATACGCATCAGGCAAGTTTGATCTGCGTGGGAAATGTGATGCCAATAAATACGATGATCGAGGAGATACATGATCTGTTAAAGGATGAAGACGATATCTGCTTTGGCGTTTCCGCCCTGCCCGGCAACGGAATGAATGTCCGGATACTCGGCCATAAGGCCGAACAATTATTCAGTATCCACCACTTGATTGCGCGTCACATAATTTCTTCTCAAACCAGGAAACAACCGATTAAAACAACTGCCTATGTCAAATGATCTGCAGGTTTTAATGCTGGCTGCAATCACTGTTTCATTTCTACATACGATAACCGGGCCCGACCATTACCTTCCTTTTGTTGCGTTATCTAAATCAAGAGGATGGTCTTTTACGAAAACAATTTTCTGGACGATCATTTGCGGATGTGGGCATATCTGGAGCTCTGTCTTATTGGGATTGAGCGGTGCAGCGTTGGGTTGGTCGTTTGCAAAGATAGGTTGGATCGAATCTGTGCGCGGAGGTGTCGCCGCATGGACTCTGCTCGGATTTGGGTTGATCTATGGTATGTGGGGATTGATGAGAGCAAAGCAGAATCGACGACACAAACATTTCGATATCGATGAGGATGCGGTATACGTATTTGAACATCGACATGATGAAGTCGTGATGCGGAAAGACAGGCATAAAGTAACTCCATGGGTAATGTTCATTATATTTTTATTGGGTCCCTGCGAGCCTATGATTCCATTACTTTATTTTCCTGCCGCGAAGAATTCTTTTCCGGCAATGTTGATGTTAGTCTTCGTGTATACCATTTTTACTTTGTTAACGATGATATCGATGGTTGCCCTCGGCTACTATGGGATTTCTTTTTTTAAAACCAACAGGCTTGAACGTTACATGCATGCCCTCGGCGGTGCTACCATTTTTGTTTGTGGGCTGGGGATGGTTTTCATGGGGTGGTAAATGACCAAAGGAATTTCGTGTATTCGATACACTTAATCACCCCAGGATACGTACTCCCTCCGTGTGCCTTTGGTTATACCCTGTGCCCTAGAGTAACACAGAGTCTATACCGAGGAGCAAAGATATTTTTTTATGCCTCCCGCATTATTGTTCCGGTGATATATCCGAATGGCTCATCAGTTGCGATAAAGATCTCGTTATTGTTTTCCATACCGAATTGAGCAAGATTAAATAGAATATGATGCTTATTCGGCATTATCAAACTGATCTCGTCAACCTGTGCATATTTCTTTACAATATCTTCACCCATTGCATAGAGAGTTTGTTGTACTGACAAACTTTTATGTGCTGCGAATGTTTCAAGCAATGTTTGACGTATGGAATTATAAAGCGAAGTAAAGTCAAGCTTGTGGGAATTATAATTCCATAAAACTTCGCATTGAGTTGCCAGTATCCTGTCGGATGTTTCTTTCAATGTAGTATATTGATCCCTAACATAATTTTCAAATCCCGAATCAGTCGTTTTCAGTATCAACAAATCCTTAATTCCACAACTCACTTTAGTTGTGTCTCCTGATTGTTCCAGGATTGCAATATGCTTTTCATCGCCCCTGCTGATAAAGGCATGGGGATGCTCTTTGTTGTCGAATAACAGCCTGCTATACAAGTGCTCCTCAATCTCGATCCTGGCTTTTGATAATTGCGGATTATTTGAAAGAAAATGATTTGAAAGGTATAGTCCAAATTCTTCGAT
>Ga0126304_10000504_pt1 | contig 16041 bp, 18 predicted proteins | sample Plot25_FD_92538 | JGI IMG/M metagenome (GOLD analysis project Ga0126304, IMG submission 92538) | Serpentine soil microbial communities from UC McLaughlin Reserve, CA, USA - Plot25 | ecosystem: Environmental > Terrestrial > Soil > Grasslands | place: USA: UC McLaughlin Reserve, Lake County... | reverse complement strand
GGGTCAAAGTCGACATGGCCGATTTCGCCGTGGGAGCCGTCGCCAAGGCCCCGATCCGCGAGACCTCCGCCTGGGAGCGGCTGAAGACCAACCGCGAGGTGCTCGGCGCCTGGTTCATGCTGCCGGCGGCGGGCTTCCTGTTGCTGTTCCTCGCCTACCCGCTCGTGCTCGGCATCTGGATGAGCTTCACCGACGCCCGCATCGGGCGCTCCGGCACGTTCATCGGGCTCGAGAACTACGAGTGGCTGTGGGACGACACGAGCTTCATCAACGCCACCCTGTTCACGATCTCCTACACGGTCGTGGCGAGCGTCTTCAAGTTCGCGATCGGGCTCTACCTGGCGCTTCTCCTCAACAAGCACATCCCGTTCCGGGCGATCGTCAGGGCCGCGATCCTGATCCCGTTCATCGTGCCGACGGTGCTGTCGGCGATCGCCTTCTGGTGGATCTTCGACCCGCAGTTCTCGATCATCTCCTGGTCGCTCCGGAAGATGGAGCTGATCGCCACCAACGTCGATTTCCTCGGCGTGCCGCTGCACGCGCAGGCGAGCGTGATCTTCGCCAATGTCTGGCGCGGCGTGCCCTTCATCGCGATCACGCTGCTCGCCGGCCTGCAGACGGTGCCGCCCTCGCTCTACGAGGCCGCGACGCTCGACGGCGCGACGCCGTGGCAGATGTTCCGCTTCATCACCTATCCTCTGCTGACGCCGATCATCGCCGTGGTGATGACCTTCTCGGTGCTGTTCACCTTCACCGATTTCCAGCTCATCTGGGCGATGACGCGCGGCGGGCCGGTCAACGCCACCCACCTCATGGCGACGCTGTCCTATCAGCGCGGCATCCTCGGTGGCCGCCTCGGCGAGGGCGCCGCGATCGCCACCGCGATGGTGCCGTTCCTCTTGGCCGCCATCATGGTCTCATGGTTCGGCCTGCAGCGCCGCAAATGGCAGCACGGGGAAAGCAATGACTGACCCCCGAACCACGATTCTTGGGTTCGGCGCATACCGGGCAGGCCGGCATGCGTGGTTCGGCCTGCAGCGCCGCAAATGGCAGCACGGGGAGTCCAATGACTAAGGCTGCCGCGATCGACGAGCGCGGCCCCGATCCGGGGACCGACGTCGCGCAGGCGCTCCTCGCCCCTGGCGCGCAGTCGCCGGCGATGGCCGACCATTCGGAGGGGATGGCCTATCTCGACCGGCTGCCGAAGCGGATCGTGACGGTCTACATCCCGCTCGTCCTGATCATGGTCGTGCTGCTGTTCCCGTTCTATTGGATGGTGCTGACGGCGATCAAGCCGGACGAGCAGCTGCTCGATCTGGAGAAGTTCAACCCCTTCTTCGTCACCGCGCCGACCTTCAAGCACATTTCCAAGCTCTTGTTCGAGACCGCCTATCCGCGCTGGCTCTGGAACACGATGTTCATCTCGGCCGCCGCGACCGTGCTGTCGCTGTTCGCGAGCGTGCTCGCCGCCTATGCCATCACCCGCATCCGCTACCGCGGCGCGAACTACGTCGGCGGCGCGATCTTCCTCGCTTATCTGGTGCCGCCGTCGATCCTGTTCATCCCGCTCTCGACGGTGATCTACCAGTACGGGCTGTTCGACTCGGTGTTCGCGCTGATCCTCGTCTACCCGACGATCCTGATCCCGTTCTCGACCTGGCTGCTCATGGGGTACTTCAAGACCATCCCCTACGAGCTCGAGGAATGCGCCCTCATCGACGGCGCCAGCCGCTGGCAGATCCTCACCAAGATCATCGTGCCGCTGGCGATCCCCGGCATGATCTCGGCGTCGATCTTCTCGCTGACGCTGTGCTGGAACGAGTTCATCTACGCGCTGACCTTCATCTCCTCCTCGGTCAACAAGACGGTGCCGGTGGCGATCGTCAACGAGTTCGTCGACGGCGACATCTACCGCTGGGGCTCGCTCATGGCCGGCGCCCTCGTCGGCTCGCTGCCGCTCGTCGTGCTGTACTCGTTCTTCGTCGAGCACTACGTCGCGGCGATGACCGGCGCCGTGAAGGAGTGAGACTCTGCGCACAGGCGGCCGGTAAGGAGACTCAGGCCATGACGCTTCTGGAAGCCTATGTCTTCATAGGCATCCCCTTGATCGCCCTCGCCATGGCCGGCGGCGCGCTCTGGCTGACGAGCTGGAGCCGCGCGCAACTCGACGTGGAGCAGCCCGGGCCGGGCGAGTAGATGGCGGGCATCGGCTTCGTCGGCCTCGGCGCCATGGGGCTGCCGATGGCGCTCAGACTCGTCGCGGCAGGGTTCTCGGTTCGCGGCTTCGATCTCAAGGCTGCTGCGCTCGATGCGCTTGCCGCGTCCGGCGGGACGCGCGCCGCGAGCGCCGCGGAGGCGGCGGCCGGGGCCGACGTCCTCGTCCTGATGGTGGTGAATTCGGCGCAGGCCCGCGCCGTGCTCTTCGACGGCGGCGCGCTCGCGGCGCTTAAATCCTCCGCAATCGTGATCCTGATGGCGACCTGCGCGCCCGCCGACGCGGCCGGCATCGGCGAGGAGGTCGAGGCGGCCGGGCGCCGCTTCGTCGACGCGCCGGTCTCAGGGGGTGTCGTCGGCGCGACCGGCGGCACGCTCACCATCATGGCGGCGGCGCGAAACGAGGTGTTTACGGCGGCGCGGCCGCTCCTCGCGGCGCTCGGCGACAAGCTCTTCCACGTCGGCGAGCGCCCGGGCCAGGGCGCGATGGTCAAGACCGTCAACCAGCTCCTGTGCGGCGTCCATATCGCGGCTGCCGCCGAGGCGTTCTCGCTCGCCGGCAAGGCCGGGATCGATCGCCGCATCCTGCTCGAGATCCTCTCGGGCTCGGCGGCCTCGAGCTGGATGCTGAAGGATCGCGGCCCGCGCATGCTCGAGGACGAGCCGTCGGTCGCGAGCACCGTCGACATCTTCGTCAAGGACCTCGGCCTCGTGCTCGACGCCGGCCGCGCCGGGAAGGCGGCGCTGCCGCTCGCCGCCGCGGCGCACCAGATGTTCCTCGCCGCCTCCGGCCTCGGCCACGGCGCCGCCGACGACAGCCAGGTGCTGCGGGCCTATCGGGCGCTGAACGAGGAACCCTTGTCCCGGACCGGAGAAGGGTAGGGAGTGACGAAATGGAAACCGACAAGGTCTTCGCCGGTGCGGTGCCGCAGGTCTACGACCGCGATCTCGGGCCGATCCTGTTCCAGCCCTTTGCCGAGGCCGTCGCCGAGCGCCTCGGCGACGCCGACCGGGCGATCCTCGAGACCGCCGCCGGCACCGGGATCGTCACCCGCGCGATCGCGGCCGCCATGCCGCGGAGCACGATCGTCGCGACCGACCTCAACCAGACGATGCTCGACGTCGCGGCCGAGCGGGCGAAGACCGGCAGCGTCACGTGGCGGCAGGCCGACGCCCAGGCGCTGCCCTTCGAGGCCGGCGTGTTCGAGGTCGCGGTCTGCTGCTTCGGCATCATGTTCATGCCGGACAAGGTGGCGGCCCATCGCGAGGCGCGGCGCGTGCTGCGCCCGGCGGGCCGCCTGATCCTGACGATCTGGGACCGCATCGAGGCCAATCCGCTCATGCACGTCGCCGAGGAAACGCTCGCCGGCCTGTTTCCGGACGATCCGCCGCGCTTCTTCTCGCGGACGCCCTGCGGCTACGTCGACAAGGCCCGGATCGAGCGCGAGCTGCGCGAAGCCGGCTTCGGAACCGTGCGGATCGAGGAGGTCCGCCGCGACGCCGACGTGCCGTCGGCGCGGCAGGCGGCGATCGGCTGCTGCCAGGGCACGCCGCTGCGCAACGAGATCGAGGCGCGCGATCCCGACGGCCTCGCCCGAGCCACCGACGCCGTAGCAGTGGCGCTCCGCGCCCGCTTCGGCGACGGCCCGTTCCGCGCGCCGCAGCAGGCGCTCTTGGTCACGGCGGCGTAGGGCTCGCGCTCACGGCGACGCGCTGGCCGAAGCCGCTAGGATGGCTCTTCGATCGTCAGGCTGAGCCGGATCGTGGCGACGGGCTCTTCGCCCTCCCGGATCGCCAGCGTGATGTCCTTGGCGTTCTCGCCAACGTGCCGGTCCTTGGCCATTTCGGCGGCGGCGCGCACGCCTTCCTGCCGGGCAACGGCGCGGCTGGCAAGCTCGATCCCCTCAGGGTCGGTCTCGGGCACGCCCTGGAGGGTGGCGTCAAAGTAGAAGCGTGGCATGCGCGCGCCAATGCGCAAACCACGCCCATGGTTGCATCAGCCTCGGCAAGGGCGGGCCTGGACCGCTACCCGGCGCCTGGCGGCAGGTCGGCCTTGGCGTCGGCACCGGGCTTCTCCGGCGCGAGCCCCTTGAGGCGCGTGAGCATCGGCTTCAGCGCCCGCTTGAGGTGCAGCCAGCCGAAGCGGGACAGCGCGGCGAGATAGGCCGGGCGCAGGAGCGTCGCCGCCGAGCGGCGGCTCACGATCGTGACCAGCGGCTGGCAGCGGCCGCCGAGGCGCTGCTTGTACACGCCGTCGCCCCAGAGCAGGTTGAAATCGAGGATGCCGCGCCGGCGGCAGGCCTCGATCGCGTGCGAGAGGGTGATCATGCCGGGGCTGAAGCGCTGGAAATCCGGCTCGTAGCCGCCGGTGAGGAAGTAGGCGCGGTTGTCGGCGATGCAGATCAGATCGCCGGCGATGAGCGCATCGCCCTCGGTGAGCGCGGCGCCGTGGCCGAGCTCGGCCGAAATGGCTCGGAGGCGGCCGAACTCGACCTCGTCGATGCGTGGCGGCGGCCTTGGGCCTCGATTTTCGCCCGATTGAGCGCCACGACCCGGCGCAGGAAGGCGTCGGAGGGGTTGCGGTCGAAGCCGACGCGGACGCTCTGGCGCTCGCGGGTCAGCGCGCGCAGCTTGCGGGCGGTCGCCTGCGCCGTCTGGCGCGACGGCGCCGCCGCCTCGCCGGGGCCGTTCAGGGGCAGCTGCCAGTTGTTCTGGTAGCGGAACGCCGAGCGGCCGGGGCGCTTTTCGAGCCCGCCGGCGACATGCACGTCCTCGAAGACGACAAAGCCCACGCCCGGGAGACGCAGCAGCCGCGCGGTGAGGAAATCGATGCACGCCGGCTCGAACGAGAGCAGCCGCCCAAGATGGCGAAGCTCGTTGTGGCGGCGCGCGAAAACCAGCCGCGCCGCCACCCCCTCGACGCCGAGGAGATTCTCCGCCCCATAGGTTCGCAGCCACAGCGGGTGGGCGAACAGCGTTCCGGCACCGCCGGACGGGAGATCGGATGCCGATGTCGCCCGGACGCGCAACGGCTCGTCCGGCTCCGCGACGAAATCGGCGATCGCGAACGGGCGGTTGGCCACCGGGCACGAGGAGCTGGGGTTGGCTGAGATCGAGAGCGGCGTCCACGCGGTTATTCGAGCAAGGATCGGGCCGGCCGCGGCGCGGCGCTTTCTGTGCGACGCCGGCACGGTGCCGGGATCGCGGCGTGGACGGCGTCCCATGTTGACACCTGGGGGTTCGAGCCCGCGCCGCGGGATTGGCGGGAAGACGGCTTGGCGTCGGGAGAACACGGGCCGGAAAAGCGGCCGAGCGGGTGCTCCCTTAAGGCGAAACGCGGCCGTCAGTTGACGGCGCCGGTCGTCGCCGGCTCCGCCGCCGCCTCGCCGGCAAGGCGGGCGAGCCCGTCCCGATCGAGCGGCGGCTCCTTCGTGACGACCGCCGCCAGAACCCCGGCGAAAGCGAAAAGCGCCGCAATCGCCAGGAGAAGCGCCTGGCGTCGTGTCAGTTTCGATGCGTGCATCGCCCGGGTCCCTCAAGCGGATGCCAAGGCGCGATCCTCCCCCAGGTTGGTTAACAAAGTTGCCCCAACGGCATCCGGCGGCCGCCGGCCGGGCCCTCAGACGACCTTGAAATCCTTCGGATCCCAATCCGGCTCCGGATATTGCGGGTCCATCGCCTCGAGCGTGGTGCGGACGATGCGCGCGATCGCGGCGTTGCGGGCCCATTTGCGATCGGCCGGAATGACGTACCAGGGCGCGTGCTTCGTCGAGCAGCGTTCCAGCACGGTCTCGTAGGCCGCGACGTACTCATCCCACAGCGCCCGGTCCTCGAGGTCCGAGGGGTTGAATTTCCATCGCTTCTTGGGGTCGTCGAGACGCTCCTGCAGCCGCTCCGCCTGCTCCGCCTTGGATATCCGCAGCATGAACTTGAGGATCGTGGTGCCGTTCTCGACGAGGATGCGCTCGAAGGCGTTGATCTCGTCGTAGCGCCGCTCGATCTCCTTTTGCGAGACGAGCTTGCGCACCTTTGCGACCAGCACATCCTCGTAATGGGAGCGGTTGAAGATGCCGATCGTGCCGCGGCGCGGGGCCGCGAGATGCGCCCGCCAGAGGAAGTCGTGGGCAAGCTCCTCCTCGCTCGGCCGCCGAAAGGAGGTCACCGACACGCCGAGCGGCCCGGTCGTGTTGAAGACGTGGCGGATGGTGCCGTCCTTGCCCGAGGTGTCCGTGCCTTGCAGGATGACGAGGAGCGCCCGCCTGCCCTCGGCGTAGAGGCGGTCCTGGAGCTTGTCGATCTCGGCCGCGTCGTCCGCGATGCCGGCCTTGGCCGCCTCTTCCTTGCCGAGAACGGAGGCGTCGCGCGGGTCGATCTCTTCGAGCGTCACGCGCGTTCCGGGCTCGACCCGCAGCGCCTTCATGAGCTTTGCGCCGTTCAGCGCCATCGCGATCAGCTCTTGGCGCCGTCGAGCGCCGTGATGATCGTGCGCCGCAGCTCCTGCTGGCTGAACGGCTTCTGCACCACGGGCCGGTCGCGATAAGGGTCCTTGATGCCGGCGCCGCCATAGCCGGTCGAGAACACGAAGGGGCGCTTCTGCTTGGCGAGCGCGTCAGCGACCGGGTAGATCGACTCTCCGGCGAGATTCACGTCCAGGATGGCGACGTCGAAATTGTCGCTCTGCGCCATCTCGACGGCGACGTTCAGCCGTGCCGCCGGCCCGACGATGGCACAGCCGAAGTCCATCAACATATCCTCGAGGAGCATGGAGATGGCGGCTTCGTCCTCGACGACCAGCACCCGCAGCCCGTTCAATCGTTCGTCGTTCATAAAAATTCCGGCGGGCAAGCCCGGGCGATCGGACAATCGGATGACGCCAGGAACGACCCTCCTTCCGTGCCAAGCCGAGCCGCTGCCTTCTGTCAAGCCGTGCGCGGCCCGAACGGCGCTCGACGCCTGCGGAATTGCGCCGGCGCGCTGGTTTTGCCACATCGCCGGCGTCCGCTAGTGTACATCCGCGAGGCCGACTATCGCGCCTCGGCCGGGCGGCGCCAGGAACGGAGCTCCGGCGGCCGGATTAACCCGGCGCGCGCCGGCGGGCGCCGATGCAAAAAGGGGGGTCAAGCGATGATCCGAAATCGATCGCACCGTGCTTTCCGCACCCTGTGCATGGCGGCGCTGGCGCTCTCTTGCGCCGGCTTTTCAGCGTCCGCCCAGAGCCGCGACAAGGTGGTGGTCGCCTCGAAGATCGATACCGAAGGCGCGCTCCTCGGCCACATGGTGCTGATCGCGCTCGAGAAGGCCGGCGTTCCGGTCGAGAACCGCCTTCAGCTCGGGCCGACCAAGATCGTGCGCACGGCGCTCGTCTCCGGCGAGATCGACCTCTATCCCGAGTACACCGGCAACGGCGCCTTCTTCTTCAACAAGGAGGACGATCCGGCCTGGAAGCAGGCCCAGTCCGGCTACGATCTCGTCAAGAGGCTCGACGAGGTGGCGAACAAGCTCGTCTGGCTCGACCGGGCGCCGGCGAACAACACCTGGCTCATTGCCGTCCGCGGCGATCTCGCCCGCCGGGAGCGCCTCGCCACCATGGACGACTTTGCGCAGGTCGCGAAGCGGGGCGGAATTGTCAAGCTCGCCGGCTCGGCCGAGTTCGTGGAGAGCCCGGCGGCCCTGCCCGCTTTCGAGAAGAGCTATGGCTTCACGCTGCCTCGGGATCAGATCGTCATCCTTCCGGGCGGCGACACCGCCGTGACGATGCGGGCCGCCGCCCAGCAGCTGAGCGGGGTCAATTCGGCGATGGTCTACGGCACCGACGGGGCGATCTCCGCCCTCGACCTCGTGGTGATGGAGGACACGAAGGGCGCGCAGATCGTCTATGAGCCGGCTCCGGTCGTCCGGGCGGCCGTGCTCGAAAAATACCCGGTGATCCGCCAGACGCTCGGACGGGTGTTCGCGACCCTGTCCCTGAACCAGCTCCAGGTGCTGAACGCCCAGATCTCCGTCGAGGGCCAGCAGCCCCGCGCCGTCGCCATGAAATACCTGCAGCAGAAGGGTCTCGTGCGCTGAACCGCGCCGACCCGTGACCGAGGCGCCGGGCGCCGTTGCGAGCGAGCGTCGGCTCGACCGCCTGCCGTCACTGTCCGGAGATGCCGTTGCCCGCGGCCTGAAGGCGGTCCTCACGGCAATCGCGATCTGGGCGCTCGTCGGCATGGGATGGCTGTCGATCGCCCCGAACCGGCTGCTCCCCGGAGAAGCGCTTCCGGCGACCGCGGTCCTCGGCGGCTGGGCGCATGCGAGCGCGCTGGCGCTGCTCCTGATCGTCGGCGCCGGATTCCGCCGCGATGCGGGCGAGGCGGCCCGGGCGGCGCGGTTTGCGCTCCTGCTCGGGCTTCTGATCGGCCTCCTGATCCTGACCGGGATTGCGGCCGGACGGTCGCTGGAAGGCGAGCCGCCATCGGCCCGCTGCATGGTCGGAGCGGGCTTTTTCACCATGGTCGGAGCGATCGTTCTCCTCCTCCTCGACGAGGCGCGCGGGGTGCGCCCAACGCTCGTCGCCGCGATCGTGCTTTGCGGCGTCGTTGCTCTCGCGATTGCAAAGCGCAGCGGCGCCTTCGAGGGCTTGTCGATCATGGTCGAGTACCGGGCGCGTTCGGATCTGTTCCGCGCCGCGCTCCTGCGCCACGTCGCGCTGTCTGTATCGGCGCTCGCGATCGCTCTCCTGGTCTCGATCCCGCTGGGATGGCTGGCCTTTCGCCATCCGCGCTTCCGGGCCGGCGTCAATGCGCTGTTGAGCGGCATTCAGGTCGTGCCGGCGGTCGCGCTCTTCGGCCTCCTGGTTTCGCTGCTTTCGTTCGCGCTCGCCGCCTGGTCCTCGCTGCGCGGGCTTGGCCTCGCCGCGATCGGTCCGACCCCGGCGCTGATCGGCGTTGCCGCCTACCTGATGCTGCCGCTGACCCGTGGCGTCGCCACCGGCCTCGCCGCGGCCGATCCCGCCGTGATCGAGACGGCTCGCGGCATGGGGATGACGGACCGCCGCATCGCCTGGGAGGTCCGCCTGCCCCTTGGGCTCCCCGTCTTCGTGAGCGGGCTGCGGGTCGCCGCCGTCCAGAGCATCGGCCTGACGACGCTCGGCGGCCTCATCGGGGCCGGCGGCTTCGGAGCCCTCGTGTTCGAGGGCATGGCGCAGTTCGCTCCCGATCTCATCATCCTCGGCAGCCTGCCCATCGTCGCGATGGCCATACTGGCCGATCTCGCGTTGCGCGCCTTCGAGCTTCGCGTCGCGAGGCCGCTGTCGTGAAGCAGCTTCATTACGGCCTTGCCGCCGCAGCCGTCGCGCTGGCGCTCGCCGCCGTTGCCGACCCCGACACGGCGTCGCGCCTCGTCGAAGCGCTCGGCGGCACGCGCAAGCCGCCCGTTCCGGCCGATCGCCTCCTCGATCTCGCGGCGCGCCATGCGACGCTCGCCATCACCTCCGTCGCGGTCGCCAGCATCCTCGGCGTGACCCTCGGGGTGTTCGTGACCCGCTCCGCCGGCGCCGCGCTGCGGCCGCTCGTCGACACCCTCGTTGCGGCGCTTCAGGCGATCCCGCCGATCGTCGTCGTGGCGCTCGCGTTCCCGGCGCTGGGCTTCGGGTCGGCTCCGACGGTGCTCGCCCTCGTGTTCTACTGCGTCATGCCGGTCCTGCGCGGCACGATCGCCGGCATCGAGGCGGTGCCAGGCGAGGCGAGGCAGGCCGCCCGCGCCATGGGGTTCACGCGCTGGCAGCTGATCTGGAGCATCGAGGTACCCCTGGCGCTGCCGCTGATCTCGGAAGCGGTGCGGGTCGCGCTCGTGCTCGCCGTCGCAACGGCGGCGATCGGAGCGCTGGCGGGCGCCGCAACGCTCGGCACGCCGATCATCACCGGGCTGCAGAACCAGAACGAGCTGCATATCCTCCAGGGTGCGGCAGCGACCGCCGCCCTCGCGTTCCTGGCCGAGGCGGCGTGGCTTCTCGGCCTCTGCCTCGTCGAGCGCCAGCCTGTGGAGGCATAGCTGCCCGTTCGCCCGGGCGCTTGCGGTTCACGGTTTGGTCAGCGACATATGCCATCCTCATGTCCGAAGCTCTTGTGAAGGGGGCTATGGCGAAGCCGGCGAACCGGGAAAAGCTCCCGGTCCTCATCATCCTGCACCAGGAGCACTCGACGCCGGGCCGCGTCGGGCGCCTGTTGCGGGAGCGCGGCCATGCACTCGACATCCGCCGCCCGCGCTTCGGGGATGCGCTGCCGGACACGATGGCGGAGCACGCCGGCGCCGTGATCTTCGGCGGCCCGATGAGCGCCAACGACGAGGACGACTTCATCAAGCGCGAGATCGACTGGATCGAGGTGCCCCTCAAGGAGGAGCGCCCCTATCTCGGCCTGTGCCTCGGCGCCCAGATGATGGCGAAGCTCCTGGGGGCGCGGGTTTACGCCCATCCGGACGGGCGTGCCGAGATCGGCTATTTTCCGCTCCTTCCGACGCCGGACGGCGTCGCGGTGGCGGAGCGCCTCGGCACCGCTTGGCCGAGCCACGTCTATCACTGGCATCGGGAGGGCTTCGAATGCCCGGCCGGCGCGACGACGCTCGCGACCGGCGACCACTTCCCGACCCAGGCGATCCTGGTCGGGCCCAAGGCCTTCGGGCTGCAGTTCCACCCGGAGGTCACGCACGCCATGATGTGCCGGTGGACGGTCCGGGCGGCGCACCGGCTCGAGCTTCCGGGCGCCCAGGACCGCTCGCGCCAGATCGAGGGTCGTTTCATGTACGACCCGCACGTGGCGTCTTGGCTCGACTCTTTCCTCGACCACTGGCTCGGCGAGAAGAAGCTCGCTCCCCGGCGCAAGACCCGCCGGGCGGTGCGAACGAACCCGTGGGCGGGCTTGCGAGCCGACTTCTCCTGATCAGCCCTGCTGCCTTTCGGCAATGAGATCGAGCGCCGCCCGGAGCTGACCGCCGGCACGGTCGAGCGCTGCCTCGGCATCGTGCAGATCGCAGCCCTGGAGCAGGAGGACCGCGAGCTTGACGCTGCCGCCGGCGCGTTTCAGCGCGTCGCGCACCTCGCCCCGGCCGTGATCGGTGAGGTGCATCAGCATGTTCTCGCTGCGCCGGACGAGCTTCGCGTTCGTCGCCTGCACGTCGACCATGAGGCCGTCGAAGACCCGTCCCATCCGGATCATGACGAGCGAGGACAGGAGGTTCAGGGTGATCTTCTGGGCGGTGCCGGCCTTCATTCGGGTCGAGCCGGCGATCGCTTCCGGACCGGTATCGAGCCAGATGCCGTGATCGGCCTGGGTCAGGAGCGGCGTTCCCGGGTTGTTGGCGATCCCGACCGTGAGCGCCCCGCGCGCCCGCGCCTCGGTCAGGCAGGCAAGCGTGAAAGGCGTCGTTCCGCTCGCCGCAACGCCGAGCAGGGCGTCGTGCTGGCCGACCTCGTGCCGGCGGATGATTTCGGCCCCGCGTTCGGATTCGTCCTCTGCGCCTTCGACCGAATGGACGAGGGCCTCGTCGCCGCCGGCGATGAGGAGGAGGAGGCGCTCCCGCGGCCAGCTGAAGGTCGGCGGCAGCTCGGCCCCATCCTGGACCGCGAGCCGGCCCGAGGTGCCCGCGCCGGCATAGATCAGGCGTCCGTTGCCGGTTCGGAGCCGCGCCTCGATCGCGATCGCCGCATCCTCCATGGCGGAGCGGGCGCCGCGGACCGCTGCGACGGCCGCAAGCTGGCCCTCGATCAGCGCGTCGAGAATTTCCGACGGCTCCCAAGCGTCGAGCCCGGAGTAGCGCTGGCTGACGGTTTCGGTTTCCATGGCGGCGGCGAACCGGAGCTTGAGGAGCGGTGCATTGACCCGGCAGAGGGAATTCTACACCCCAATCCGGAGGGCAGTTCCAGAGTCTTGCCGGAACCCGTAACAGAATCGGTGCGGGCAGGGTTGATAATCCATGGCAGCGAACGATCCCGGCAACCTCATGGCGGCGGAGATCCGCGAGGCGCCGGACGCGGTCGCCCGCCAGGCCGGGAGCCTCCGGGCGCCGCTCGCCGAGCTCGTGCGGCACCTGCGCCATCGTCGCCCGCAGGTCGTCGTCACCTGCGCCAGGGGCAGCTCCGCGCACGCGGCGACCTTCGGCAAGCACCTCATCGAGCGCACCCTCGGCATCCCGGTTGCGGCCGCCGCGCCGAGCATCGCGACCGTCTACCGCCGCAGCCTGACGCTGAGCGGCCAGCTTTTCCTGGCCGTCTCGCAATCCGGGCGCAGCGACGACCTCGTCGAGCTCGCCGCCTCAGCGAAGGCCGCAGGGGCCGTCACCGCGGCGCTGCTGAACGCGGCCGAGAGCCCGCTTGCCGCGGCCTGCGACATCGTCCTGCCGATCTCGGCCGGACCGGAGCTCAGCGTCGCTGCGACGAAAACCGTCATCGCCTCGATGAGCGCGCTCTTGCGCCTCGTCGCCCTCTGGGCCGAGGACACCGAGACGACCGCCGCTCTCGAGCGCTTGCCCGAGCGGCTCGCTGCCGCGACCGTACTCGACTGGAGCCCTGCTCTGCCGAGCCTTGCGACGGCCGAGAGCCTCGTCACGATCGGCCGGGGCCCGACGCTGTCGATCGCCCGCGAGGCCGCCCTCAAGCTCAAGGAGACCTCGAACCTGCATGCCGAGGCCTTCAGCGGCGCCGAGTTCCTGCACGGCCCGGTCTCCCTCGTTTCGAGCCGGTATCCGATCCTGATGCTGATGCCGAACGACGAGGCGGCGCCGGGCCTCCGGCAGCTCGCCGACGATCTGCGCGGCAAGGGCGCGGCGCTGTTCGTCGCCGGGCCCGCCGAGGCAGCCGCGGGGCTGCCGGCGCTCGCGCCGGATCAGCCAGAGGCGGACGCGATCTGCCTCTTGCAGAGCTTTTACGGCATGGCGTTGCGGCTTGCGGGCTTGCGCGGGACCGACGTCGACCGGCCGCGCCACCTGAAGAAGGTGACCCGCACCCGATGACCGCCTTGCCCAAGGTCGTCCAGGCAGACCACCTGTTCGACGGCGAGACCGTCCGGCACGACCATGTCGTGGTTATCGAAGGCGGCTGCATCGAATCGGTTCTGCCGCAAGGCCGCTTGCCGCAGGGGTGCCCGGTGGAACGGCTTCCGGCGGGCGCTTGGCTCGCCCCCGGTTTCATCGACGTCCAGGTCAACGGCGGCGGCGATGCGCTGTTCAACGACGATCCTTCACCGAAGACGGTGGCCGTGATCGCGGCGGCGCATCGGCGCTTCGGAACGACCGGCCTGTTGCCGACGCTGATCACCGACGCGCCGGAGAAGATGCGGGCCGCGATTGCGGCGGTCCGGGACTCGATGAGGACGAACCCGGGCGTGCTCGGGATTCATCTCGAAGGCCCGTTCATCTCCGCGGAACGGCCTGGCGTGCATCGCGCCGCCGCGATCCGCGCGCCGACGGAGGACGACGCGGCGGTGCTGACGAGTCTCGCGGCAGGGGCGACCCTCGTGACGCTCGCGCCCGAAAGCGTGCCGAAGGGCTTCGTTCGCCGGCTTGCCGAGGCGGGGGTTCTGGTCTCGCTTGCCCATTCCATGGCGACCTACGAGGAGACGCGCCAGGCGCTTGCGGATGGCCTCACCGGCTTCACGCATCTCTTCAACGCCATGCGCCCGCTCGCCTCCCGGGAGCCCGGCCCGATCGCCGCAGCGCTCGAAGCGCCGGGGTGCTGGTACGGATTGATCGCCGACGGCTTCCATGTCCATCCGGCGATGCTGCGCCTCGCGCTCAAAGGCGCCGGCCGTCCGATGCTCGTGACCGACGCCATGCCGCCGGTCGGCGGAAAAAAGGACCGGTTCGAGCTGTACGGCGAGGCGATCGAGCTGCGGGACGGGCGCCTTAATCGCGCCGATGGCACGCTTGCCGGGGCGGCGCTCGACATGAGCCGAGCGGTGCGCAACGCGGTCGAGCTCCTCGGCGCCTCGCTGCCGGATGCGCTCCGCATGGCCTCGCGCAACCCAGCCGAATTCCTGAGGATGGGCGACCGGCTCGGACGGATCGCACCGGGTTACCGGGCCGATCTCGTGGCGTTCATGCCGGCGGAGGTTCGGGTGCTGCGGACCTGGGTGGCGGGAAACGGCGACTGACGCCGGCGCTCAGAGGTTCTCGATCTCGAGCAGCAGCGCGTCGGCGATCGGCAAGCCCTCCCGCCGCGCCTTCTCGCGCAAGACGAGGCGGCGGCGCCCCGGGAGGCGGGCACCGGCCTGTGCCTCGATCATGACGGCCAAGGCGCCGAACCGGGCGACCGCGTCCGCACCCCCGAAAGCAGCCGGATCGAGGGCGAGGATCAGCTGGCCGGTCCCGGGCGGGCCACCCTTGTCGTCGAGAAAGGACGAGGCGTCGGCGGCGTAGCTCGCTCCGGTGAGACCTGCCGCCAGAAGCTCGACCATGAGAGCGAGCGCCGTCCCTTTGGCGTCGCCAAGCGGCAGCATCGTGCCTTTGAGGGCCGCTTCGGGATCGCTCGTCGGCTGGCCGGTCTCGTCGAGGGCCCAGTCATCGGGGATCCGTTCGCCGCGTTGTTTCGCCGCCAGGATGTTGCCCCGCGCGACCTTCGATAGGGAAAGATCGACGACGATCGGCGGCCCCTCGGGCAGGGGGCAGGCAAAGGCAATCGGGTTCGTGCCGAACAGGCCCTTGCGGCCGCCCCATGGCGCGATCGCCGCCGGCGTGTTGGCGAAGATGAGGCCGACGGTCCCCTGCGCGGCGAGGCGCTCCACGGCATGTCCGGCGGCGCCGCAATGATGCGAGCGCCGGATCGGCGCCGCGGCGATGCCCTGGGATCGCGCCACCTCGGGCAGGGCCGCCAAGGCGGCGTCGAGAGCCGGAAAGGCGAACCCATGGGCCGCGTCGACGGCAATCACGGCCGGCCGCGGCCGCGACAGCACCGGCTCGGCGAAGCCGTCGACCTTCCCTCTCCTCGCCTGCGCCGCGTAGGTCGGCAGACGCGAAAGGCCGTGGCCCTTGAGGCCGTCCGCCTCCGCGGCGCTCAGCGCACGCGCGACGCTTCGCGCGTTCGCCTCGCTCGTCCGGCAGCGCACGAGCGTGCGCAGGATGAGCGCTTCGGCTTCCGCAATGGCGAGAACCGGCACCTCAGGCACCGCCCAAATGCCGGCGCACCTTCTCGGCGATCACCCACGACACCCGAACATTCGACTCCCGCGTCACGCCGGCGATATGCGGCGTGAGGATGAGGCGCGGACAGCCCGCAAAGAGGGCAGCCCGGGCAGCCGAGAGCGGCTCCTCCTCGAAGACGTCGAGCGCCGCCCCGCCGAGTTTCTCGTTCCGCAGAGCCGCGCAGACCGCTGCCTCGTCGACGATGCCGCCGCGCGCCGCGTTGATCAGGATCGCGCCCGGTTTCATGCGCGCGAGCGTGGCGCCGTCGACGAGATTCCGGGTGCTCGGCGTGAGCGGAACGTGGAGGGAGATGACGTCGGCGGTTGCGATGAGCTCGTCGAGGTCGAGGCGCACGACGCGGCCCGTGGGCTGGTTCCAGGCCGGGTGCTCGGGCGGCACGAACGGGTCGTTGGCGATGACCGCCATGTCGAGGGCCGCGGCGCGCTTTGCGGTCTCGCGCGCGATCGAGCCGAAGCCGACGAGGCCGAGGCGCTTGCCGGAGATCTCATGCCCCATCAGCCGGTTGCGGGGCCAAACCCCGGCGATCACGTCCGCGGTCGAGGCATAGGCGCCGCGCAGGAGCATCATCGCGGTCGCGACGACGTATTCGGCGACGGCGATGTCGTTCGCGCCGGTCGCCGGGTAGACCGCGATGCCGCGCGCCTTGCAGGCGGC
>Ga0126304_10000503_pt1 | contig 16047 bp, 13 predicted proteins | sample Plot25_FD_92538 | JGI IMG/M metagenome (GOLD analysis project Ga0126304, IMG submission 92538) | Serpentine soil microbial communities from UC McLaughlin Reserve, CA, USA - Plot25 | ecosystem: Environmental > Terrestrial > Soil > Grasslands | place: USA: UC McLaughlin Reserve, Lake County... | reverse complement strand
GGCGATCGCCGCCGTCTTCCGATCGTGGAACGGGAAGCGGGCGATCGACTACCGGCGTCAGAACAAGATCAGCGACGATCTGGGGACGGCCGTGAACATCGTCGCGATGGTCTTCGGCAACCGCGGCGAGGACTCGGGGACCGGCGTGGCCTTCACGCGCGACCCCTCGACCGGCGAGAAGGTCCCGTACGGCGACTACCTCGAGAACGCGCAGGGCGAGGACGTCGTGGCGGGGATCCGCAACACCAAGCGCATCGCCGAGCTCGAGCGGATCGACCCAGACTCGTACCGCGGGCTGATGGACGTGATGACCACGCTCGAGGGGCACTACCGGGACATGTGCGACATCGAGTTCACGATCGAGAAGGGCAAGCTCTGGATCCTGCAGACGCGGATCGGCAAGCGGACCGCGTTCGCCGAATGGGTCATGGCGTACGACATGCTCGACGAGGGGCTGATCGACGAAGAGGAGGCGCTGCTCCGCGTCGACGCGAACCGGCTCGAGGAGCTGTTCAAGCGTCGCGTGAGAGCCGACGGCGCCCGGCCGATCGCGAAGGGCCTCAACGCGAGCCCCGGCGCCGCCACCGGCGCGGTGGTGTTCACGGCCGACGACGCTCAGGAGCGGGCGAACGCCGGCGACAAGGTGGTCCTGGTCCGGCGCGAGACCACCCCGGACGACTACCACGGCATGATCGCCTCGCAGGGGATCCTGACGAGCGCCGGCGGGACGAACTCCCACGCCGCGGTCGTCGCGCGCGGCGAGGGGATCCCGGCGGTGTGCGGGGCCGACGCGATCAAGCTCGACCCCGTGGGCAAGACGTTCACCGCGAACGGCACGACCGTGCAGGAAGGTGAGGTCGTCACGATCGACGGCTTCACGGGCAACGTCTACGTGGGGGAGCTACCCCTCGAGGAGTCCGAGCTCGAGAAGGCGCGATCCGGCGATGAGGAGGCTCGCGGGGAGAAGATCTGGAAGGCCTTCGAGCGCCTGATGAGCGTCGCGGACGCGCGCCGTCGTCTGCGCGTCCGCGCGAACGCCGACACGCCCGACCAGTCGAGCAACGCGCGCGGTCGAGGCGCCGAGGGCATCGGGTTGTGCCGGACCGAGCACATGTTCCTGGGCGAGGAGCGGGTCGGCGCGGTGCGCCAGATGATCTTCGCGGAGACCGAGCAGGAGGAGCAGAAGGCGTACGACGCGCTTCTCCCGCTCCAGCGCGAGGACTTCGTCGGGATCTTCCGGGCCATGGACGGTCTGCCGGTCACCGTCCGGCTGCTCGACCCCCCGCTGCACGAGTTCCTCCCGAACCAGGTCGAGCTCGCCGTCGGCGTGGCTCGGGCCGAGGAGCGGGGCGAGGACGAGGTCCGGCTGCGCGACGAGCGGGTGCCGTTGGACGAGGCGCGGGTGATCCTCGGCAAGGTCGACCAGCTCCACGAGGCAAACCCGATGCTCGGCCTGCGCGGGGTGCGGCTCGGGATCGTGAAGCCCGGGCTGTACGCGATGCAGGTCCGCGCGATCTGCGAGGCGGCGGCACGGGTCAAGCAGGAGGGACGGGACCCGAAGGTCGAGATCATGATCCCGCTCGTCGCGACCAAGCCGGAGCTCGAGCAGATGCGCGCCGAACTCGAACCGGTTGCGGCGGCGGTGCTTCGGGCCGAGGGCGTCCGGCTCGATCACCTCGAGTGGGGCACGATGATCGAGCTCCCGCGGGCAACGGTCACCTCGGGGGAGATCTCGGAGGCGGCCGAGTTCTTCTCGTTCGGCACCAACGACCTCACACAGACGGCGTTCGGCTTCAGCCGCGACGACATCGGCAAGTTCGTCGGGATGTACGAGGAACGCAAGCTCGTCCCGGCCAACCCGTTCGTCACGATCGATCAGCCGGGGGTCGGGCGCCTGATGCGGATCGCGGTGGAGGAGGGCCGGGCCGCGAACCCCAGCCTGCACATCGGGATCTGCGGCGAGCACGGCGGCGACCCGGCATCGGTCGCGTTCTGCCATCGGCTCGGCCTCGACTACGTGAGCTGCTCGCCGTTCCGGGTCGAGACGGCCCGCCTCGCCGCCGGCCAAGCCGCCGTGGGATCGGCGGAGTCTGCGTCGACCTGACGGACCTCGATGACCAAGGACGTCTGACGCGACCACGCCGCTCGGCGGCGAATGGTCCTCGCTCACCGAAGGAATCCCCCGCCTTGGCGATGCGCGGTCGAACGCGCGTTCGCTAGGCTCCGAGATCTCTCCCGCCTCCCCTGGGCTCCGAGGAGGTGGCTCGTGCGGACATGTTCGCATGGCAGGGGAGTGCTCCGGTTCCTCAGCACCGCGATGCCGATAGCGGTCGTGCTGCCGATGGTCGTCGCGTTCCATTGGTCGCGGCTCGGTTGGCGAGATCAGCACGTCAACTACCCGTCGCGTCCCAGCGGGTACACGCAGATCGTCAATCGGTTCGGGCAGCCGTGCAACGCGGATGCCAGGGCGATCTCGATGAGGTGGACCGCGGCGGACAACGGGGTCACGTACTCGTTCAGGTTCCATCGCAAGCTCGGTGGTCGTCCGACTGCGATGGTCTCGGACAAGGGCGGGAAGTCGACCAACCTGGACAACGACGTCTACGGGCACATCCAGAACGCCCACCTGCAGCCGTACATCAGGCACGGGATTTACGGGTACGTGTGCCGAACCAAGCGGAACTCCAACGAATGGAGCACCCACGCGTTCGGGATCGCTATCGACGTGTCGTCGGCCGAGGAGTACATGGGCAAGTGCACGTCGACGGTCAACAAGTACCACTCGTCGATCTGGCAGAACCACGGCCGGTACTGGGGGCTGGCGTTCTGCGACCCCATGCACTTCCAGTACGCCACCAACTACTGAGTCAGCGGAGGAGGCTTCGATGAAGCGGAAACAAGCTATCGCCGTCGGACTCGTGGTCGGCGTGACGGCCTCGGCGGGGGTGATCGCCGGCGCCGCCGGGAAGGCACCCGTTCGATCGCCCCATGGTTCTCCTATCGGTCCCGTGGTGCCGGGGGACACGGGAGCGGGCGAGCTGCTGCTCGCCGTTGTAGGTGGGGTCTTCTCGAGCCGCGCGGACGCAGAGGCGGCCACGCGGCGCTCGCCTTCGGCGATCTCCACGGGTACTACGTGGTGCCGCTCGCACAGTTCCAGGGCTTCCGTCAACAGGTGGGCGAGCCAGGCGAGTTCGCACTCGTGAGCGCGTTCCGTACCGAGGAGGGCGCCCGAGCGTTCGCCGAGCTCGCCGCGACGTTGGGGATCGAGGCGACCATCCTGCCCGAGCGGGTGCGGAGCCTCGGCGGGCTTTACGCGGGCCTGGGGCAGGAGGCCAGCCCCGACGGAACGGGCCCGCTGCTCGGGCCGTTGGCGGAGTCGCTCCCGTGACGGGTGCGCGGAACGCCGCGGCCTTCGTGTCGGGTGTGCTGACACTCGTGGCGTGTGGGGGCGGGGCCGCGACGCAACCCACGCCGACCGCGCAACGGAACGTGTGTGAGGTGCGTTTCGTCACCCCGCCGGGGTTCGAGCGGACGGACACGTTCGAGGAGCGTTATCCGGATCGGATCGGTCTGCGGCTCGGCTTCCGCGACGAGGCCGGACGCGAGCTGCACGCGTTCGCCGGCATCCCCGGCGAGTTCGGCGAGGGCCTCCCCGACGCCGGGACGGTCGAGCTCGTCGGCGGCCGGACGGGGCGTCTCGCCGGCGGTCCCCACCGCGTGTGGGTCCTCACCTGGGAGGAGGGCGGCATGTGCGACCCGAGGGCCGTCCTGGGTCGGGGATTCGACCAACGCGAGTTCCTCGACCTGCTCGCACTCGCCGGCATCGCACTCAGGTAGGGATCTCGCTCCCGAGAGTGTTCGTGGGAGGCGTTGCTAGCATCGCCTCCATGGAGGCGGTCCGTCGACACCCCGTGCTGATCACGATCACCACGGTGGCCGCGGCGATCGTGATCGCGTTGGCCGGCACGGGGATCGCCGTCTGGCGGGCGGCGCACACGGACGATGCCAGCACGATCGAGCACGTGGACGCGATCCTCGTCCTCGGCGCTGCGCAGTACGACGGCGATCCGTCGCCGGTGTTCGAGGGCCGGCTCGAACACGCGAGGCTGCTGTACGAGGAGGGCCGGGCCGACACGATCCTGGTGCTCGGCGGCGGCGCGCCCGGCGACCGGTCGACGGAGGCGGACGCCGGACGCGAGTGGTTGATCGCCCAGGGTGTCCCCTCGGATGCCGTGGTGGCGTCGCCGGTCGGTTCGACAACGTTCGAGAGCCTCGAGGCTGCCGCGGCGTGGATGAGCGAGCGCGGGATGGAGGCCGCGTTCCTCGTCTCGGATCCCTGGCACAACCTGCGGATCAAGCGGATGGCGTCCGACCTCGGCCTCGAGGCGTACGCGTCGGCGACATGGCACTCGGCGGCTCGCACGGAGGGGACGCGGTTCGGGGGCTACCTCCGCGAGACGCTCGCGTACGTCTACTACCGGCTGTTCGGGCGCTAGGCTGGCCGGATCTCTAGCCCACCTTCAGCTTCGCCGTCATGCCGAGGGATTCGTGGAACCGGCAGATCAACTGGTACGTTCCCGGCGGCAGGTCGATCGTCACGGTCTCGGTCGCGAGCGGCGCGAGCTCGAGGTCGACGTCCTCCCCGACGACCGTGAACGTGTGCGGGGTCCGCGCGTTGCCGTTACGAACGGCGACGACGTCACCGCTGTCCACCTTCACGGTGCCCGGATCGAATAGATAGTTGTTGAGAGACACCGAGACGTCGGCGTCCACCTCGCCGGTCGCTCCGGTGGCTCCGGTCATCTCGTTCGAGCCTCCGTACAGGCTCCCCGCGCCGGCGTCCTCACCCGACTCCGTGGCTCCGGCTGCAGCGGTCGCGCCGGTCGGACCGGCCATCGAGCCGCCCGCACCCGCGTCTTTCGCGTCGTCCCCGCACGCGGCCGCGAGCACCGACAGCGCCGCGAGACCTACCATGACGCGCATCCGAACGCCTCTCATCGTGGCCTCCTCGAGCGGGACGGGATCGGGACGGACCGACGTCGAAGCGGCGATCGTACTGCGGGTCGGCGGAAAAGGTGCGTCGGAGCGCGACGGTAAGATCGGAGCGTGGCGGTGCCCCGAGAACGTTCCGAGGAGATCGAGCGCGAGACGCTGGCGCCGACCGCGACGCTTGCCTCGGCGAGCAAGGGCCGAGAGCACGAAGAGCCACACGATGACCTCCGGACCTGCTTCCAGCGAGACCGCGACCGCATCGTGCACTCGAAGGCGTTCCGGCGCCTGAAGCACAAGACGCAGGTGTTCCTCGCTCCCGAAGGTGATCACTACCGCGTCCGGCTCACCCACACGCTCGAGGTGAGCCAGATCGCCCGGACCGCCGCCCGTGCGCTCCGCCTGAACGAGGACCTCACCGAGGCGATCGCGCTCGGTCACGACCTCGGACACACGCCGTTCGGGCACCTGGGCGAGCAGGCGCTCACGCCGTTCCTGGGGAGGCCGTTCCGCCACAACGAGCAGAGCCTTCGGATCGTCGATCATCTCGAGAACGACGGGCAGGGCCTGAATCTGTCCTGGGAGGTCCGCGACGGCATCGTGCACCACACCTGGTCGATGCCGTCGCCCTCGACGCCGGAGGCGCAGCTCGTGAGGTTCGCCGACCGCATCGCGTACGTGAACCACGACGTCGACGACGCGGTGCGGGCCGGCGTCATCGGTCGGACCGAGCTGCCCGCCGCGCCCCTCGAGGTCCTCGGCGAAACCCACTCGTCCCGGATCAACACCCTGGTGACCGACCTCGTCGGCCGCAGCGCCGACGGACCCGAGGTCGGGCTGTCCGACGACGTGTTCCAGGCGCTCGACGCGCTGCGCGAGTTCCTGTTCGACCACGTCTACCTGCGGGACGAGGCCCGCTCGGAGCAGGACAAGGCGATCTCGATGGTCCGGAGCCTGTTCGCGCACTATCTCGATCACCCCGAGGAGGTTCCGCGGGAGTACCATCGGGCGCCGGGAGACCTGCCGACCCGTGTCGCCGACTACATCGCGGGCATGACGGACCGGTACGCTCTGCGGATCTACGAGCAGCTGTTCCTTCCCCAACGCTGGTTGCTGTAGCCGGCGCGAGGCGAGGTCGAAGGGGAGGAACGTGGCCGGCAGGATCAGGGACGAGGACATCGCCGCGGTTCGCGAACGCACGGACATCGTCAAGCTCGTCTCCGGCTACCTGACGCTGAAGAAGGCAGGACACGACCGCTTGGTGGGGCTGTGTCCGTTCCACACGGAGAAGACGCCATCGTTCGGCGTCTCGCCCTCCAAGGGCCTGTATCACTGCTTCGGGTGTGACAAGGGCGGCGACGCAATCGGGTTCCTTCGCGACGTCGAGCGCCCCGAGTTCGCCGAGGCGGTCGAGCGTCTCGCCAAGGATGCCGGCGTCACCCTGCGCTACGAGGGCGACACGCCCGCCGAACGCCGCGTCGCGTCCAAGCGCCAGGCGTTGGTCCGAGCCAACGAGGCCGCATTCGAGCTGTACCACCGCACCCTGCTGGAATCCCAGGAGGGGGAGGAGGCCCGGGCCTACCTCGAGTCCCGCGGGATCGACCGCGATGTCGCCGCCGAGTTCGAGATCGGGTACGCGCCGGCCTATCCGGACTTCCTGCTCCGGCGGCTGGTGAGGTCGCTCTCGGCCGAGCTCCTTGTTGATGCCGGGCTCGCGATCAAGGACCAGGAGGGCAACGTCCGCGACCGGTTCCGCCGCCGGATCACGTTCCCGGTGCACGACCTCTCCGGCAAAGCGGTCGGGATCGGCGCGCGGATCCTGCCCGGCGGCAGCGGTCGCGACGAAGGGCCGAAGTACCTGAACTCGCCCGAGACGCCGGTGTACCGAAAGGCGGAGGTGCTCTACAACCTGCAGCGCGCCAAGGCGTCGGCCACCAAGCTCGGCGAGCTCTACCTCGTCGAGGGCTACACCGACGTGATCTCGATGGTCCGGGCCGGGGTGACCAACACGGTCGCGACGTGCGGGACCGCGCTCGGAGAGGGGCACTTCCGGCTCGCGTCGCGGTTCGCGCAGCGGATGGTGCTCGCCTTCGACTCGGACGATGCGGGCGCGCGCGCCGCCGAACGCGCCTTCGAGTTCGTCGAGCGGTTCCCGGTCCAGCCGGTCGTCCTGATCCTGTCCGAGGGCCTGGACCCGGCGGATTTCGTCGAAAAGCACGGGGGACAGGCCCTCCGCGAGCTCGCGGGCAGGGCCGTCCCGCTCGTGGAGTACATGGTGCGAAGGACCGTGGGCCGTCACGACCTCTCGACGATCGAGGGCCAGAGCGCGGCGGTCGCCGCGGCCGTCCCTATGCTCGAACAGCTCGGCGACCCGGTCCGGCAGAGCGAGTACGCGCACCTGCTCGCGGAGCTCGCCGGCGTGTCCGAGGGCTCGGTCGTGCTCGCGATCGACCAGCGGCTCTCGGGGCGCCCCGTCGAAGTTCAGCAGGCCGTCAAGCGGGCCTCGGCGCAGGAGAAGGTCGAGCGGGAAATGCTCAGGATCCTCGCCCGCGACGCCGAGGCGTTCGGTCGGATCGCGCCGCGCCTGACCGACGAGCACTTCCGCACGACCCGGCACCGAGAGCTGCTGCACCTGCTCCGGGAGACCGACGGCCGCGTCAGTGGTTCGGACGCCGAGGGCGGTGACGAGGAGGACGTCCAGGCGCTCACGGCGTTGGCGCTCGAGCCGCTCGACGGCGATCTGCTCCCCGGCTATCCGGAGGAGGTCTGGGTGAGGCTCCAGGAATTCCTCCTGCGACGCCGCAGCGCCGCGCTCCGTCGGGAGCTGCAGAAGATGAACCCGGTGACCGACCCGAGATACGACGAGATGTTCGAGCGGCTGATCGCGGCCGATGGCGAGCTGCGTCGTCTACGAGAGCGAGGACACGATGCGGCGTAGTGCGAACGACCCCGCGCTGCAGTCCCAACCACACGGGTCACGGGTGCCCACAACTCGTACACTTCCCGACGTTTCCCACCTGGAGCATATGGGAGCGAGAGCATTGACCGAAGTCACCCGCGACCTGGGTCTGGAGGAAGCGAAGGAACAGATCACCGCCCGCGGGCGTGAGCGCGGCTTCGTGACCTCCGACGACCTGCTCGAATCGGTTCCCGTCGACGACTTCACGCCCGAACAGGTCGAGGAGTTCCTGACCCAGGTCGAGGAGCACCTTCGCGGCGAGGGGATCGAGGTCATCGAGGTCCCCGGCGACGAGGTCGACGGATCCGCCCAGCGCCAGCTCGACGTGGATCTCCTGAAGGCACCCACGAACGACCCCGTCCGGATGTACCTGAAGGAGATCGGGAAGGTCCCGCTCCTCACGGCCGCTCAGGAGGTCGATCTCGCCCGGCGGATCGAGGCGGGGGAGTTCGCGACCGTGCTTCGCGAGCTCACCGAGGAGGAGGACCGGGTCGACCAGAAGCGGCTTCGCCTGGTGACCGAGTCCGTCGTCGCGATCCGCGACCACCAGGTCGAGAAGTTCGGCAAGGTGGAGGGCATCGGGCGCGACCGCATCGGCAAGACCTACAAGCCGAAGACGCGCGAGGCGCTCGATGACTTCCTGCGCCGCGTCGAACGCGACGGACAGCTCGCGAAGCGCAAGCTGATCGAGGCGAACCTGCGCCTCGTCGTCTCGATCGCGAAGCGGTACGTCGGCCGCGGGATGCTGTTCCTCGATCTGATCCAGGAAGGGAACCTCGGTTTGATCCGAGCGGTCGAGAAGTTCGACTACTCCAAGGGGTACAAGTTCTCGACGTACGCGACGTGGTGGATCCGCCAGGCGATCACCCGCGCGATCGCCGACCAGGCCCGCACGATCCGCATCCCGGTGCACATGGTCGAGACGATCAACAAGCTCGTCCGCATCCAGCGACAGCTCCTGCAGGATCTCGGCCGTGAGCCGCTCCCGGAGGAGATCGGGCGGCAGATGGGCATCCCCGCCGACAAGGTGCGCGAGATCTTGAAGGTGAGCCAGGAGCCCGTCTCCCTCGAGACCCCGATCGGGGAGGAGGAGGACTCGCACCTCGGCGACTTCATCGAGGACTCCGACGCCGTGGTCCCCGTCGACGCGGCCAGCTTCATCCTGCTGCAGGAGCAGCTCGAGTCCGTGCTCCACACCCTGTCCGAACGCGAGAAGAAAGTCATCCAGCTCCGCTTCGGGCTCCTCGACGGCCACCCGCGCACGCTGGAGGAGGTCGGCCGCGAGTTCGGCGTCACCCGGGAGCGGATCCGGCAGATCGAGTCGAAGACCCTGTCGAAGCTCCGCCACCCGTCACGGTCGCAGAAGCTGCGCGACTACCTCGAGTAGCCTTCGGCCGCGGAGACCGGACCCTCAGTTCAGCGAGATGTCGTCGACGTCTGGGTCGAGCCGCCGCTGGATGTTCGCACGAGCCCGCTGGATCGCCTCGACGCTCTTCCAGCCCGCCTTCTCGGCGATGCGCCGTCCGTGTACGGCGATCCGATTGGACGGATGCCTTGCCATCGCCGCGCGAACGCCGGGTGGCCGCTCGTCGTCCGGGTCCTGCTTGGTGAGCTCGCGGGCGACGAGGTAGCCGAGCACCCCTCCCACCATGAGACCGGTTCGGAACCGCATCCCCTGAGCCTAGTCCAATCCGAGGCCGTTGGTAGACTGCGTCGACTCTCTCCGGGGTAGCTCAATTGGCAGAGCGGCGGACTGTTAATCCGTAGGTTGTGGGTTCGAGTCCCACCCCCGGAGCTGAAGAACCGCAGGTAGTAGGCGCTGGTCCTCTGTCAGGACCGCCCGCCGAGGCGAGCCTCTAGGAGACGCCGAAAGAGAGTTCCAGATGCCCGTTGACGTGGAGACGCAGATCGAGATCGACCGCCCGCGCCGAAGGGTCGCGGCCTATGCGTCAAACCCGGACAACGCCACGGCGTGGTACGAGAACATCAGATCCGTCGTTTGGAAGTCGCCGAGACCGGTCGCCGTCGGCTCTCGGATCGGCTTCGCGGCCGCGTTCCTCGGACGGCGCCTGGCCTACACCTACGAGGTGCGCGAGATGGTCGCCGACGAGCGGTTCGTGATGAGGACCGCTGAGGGACCATTCCCGATGGAGACGACGTACACGTGGGTGGATGCAGCCGGGGGTCGGACGATCATGTCCCTGCGCAATCGCGGGGAGCCGTCAGGATCGTTCAGGCTCCTGGGTCCGATCATGGCTCTCGCCATGCGACGCGCGAATCGGAAGGACCTCGCCCGGCTCAAAGCCGTCCTGGAAGCCGAACCGCGAGACTGAACACGGTTCACCGGCGCCCAGGAACAGGTCTCGACCCGCCGCGAGGGCGGCGCGTACAGTGGGCGCGCCTATGCGATCCTCCCGCCGGCCCAGTGGGCGGCCAGTGTCCTTCCCGGCGGCTCTGCTGCTGGGGGGAGCGGTACAGGTCGCCGTCGCCATCGCGTTCACCGGGGCATCGGAGAGCGCGTACCGAGGCGTCCCGAGCGGCCTGGGGCTCCTGTTCTCCGTCGTCGCCGGCGTCCTGGCGGGCCCCCTGGCGGGGATCCTCGTCGCGCTGGAGGGCGGGGCCGGGTTCGTCATCTTCGTCACGAACGGCGAGCTCGGGGGTTGGGTCGCGGTCGTGCTGTGGATCGTGGCCGCCGGGGTCGCGGGGGCGATTGCCGACCGCTACCGGGAGACGGGTCGCGAACGCGACATCGCACACGCATCCGAGCGACGCGCCCGCCAGGCGGCCGAATCCGAGTCGGCGCGCCTCGCGCACCTGCACAACCTGACCGGGCGGCTCGCGGACGCGGTCACCGTCCGCGACGTCTGCGGCGCGCTCGTCGACACCGCGATCGGATCGCTCGGCGCCGACGCGTCGGGGGTGGCGCTGCTCTCACCCGACGGTACCGAGCTCGAGCGGGTGGCGGCCCGGGGGTTCCCCGACGACGTGCTCGAGGCGTGGTCCCGCTTCCCGGCCGATTCGCCCGTCATCGCGCGAGACGTGATCCGGGAGCATTCGGTGGTGACGCTCGGGAGCGCCGAGGAGGCGCTCGAACGGTACCCCGTACTGGCGAGCTTCGGTGAGGGGTATCCGATGGGCGCTCTGGCCGCGGCGCCGTTGTTGGCGGGCGACGAGCTGCTCGGCGTCCTCGGCGTGAATTTCAGAGCACCGAGGCGCTTCACGCTCGAGGACGAATCACTCCTGCTCGCGATCGGACGCCAATGCGGCCAGGCCATCGAACGGGCGCGCCTGTTCGAGGCGGAGCAGCGCGCGTTGCGACGCGCGGCGCGCCTGCAGGAGGTCACCGCCCGGCTCGCGCGGGCGGTGACCACGGAGGACGCAGCGAGGGCGATCCTGCGGGGTGCGACCGGCAGCGTCGGGGCGGACGCAGCGTCGATCGCCCTGGCGAGCGACGACGGACGATCGTTGAGGGTCAGCCCCGGGGTCCTCTCCAATGGGACGCTCCGGCTCCGGCCCCCGTTCGAGATCTCGATGAACGACCGAGCCGTGCTCGCCCACGTCTATCGGGACGGCCGCGCGCTGTGGATCGCCTCCCCGGACGAATGGGAGGCGAGGTTCGCGGAGGGGTTCGGGACCCAGGGTGACCTCGGGCGTTGCCTGTACGCGGTGCCGATCGTCGCCAAGGGTGAGGCGATCGGCGCGCTTGCCGTCTACTTCCGGGAGGAGCGAGGGAAGCCCTCGGCGGAGGAGGCCGAGCTGATCAGCTCGTTCGCGCACCAGGCCGGGGTCGCCCTTGAACGAGCGCGCGCCTACGAGGTCGAGCACGAGGCCGCCATGACATTGCAGCGCAATCTGATGCCCGAAGGGACAGGCTACTCGGCCACCGTCGACGTCGACGGACGCTACCTCCCGGCCACACGTGGGGTGCATGTGGGCGGTGACTGGTACGACATCGTCGACCGGCCGGACGGCACCGTGGCATTCGCCGTCGGCGACATCGCGGGCCACGGGCTCCAGGCCGCGGCGGCGATGGGGCAGGTCCGCAGCGCCTGGCGCGCGCTCGCGCTGTCGATGACGGAACCGAATGCGATCCTCGCTTCGCTCGATCGGTTCGCCGGAGGCGTCGACGGCGCGTTCTTCTCGACGATCCTCACGCTCTTGCTCGACCCCTCGCGGAACGCATTGCGCTACGCCTCCGCCGGCCACCCACCCGCCCTCGTGATCGAGCCCGACGGTTCGACGAGGTTCCTCGAAGGTGGCAGATCCGTGCCGCTCGGTCTGCCCTTCGACCTGCCCAGACCCCAAGCGCAGGAGCGGCTCGGCCCCGGGTCGATCCTGGTCGTGTACACGGACGGCCTGATCGAGCGCCGGGAGGAGCCACTGGACCGAGGTCTCGAACGGCTCGCCGAGGTGGCCTCTCGCGTGCGCGCCGGCTCGCTGGCCGAGATCTCCGACGAGCTGCTCGAGCTCGTCGCCGACGACCGTCACGACGACGTCGCCCTCCTGACGATCGGACCCAGGCACCAATTGGAGGTGTTCCGCCGCACCTTCCCCGCGGATCCCCACGAGCTCGCCACGATGCGTGCCGACCTGCGCACGTGGCTCGAGCGCTCCGGTCTGCCGACCGAGACGCGGGAAGACGTCGTGCTCGCGTGCACCGAGGCGGCGACCAACGCCATCGAGCACGCCTACATCGGTCGGCACGGCGACGTGCTGATCGAGGCCGAGTCGAAGGATGGGATGCTCCAGGTCTCGGTGACCGACCACGGCCGGTGGCGTCACCCGCGCCCGGACGATTCGCGGGGCCGGGGCCTCGAGCTCGTTCGGGCGGTGATCGGCGACGTCGACGTGGAGCGGGGCGAGGGCGGCACCACGGTCCGGATGCGGGTCGGGATCTCGTGAGGTCGACCGAGCTCGCGACGATCGAGTTCGGGCAGGCCGAACGCGCGACCGTCGCCACGATCGGTGGCGAGGTCGACCTGTCCAACGCCGATCGGCTGCTCGACGAGCTGATGGCGCGCATCGGGGCGACGCCGTGGCTGGTCCTCGATCTCACCGGATGCTCGTACCTGGACAGCGCCGGCCTGCGCATGATCGCCCGGGTCGACGTGCGATGCCGCACCGCGGGTTCGGGGCTCAGGCTGGTCGTCGACGCCGGAGGCTCGGTCGATCGCGTGCTCGCCATGACGCACATGGATGAGGTGCTGACCGTCGACACGCTCCTGCGGGACGCCCTCGCCTCGGCGCTCGAGGAGGTCGACGGTGCCGAGCTCGCCGACGGGGAAGCGATCGAGCATTAAGGTGTTCGGGCGCCGGCCCGGGTGCGTTCGATGCTCTCGGCGGCGCCTCCTCGCAACAGCTCGGTGTCGCCCGCCGCACCCACGAACCGGAACCCCCTCCGAGCCATCTCCACCGCCCGCTCGATCGACGGTGCGTGGATGCCGGGGACGATGGCATGGTTGGATGCGGCCACCACGACCCGATCGAGCGCCTCGAGCAGACCCCGCGAGCCGAGGTCTGCGAAGCCCTCGAACCCCAGCGCGAGGCTCAGGTCGGCGGGGCCGACGTACACGCCGTCGAGCCCGGGAGTGGCGCAGATCCCCTCGACGTTCGCCAACCCCGCCGCGGTCTCGATCTGCGCGAACGTCAGGATCGTGGCGTTCGCCGAATCGGTCTGCTCGCGACCCGTCCCGAACGCCGATCGGACCGGCCCGTAGCTCCGGGCGCCGAGCGGTGGGTACCGACACAGACGCACGAACGCGGCCGCGTCCTCGACCGTGTCCACCATCGGGCAGATCACGCCGCGCGCGCCCAGGTCCAGCGCGCGCATCGCGCCCGCGGGGTCGTTCCAGCCGAGGCGGACGAACGGGACGGCGCCGGCGCGCTCGATCTCGCCGACCACCTCGCTGAGGCGCTCGAGCGTGTGCTCGCCGTGCTGGAGGTCGACCGTCACGGCGTGGAAGCCGGCCGCCGCCAGGATCGAGGCCGCCGACGCGCCCCCGAACGTCGACCACGCGTTCAGCGCCACCTCGCCTGCTGCCCACCGATCGCGAACCGGATCGGACATGGGGCGCATCGTAGACGCATCGCGGCACCACGCGCCCGATCGAAGCCTCGGCAAGGACCCGTCACTCGTCGACAGGGAACCGCAAGCGTTCCGTTCGTGCCGGGGCGTACGTTCGTTTGAAAGGTCCGGAGCTCAGGTCCTGACCCTCTCTCCGATCCGAGCTCCGGACCTTTCCACGTCGTCGTCAGTCCCGGTCGCCGCTCACCTCACTGCGCGAGCGCGATCCGGTCGATCGCCGGGAGGCCGGCGAACTGGTCGAAGCTCCACGCGACGATCCGGTCGGATGTGACCACCACGTTGTTGTCGAACAGATACGGGACCCACGGGGTCACGTCCTCCATCAGGTACTGGTCCAGCTCGGCCCAGCACCGAAGCCGCCCGTCACCCGAGAGCGGGATGCAGGCGTCGATCTGGTCCTCCGCGCTCGGGACCTCGGTGGAGGGGTCGTACCCGCGCTCCTGCAGCATCTCGGGCGTGATGCCCACCATGGGGTCGTTGCAGCACGACTCGGGGCCGATCGCGTCCCGGCTGAACAGCGGCGGGCCGAACGTGAACCCGTCCGGGTAGTCCTTGCCCCACGACACGCTCGGGCACAGGCCCCAATGCGAGTTGGGGTCCTCGCACTTCGCGTACATCGTGGTGCGCTCGAACGTCTTCACGTCCAGCGTGATGCCGAGCGGTTCGAGGCTCTGCTGAAGCAACGCCGTCTGCTTGGGGTACGGGTCGGCCTCGTCGATGATCGTGACGATACCTTCGCACGACGCGTCGTCGCACACGCCGTCCCCGTCCGTGTCGTACTTGGAGGCCGCCATCGCCTCCTTGGCGGCCGTCACGTCACCTCGACCGTTCGGCGACGGGTAGGGGTCGTAGTCCCTGAGCTCGTCGCCTTGGAGGCTGTTCACCATGATGTGGCCCGCGAGCTCGCCGAACAGGGGACCGCCACGGAGCTGGCGGAATCCCTCCTTGTCGACCGCGTAGTTGAGCGCGATCCGTACGTTCTGGTCGTCGAACGGCGGCGTCCCCAGGTTCATCTCGATGTAGCGGACCCCGTCCGAGGGATCAGAGTGGATCTGGTCCTGCAGGTCCGGGTTGCTGGCGTACTGGCGGATCTGCGGTGCGGGTGGCACGCCGTCGTAGACCATGTCGAGCTCGCCCGCGTCCACCTTCAGCGCGAGGTCGTTGGAGTCCCCGCCGATCGTGACCTCGATGCGGTCCACGTAGCCCTCGCGCAGATCGTCGGTGGCCGGATCGTAGGACGGGTTGCGGACCAGGACGATCGAACGCCCTACGTCATACCCGGCGACCGGCTCCTGGTCGTCGGGCGGGAGGGAGAAGTCGAGCTGGTCGGTGCCCTCGAACATGTAGGGCGCCGTGCCGATGAGGAACCGCCCGAAGTTGTCGTCGTGCCCGGTGGCGATGCCCAGGCGCGCCTTGGGGTCGCCCGGGAGCGGTGGGATCGGCGCGGCGGCGGGCATCGCCATCCGGAAGGGCAGGTCGCCCGTGGGCGTGGTCGTCCGCACGATCAGCGTCGAGTCGTCTGGCGCCTCGAGGCCCGTGATCGTTTCGGCGTCTCCGGCCGCGAACGCGTCGAACCCCTCGATCGCCGAGTAGTAGAAGCTGTAGCCGCCCGTGGAGCACGTGCCGCACGCCTCCCGTTCCATCGCGCGGACGAAGTCCTGCGCCGTCACGGTCACGTCGTCGAGCGGCGGCGCGTATCTGATGCCGGGCTTGAGGCTGAACGTCCACGTGAGCCCGTCCGCGGATTGCTCGGGCAGCGCCGACGCGAGATCGGGCTGGACCTCGGCGCCCCCTTCGGTCGTCGTCTTCCCGTTGTACGAGAGCAGCGTCCGGAGCAGACAACAGCGATCGAACGCCCATGCGACGCCGTAGTACTCCTTCTGGGGGTCGAACGCTTCCTGGACATCGGACTGCAACGCGAGCTTCAGCGTCCCACCGACCGGCGTTGAGCCGGTGGCGGAGGGCCCGCTGCCTTGCGCCGGCTCGTCCGTTCCTCCTCCGCAGGCGGCCGCCG
>Ga0126304_10000502_pt1 | contig 16048 bp, 14 predicted proteins | sample Plot25_FD_92538 | JGI IMG/M metagenome (GOLD analysis project Ga0126304, IMG submission 92538) | Serpentine soil microbial communities from UC McLaughlin Reserve, CA, USA - Plot25 | ecosystem: Environmental > Terrestrial > Soil > Grasslands | place: USA: UC McLaughlin Reserve, Lake County... | reverse complement strand
ATCAAAGGATTGATTCAACTTTTTGTATAGAAGTGAAAATTGAATCATAATTGCTTGATAATAATACAAGACAAGACAAAATCAGTCAATGCTACCTCATTAATCAAAGAATTTAAGAGAGCATAACATAAACTTGATCTTTAGTATAGTATCTGCTAATTGAGTACAAAATCCTACTCGTCTAATGCAATTGGAAGAGCAATTCTGTATAGCATGTATATTTATTTTCTCTTGTATAATTTACTTCATTGCTATTGTATCTTTTATTTATGATTGAAGAACTGACCATCTTCGATTACTCCTTCAATGGCCCCTATATTTCTAATATTTATGATTGGATTTGCGTTAAGTATAATCATATCTGCTTGCTTTCCAGCTTCTATTGTTCCAACATCATCAAGTATGCCTAATGCATCTGCTCCATTGCTAGTGGCAATCTTTATGACATTTAATGGGTTAATACCTGCCTTGACTAAGAGCTCAAGCTCATGGTGTAAACTTATGCCTGGAATAAGTCCAAAGTTTGGTATATCTGTACCTGACATGATTGTAACTCCATGATCATACAATATTTTAGTCAGCTGTAAGACTTTGGACCAAAGATGTTGATTTTGAGGATCATCTTTTAGCATGGCTTCATATATACTCAAAGTAGGATCAACAGGAATCTTATTTTTTACTAATGCATTTATCATTTCATTAATTTTTGTACTATTGAGGTCTACCAAATTAAGCCATAAAAAGTGATCAAAAGGCCCACGACCATTCTCAATAAAAATCTCTCGTTTATCTTCTGATAATAAGAATGGGCTTACTGGAACTCCATGTGTAAGAGCATCAATTCCTAGGTTTGCAGCATCAGTCCAACTAGTCAGATACAAATGTCCGATGACTTTTATTCCTTGGTTATGAGCTTCATCTATAGCAGTTTTTACTAAGTTAGGATAAAGTCCAACGTACAGCTTGACATAGTCAACACCAGCATCCGCCTGACGCTTTACCTCTTCTCTGACCTCTGCCTCTGTGTTTGCTATAGTCTCTACGAACCTAGTTGGAAATGGTAGGCCGTTAATTAGTCTCCCTGCAGTAAAGATCTGAGGACCTTTGATTTGGCCTGCGGCTACAGCATCACGGAGTGCAACTGACTCCTTCGTAGGGCCACCTGGATTACGAATAGTTGTGATTCCATTATCTAATAATGCCTCTAATGTATTCTCAGAGATGGTCTGGTTATATGACAAATCCAATACGCCTGCAACATGTGCATGCATATCAAATAAGCCTGGTATAAGGAAACGACCTGTTAAGTTTACGATCTCTGAGTCTTTTGGATATGTTGTATAGCTTCCTTTATCAGTTACTGTCAGTATCCGTTCGTCCTTAAGAACAACCACTGAATCATTACGTGGAGGAGAACCGGTGCCATCGATTAAACTGGCTCCTTCTAATATAACAAGACCCTTAGCGTCTATTTTCTCTAAGTCTGACTGGATTGATGCAAATGTCTGATTAGGAGAACATGAAAATAATGAAATAACAAGTAATGCAACTAATGTCAGATAGATTAGATTATTGTTGTTGTTGTTGCAATCAGAACCTCTCATTACTTTCAAAGTTCTCCTGACAAATATTGCATTGTTACTCACTCGTTAAACGATTGCTCTTTTTAATTTTTTTATTACAAACTCACTGCTAATATAGCAAATATTTTTCATCTTTTTAAGTAATATATAATCAATCCTTTTTAAATCTCTTAATTTGGCGAAAGCCTATTTTACACCTTATGGAGTTGGTCTTGGCCATGCAAGTCGTATGATGATGTTAGCAGAACGACTTGGAGATTCAGATGTCGATATTAGATTTTCATCTTTTGGTGAAGGAGCTCATTACATTTCGATGCAAGGATATGAGTGTATGACCGTTCCTCCTGTTGAATTCGCCTGGAGTATAGAGGGAGGATTTTCAGTCAAATATAGTATTTCAAACATTCCACTATGGTTTACTAATTTTCCAAGACAAATCAAAGATGAAATTAATAATATAATAAAATATGATCCTGATATTGTAGTTTCAGATACAAGGTTATCTTCTCTTGTTGCTTCAAAAATTCTGAATATTCCATCCATAGTAATTCTGAATCAAGTAAAACTTTTACTGTCGCCTAGACTTCGAGAATTTAAAATATGCAGAACCTGGGAAAAAATGAATGGAGAATTCCTTGGCCTTATATGGAGGATAGCAGACAGAATTCTGGTACCAGACCTACCTCCACCTTATACCATAGCAGAACAGAATATCTGGGATACTAGTTCAGTAATGGAAAAATTAGAATATGTAGGCTTTACAGCTCCAAAATCATATATTACTGAAGCACAACTCAGAGAAACAGCTGCCCATTTAGGCATAGATAGATCAAAACCTATTGTGTTTATTCATATTAGTGGACCATTGAAGACACGTATTCCTATAATCCGAACTTCCATAGAGGCATGTAAATCGCTTCGTCCGGAGATTCAATATGTGATCTCTGAAGGAAGACCAGGCGGCGATATAAAACCTAGGAAAATTACGAAATTAGGATGGTATTATGAGTGGTGTCCTATTCGTGATGAAATCTTTGCAATAAGTGATGTACTGGTATTACGAGGAGGACACACGACTATCTCGCAGGCTATACAATTTGGCAAACCCTTGATAACAATACCTATAGAAAATCATAGTGAGCAGTTAGGTAATTCAAATAAAATTGCCAAAATTGGCATGGGTATTAGGCTAGAAGCAAATAAGATAAAAGCAAACCAGATTACATGTGCAATTCATCAACTACTGGATGATAATAGATTTCAACAAAAGGCTGAAGAATTGATGAGATTAACTGAAAGACTAGATGGCATCAATAATATCGTGAAGATAGTTAGGTCCTACTTTTAATGAAATAGTTTTCATATTTTTCATCGCCTTTTTAGATAGGATATCTACTTTTCTTAAATGTTTTCTATATTCTTTCTTTTCAAATAATGTACTTATGCTCAAGTTATCAATAGACTGCAATTTTTCTTCCAAGTCGAAGACTTTTGCAATCTGCTGTATTTCATCTGTCAAAAGCATTAATGGCATCCAAGGTGTCTTTCTTGCAAGTATGATTTTTTTCATTGTCCATTCTACAAACCATGCAGGATAAATCGTTGCACTTAATGGTAACACAACTCCTTTTCCAGGCAACTGAAGTAAGATTTTAGCAGAAATACTTTCTTTTAGCATGACTTTTAGACTTTGATCTAATCCATCAGAAAGATCAATTGGTGCTATTCTAAGATTATGTCGCTTGAGACCCATTCTATCAGCTATATGTCCAAATAGCTTCACATTCTGAGTAAGCTCCTCAGAATTTGCATATAATATTAGAAGCTCGGGAACAAAACCGGATTTTATAGCTATTAAAGAAGATATTGCAGAGAGAACGTTATGTATACTGCATGATACTTTAACATTTTGATATCCAAATGGCATGCCACCAAGTGCCTTATCTATTTGAATGCAGATGTATCCGTAATCTTTGCCAATATAAGAAAGTATTATTTTATCAGCTTCATGTTCATTTCTCGCAGGACGTGCGCCTGTAGATGCTAACTGTTCTATAAGATCACCAGCAGAAACAAAAGCTATGTCTCTTCCTACATAATTTACCTTCGCCTTACTACTTATCTGAACTTTGATAAAAAATTTTTCCTTCGGCAGTATGATCTGTTTTCCTGTTGCTATAATGGTCGAAACAACTTGAGAAAACGTATTTGGGACTTGTTTAGCGATAGCAACTCTATCTATTCCAAATAATTCTTTTGTACTACATGCAGCCTCAACTATATCATTAACCTCAAAGACAAAGCATGATTCTTCGCAGAGGGTTTTTGTAACCGTCATATGTTCTAATTCAAGCTTTTTTATTATACTTGACATTAACATATTTTTGCAGTTAGCTGAAAAAGCTGACGGGAAGACTAGCAGAACATCATTCAAATGATTTTTATTCCAATTTCGGATAATTATATCTGATGTTTTTAAAAAAGAATTAATGGATCCTCTCTCTCTTTCTATATGTATTATTATTTTTTACTTTTAAATCTGTCTTATAGTATCTTCAATATTTTTCTTATCTGCTGCGTTTGGAATCTGTTCAATATACTTTAATAGATCTTCTTTAGCGCCCGAATTGTTGTTGAGCTGTAATCTTGCTATTGCACGATTTTTGTATATTGGAGCAAATCTATAAGCATTGATATCAATTGCTTTTGTATAGTAAGTGTCTGCAAGAGAATACTGTTTCTTCTTTAGATAATAGTTGCCCAGACCTCGATATGCAAGATAATATCTTGGGTTAAGTTTAATTGTTTTTTGATAGCAGCTAAGGGCGTCATCTAAATTGAGTTCATTATAGATACCGCCAAGCAAGCACCACGTTTGCGGGTTGTCCTCGTCCAATTTAACAGATTTAAGTAGCTTTTCAATAGCAAGATTTGTTTTATCTTGAATTCGTAATTTTTCTGCTTCAAAACATAGTCTGTTTGAATCTTTAAATTTGAGATTTTCATTTTTGAAAATATCTTCCATATCTTTAGGTATGAGTATCAACGTAATCATATCCTCTTGATCCCAATCTTGTTCAAACTTTCGTTCTGGAATGGCGCCTATAGTATCAGGTTCTGGTATATAGGTTAGAATCCTGTTCTCTTCAGAATTATAGCCAGATACTATAGTTGCATGTTGCACAGTTTCACGAATACCTGGTAGAATAACTATTGGAGGAATTCCTTGGGATATTCTCTTTTTTATATCCTTCAATGAGCCTTTATAAATATATGTCCTAAAACCATGTCTTTCTGCAAGCTCTATACCTTCCATCATAATAGATCCTCTGATTCTAGGATATTTCTTTGCCATCTCTGTTGCTTCTGTTAATGGTATCTCTTCACCCCAGTACTGTGAAATAACATTAATTACCAAAGGAAAACAGATATTTTCTTGCTCTTCTCTTACCAAAGGCAAGGTAATGTAGTTATCTGGCTGTGATTGCAAGATGATTCATTTATTTAAAGTTTGAAGGAAAATAAAATCCTTCTTACCAACTTCACAGTTGCATGAATTTTGACAATAATGCAAAACCATCCCTGTCACTTTTTTCAGGGTGAAACTGTGTGCCAAAAATCCTCTTTTTTATATGGGAGAAAATTTCGTATTTACAGAGACTAGAACTTCCAAGTGAAACAAAGTCTTTGGGTAATTTTGCTACGCTATATCTATGATTTTCATAAACATTGACTGAAGTCCTATCAGGTATCAAAGAATTTGGTTTCAAAATATTTACTGTAATTGTGCCCCGAACATGATCATCCATTCTATAAATGGATCCTCCAAATGTTAATGCAATTATTTCTGCACCATAACAAATTCCCAATATTGGCTTATCAGTTTGAAAACAATATCTTATTATTTTTGAATTTACAATGTTAATCTCCTTACTATTCTTTCGTCTTCCAGATAAGATAACTTTATCATATAAAATATTATTATTATCATAAATATTACCTACTTCAGAATATTTTTTGTAGATATATTTTTCATCTAAATCAATCATACAACCAAGTATATCACCTGTAAATGGTGAAAGATTGTCCACCACAAGTGTTGTCAACTATTACTATCCTACCTCTATAGAAACATAATGGTTTTTTACTATTCCATTTACCTCTTTCATTATGCCATAGTTTACTTTGTTGTCATCTATCAAGTATAATCTAATTATTGGGAATTTATTTTTTATATATATTTTTTTTATATACTTAGTTATACTTAAAAAGCATATAGTAGCATAAAGCATGGCAACTTAAGGCAGACTTAATGTGGGTTTAACTCAAATCTGCAATTCCTTTGCAGATTAAATAAACTGCTACATACAATGGTAATCTTTCGGTTTGTTTCTTTATTCTAAATGACTGACCTTTTAGTTTTAGGTTTACATGTGCTTTAACCTCTACATTAACTTCGTTTTCTCCTAAAAGACATGCATTGATAAAGGGATCAAATATTTCAAGATCGTCACATCTCATCTTAGCAAGTCCACTTTTGCTATTCAACGTACCTGGCATTCTAAATACTCTATGAATATCAGTTGTTACATGAGGATCGATACGTACGCCGATCTCGCGAGTCAATCTAGACAGTTCTACTTTAAACCCCTCATAACCTCCTTTCTGTTGTACTATATTATTCAATTTGACAGTTGACAGCTGATCAATTCCTAGTTTATTTGCTATTCTTTTACGCCAGCCATAAGAAAGACCGCTCTTTGGAAATTTAATTAGAACCCCTTCTGGTCTTTTCCGTACTCCTATATTTTCAGGCATCATACTAATACCCAGAAGATAACCTACAATGTCCGCTCTAGATCGCGAATCAAGTGAATTATATCCATTGTCTAAGATATGAAGGTGAAACCCGCTGTTACCAGAAAAATAGACTTCTATACAATTTTTGTTGATCCCTAAATCAGTTATTAATATATTAATTAACTTAATTACTTCTTTTTTTAGAGACAACACACATTTGGTACAAGGAATTGATATGTGATCTAGCTTGGAGAAATCACATTTAGAACATGAATTAGTATTTCTCTCTAATACTCCTCCACAATTTAAACAGAGAAAGTAGGAGTGTGTCTGCTCGCAAGGTAGATGCAAATCTTTTGCATCAATATCAAAAATTAAATCTGCTCCGCCCCACTGTTTTTCCTGCATAGGGTAGGTTGGAAATCTATAGAATGCATTTGAGCAGTAGATATCTGATGGAGCCTCCCTGATCAAAATGGCCAAAAGTTCGCCAATAGTTCTAAACGAAAGATGTCGCACGATGCCTGAATTAAATTGCTTATATCCGAATTCACGTTCTCCCATACGTGGTGGGATACCAATATTTTTACTATGTTTAAAATAATATTCTCTAAATGCGCTCTTAACAAGGGCCATACTTTTGTCCTTATCTTTACTGGGAATCATGTCTTTTTTTGAACAAGTTTCGACCTAAATTGAACTGGATTCGTTATTCCGTTACATTCTTCAGTTGCAAAACAAAGATTTTCATTTCGAAGTTTTTCGCAAGAAGGAACAGAATATTTTGTATGACTACCACGGTTTCCAGCCAGATGCTCTACTTGATACTTTGTAATATTCTCATTATAATCAGGTGCATTATGAAAAAGTATTACAATATCATCTACACTTTTTCCGATTGCCAGCATATATGTCGCAAGCATCAGTCTTGCAGAATGTGGAAGATTTTCCCCTCTGTTCATTACCTCTAATGAGTTTTTTATGCATGGTGGATAATCTGTTGGCTGATACCTTCGATACTCATAGCGCGGCTGAAGCTTTATTCTCAAATCGTCTACCTTTGCTTTGATAGAATCGGGTAAGTTTGATAAAGTCATTGTCTTGATCCGCGAATAAATTAGTGAAGTCAGCTCGCTTCTAATGAGTCTTACAGTTTCATCGGCATCAAGATAGACGTATCCATTATGGACTAATCTGTTAATCAATTTCCATTCTTCTTCATGAAAATTTAAGGCTCGTGTAAGATAATCAGTTACTCTAACTTTGAATAGATTGGTATCTTTAGAATCTAGATCAACATTAATTTTAAATAAGTCTTCAAAAATTTTGAATAACAGAAGACGTTTTCTTTCATTGTTTCTTTCTTTCCTTAAATCCTCAGTCAAATACTTCTCGGTTCTCATTGCTTCAAACAATGAATACTTCTTGAGTATGGATTCAATGCCTATAGATTTTGCGATCATGAGTGTGACAAGAAATGTAAGTATTTCTATTTCATACTTATCTAATTTCTCGTAGACTGAACCCTTGGTTATTTCTGTCTCTATTCTCTCTACTGCTCTGTCAATAATATGACTCATTTCAGGCCGGTTAAATTCTTCAAAATCGAAATGCGTTTCTCGAATATAATCTGAAGCCTCATTTAGAAATGGATACTTTGCTAGATCGCTTGTTCCAAGTTTTATAGACAATGTCTATTGCAAAGTTTCTCTTCATACTAGAATAAAAACGCCACGTAAGATTAGAGCAGTTAATTGTTACATGTTAGCCATATCATTTATTCTAAAATGAGTTTTCATGTTGAAGTCATCATTACCAACACACATGAAATTCAATTGATAAAAATAAAATTGGCTGCAATATTATTTCAAATATTGAGTAATAATTCAACATGAATATGTAGTAAGTTGATATATTACACAAGAGGTTTTAAAGACCTTCAAGAAAATGTCGTGTCGCAACATACGCCAAAATTCAGTTGTTGTAGATATATGTTAGCCATCAAATTTTCAGATAAATATAGCATATATTGTATAAATGACCACTTTTCAAATAGATACGAATGGACATAAACAGGATCTGTCATTGTTGTTGGATAATTAACAAAAATTAGAATTAAAGCATTTAAAGTAAACAACTGCCGACTTGAAAGGTTGACATAAATTCTTATGTTCATTCCAATGAGCATAACTGCTTGGGAAACATCAGAGTTGCTTTTTACGTGTAAATAAAATGGTAATCGCAACAAATTTTGGCATAATTACAAAAATTTCTGCTTATAGTAATAGCATTTTCAATATTTATAGAGCATTAATTGATTTGAATTAAATATCTGAATAGATTATTAATCATTCATCAATTAATGAAACTAGATAATCATATGAAGCATTTAAGATAGACAACAGTAAATTTAAAACATGTGATTGAGGAGTTCTAGAGAAGATGATCTATTATGAAGAAATAATGAAATTGGCGCTTGAAAGAGGTTTTTACTTTCCAAGTTGTGAAATATATGCTGATGCTCCGGCTGGCTTTTGGGAATATGGTCCACAAGGAGTCAATATGAAGAATAAGTTTATCGATCTATGGAGAAGAGAACTTGTTAGACGTGATGGAATGATGGAAATAGATGGCTCTCAAATTATGAGTAAGAGCGTTTTTATTGCATCAGGACATATTAACAATTTTACGGATCCTATCGTCAAATGTTCAAAATGCAAATCCATTTTTAGAGCAGATAGATATATCACAGAAAAAATTGGTGAGGACATTCATGAAGGAATGACCAACGAAGAGATGGATGTAATTATAAAGAAACATGACTTGAAATGTGCAAACTGTAATGGAGAATTAGATGCTGTTAAGCGATTTAACATGATGTTTAAGGTTAACATAGGTCCAGCTCAGGAGGAAGCATATCTAAGACCAGAGACCTGTCAGACAATTTTTGTTGATTTTGCTCGAATTTTCAAAACTATGCGAGGAAAACTACCTCTAGGAATTGCTCAAGTAGGTAAAAGTTTCAGAAATGAAATAGCTCCAAGACAAGGCTTGCTAAGACTAAGAGAATTCTATCAAGCAGAGATCGAAGTATTTTGTAATCCACAGAAATTGAATGATTTGCCAAGATTCGAAGAAATTAAAAATACAACTTTGAGACTTTATGATGGAACATCATCTATTGAACTGACAGCAGATGAAGGTGTTAGAAAGGAACTTTTGCCAAACAAATTAGTAGCATACTATCTTGCGCTCTTGAATGAATTCTATGCAAAAACTGGAATAGATATGAAACGCACTCGTTTCAGGCGACTGACTAATACTGAGAAGGCATTCTACTCAACAATAGCCTTTGATTTTGAAGTTGAGACTAGTACAGGTTGGCTGGAACTTGTTGCATGCAACTATCGTTCTGACTATGATCTTCATGGTCATGCTTCTACAAGCAAACAAAATCTCGAAGTAATTGACCCATCAGATCAGAAAAAGGTCTTACCTCATGTATTTGAGCTTTCAATGGGAATAGACAGAAGCATTTTCACAATTTTAGAACACTCTTACTTTGAAGACAAGGAACACAATGACAGAATCGTACTAAAACTCAAACCTTATCTTGCGCCTGTGTTGTTGGGAATACTTCCTCTGATGACAAAGGACGGACTACGTGAAAAAGCTCAGAAAATCTATTCTGAACTTAAAAGAGAATTTGATACTTTTTATGATGAATCTGGCTCGATAGGTAGAAGGTACAGGCGATTGGAGGAGATAGGAACTCCTTTTGCTGTAACAGTTGATAAAATAACGATGGAAGATGATACAATTACAGTTAGATACAGAGATACAATGCAGCAGGAAAGAATTAAGATATCACAATTGCCTTTATTCTTGCAAACAGCTTTATTCAAAAATTATAGATAGGTGTAAAATAAGTGACGACTATAAGTAGTAGAACATATTAGCATGGTAACTATTCTTTTATTCAGTGGCAGTATGGTTGTGGGTATAACCCCCCACATGACATATCAATATCCGTCATGCAAAATATGTGTTGAATTGTATCAATTGTTTATAGAACTTGGAGCAGAAGACAGAAAAAAGAAAACCGGTCATTATATATTATAGTTTTACATTATAAAGCCACTTTATTATTGTATTTGGCATATTGTTAGAAGATTGTTGATAAAGTATTTATCGAGTTAGTATATAATTAAAGTCATGTCGGCACAAAACGTTACTGAAGATCAAGTATATTCTGCACTAAGAAAATGTATGGATCCAGAGATCCCCGTAAATGTGGTAGATCTTGGACTTGTGTATGGCGTTGATATTAAGCCCAAAAATAATGTTGATATTAAAATGACGATGACAACACGCGGTTGTCCACTTCATGATACCCTTGTCAGCGATGTGAAAAGATATGTTAGCAAGATTGATGGAGTTGGCAATATTAATGTAGAGATTGTATGGGACCCTCCATGGAGCATCGAAAAGATGGAGCCTGCTGCACGGGAAAAATTGGGATTTGGCAAACCAAAGCTTCGATTCCAAATAGATTATGAAAAATCTCAACCCCTAAGGGAAGGCAAGTTTTTTAAGCAGGAGGATGGCTCGTTAATTCTTGCAAATGCCAAAGGCCAGGGGTTCATGGTAAATGAAGCGATTGTTAACTTCTGGGATTCATGCGATGGCACAAGAACAATCAACCAACTAACAGACCATTTTTCTACTAAGCTTGAAATGCCAAGACAGCAAGTTGAACAAGAGGTCGTACAACTAGTCCAACAGCTTCTTGAGGCAGATTTACTAAAAGCCTGACCTATCTTTTCTTTTCTTTTACAATTAGTTATTATGGAATTGCATCAAGATATGGTAAATTCTCCAAAAGTTATTGTTGAATTGGGTATGGGCGATGGACGCCTTTTGAAGACTATATCTGAGAATGATCATGATAATAATTCTTTCTATATAGGGATTGAAGTAGATAAATTTCAATATGAACAGGCCATATCACAAATTAAACTCGTCAATGTCAAATTGTTGAATGGTTCGTTCGAAGATATCCTTCCTGCTTTTTCCGATAATTCACTTTATCGTGTTATTTCTGTTTTACCAGACCCTAAATATATTGATCAGCTCAAAGAGCACAAATGGAAATATCTGTACAAAATTGTATATGAGAAGTTGAAAAATTATGGTACGTTGGAATTAGTTACTGAAATAACTGACGATCTTTTACAAGAGGTATCAGACCAAGTATATAATAAATGGATTGAATGGCTCAAGTATACTTTTCAATCTATGGGTTTTCAGAGAATAACCTCTAGAGAGGGCGCTCCTCCAGAATATTCATCTAGGTGCATAGATCAATTTAGAGCCGATCTGAAACGTATACGCATGGTAACTTTGGATCTAAAGAAGATTATATATTGAAAGAAGGCATTATTGTTTTAATATCGATATCTTATAGTGATGCTAATCAGAATAAAAGAAAAATTTTTTATAATTAGGATAATGATACACTCCTGCATCATCAATGTATAAACGCGTGCCATTAGAAGCCTATTAGAAATAGCATATTGAAACTTCAATTGCCTTTATGCCTTATTTTATAATGATCTGCCATACATACCTTCGAACAAAATTCCGCATGGCAATTCTCATTTGTACATGGTATAGGATCAATATCATTAAATTTTTTATTACAATAAATACAAAAGGATTCTAGCATTGGATAATTGCGATTTAGGTAGGGATATCCACAGTTATGTTTTTGCTTGAACCATAAAATGCTAATCTTTGATTTCTCGGCATATGTCATAACGGTATCATATGCTTCATAATAGCCAGGTGCATAAAATTGCCTAACAAATACAAAAGGTCGTATATTTTTCTTCGAATTAGGATCAATGAATGCCACAAGCCATTTTTCAGATAGCAGAATTTCATCTTCCTCTACTGCAGATTTTTTTTCTTGAATTTTTCTTTGTTTTCGATTTTCACTCAAATAACTAAAATAAGATATGGAACCGATGAAAATTTAAAGTTTCACATTATTAGACATTGCTTGTATGAATGAAGGATTTTGATTATGATTAAAAAAGAGTTAATATATTACCGAGATAGTCAAAGAAATTATTCTTTTTGCAGATAAGCTCTCCATCAATACGATATCAAAATCTCGCCTTCTGTAGATATCTTGTATCTCTTTCGCAGATATAGGATTATTTGTTAAATCTGTAGTTGAATCATACATTATCCCTTCAACAATCACTCTGTTGCATAGTGTCTTCTAAAAAAAATAAAAGATCTATATATATATTTTAAAAGCATCTAACTCAATAATTCTTTAAGATTCCTGTCAAATGGTGGTGTTAAAACCCCTTTTTCAGTGATGATGCCAGCAATTAATTCGGGTGGAGTCATATCAAATGCAGGATTGAATATTCTGATTCCCTTTGGTGCAATCCTCTTTCTCCCTAACTTTATAACTTCTTCCATAGGACGTTCTTCAATTATAACATTATCTGGATTGCTCTCAAAATCAAATGTAGAAAGTGGAGCTGCTACGTAGAATGGTATTTTATGTATATTAGCCATCATTGCCACCTGATAAGTTCCTATCTTGTTAAAAACATGACCTGTACGTAAAACTCGATCAGCACCCACTATTACACGCTTTATCATGCCACGAGACATCATATGTCCAACAGCGGTGTCCGGAATCAAACTCACGTCTATACCATCATGCTGAAGTTCAAAGGCAGTCAATCTTGAACCCTGCATTACCGGACGGGTTTCAGTTGCAATAACACTTACACGTTTACCCGCCTCTTTTGCTGCCCGTATTACACCCAAGGCTGTTCCATATGCAACGGTTGCTAATGAGCCGGCATTGCAATGTGTCATAATAATATCACCATCTTCAAATAATTTGGCACCATTAATTCCCAATTGTTTATTGTTTTGGATATCTTCTTTGGCCATTTTTAGAGCCTCATCAAGAATTACTTTTCTGATATTCTCAACTGTCTTTCCACCTTTTGCCTTTTCCATGATACGCTCTAATCCCCAAAAGAGATTGATTGCTGTAGGACGTGTTGCTCGAAGCACATTGAAAGCTGTGTTGATATCAGACATTAATTCACTAACAGTTTTTGCTTTGCTCTGAGTGGCGGCTAAAGCAAGACCCAAAGCAGCTGCGACACCAATTGCAGGAGCACCTCTTATCACTAGGTTTTTTATTGCATATGCGATATCATTAAAATTATTACACTTAAAATATGCAAGTTTATTTGGTAATTTAGTTTGATCGATCATTATGACTGAACCATCCTTCCAGGCAACAGTAACCAGAAGTTCAAGATTCCTCTTGCCATTGCTATCATGAGTCATTGTTAATAAAAAATTCTTTTTCAGACCATAATAAATTTAACTAACTGCCTATGGCTATGTTCATGTAAGAATGGCTTCTAATAATCATTTTATCATCCATATCTGTAAACAAGAAGTTTTTGACCAATTCTGATACGTTTGCCCCTTTTTCTTCCTTTTGACTATATGGAAAATAATAGTCATCAAAACATTCTGTTCTGTCTTTGACATATTGGATTGTTTTCTTAGTCTCACAATATGTTTTTCCATATAAGATGAATGTAGAGATGATGATGTTGACGGTTTTTTATTTTCAATAATTTACATCAATTTACAGTATATGAATATGTCACGTACCGCCATCGTCTTTAGATATTGTATGTTCTCTCCATATTAAAAGGGTCGTAAAAAATAGTGGTTGTTTACTATAAACAGTAACGGTTTACTGGTTTATTCTAGTCCACACTAAAGATAACTAGAATTTATAATTTTGTTCAAGTTAGCATTTTTTTAATATTTACCTCATAAAAATCAGCCAACTTTCGAATGACATCGCCCATAGTCACTGTTCATCTAAGAGTTTTTTTCTTTTAACTCCTAAGATGAATGTAAAATGATATTTTATATTCAGTGTGTGTGTGGAGCTCGCCTAACACTAAACCTATAGCTAAAGACATCTTCTACTTCTTCTTCTCTTTGCTCTTTAAAATGACACATTAAAATATATCTTTATGCAACACACTTGTACTTATTTTCAGTCTATCTCTCTAATCTTTTAATATTATTTTATATTGCACATTAAAAATACAATATACACTCATTTTTCGTAATATCAATAGTATTCAATTCAATCCATTTTGTTATCAAGTACTTTTATATTAACTACTGTTTTTTTCGTTATTCTTGCTTTGTGCCACAGTGCGTGCAGAACCTCGAATTTATCTTGAGTTTAAGTCCGCATTCAATACAGAATTTATCTCCAGATTCTTGAGGTTTGTTTAATTGTGTTATATTTGGCGGTGTCATGTCACGATCGACAGAAGAAGGCTTCCCACCATACATTTCTGTTACTGCGCCACTAGGTTTGAATGTATCATCAATATCTGGCAGAAAATCAGAGTCTTTTTTTCCTCCTTTTTCCTTGTCTTCTAGGTAAAGTATCAGCCGTGGTACATTTTCTTTTCTATCAGGTTGGTTTACCTGTTCTCCTAACCATAGAGCAAATTTCTTTAAAGTCATCTCTGGAGTAGAAAACGTAAGGGAATGAGTAGACATATATTCTTCAGTCGCAGCTCTGCCATTGAAGATCTTCATCAATACAGAGTACTACTGTGTGGCTATTAATTATTGCGAATTACCACATTTACTGCAGAATTTTGCCTGTTTAGGAATTATATGTCCGCATACAATGCAGTTTTTAGTTGTTAATGTTGTCTCATCAACGCTCGTTTTACTTGGGCGTTCAATCACAATATCTACAGGTTTGAATGTAGGTTCTCCTTCTTGCTCAGCCGGCTGCGGTGAAGGCATAGTATATCCTCTTCCTTCATTGCTTCCAGTTCCTCCAACAAATCCACCTATTCCAAAATCTGCTTGCGGAGTGGAAGAAGATGAAGAGGAAGAAGATGAAGCCAGTCCACCAGAGGGATTTTTCAATGATGAACCTTTTTCCATTGTGGACTTTATTTCTAAAATTACTCGAATTGCAAGAAAATTCATTGCAGATGTAGCCACTAAATATTCACCAATTTTAGAAAAGTATTCTTTTTCATTGACCTTTCCTTGCTTGTACAGCTGTGTTGAATCGATAAATGATTCATATCGATCTTGGGTATCGTTAATACGCTGCTTCAGCTTCTCGGTCAGTGCACCGAGGGTATCTACACCAAAGGACATTATTAAAAAATTGCACCTGCAGGCTTAATAAAAGTTTGAATGGCCATCTAAAGATAATTCTATTATTATTACTATCATTATTTCATAACTATCATATAGGAGAACATGATATTTTTGATTAGTAATTCATATATTAGAAAAGATAACTTTTTCATATTTGTACGGCTAGTTCAAACAACCTATTAATATCGATACGGTCAAGTTGACGTAAATTCCGCCTGGAGGGGTGGTCTAGATTGGTTATGATACCTGCCTTACACGCAGGTGGTCATGGGTTCGAATCCCATTCCCTCCATATCAATCATGATTCATATTCAGAACTACTCGGTTTAGATTCTAAGATTTCTATTTCAGATTCTTTGCTAGCAAGCTCTTCAGCCAAATAGTTTTTTTCTTCT
>Ga0126304_10000501_pt1 | contig 16058 bp, 11 predicted proteins | sample Plot25_FD_92538 | JGI IMG/M metagenome (GOLD analysis project Ga0126304, IMG submission 92538) | Serpentine soil microbial communities from UC McLaughlin Reserve, CA, USA - Plot25 | ecosystem: Environmental > Terrestrial > Soil > Grasslands | place: USA: UC McLaughlin Reserve, Lake County... | reverse complement strand
CGGCGGCTCCATCGGCGGGCAGCGTCCGCGCAACAACAACTTCATGCTCGACGGCGTGGACAACAACCGCAAGGACGTGACCGGCCCCACGGTCTACATCTCGCCGGAGAACGTCGCCGAGTTCTCGCTCCTACAGAACCAGTTCTCCGCCGAGTTCGGCCGCTCGAACGGCGGGCAGTTCATCACCGTCACCAAGTCGGGGACGAACGACCTGCACGGCTCCGCCTACGGCTTCATCCGCAACCGCTACCTGAACGCGCTCGACACGCTCCAGAAGAACGCCGGCATCACGCGCGACCGCGCCGACGGCGACCTCTTCATGCCGCGTTCGGACTTCTTCCGCGGCGGCTTCAACCTCGGCGGCCCCGTCTACCTCCCGCACTTCGGCGAGGGCGGCCCGACCTACTACAGCGGGCGCGACAAGCTGTTCTTCTTCTTCGGCTACGAGCGCTTGCAGCTCGGTTCGGCGGCCGGCGTGGGCGGATTGACGACCCCGACGGCCGCGGGCTTTGCGACGCTCAACTCGCTCGCCGGCCTCTCGCCGGCGAACCTCGCCATCTTCAACACCTACGTCCCCGTCGCGCCGACACAGACCGGCACCGTGCCCTTCTGCCGCGTCGCGCGCACGGGCGGCGAGTGCCCCGCCGGGCAGTCGATCAACATCCCGATCGGCGACGTGGCCGTCCCCTCGCCGAACTTCACGAAGCAGAACCACATCGTGGCCAACATCGACTTCAACCAGTCGGCCGCGACGCAGCACCGCTTCCGCTTCACTCTGACCAACACGGCCGACATCGACACCACCGCCAACCTTCCGACCTTCTTCGTCGCGCTCCCCATTCCGAGCCGGCTCTTCTCCTACACGCTGCTGCACAACTTCAGCTCGAACCTGATTAACGAGACCCGGCTCGCCTACCGCCGCTTCGCGCAGCCCATCACGGTGCCGACGGGGCTCTCCTTCCCCGGTCTCGACCAGTTCCCGAACGTCGGCCTGCGCGACCTCGGCCTCGACATCGGGCCGAACCCCAACGCGCCGCAGACCTACGTCGAGAACAACTATCAGGTCGTCAACAACATGACGTGGCTCAAGGGCAACCACTCCATCAAGTTCGGCGGCGACTTCCGGCGCGTCATTTCGCCGCAGTCGTTCGTCCAGCGCCAGCGCGGCGACTATCAGTACAACACCTTCGACCTCTTCCTACAGGACATCAGCCCGGACTTCCTCGCCGAGCGCACCGTCGGCGCTTCGCCCTACTACGGCGACCAGCACCTGCTCTACGCCTTTGCGCAGGACGACTGGCGTGTGCGCAACAACCTGACCTTGAATCTCGGGGCCACCTCCTCGTATCAGGAGGTGCCGAAGGGCGCGAACCTCCAGTCGCTAAACTCCATCGCCAGCGTTCCCGGTCTCATCGAGTTCAGCGAGCCGAAGGAGCAGCTCTGGAACTTCGCCCCCAAGGTCGGCCTCGTCTGGTCGCCGGAGTTCAACTCGGGAGTCCTCGGCCGTGTCTTCGGCGCGCAGGGTAAGAGCTCCGTCCGCGCCGGCTTCTCAATGGCCTATGACTACGTCTTCGACAATCTCTACATCCTCGCCCTGCCGCCACAGTCCAACCAGACCGTCGCCATCGAGCCGGACGCAGCGCTCCCCGGCTTTATCGCTGGCGGCGCTATCCCGCCCACGCCCGTGGATGTCGGCGGCGACGCGGCCGCGGCGCGCGCCAACACGGCCTCGTTCATCCCCGACCAGGAGGTGCCGTACTCGCTGACGTGGTCGCTCTCCTTCCAGCGCCAGTTCCTCAAGGACTGGTCGTTCGAGGCGCGCTACCTCGGGACGCGCGGCGTCCACCTGCTCACGCAGAACCGTCTGAACAGCCAGCCGAAGGCGACGCCCTCGCTCGGCGGGTTGCCGACGTTCCTGCAAATGCCGTCGCAGGCACAGCTCAACGCGCTGCCTCTGACGCTCAACGCCATCAACGCGCGTTCGAACTACGAGCCGCGGTACGAGGCCGCCGGGTTCAACGACGCGCGCGTCGTCGGCTTCCTGTCGAACGGCAACTCGACCTATCACGGGGCGTCGGCCTCGCTCACGCGTCGCTTCGCCGCCGGTTTCCAGACGACGATGGCTTACACGTGGAGCCACCTGATAGACGACACCACGGCCGAGGTCTTCTCGACGGTCTTAAGCCCGCGCCGCGTCGAAGACTTTCAGGACTTGCGGCGCGAGCGCGCCGACTCGGCGCTCGACCGGCGTCACCGCTTCACGGTCGGGGCCATCTATGAGCTGCCCTTCTTCCGCAAACACCCGAACGCCTTTGTCCGCACAGCACTCGGCGGCTTCCAGGTCGCCGGGACATACATCGCCGAGTCCGGGCAGCGGGCGACGGTGCTGAGCGGCATTGACTCGAACCTCAACGGCGACGCGGCGCCCGACCGCACGATACGCAACACGGCCGGGGTGCGTAACACGGCCAGCACCGTCACGGCTCTGACCAACAGCGGCGGTCAGGTCGTCGGCTATCTGGCCGACAACCCGAACGCCGAGTACATTCAGACGGGGCTCGGCGCGCTCTCCAACTCGGCGCGCAACACGCTGCAACTGCCGGGCATCAACAACTTCGACATCTCGCTCTTCAAGAACTTCCACTTTGGGAGCGAGAGCCGCCGGCGCGTCCAGCTCCGCGCGGACTTCTTCAACGCCTTTAACCACCCACAGTACATCCCTGGCTCGCCGAACGACGTGGCGCCCATCCCGACCACCGGCGTCGGGCAGGTCAACACCATCTTCGGCGGGAACACCGACTTCAACCGGCCCGAGCGCGTCTTCAGCAGCAACCCGCGCGTCATCCAGTTGGCGCTCCGGTTCGACTTCTGACTCGGCTCAGGGTCACGACTCAACTGACAGACAAAGGGGCGGCCCTCCGAGGGCCGCCCCTTTCTTGTATCGCGCAGGTCTCGCCGTGTGGAGCTTCTTCAGCGCACCGGCGTCAGTGACTAACGGCTCGCCTTGATGTCGTAGGCCCACAGCGACCCGAGGTCGCGTATGTAGAGCCTGCCGTTGGCGATCACCGGATACGCAAACGACATCTCCGCAAACTGCCCCGCCTGTTTCTTCTTCGGCTGAGCCGGCGGGGTGAAGCGCCCCTTTTCGCGGAAGCCTGCGGGGGTCGCCTCCGCCAACACGAAATCTCCGTTCACGAGGTGGATGTATAAATGTCCGTCGGCCGAGGCCACCGAAGCCCAACCGAATTTGTCGGCCTTCCACATCACCTTACCCGTCGTCAACTCGGCCGCGATCAGCCCCTGTCCCACTTCCGTGCCGTAGAGAGTGTCGCCGACCAGAACCGCCCCGCCGATGCCGTTCGGAAGCCCGCGCGTGAAGTAGACCTGCTCCGCGGCGACCCCGCCGCCCTCCGGCTTGAGACGGAGGAGCGCGCCCCCGACGCCGAGCGCCCCGCAGTACACGTACTCGCCACGCGCGACCGGCGTGAAATACTGCGCCGGCCCCTTGGCGGCATCCTTGTAGCGCCAGAGGAACTCGCCGGTCTTCGCGTCAACTCCGACCAGCCCCTTGCTCAACAACTGCACGTACTGCTTGCGCCCGCCCGCTTGCACGACGACCGCCGATGCGTAGCCCGCGGGGTCGCCGTCCGGCACAGCCGACTTCCAGATGAGCGCGCCCGTCTTTTTGTTTAGCGCCACCAACGTGGCCTGTGCGCCGCCCGGAGTGACGACGACGACGTCACCATCAACCAAAGGAGACTCCGCGTAAGCCCATTCGCCGGGCTGGCCGCCGAACTCCGTCCGGATGCTCTTCTGCCAACGAATCTTGCCGCTCTTCGCTTCGAGGCAGGCGAGGTCGCCGTCCGAGCCGAGCGCGTAGACGAAGTCCCCGTCAACGGTTGGAGTGGAACGTGCCTTCGCGTAAGGCGGGTTCTGATTCGGGTTGCCGACGTTGCCCACGCGCGTTGTCCAGATAGGTTTTCCATCCTGAGTTGAGAGAGCCTGAACAAACTCATTCTCCATGCCGCGGTTGCTCATCAGGTAGATACGCGTTCCGACAACCGCCGGCGTCGAATAGCCGTCTCCAATGTCATTCAACTGCCAGAGCAGTTTCGGCCCACCCGCCGGCCATTGTTTGAGGAGGCCGCCCTCCTTCGATGTCCCGTTACGTTCCGGGCCTCGCCACTGAGACCAATCGGAAGTCGCAGCAGATGTCCCGGCATACTCCGAAAGGGACACGGCCATGCAGCACAAACAGAGCGCTGCAATGGTGGTTATTAAGCGTGACTTCATTATCTTCTCCTTACTGACCTGGGGGTCGGGTGGCGGCTCCTCTCCTCTTTGCCGTGGCTCAATGGACAGGACTCTCCAACGCCGGAATAAAGCCGCCGCACACGCGACCCGAAACCACGCAAGTTCACGATGAGAGGTATGCTGACTCGCCGTCGGCTCTAATGACTTGATGTGCCGCCCGTCACTTCAATAACGCAACTTGTCTGGTGCTTGTTCCTTCAACGAGCATCGCCACGCGACCCGTCCCGCTTTCATGACGGGCAAGCTGGCGCTCTTACTGTCTGGCTGGAAAGAAGGTCTCGGTGAAAGAGACCACCTGGCTGGTGTGATTCTCCGACGGGGTCGCCTTCACAACGCAAAGCAGGCCACGACGACAGACACTGATTGGGGGAGCTGCGTCAGCGTCCCCCTTGATATCTTCCACGGCACGGACGGGCGAAGCGGTGTCAGGGGGCCGAGGTGCCTCGCGCCGCGTCCGTGTCCTGCTCGCCGCCGAGGCCGGTCTCCGCGCCTTGCTGCACCTCCTCCAGCACCTGAATCGCGCCGCTGATGCGCAGCAGCGTTTCGCGCAGGCGCGTCTCCTGCATCTCCAACTCGTGGAGCCGCGCTTGCCCGGTCTCGAACTCCCGCTTCAGTTCCTCAAGTCTCTGCTGTAGCTGCTCTCTCAAGGTTCGTTCCTTCCCACTGTGTATATGTCGCAAACAGAATTTTACCGCAGCGTCTCTACTGAAGTGTCACGAGGACGGGAATCTTTCCCTTCCCCTTCTTCAGAGAGCCGAGGGCTTTGCCGATGACGGCGCCGGCCGCCTTCGACGGGTCGAGGACTTTCTGCGCGTGCCCCTTCGTCGGGCTGGTCGTCAGCACGTCGCCGACGTTGACGGGCGCGATGTCGGCGTCCACCTTGCAGAAAGCGTAGGCCCCGTGCGTGACCATCGTGCCGAACTGGCCGGGGCCGACCTTTGTGCTGTCGAGGTTCTCAAGCTCCTCGGGCGTAAAGGTCTGTTCGGGGGCCGGCCCGCGGAACGTCGTCACGGCGTCCTTGCGTGCGTCCTTCTTCTTCGACTTCTTTGCAGCCTTGTCGTCGTCGCCGGCATCCGCCGCCGGTGATTCCGAAGGCGGCAGGATGGGCACGTTCAGCTCGTCAACGATGCCGCAGACGCGCGTGTCGTATGCCTCCTGCGCCAGGTCAACTTCCGGGATGGGCAGGTTGGCCTTGAGGCCGTAGTAGAGAGACGACTGGTTCTCGCTGATGACCACCACGTCCCCCTGTTCGAGCGCCCCGCCGTGGCGGTTGATGAAGTCGTCCACGACGTAGCCCACCTTTGCGCCCGCGCGCATCGTGCCCGTGACGGTGAGGTCTCCGTTGACCTCCAAAAAGTCCCAGAGCTTGACGACACGCCTGAGGCCCGGAGTCTGGACGCTCCTCCCCAGAAGCATCAGCGCGCCAAAGTTCGAGGCGTTCTCGATGGCGGCGGAGCCGACCGCATTGCCGATGCCGGTGTGGGTGTGGTTGGTCTCGGTGAAGTAGATGTCCGAGTTGCCGGCGAAGATCGGCCCCAGTGTCGCAAGTTCGCCGTTGGTCTTAACAGTGAACCTGTCAGCCCCGGCAGACCAAAGCCGCGCCACTCCATCAGTCGCGTACCAGACCCAGCGCGCCCCGCCCGCACCCGACTCGACGAAAGACCCGACGTTGCGACTCGAGAATGAGAAGCCGCCCGTTGGGCCGCCGCTGTGTACCTCATGCCCTTCGACGTGCAGCGTCCGCTTCGCCTCGACGTTCGCCCCGATGGCGACGTTGCCCGCGGCGTTAATGCTGAGTCGCGCCGTGTTGTCCCCGACGGCCAGCGAGAGCCCCGCGCCGGGCGTGGGGTCTGAGAAGATGCGCGCCTTCTGCACGCCGGCGGCGTTCTGGAAGACGATGTCGCCGGCATCGTCGGCGGCGGCCTTGAGGACTAGGTCGCCGTCGTTTATCTCCAGCTTGGCGCCCGGCGTCAGAGTGCCTATGCCGACTCTTCCGCCCGTGATGGTCAGCGTGTCGGCCGTCCCTGTGCCTAGCATCAGGCGGTTCGTCCCGCCTTGCGCGCGGAGGCGCACGTCGCCCGCGCCCCCGCCCGTGAGCGCCACGCCAATCTTCAGCCTCGTCGCGGCGTTGCCGATCTTCAGGTCGCCCTCCGTGTTGGTCACGTCCCCCTGTCCGCCGAGGACGTGCAACTGCGTGTCGGGCGTGCCACCGACACCGATGCCGACATTGCCAGCCGGGCTGACGCGCATCCTTTCCGCCGGCGCGGCGCCCGTGAGGAAGACGATGTCGCCCGCCTCGAAGAGTTCGAGCCGGTTGTTCGCGCGGTTAAAGACGATGCGGTGCGTGTTGTCGAACGACTTGAGCTGCCCGCCGTCGGTAAAGAGGATTTCCCTGTTGGCGTCTATCTTGAGGGAGCCGTTTTCGAGCGCCGACTGGTTGGTGCCGCTGCACGTGAGACGCGGCCACGCGCTGGCGTCCACGGTGGGACGGCTGAGCGTCAGCGTGCGCACCGTCAGGTCGCCCGCCTCGACGCCCGCGGCGCGCCGCCCCGCCTCGTCCACGCCGTTGACGAGGAGGCCGTTGCGTGTGACCTTCGCCAGCAGAATGTTGGTGCCCGGATCGCCCGGCGTCGCCGGCGCAGCCTGGAGCTGGGGTGCCTCCGTCCAGCGCGTGTTCCCTTCGGCGCCGGTCTCGTTGGTCGCGTCGGTCTGCTTCTCCCCGTAGGAGATGGTGATGAAGGCCGCCGCCCCGGCCGCGAGGCCGCTCAACTCCACCGTCTTGTCTTCGGTGAGAACTATCTCGCGCCCCTGACTGTCCACGGCCATGCCGGGGCTGACGCTGACCGCCGTCGCGCCCTGTGCGAAGGTGACCTTGAGGCCGCTGCCCGCGATGCCCCAGGTGTGGAGCAGGCGGTTGTGCCGCCGGCGCATGTCCAGGTGATATTTCTGCTCGTCTATAAAGTCCGACGCGCGGAGGAATTGGTGCTTGAAGTAGTTCAGACGCTTGATTTGGTCTGCCATGAATGTCGCTCCTTATGCCGCGTGGATTCTAGTCCGCGGCCGGCTCTCCGAGTAAAGTGTCCACCTCGACCTGTGAGTGGTCTTCTATCTGCATCGTGGGTGTTTCGACTTCGAGCACGAACTGCGTGTGCGAGGGCTTCTCGACGCTCAGGATGGCCGTCACCACGTCGCTCTGCTTCTTGATCTCAGCCGGGTCGGTGGTGCTCAGGTTGATGAGCACGCGGAAGACGAAGGGCGCGCCCCCCTCGACCATCGTGTCCACGCCGACGCGCGAGCGCTTCTCCAACTGGAAAGGCTCGGCCGTCTCCGTGATGCTTGCGCCGAGCCGCGTGTAGATGCTGACCGACTCTTCCAGCCCCTTCTTCGTCCCGCGCAGGTGGTAGAGCCTGACGGCGTTCCTGATGAACTCGCGCTGGCGGAACTCGTCGAGGTCGGCGCGCAGGCTGAGCGCGACCCAGCCCGAGAGCCAGTCCAGAAACTCCGTCGGCGTCCGCAGCGGGTCGAAGTAGTCGGCGACGCCCTCTATCTTCTGCTCCAGCCCGCGCTCGCCGCCCGCGTCCTGATTACGCAGCAGCACCCGCTCAAAGGCCGCGAGGTACTGACCGAGGAAGTCGTCGTCCGAGTAAATCTCGGGGAGGTATTCGAGCAAGCCGCTCGGGCGCGTTGTAACGTTATCTGCCATCGAAGCTCGTCCGGTCTCCGTCGTGTGGGCCGTCACCTGCCGGCCGGGAATTCGAGCCGGAGGTCGAACTGCACGCTCACCAGCTCGTCGTCGCGAATCTCGATCGCGACCAGTTCGCCCGCGTCATTGAACTTCATGCGGGACTTATCGGCGGGGATGATGGCCAGCTCTTCGAGCTGACGAGTCGTGCCGCCCGGCGCAGGCACCTCCGTCCGCCTCAGGTAGTCAACGGTGCGCTGGCGGTCGAGTATGTCGTAAATCTCCGAGACGTAGATGTTGCGTCCGAAGGGCCAGCCCTTCCCTTCGGGGCCGCCCGTCAGCGGGTCGAGGAAGGCTGCCACCGCGTCCTGAAGCGGCGCGCGCACGGCCTCCTCCTGCGAGGCCAGCGCGTCCGGCGTCAGCACGGCCGTCAACTGCACGCGCACCACGGCGTAGCGCGGGCCGACGACGTGAACCACGTTCGTCACCAGCCGGCGCGCGTCGAGGTATTCCGCGATCACGTCCTTCAACCGCTGGCTCGGCTGCGGCTGTGGGTCGTTGCCCGTGGGGACGACGACGACGCTGGTGTGGTTCGGCTGATCCGACGCACGCGCCGCCGCGTCCTGTATTTCGAGGTTGCGGCGCGCGACACATTGCGTGCGCGCGGCATAGTCAACCGCCTTTGACGCGTCCTGCCGCCCGCTGGCTTCGAGCGCCAGTTTCTCGAAGTCGGCGCAGGTGATGGCGCGGTCGGCCTGACGCAACGACAGGATGACGGCGCGCGTCTGCTCTTCGAGGCTCAGTTCGGGCGACGGCTTTAAGTCGGGGTCGAGCAGCTTGAGGAAGGCGTAACGGTTGGCGTCCGTGACCCGGTTGAGCCGGTAGATGAGCATCTCGGAGAGATACGCGAACAGCTCGATGAGCGTGATGCCGGGGTCGGACTCGTTGTGGTCTGTCCACTCGGGCGCGTAGGTCGGTATCAGCGAACGCGCCTCTTCGACGAGGTCAGCGTACCGGCGGTCGTCAAGGTTCGGCAGAGTTATCGGCATACGTCGTCCTGTTGTTCGTGGCGCGCGCTCTACTTACGCCGGCTCCAGAGTCAGACTTATCTTGTGCGAGCCGGAGTAGACGAGGAACCGCTCGGTCGTCGTGGCGTCGGCGCGCTCCCTCGACTCATTCACACGGAGCGCGATGACGTGGTCTACGCCCGGCGTGCCTTCGAGCAACGCGTAGAGGTCGGACTTGTGCGGCCTGCGTCCGAAGTCCCAGCCCGCTCCGTCAAGCCCTCCCGTCAGCGGGTGCAGGAAACGCGAGAGCGTGCGCATCACGTCCGCCTCGACCTCGGGCGCGCCTTCGAGACCGCGCACGCCCAGCGTCACTTCGACGTCAACGCGCACGTAGTCCGGCCCGACCACCGAGATGTCCGCGTTGGGCGGGCGGTGCTGGTCGAGAAAGTCGCGCACGCGGCTGAGCAGTTCGAGGCTCGGCACCGGCCTTGGCTCGGGCGAGCGTGGCACGACGATGACGCTGACGAAACCCAGGCGCTGCTCGGTGGCGTCGGGGTCGGTCGCGAGGTCGTAGAGCGGCACGCACTTGGCCCGCGCCACCTCCGGCGAGGCCAGCTTCGAGAGGTCTTCGTAGTCCTCGACCGTCACGGCGCGCCCGCCGTGACGGAGCGTTCGCGGCGCGCGCTCGACGAGCGAGGGTGTGTCTTCTGCGTCCGCGCCGCCCGTGGCCGGGACGAAGTTGGTGACCTTGTCGATGTAAGGCACGGTGGTCTTCAACTGCGTGATGACGCCCGCGGGTCTGTTGCCGACAGCGCCGCCGCCCGTCTGGTAGCGGCGCAGGCGCAGGTTGCCCGCGAGCGCAGGAGGAATCATGCCGTTCAGGCCATCCCCGAAGCGTACGTCGCCCGTCATCCGGTCGAGCACGTAGTGGCGGTCGCGCGGCCCCGACGAGTAGAAGTCCGGGACGCCGTGCCAGCGAACCCAAATCTCCTTTGCCACGCCCGCCGTGTTCCTCACAACCCTGACGAGGTCGCTGCTCCATCCGCCCGCCACGTCGAGCGCGGACGGCAACTCCGGCTCGCGGACTTCGAGCCATTCGCCGTGCAGCACGGGCGCGCGCGTGGCACGGAACTTCTGACCCTTGCTGGCATCGCTCGACCCCAACACCTCGTCGTTCACGGTGACGGTCTGCGAAGCCATCGCCGTGTTGAGAAGCAGCCGCCCGAGGTGCGGGGCGTGCGCGTACGCGCCGCTCTTCCACCTGACGCGCAGCCAGAACCTTTCGCGCCCGAACTCACTGCGCTCCGCGAAGTCGCCCGGCGGGAGAAATTCGACGAGGCCGGGCGCGGTGAACGCGCGCGAATCGTCGAGCACAACCAGCGTCTCCCAAGCGCTGCCGTCCCAGTATTCCCAGGAGAGCTGCGGGCGCTCGGCGTCGGGCTTCTCGCCGGCGAAGGTCTCGAAGACCGCGCCGTGTTCGATGCCCGGCTCGTCGGCTCTCATGAGCCGTATGAAGCCGCGGTCTACAGCGCCGCGCGGGGCGTCCGCCGGGACGGCCGCCGAGATGTCCAACGCGCTCGATGCTCCGGGCGCAACCTCGACAGCCGGAATCTTGTCAGCGCTCCAGGCCGACCCGTAAACGTCAATCAAGAAGCGTGAGGGGCGCGGGCTCTCGTTTGTCAGCCAGAACCTGTGCCGGACGACCGACCCCGTGTCGCCCGCGCTCGTGCTGCGCCGCGGCCAGAGCGCGCCGTACTTTCGCCCGTGCTTGAAGTCGAGCGCGCCGACGTACAGGCTCAGCTTTCGGTTCGGGAATTCAGTCAGCGGTGACGGGCGGCTGAAGCCAAGGTATAGCGTAGGCTCGTCGTCGGCCGACGCCTCGAACGGCTTGAAGGCCGTCGCGGCCGTGACCTTCTTAAAGGCGAAGTCGTTGTAGGTGAAGACCGCCTCGGGCGCTGACTCGGCGGTCAGCAGGCTGTAGTCGAGCGTGAGCGAGCTGAGCGACGGCGGAGCCAGCGTCGAGTCCACGAGTCTGTAGCCCAGCGCCACGTTATCTTTGTTAACCGGCTCGTAGCGTCCGGGCGCGCCATAATTGCCCGAGACGATGCGCACGCGTACCCACGCGTTCTCTGTGCCGTTGACCGTGGCCGGGGCGGCGTTCGCGGGGAGGAGGAAGGTCACGACGCCCGAAGTCGTGAGCGCCTTCGTCGTGTCCGTGAACTGTGCGGGCGAAACGTTCGGCTTGCCATCCTTGTCCGTCGTCGCCAGCTCGACCCACTTTGAGCCGTCCCAGAACTCCCACCTGAGCCGGAGGTCGGCCGATGCCGCCGGGGCCTTGATGCCCGCCGCGACCGGGTCGCTCGTCTGCACGTTGAGCGTGACGGTCGCTCCGACCCTCGTCAGCGTCTCGCGCTGCGCGACGTAGAAGGTGTCGCCGTACCTCGGCGTAGCGCCGAAGGGCAGGAAGTCTTTCGTCGTGTCGAGCGGAAGGTTGTTGGCGAAGGCCGCGTCGGGAGCGATTCCGCGCCGGTCGCTGTCAAGCTCGACCGACACGGCCACGCTCCCCACCGAAGGGAGTTGCGACTCACGCACCATCGTCTCGACGGCGGACTGCGAGGGCGTGATGGGCGTCAGGAGGCGGCAACGCAGCCAGCGGCTCAGAGTTCCCCCGACTTCGGTCAGAGGGAACGGGGAGTTGGCCGTCAGCGCCGCATCGTTCTTGCCCGAGAGTGCGCCGCCCGCGACCAGCTTGCCAAACGTGACCTCGCCCGTGCGCGTAAGCCCAGCCGTCGTGTCGCTCGAAGGGCTGAGCGGGACGCCGTTGACCCCGTCCCAAATCTCCCATAACAAAACGCGCGGGTCGGGCTGGACGTTCGCCGTCAGGTTGAAGCGCAGGCGCACGCCTTTGAGGGCCGGCAGCCCGAAGAGCGCCGCGTGCCCGAGGTAGAAGGTGTGCTCGGTGCGCCGGTCGCCGGCGAAGACCGCCGCGCCGCCGTGCGAGGGCGCGTCGATGAGAGCGCTGCGGTCGGCATATCTATCCTGTGCCGGCTCGCGCACGAACACCGAGTCGAGCTTCACAGACGTCACGACCAGCTCGCGCTCTGTCTCGTAGATGACCGGCTCCTTCTCGCCCTCGGCGGGCGGCGCGGCGACCTGCGTGCCCGCGCGCACGACCGAGTTGGCGGTGGTGCCGGCGGCGAGGGTGAAGGTGAGCGGGACGCGCGCTGGTTGGGGCGGCAGCACGGAGGCCCCGAGCAGGTCGAGGAAGGCGAGAAAGTTTTTCTCCGGCACGCCGTTGAGACGGCGGATGACTATCTCCGCGAGCCTGCCGAAGATGCCGATCATCGCGCCGCTCAGCCCCGCGCCCGGCTCGAAACCGGCCAACGCGGGGTCGCCCTTCAATTCCGACAACAGCCAGGTCTTGATGTCGGCTGCCGACCGGCGGTCAATTTTCGGGGGGTCGTACGGCACTAGCCCCTACTCCTTTCGAGGTAGAAAGGGTAAACCAGATTGAAGACGTTGTTGGTCGCACGCACCTCGTAGTCGATGGCGATGTGCAGCACCTGCCCGCCCTCGGCCGGCCGCACGCTGACGTCCAGCACGTTGATGCGCGGCTCGAAGAAGAGCAGCGCCTGCCTCACCGCCTGCGAGACTTTGCCGGCCGTGTCGGGCGTGTTCGGGCTGAAGACGAGGTCGTAAATCCCGCAGCCGAAGTCCGGGCGCATGACGCGCTCGCCCTTGGCCGTGCCGAGCACGACCCAGATCGACTGCCGCACCTTCTCTTCGTACTCTGCCAGCGGGATAGTACCGCCCGCGCCCACGCGGACGGGGAAGCTCCACCCCTTCCCGAGAAACAGTTTCGGCATCTCGCTCCTCCCCCAACGCCTCTCAGCCGATGAAGACCGTACCCACGGCGACGACCGTGCCCGCGGGCAAGTCCGAGGGGTCGTTGCAGGTCATCGCGGTGTCGCCGTTGCGCGCCGCCATCTTGCCGTTGATCTTCACGGTCGGACTCCCCACCTGAATCGTCGCCTTGTTGGAGGGCGGCTTCTGGAAGGCCGTGCCGGGCGGCGTCGGGATGTGCGGCGGCGTGTTGTCGGCCGTGCTGTCCACGGTCGCCGCGGGCATCCCCATGATCTTCACGTCGCTGCTCAGGCCCCCGTTGATGATGCCCGTGAACGGGTGCGGCAGAGGCGTCGGCACAGGCCCCCCGCCCGACGGAACCATGACGATGTGCGTGTCCAACGCGACCACCTGGTCACCCTGCTTTGCCGCCGGCTGCCCCACGACTCACCTCCTCGCGCACGCGCCTAGTTGATGTTGACGGTCGCGCCCTTGACGTTCATCTGCCCCGAAGCCTTCAGGTCAAGCCCGCCCCCGGCCTCGACCTTCGAGTCGGCCTTCGACTTCACTTCGACCTTCTGCGCGTCGAGCTTGATGGTGCCGTTCGGCGCGCTCAGCACGATGTCCTTGTCGGCGGTGAAGGTCACGGTGTTCTCGGCCGTGTCGATGACGATGCTGTTCTTCCCAGTCTTGTCCACTATCTCTATCTTCTCTTTGCCGTCCTCGTCGGTCAGGCGGATGACGTGGCCGCTGCGCGACTTGAGGACGCGGATGTTGTTCTTGCCGTCGGCGTTGTCGGCGGGCGGCGCGTCCTTCCCGTTCCACAGCGAGCCGACGACGTAGGGGAAGCGCAGGTCGCCGTGCTCGAAGGCGACCAGCACCTCGTCGTCCACCTCCGGCAGGAGAAAGAGGCCGCGCTCCTTGCCCGCCATCGGCGTGGCGACGCGCGCCCAGTTGCTCTCGTCCTCGTCGCTCAGCCAGGGGAACCTGACCTTGACCCGCCCCATCTTCTCCGGGTCCTGGTTGTTGGTTACGACGCCGACCACGACGCCCTCGACGCGCGACGCGCGCTCGCCGCTCCGCCCCGTGTCAGACAGCAGCTCAAGAAAATTCACGAGGCGTTCCTCCGCACGTCGAAGTGTGTGTAGTAGCCGCGCGGCGTGTAGCTGTGGCGCGCGGCCGTGACGAAATAGTTGCCGCTGAAGCGTTCGCCGACGCCCTCTATCTTGATGACCTTGCCGCCGCGCAGCTCGACCCGCCCGTGGCAGACGCCGCCGCCCTCGATGAGCGTGAGGGCGGCGCTGTTGAAGCGCGCCTTCGCCACCTGATCGGCCTCGGCCTGCGACATCACGGGATGGTCTGCGATGAGCCCGGCGACGTCGCCGAACGCGCTTTCGACCACGGCCGCACCGCTCTGTTCGCCGCCCATCGTGGATGCCTCGTCGCCTTTCTTCGCCTGCCCCACGATCTCCTTCTTGTCCTTCGGGCTCCAGCCGCGCACCTTGACCTCTGTGAGCGGGAAGGCCGTGGTGAGCCGCGGGTAGAATTCGAGCAGGTCGCCCTCGGCCGAAAGCGTCAGGACTTCGCCCTGATCGAAGGGGACGGGGTGAAAGCGCAAAGTCTTGTCGGCGATGCCGACCTCGTAATGAATGCGCCGCGCGCGCTCCTGCAAGAACTCCATGTCGCTCTGGTTGGCCTGAAGGACGTAGTCGTGCGTCACGCCGCTGTCGGCGGTGTCGGCGCCCAGCCCCGCCTCGCTCGCAATCCGCGAGGCGATGTCGCTGTCCTTCTGCTGCACGAAGCTGCGCGTCTTGCGCCCGCGCGTGAGCCGGTGGCGGCGGTCGTAGCCGCGGACGACGAGCGTCGGCATCCGGTTAAAGCGGAACTCGGGCTCAAGCCCGGTTATCTCGCCGACGAACGCGACGGCGAGACTGTCGGCGTAGCCCAGCTTGACCTCGACCGCGCCGCCGACGGCGAACGTCTCGCCGTTGACCCAAACCAGCGGGTCGTCCTGATCTATCGAAGAGGCCAGCTCCAGCGTGAACATGCTCGGCCACTCGGCGTCGTCCTCGACCGTCAGGGAGACGACGTGGGTATGCACCTCGACGGGCAGCGGCGACCCGTTGACGGAGATGTCGAAGGCTGGGACGAGCGGGTTGTCGTAACGCGGCTCTGCCATCTGCTCCTGCCTCAGACCACTTTCGGGATGCGCAGCCGGGCCCCGATCTCAAGACTGCGCGGGTCGTCCAGCTCGTTGGACTCGGCGATGACGCGCCAGCGGGTCGGGTCGCGGTAGACGTCTGCGGCGATGCTGCTCAGCGTGTCGCCGCGCTTGACGACGCGTGTCGTCATCTCGGGGTCGGTGTCGCGCAGGCTGACCTTGGGATCAAGAAACTCGGTGAAGACGACCGTCAGGTTCGCGCGGATGGGCTCGCCCGTGGCGCGGAAGAGTGTGAACCGTTGGGTCAGGCTGCTCACGACGCCGATAAACGGAAAGTCTGAGCCTTTCGGGTACGTGCCCCATGAGACTTCGCACGTCGGCGGGCGCTGCACCTCCGGGGCTATCATCGTCAGCCTGACTATCTCGTTGGTCAGCGTGCGCACGTCATTGATGGACGGCGCCAGCTCGACCACGTCGAAGAAGAGTTCGAGCGTCAGGACGCGGCTGCCGCCGCCGCCGAAGCTGAGCACGGGCGCGTTCGTGATTGGCGAAGTCGGCTGCTTGTCGCCGTCGGTCGAACGCGGCGGGTTCCACGTCACCGACTTGCTTATCGAGTACGAGTTCGGGTTGAAGAGCACCTCGATGCCGTTGGGTTTCTTCGAGTCGGTCGGGTTGACCTTCTTGATGATCAGCTTTGCTAGAGCCATCGGCGCACACCCCTCCTCTCCCGCTCGACCGCGATCCTCCGCAGGATGACGCGGCTGACGTGCTCCGTAATCTGCTCAAGGCTCACCCCGCCCGCGTCCGACCACGCAGGCGCTGGCGCGGCCCCGCCTTCGCCTTCCGCGGCAGAGCGCGCGAGCGTGTGCGTAGGAGCCTCGGCGCGATAGAGCGTCTGCGTGTTGACGCCTGACGGCGAAGAAGACACCGGTGTGGCGTACGGCAGCGCCCCACTTGCGGCGTCCGGCCCGCCGTTCGGAGGGGCGCTGCCGCCGACGCCTTTGCGCCAGACCATCCGCGCCGCCGGAGGGAGCGACGGCCCCCGAGGAAT
>Ga0126304_10000500_pt1 | contig 16112 bp, 11 predicted proteins | sample Plot25_FD_92538 | JGI IMG/M metagenome (GOLD analysis project Ga0126304, IMG submission 92538) | Serpentine soil microbial communities from UC McLaughlin Reserve, CA, USA - Plot25 | ecosystem: Environmental > Terrestrial > Soil > Grasslands | place: USA: UC McLaughlin Reserve, Lake County... | reverse complement strand
CCACTCGTCGCCGAGGGCCGTGGAGCCGCCGACGGCCGGGTAGGCAGAGAGGCCGACGACCGCGATCAGCGCCGAGACGACGACGACCGTCCCCAGGCCGGCGAACAATCCACGCGGGACCGCCTTGCCGGGCTCGCGCGTCTCGGCCGCGTAGTTCGCCACCGTCTCCAGGCCGGTGTAGGCGAGCATCGCGAGCGGCAGCGCGAACGCGAGCTCGTCCCAGCCCGGCGTCGACCCGACGTCGTAGCCCTCGCGCGCCACGATGAAGATCCCGCCGAGCACGATCAGCAGGACGTGCGTCACGAACGCGAGGACCGCCACGATCACGGCCACGCGGTACATCTGCGTTCGCCGGGCCAGGCGGCTCGCGGCGAGGCCGAGGATGACCAGCACGCCTACGAGCGCATCCCACGGCCGGTGCGTGAGGCCTTCCCAGCCGACCGCAGTGCCGACGTAGTGCGGCGTGAACAGGCCGGCGAGCGCGACGACGATCAGGTAGTCGAGGAAGAGGACCCAGCCCGTCACGAAGCCGAGCGGGTCGTTGAACGCGCGACGGACGAACGTCGCCGCGCCGCCGGTCTCGGGGATCGCCGCGGAGCCTTCGGCGTACGAGAGCGCGACCAGCAGGAACAGCGCGCCGGCGAGCAGCAGCACGCTCGGGGTCAGCCCGAGCGCGTAGAGCGCGACGATCCCGAGCGCGAAGTAGAGCGACGAGCCGACCTCCCCGTAGGCGACGGCAGCCAACGCAGAGGGACCGAGGGCACGTTCGAGGCCGAGCCGTTTGGCCACTAGAACGCCCTCCGCGCCAGGTAGAGGCGGGCGGCGCCGGCGGCGAGGAGGAGTGCGCCGAGGAGCAGGCCGAGCCCTCCTCCCACGCCGAGAAGGACGGTGCGGACGATCACGGCCGTGCCGAGGCAGAGGAGCAGCACCGAGAGGATCGTCGTGGCGTTCATGCCGCTTTCGCCCTCCGCCCCGCCGCCACGAGCACGCGGCAAGGCGCCATCTTGATCACGTAGTCGGCCGTCCTGCCGAAGATCGGCGTCCGGCCGCGCCCGTGCCTGCGACGGGCTCCGAGCGCGATCAGCTCTGCGCTGCGCTGCTCGGCCTCGCGCACGATCTCCGCGCCGGCCGTGCGGCCGCGCGCCAGGCGCGAGACGGCACGCACGCCGTAGGCCTCCACGAGCGAGACCGCGTCGTCGAGCAGCTCGTCGGCCTCGGCCTCGAGGTCCGGCAACTCAGCCTCGACCGGCAGCGACAGTGGAACCTCGAGCACGTGCACCACGGCGACGGTGGCTCCGCGCTCGGACGCGAGCCGGGCGGCGGCGACGAGCGCCTCCTCGGACTCGTTCGAGCGGACGACCGGCACGACGATCGTCCGGTACTCGATCGTCAGCGACGGGCCGAGCACGAGCGCGGGCGCGCGGACCGTCTTCGTCAGCGGCGCCTTCACGAACCGCTTCCGGTAGACGGCGTAGGCGGCGAGGCCGAGAGCAAGCCAGCCCAGGCCCGACCAGCGGGCAGCCGGATCCTGGAGCACGATCACGACCCAGGCGACCGCCGTCCCCACTCCGCCGAGGAGCGCGAACAGCGGCCAGTCGACGCCGCGCCAGCTCAGGTTCGGTCTCGCCTTGAACGGGAGCTCCTCGCCGCGGCCGCGCGCCCGGATGGCGACGAGCGAGACGTGGGCCACCGTGAACGACAGCGTCGCGCCGAACGAGTACAGCTTGCCGAGGAAGTCGGTCTCGCCCGGGAGGATCGTGATGATCGGGAGCGCGCCGGCGAACACGGCGAGCGCCAACCACGGCGTCTTGAACCGCCGGTGTAGGCGCCGGAAGGTGATCGGCAGCTGGCGGTAGCCCGACATCGCGTACGTGATCCGCGAGGCGCCGATGACGCCGGCATTCGTCGCGATGAAGAGGATCGTCGCGGCCAGGACGCCGACGTAGACCTCGAGCCCGCGCAAGAGGTCGCCGTGGAGGCCGAGGCCCTTGACGACGCCGAGCACCGGGTCGTTCGCGAAGCCTCCCTCGTCCGGCGGCAGGCCGAGCTTGGTCACGTAGTCGCCGTCAGGCTGTCGTGTGACGGGGAGCGCCGAGAGCGCCACGGCCGGGAGGGTCAGGTAGATGGCGAAGACGGCGGCGGCAACTAGCTTGTAGGCGTTCGGGACCGCTCTGGCGGGGTCGCGGACCTCCTCGGCGAGATTCGACACGGTTTCGACGCCGGTGTAGGCGAGCATCGCGATCGGGATGGCGACGAAGAACTGGCTCCAGGTTGGCGCCACGCCGAGGACGACGTTGTCGAGCAGCACGTCCGGGCTGAAGACGAGGACGAAGCCGAGAATGACCAGGAGCGCCTGCGTCGCGAAGTCGATCACGGCGAGGACGACGTTGAGCGTCGCGGCCTCGCGGACGCCGACGATGTTGATCCCGACGAGGGCGACGATGACGACGACGCCGCCGATGATGTCCCACGGGTTCTCTCTGAGCGGTCCCCAGAAGACGCTCAGGTAGTGCGGGACGAAGAACGCAGAGATGGCGACCGTCGCGACGTACACGAGCATCTGGGCCCAGGCGGCCCCGAAACTGACGGTCTCGCCGAACGCATGGCGGGCGAAGCTCGACGAGCCGCCCGCCTCGGGGTAGCGGACGGTGCCCTCGGCGTAGGTCGCGGCGGTTGCGGCGAAGATCAGGCCCGCGATCACGAAGACGACCGGCGTCAGGCCGAGCGCGAAGACCGCGGTGACGCCGAGCGCGTAGTAGATGCTCGAGCCCACGTTGCCGTAGGCCGTGGCGAACAGCGCCGGGGTACCGAGGACCCGCTCCAGCCCGTGCTGCTGCCGACGCCGCCTCGGGGGCACGAAACCGCACTCTATCCGTACCCGCAGCGGGCGCAGGGCCTCTTCAGACGGGCGGACTGGGGACGGTCGCGACGCTTTTCGTCACGCAGGCTGCTGCAACTGGTGCACAACGCATGCGTACGCTCGCAGCATGGCCATCCAAGAGCGCCCGCAGGCGATCGGAGTCGTCTACCACGTCACGATCCGCGGTGCGAGGCAGCTGCCGATCTTCTTCGACGATCGAGATCGACACCTGTTTCTGTCGCTGCTGGTCCGCGTCGTCAAGAAGTTCGAGCTGCGGTGCTACGCGTGGTGCCTGATGGGCAACCACTTTCATCTGCTGATCGAGCTGACGGAGATGAACCTCTCGAACGCGATGTACACACTGAATTACGCCTACGCGTGCTGGATTAATCGGCGTCACGGATTCAGCGGCCACGCGTTCGACCGGCGATTCAGCGCGCGCGAGATCGAGACGACTCCGCACCTGATGGAGGCGTCGCGATACATCGTCCTGAACGCCCTGCGTGCCGGCGCCTGTGACCGGCCCCAGGACTATGCGTGGAGCAGCTACCGCGGCATGATCGGGCTCGAGCCGCCGCTCTTTCGCGAGAGCGATTGGCTTCTGGCGCAGTTCGGGCGCACACGCGAGCGCGCGATCGAGAATTACGTCGATTTCGTCAGGGATGGAATGGAGGCCGGCGCGCCTTTAGCGGCGAACGCGTGACGCTTTCGTTACGCAGGCTGCCGGCGTTCCTGGCGCCGCATGCCGAATCGACGGGCCGAAAGGGACGCGTTAGCCGTGGATGGCGGCGATCATGGGGATGATCAGGATCGCGACGATGTTCGAGATCTTGATCATCGGGTTGATCGCCGGCCCGGCCGTGTCCTTGTACGGGTCGCCCACCGTGTCGCCGGTCACGGCGGCGGCATGCGCTTCCGAGCCCTTGCCGCCGTAGGCGCCGTCCTCGATCAGCTTCTTCGCGTTGTCCCAGGCGCCCCCGCCCGAGGTCATCGCGATCGCCAGGAAGATCCCTGTGATGATCGTCCCGATCAACAGTCCGCCGAGCATCTCCGCGGACAGGATCCCCACCACGACCGGGATCACCACCGGAATGAGCGAGGGCACCATCATCCGCTTGATCGCCGCGCTCGTGACGATGTCGACCGTCCGCCCGTACTCCGGCCGCGCAGTCCCCTCCATGATCCCGGGGATCTCGCGGAACTGGCGCCGCACCTCCTGCACGACCTGACCGCCAACGCGGCCGACCGCCTGCATCGCCAGGGACGAAAACAGGAACGGCATCAAGCCGCCGATGAAGAGCCCCGCGATCACCCATGCGTTGTCGAGCCCGAACGTCGCGGACACGTCCTCCGCGTCCAGCTCCGTCCGAAAGCCGTCGAAAAGGATCAGCGCAGCGAGGCCTGCGGACCCGATCGCGTAGCCCTTCGTCACGGCCTTGGTCGTGTTACCAACCGCGTCCAACGGATCGGTGACCGCGCGGACGGACTCGTCCAAATCGGCCATCTCGGCGATGCCGCCGGCGTTGTCCGTGACGGGGCCGTACGCGTCCAGGGCGACGATCAGCCCCGTCAGCGCCAGCTGCGCCATCACGGCCACGCCGATCCCGTAGAGGCCCGCGATCTCGTACGCGCCGACGATCGCCGCTGCGATCACGATGACCGGAGCGGCCGTCGCCTGCATCCCGATCGCGAGGCCCTCGATGATGTTCGTCGCATGCCCGGTCAGGGACGCCTTCGAGATTCCCTTCACCGGCTGCCAGCGCGTGCCTGTGTAGAACTCGGTGATCCCGACCAACGCGACGGTGACGGCGAGACCGATCAGCGAGCACCCGTACAGATCCCAGAAGCTGAACCGGTCGCTCTCGTACGCCATGCAGATCGGGATGAACCCGACCGCCGACAACCCCGCGGCCACGAAGACGGCCTTGTAGAGCGCGGCCATGATCCCGCCGCCCTTGCCGACACGCGCGAACAGCGTCCCGATCACGGACGCGAGGATCGCGATGCCGCCGATCGCCAGCGGCAAGCCGACGAGGTCGGCAGCCGGGAACCGCAGCGCCGCCAGGAACATCACGGCGACCGCCGTGACCGCGTAGGTCTCGAACAGGTCGGCGGCCATCCCGGCGCAGTCGCCGACGTTGTCGCCCACGTTGTCCGCGATCACCGCCGGGTTCCGCGGGTCGTCCTCGGGGATCCCGGCCTCGACCTTGCCCACGAGGTCGGCGCCCACGTCCGCAGCCTTCGTGTAGATCCCGCCGCCGAGGCGCGCGAAGACCGAGATCAGCGAGCCGCCGAAAGCAAGCCCGATCAGATTCGTGGTCGCTTGCTTGGCGCTCTGGTCCAACCACTCGGTGAGGATGCCGTAGTAGCCGGCGACGCCGAGGAGGCCCAGCCCGACCACGAGCAGACCGGTGACCGCGCCGGCGCGGAAGGCGACGCGGAGCGCCGGGGCGACGCCCCCCTTCGCCGCTTCGGCGACGCGCGCATTCGATCGGACGGCGACGTTCATCCCGATGAACCCGGCCGCGGCGGAGAGCGACGCGCCGATCAGGAAGCCGAACGCCGTCGACCAGCCGAGGTCGTTCCACAGCCCGATGACCAGGAACAAGACGGCGGCGACGCCCGCGATCGTGATGTACTGGCGGCGGAGATACGCGGAGGCGCCCTCCTGGACCGCGCGGGAGATCTCGCGCATGCGCTCGGTTCCCGGCGACTGCTGCAGCAGCCACCACGTCAACACGACGCCGTAGGCGATGCCGACGAGCGCGCACACAAGCGCGAACAGAACTGCGTGATCCTGGAAGAACTCCAAGCGAATCTTCCTCTTTACGCGGTCAGCGCCGAGAGGACCCCCGGCGCGCGCCGGTTTCTACCACAACGCGCGCAGCGTTCGCGGAAGCTACTTCTTCTTCGCGCCCTTGCTAATGGCCACGCCGACCCGCGAGTTCCGCTGCAACCGCGTGCCCGGCCGCTTCGTCTGGGACACGACGCGTCCCTTCTTGACCTTGCTGAAGACGTGCTTGACCGCGCCGAGCTTGCACTTCTTCGCGACCAGCGCGGCCCGCGCCTTCGCGACCGTCTTGCCCTTGACGTTCGGAACCGTGCACTTCACCTGAGCGGTCGGGCGAGGCTGGGGTTGGGGCTGAGGTTGCGGCTGCGGCTGGGGCTGTGGCTGCGGTTGGGGCTGCGGCTGTACAGGAGGCGGCGCCAAGACGCCGAGCGCGCGAGCTGCGTTCAGGCGCCCTCCGGTCGTGGTCTTGCCGGCGAGCGCCGGAATCGGGTCGACGCCCGCGAGCAATGCTGCCTTGATTGCCGCGACCGACACCGCAGTGTGGTTCTGCAGTGCCGGGTTCTTCGCGAGGAGCAGCGCTGCGACGCCGGCGACGTGTGGGGTCGCCATCGATGTGCCGTTGAAGTACGCGTAGGCTTCGATGGCCGGGTTCAGACAGCGGAACGCGATGTCGTCGACGAGGACACCATCGGCGGTGCTGCCGTCGCTGTTGGCGAACATGCGGAGTCGGAAGAGGACCGAGGGAGCGCCGTCGGCGAACGAGAGGTCGTCGAAGAACGCAATCGTCCCGCCCGTGCTTCCCGACCAGCCGCCCGGGTTGTCCCACGTCGTACCGCCGTCAGTCGAGGCCTCGACGAAGTACGCATCGCCTGGTTGAACCTGCAGGTTCAGCAGGTAATCGAGGCCACACCCACTCCGGCCCGCGAAATTGAGCGCGGCCGTCTTCTGGAAGGCATTGTTGGCGGCCGCCGAGTAATTCCCACCCGGACTGTCCGTTGCGCTGCCGTCTCCCGCCGATGGGAGATTCACCCGCGCCCACGTGTCGGGCGAGCCGATGCCGGTCCATCCAGTAGCCGGGTCGAAGGTCTCGGTTGACCCCACTTGTGAGAACGACGGCAGGCTGCTCAAGATCGAGCTCCCGGGTGCGCCGAGGTGGACGGACTCGATACCGAAGTTCGAGAAGCCCGAGATCGCGTCGGTATTCGTCGTGGACGCGACGCAGACGATGTTCGCGAGCGGCGGCCCGAAGGGTGGAGGGCTATCGGGTCCGCCGAACTCGCACGGAAACGAGCCGGCGGCGCCGTCGAGGTTGAGACCTGAGTTTCCGGCCGCGATGACGTGCAAGACGTTCGGGCACAGCGACAGCTCCGAATAGATAAGGAAGTCCGGGGCCGAACTGCCCCAGCTGTTGTTCGTGATGTGGGCGCCGTTGTCGCAGGCGTAGAAGATCCCCTCCGCGAGCCCGGCACTCGTGCCGCTGCCGTAGGCGTTGAGGCCGCGCACAGCCATCATGCGCACCTGCCAGTTGACCCCCGTCACGCCCTTGGCGTTGTTGCCTTCGGCGCCGATCGTCCCGGCCACGTGGGTGCCGTGGTCGTTGTAGTCGAGCGGATCGCCGTCGTCGTCGACGAAGTCGTACCCATGGACGTCGTCGACGTAGCCGTTGCCGTCGTCGTCGACGCTGTTCCCGGGAATCTCGCCCGTGTTGGTCCAGATGTTCGCCTGGAGGTCCGGATGGTTGTACGTGATTCCGGAGTCGATCACGGCCACGACCACGTTCCGGCTGCCTGTCGTCTGGTCCCACGCCTCGGGCGCGTCGATGTCGGCGTCCGGCGTGCCGGGGATGCCCTGAATCGGCTGGCCGGTGTTGGTCAGCCCCCAGTTCTCACCAAAGCGCGTGTCATTAGGGGTCGCCGCCGCGTGGTAGACATAGTTCGGTTGCGCGTAGACGACATCAGCGCGCGCTGAGAGCTGCGCGACCGCGTCGAGGACCGCGGCATCGTCGCTCAGCTCGAGGAGATACGTGTCGTCGAGATGGAGCGCCTTCCAGCTGAGCGCGTCGACGCTGACCGCCGCGATCTGGAGCTGCGTCCGGCTCGGCGCTCGCGCGAACCTCGCGAGCACCTGACCCGGGACGAACTCCTGGCCGGCTCCGATGTGAAAGACGGACGCCGGCGCGTCGTGGCCGACGACGGCGCCGCTGTTCGCCACGCCGACGACGAGGCTGGCCGCGAGCAGCGCAAGAACGCCGATCAGGCGTAGGCGCACGTCACTCCCCTCCCCATTCAAACGGTCATATCACGGTCGCGCCGAAAGGCCAAGACCGTTTGCGGCGCGACGAAAGCTGGCTAGCGGAGGGCCTCGACGTCGACCATGGACGCCGTGCCTGAGCCCGGCGCGACGTATGCCGGCCCCGTAGGCGGCGGCGACGGCGTGCGCTTCGCGAGCGCGCTCGGCGCCAGCGCACCGCCGGCGCGGTGTAAGGGCTAGCCGCTTCTACGTCCGAGAGTCACGCGAATCCGTGCGCCCGGCGCCAGGCGCCGACCGGCACGCGGTGCCTGGGAGACGACCTTCCGAGCGCCGGACGACGCGCTGCGGACGGTCCCGAGCGAGCAGTTCGCCTTCCGGAGGGCACGGCGAACCTGGCTCAGGGTGTCCCCGCGAAGCTTTGGCACCACGCAGATCACGACGCGGGCCCGACGCGGCAGCGCGGTCGGCGCCGCCCCGAGCATCAGCTTCCCGACCCCGAACAGCTCGTCCCGACCGGGCACGCCCATGTCGAGCGCGCGCGACTCGAGGAAGGCGCGAAGCTCGGCGGCGTCGAAGCCCGGATTCGCCTCCTTCACCAGAGCCGCAGCGCCGGCCACGTGCGGCGCCGACGCGGACGTCCCCTCGAAGCCCGACCCGGCGCACGTCTTGAAGCTGCCGTAGGTCGCCGACGAGACGCTTGCGGGCGCGACCAGGTCCGGCTTCGAGCGCGCGTCGATCGTCGGGCCCCGGGAGCTGTAGGCCTCGAACGTGTCGCCGAGCCAGCACACCGCGCCGACGGCGAGCGCGGCCGGCGACGACGCGGGCTCGGTGATGCTGCCCTCCGGTACCTGGTGCTCGAAGTCGGGGCCGGGCGAGATGAAGAGGTCGAGGCGCGGCGACCCGGTCCCGCTCACCCGCACGATCTCGACCGCATAGGAAAACTTCGGGCCCGGGTTGGAGAAGCAGAGCTGCTCGGTGGGCGGCTGCGTGCCCGTCTGCGCGTTGCGCGACGAGGCGACGATGGCGCCGCGGTCGTCGGCCGCGCTCGCGTCGACCCGGACGAGGTGAAGGTCGTAGTCCTGGTCGGAGGTCGGCCAGTCGTCCCATTTGAGCCGGACGCAGCCGCCCTCGTACCTGCCGAAGCTCACCGTGTTGCCCTCGTCGCCCGGCGCGAACTCGTGCCACCCGTCGCCGTCGACGTCGGTGAACGGGCCGCTCCAGTGCTGTTGCCCGCGATTGCCGGCGGAGTTGACCCAGAGGATCCCCGCAGCGCTCGCGTGGGCGACGATCGCGTCCGGCGTAGTCGGCCCCCCGCTCCCGTCGCCGCGACTGGTGTTGAACCAGCTGACCGAGTGGTTGACGACCGCGATCCGTTGCGCGCGGGCGTACGCGGCCGCGCGCGCAAGGCCGACGAGCGTGTCGGCGCAGATCAGGTGGAGCTCGGCACCAGGCGCCATCTCGTGGACGATCTCCGCAACCGCCGTGCCGTGCTCGACGGCGATCGGGCCGTCGAACGCGCCCGAGCTGCAGAAGTCGGCGCGCTTGACCGAGCGCGGCAGCTCGCCCTCGGCCTGGCGCTTCGCCAGCCCGCCGAAGCCGCCGTCGATGACGGCGACCTTCACGCCGCGGCCCGTGTAGCCGGCGGCGTGCCAGTCGCCCGCAGCGGTAACGGCGACGCCCTGGCCGCCGATCGAGTCGAGCTCCGGTCGCACCGGTTCGCTCGCGAAACGGACGGCGTTGCTGGCGCCGAGCGCCCCCAGGCCGGTCGCCGGGACGCGCACCTCGAGCAGGCGCCCGAACGAGGCTTCGACCTCGCCGCCGGCGGCACGAACTGCCGCCGCCGCGGCGGCGGCGTCGCGCGCGTCGATCTCGACCCGAACGCTATGCGTCCCATGTTCACGCGCGAGGCTCGAGGCCAGACGGGGGCGCTTCGGCAAGGCCAACGCGATCCGCGGAGCCTGCTCGGCTCTGAGCGGCTTCCTCGGTGCAGCGTCGAGCGGTCCCGCCCCGAGCGCGAGCAGCAAAGCTCCTCCGAGCAGCAGCGCAGCGCGGCCCAGCCGACCCCCCACCTCTCTCCCTCCCTCTCGCGAACCCCTGGGTCAAGAGATAACGGAGGGGGCGTCCCCCGACAAGGGGATTGTCAGCGCTTCGGCATAGGACCCCTCGAAAGGGTCACTGGGACCTGCCGTCTCGTTCTCCTGGGTCGTCGGGCTCTTAGCGTCGGCCGCGCGAGACGGTGACGGCGACGGGCGTTCCCTTGCCCACGCGGCGTCCGGCGGCCGGCCGCTGCGCGACGATCCGGCCCTTGGGGACACGCGAGCGGACGCGCTTGACGGGGCCGAGCTTGCAGCCCGCGCGCTTGAGCGCCGTCTTGGCGGCCGCGACGGTCTTTCCCTTGACGCGCGGTACCTTGCAGCGCGCCGGCTGGGAAGTGGCGGCTGCGGCGATCACGAACGGGCCGGCGTGCGTGCCGGCGCCCCAATTGCCGGCGTTGTCGCGCGTGCGGATGTGGAACCAGTACGTCCCCGGGGCGAGGCGCGCGCTCGTCAGCTGCTGCGTCGTCTCCTCGACGTCCTTGGTCGTGTCCGGAACCGAGGTGCCCGAGCCGTCCCACGTGAACGAGTAGCCGTCGACGCCGCTGCCGAAGTCGTGAGCGCCGCTCCAGGTCACGTCCACGGTCGCGTCGATCGAGCGCACGCCGACGACGTGGCTCGTGCTCGAGATCGCCGGGTCGGTCGGGGCGATGTTGTCGACGGGGGCAGGCGACGGGGCCGGCGGTGGGATGTAGACGACCGGCGGCGTCGTCGGGGCGGTGAGCGCGCTCTGGACGTTCAGGCGCCCGCCGACGCCGACGAGCCCGTGGAGGCCGGCGACCTTGTCGACGCCGTTCATGAGCGCCGCGCGGAGCTCGACAGCCGTGAGCGCGGATCGGTGCGTCGCGAGCAGCGCGGCTGCGCCAGAAACTTGCGGCGCGGAAGCCGAGGTGCCGGAACCGGCTACCCAGCCGTTCGTCGGAAACGCGCTCACGATGTCGACGCCGGGCGCCGCGAGGTCGACGCTGGCGGGGCCGTAGTTGGAGAACGAGGCGAGCTGGTCGGCCTGGTCGGTCGCCGCGACGCAGATGAGGTTCGGTGAGTCATACGAGCACGGATATTTCGGCGCCAGGTCGTTGTTGGTGCCGCTGTTCCCGGCCGCGACGACGAAGACCGCCCCGGGGCAGCCGTCGATCGCGGCCTTGATGCCGGAGTCGAAGGTTGACCCGCCGAAGCTGCCGTTGATGATCCGCGCGCCTTCGCCGCACGCGTAGGTGAAGGCGTTGATGATCGTGCTCGCGGTGAAGAGGCCCGCGCTGTTCCCGGCCTTGAGCGGCATCAGCTTCGCGTTCCAGGCGACGCCGGGCACCCCGAAGCCGTCGTCGCCGCGTGCGCCGGCCGTCGCCCCGACGTGCGTGCCGTGGCCGTTGTCGTCGTCCGGGCTCGCGGTGCTGCTCACGAAGTTCCACCCGTGCAGGTCGTCGATCTTGCCGTTGCCGTCGTCGTCGACGCCGTTCGCGACCTCCCCGGGATTCGACCAGAGGTTGGGCGCGATGTCGCCATGGTTCTGCTGAAAGCCCGTATCGACGACCGCGACGGTCACCGCCGCGCTCCCGGTCGTCGTGTCCCAGGCGGCGGGCGCCGAGATCTTGGGGAGGTGCCAGGCCTCGTCGAACAGCGGATCGTTCGGCGTCAGGAGCGTGCGGTAGAGGTAGTTCGGAGTGGCCCACGCAACGTCGGCGTCGCGCTCGAGGGCGGCGGCTGCAGCTCCCACCGAGTCGCCCGCCTGAAGGCGCACGAGCGCGACGTCCGGAAGAGCCAGATTCGCGCGCAGCGCCGCGCGGCGGTGTGCGAGCGCCTCCGTGCGGTCGGCCGCGTCGGCCGAGACCTCAAAACGGACGATCAGCTCGCCGGGAACGAAGTCCTGTGCTGCAGCCGGGGCTACGAGCACGAGGGCAAGCGTCGCGAGGACCGCCGTTGAAAGGAGCCTGGGCACCCACTCCGCTTGTCGGCGTCTCACGGCTTGGCTTTAGCCCTTTCGAGCTAGAAACGCGCGCCGCGCAGGGCGGTGGCGCAGAGATGCTCCTCGGGCTGTGGCGGAATGTCCGGGATGACCGCGAACAGCAGCTCCCGAAGCTTGCTGTTCTTCTGGTTGAAGACGGTCACGACGGTCTCGTGCGAGACCGGTTCCTCGTCCTCCACGCTTACGTCGTGGTCGGTGACCATCGAGATATTGGCATAGCAGAGCTCCAGCTCCCGGGCAAGCCAGCCTTCGGGGTACGCGGTCATATTGATCACCTCCCAGCCCAGCGACTGGAACCACTTCGACTCAGCGCGGGTCGAGAAGCGCGGGCCCTGGATCGTCACGACCGTGCCGCCGTCGCGGGCCTTGATCCCGAGCTCGCGGGCCTTGTCGAGCAGCAGGCGGCGCAGGTCCGGGCAGTACGGGTCGGCCGCCGACACGTGGGTCGTCTCGGGGCCCTCGTAGAACGTGTCCGCGCGTCCGCTGGTGCGGTCGACGAACTGGTCGCACACGACGAACTCGCCCAGCTCCAGGTCGCGGGTGAGGGCGCCGGACGCGTTCGGCCCGATGATCCGCCGCACGCCGAGCTCCCTCATGGCCCAGACGTTGGCGCGGTAGGGGATCTGCCCCGGGGGAAGCTCGTGGTTGCGCCCGTGGCGGGGCAGGAAGGCGACCCGCTTGCCCCCGACCTCGCCGATCGTGAACGGCGCCGAGGGCTTGCCGTACGGCGTGTCGAGCTCGACCTGCTCGACGTCGTCGAGGAACGAGTAGAAGCCGGAGCCGCCGAAGACCCCGACCTCAGCTGTCGCCATCGCCCTCCGGGGCTTCCGGCTTTGCGGCCTCGCCGGCGGCGCTCGCGTAGGCGAGCTGCATGTTGGCGACCATCTGCTCGAGGTCGCGCTTCACCTCGGCCGGCATCGTGTCGGCGAGCACGGGCAGCAGCGCTTTCAGCGCCTCGATCGCCAACTTGGCCTCTTTAAGGTCGCGATCGGGCGACGAGAGCTTGTGCCAGCCCAGCGAGGAGATCGTGTAGAGCGTCTGGAGGAGGACGTCCGAGACGTTGAGGTCGCGCAGCTGCTCCTCGACCTTGCGCACGAGCTCCTCGTCGGCGCCGGGCTCGGGGCTCTGTTCCTCAGCCACCGACCCGCTCCGTGGTGCGCACGACCTCCTCGGCGTAGATCTCTGCGAACGAAGCGCCCTCGGCGCGCCTGGCGATCTGCCGCTCCGCGGCGTTCGCCGCCGGCACGGTCAGGTACGGCGTGACGCCCAGCTCGTCGGCGACCGGCGTGGCCCAGTCGATCAGCTCCTCGATCGCTGCCCGCGTCGGCCGCACCTCGTACGTGCGGAGGTCGATGAAGCTACCCGAGAGCCCGTAGCGAATCGCACGCCAAAGGTTCTCCTCGATCATCCTCGGCGGCGGCTCGGGAAGCGGCTCTCCCTCGTCGATCGCGCGCGCGATCCGCACCGTGAGCGCGTACATCAGCGCGGCGAGGCCGATCGCCTCGCCGGTCTCGGGCTGTCCGTCGCAGATGCGGATCTCGACGGTCGGGAAGCCGAGATGCGGCCGCACGCTCCACCACATCTGCGTGTGCTCCGTGATCGAGCCGGTCGCATAGAGCGTCCGCACGTAGTCCTCGAACGTGGCCCAGTCGCGATACGGGTCGGGGACGCCGCAGCGCGGGAACATCCGCGTGAAGATCTCGGTTCGGGCCGTGTGCAGCCCGGTGTCCACATCCTCGACGAACGGCGAGCTGGCGGAGTAGGCGAGCAGCTCGGGGAGAAAGGGACGGAGGCCGTCACTGACCTTGACGGCGCGGTCGGCGCCGTGGATGGCGACGTGGAGATGCTGGCCGAAGCTGTTGTTGCGCCAGACGACGTAGCGCAGGATCTCGTCGTTGCGGCGGTAATGCGGCGTGTCGATGATCCGCTGCTCCTGCCACGGGCTCCACGGGTGGGTACCGGTCGCGGCTAGCGCGACTCCCTGCGAATCGGCGAGCGCGGCGAGGTGTTGCCGTCGCTCGGGAATCCGTGCTGCGACCTCGGCGAACGTCTTGCAGCGGCCCGTGCGGACCTCGACCTCTGAGGCGATCAGCTCGCCCACGAGGTGCTCCTCGAGCTCGGTGCCGCGCGCGGCCGCCTGGAGGTCCTCGAAGCGGTTCGTCAGCGACAGGGTCTCCGGGTCGAGGATCGCGAACTCCTCCTCGACGGCGAGGGTCAGGTCCTGCGTGGTCTCGAAGGCCTCCCGCGCGGTGCGGATCAGCTCGTCGGTCGGAAGCTTCTGCTCGTCGCCCACGGTGGCGGAAGGCTACGCGAACGGCTGCAGGAGGCGTACGCCGACGCTGGCCCAGCTCCAGCGGTCGACGACCGCCTTGCGGGCCGCCGCTTTAAGGCGCTCGCGTTCCGTCTGGGGAAGCCCGAGGAGCGCCTCGAGCTTCCCCTGGAGGTCTTTGGGATCCGCCGTCGCGAACGCAGCGAGGTCGCGGTGCTCCGGCGGGTATTCCTGCTCGAGCCCGGCGGCGATCTCGGCCAGGCCGGAGTGGCGCGCGACGAGCGGGAGCGAGCCGCCCGCGGCGGCCTCGGCGGCGACCATGCCGAACGCCTCGGGGAAGATCGACGGCACGACCGTGACGTCCGCCAGCGGGATCAGGTGCACGAGGTGCCTGTGCTCCAGCGGGCCCGTGAAGGTGGCGCGGTCGCCGGCGAGGCGCTCGAGCTGCTCGCGGTAGTCGCCGAAGCCGACGATCAAGACGCGCGCGTCGATGCCCCCGATCGCCTCGACGAGGACGTGAACGCCCTTGTTCAGGAGGAGCTTGCCGAAGTAGAGGATCGTCGGGCGCTCGCCTTCGAAGAAGGCCGCAAGCCGCTCGGCGTTGCCCTCGTCGGGCAGGCGTTCGTTCGCGTTGCCCGGATTCGGCGGGTCGGCCTCGGCCTCTTCGATCAGGTCCCGGAGGGCCTCGGCGCGGCCCTGCGGCGTGAACTCCTCGACGTCGACGCCCGGCGGGACCTCGTACACACGGTCGACGTCGCCCACGACCTCCTCGAGCACGGTCCTGATGTGCTCCGAGCCGACGAACACGGCCTCGGCTTCGGCCAGCGTCTCGCGCCCCCACCGCTCCAGCTCCTCGTTGCCACGCATCGCGTACTCGAGCTCGGAGCCGTGCGCCTTGACGGCGAAGCGGGCTCCCGTGGCCGCTCCGACAGGCGCACCGAGGAGGACGTGGTTTGCGAAGACCAGGTCTGCCGGGAGCTCGGCGCGGACGGCTTCGGCGTTCGCCTCGACGTAGCGCCGCTTCTCCTCCTCCGTCCAGTCGTGGAGCAGCTTCGAGGTCAGGCCCTCGTAACGGTCGAGCACGAACACGGGCAGCAGGCCGTCAGGAAGCTCGGGACGGACGACGCGGGCGCCGCCGAGCTCGTGCGCCTCGGGATGCCGCTCCTGACAGATGACGACCACCTCGTGGCCCGCGCGGCTCCACTCGCGGACGAGCGCGCGCGTATAGATGTTCGAGCCTGTGCCCGAGAGCAGGTAGCCATGCCAGACAACGATCCTCATCCGTTCGGGTGGGGGGCGATGCAGTCGTTTTGAGACACGACCCGGTTCCGGCGATTCCGCCATGGCCGTTCATCGCGCAAACGCCGTGAACGAGCCGCCTCTTGTCCCGTCGACCCGTGTCCAGGGGTCTGACCCCTCGACATGGCCGTTTAGGTCAGGTGGAAGTAGAGGGCGTAGAGCAGCTCGACGGCCGGGTTGGACGTGTGTACCTGGACGTCGGGAGGCACGTCGAGCAGCGCCTCCGAGTAGTTGAAGACGATCTTCACGCCCGCGTCGACGAGATCGTCCGCGGCCTGCTGGGCTCCGTCGGCCGGCACAGCAAGGACGCCGACGATGATGTTCTTGTCGCGCACGACGTCCTGCATCCGCCCGTAGTCGCTCACCTCGACGTTGCCGATCGCGCGGCCGACCTTGTCGGGATCGTTGTCGAGGACGGCCGCGATGTTGATCCCGTGCTCGGCGAAGATCGGCGAGCTCGCGATCGCCTGGCCGAGACGGCCGGCGCCGATCAGCGCGATGTTGTGCTGACCCTGGGTGCGGAGGATCTTGCGGATCTCCGCCAGAAGCGCGTCGATGTTGTAGCCGACGCCGCGCTTGCCGAACTT
>Ga0126304_10000499_pt1 | contig 16112 bp, 14 predicted proteins | sample Plot25_FD_92538 | JGI IMG/M metagenome (GOLD analysis project Ga0126304, IMG submission 92538) | Serpentine soil microbial communities from UC McLaughlin Reserve, CA, USA - Plot25 | ecosystem: Environmental > Terrestrial > Soil > Grasslands | place: USA: UC McLaughlin Reserve, Lake County... | reverse complement strand
GCGGCGCCGCCGTCTGCGGCGCAGGCGTCTGTGCGACGGCACTGCCACCTGACACAAACAGGCCCACGACGATGACCCACAATGCTTTCATCGCGCACCTCACTTCAGCAGCTCGAGCATGTACTCTTGCGCCTCGCGCGAGTCCATGAGCGCCAGCTTCTCGACGATGCGGCGCTTGAGATCGCGGTCGGTCTCTTTCCGGGCTAACGTCACCAGCGCGCTCGCGTTCCCGGAGAAGAAGAGGCCGTCGACCGCGGCGCGTTTGACGCCTGGGTCGCCCTGACGGTTGTAGATATTGACGAGGGTGTCGCCGGAACGCCCACCGCCGGCCATGCCCAGCTGCTGGATCGCGCGACGCCGCAAGTCCATGTTCGCGTCGGAATTCGCCACCTCGGTCAGATGCGCGACGTCGCCGCTCATCATCATGCTCTGCAGCATCTGCTGCCTGACGTCCACCGACGATTCCTTCTGATAGAGCTGCCACAACTCGTCGCGCGCCCCCATCATGCCCAGCGCGCGGACGGCCTCCGATCGCAGCTCCGGTGACTTCTCGCCTGTCGCCGCCGCCATCACACGCTGACGGTCGCCGGCAATGCCGAACGAGCGCAGGATCTGACGCTTGATATCCAGGTCCGCTGATGATCCGTAGATCTCGGCCAGCACCTGCCGATTCTCGGGGCTGCCGTGGACGCCGAGATACTGAATCGCCTTGCGCTGCAGATCGGGATTGCTGTTCCCCTTGGCCACGGCGGCGAGCACCTGTTGCGCGCGTGGTGAGCCGCTCTGCGCCAGGACGAAGAGCGCGCGTTCCTTCAAGCGGGGCGACTGCGTCCCCTGCAGGATCTTCTCGAGAAGCGGCACACCCTGCGCCGGGTCCATCTGCTGCAGGCCCTGAATCGCCAGCAGCTTGAGGTCATCGTCATTCTGCTGATCGGGCGACACCGGCTGGCCGGCGCGCTGGCGCACCGCGATCTCGAGGGCCCGCGCGTCGTTCAGCCATCGGCTCATCGGATAGGTCTTCAGCAGCTCGGCGACAGTCGTCAGCGCCTCGGCCTGACGGTTCAACCGGTCCAGCGAATACGCCTGCCAGTAGAGTGCGGCGTCGGCTCGTGGAAAGTTGGCGTTTGCCAATTCGCGAAACTGATCGATGGCCCGCGCCCATTCCCCGCGCTCGATGGCACGCTGCGCGCGCTCGTAGGCTCCCTCCGCCCGCGCCTGCGATCCGCGCTCGCGTTCGCGCGCCGCCTGCTCACGATCGCGCGCGGCTTGCTCGCGTTCACGCGCGGCCTGCTCTTGCTCGCTGCGGCTTCGCTCGCTGGCCTGCTCGGCCTCGAGCCGAGCCACACGATCGTCCGGCACGGCGCTAGTACGGCCGTTCCTTTCGGACCGGCTGCGATCGTCCTGCCCTCCAGCCGCAGGGGACGCAGCCACGAGGGCCAGCGCAAGACACGCGATCGTCCATCCTGGGGTTCCTCTCATCATGCTCTCCAGCGGCCGGTGCAAAAGGACCGGCCTTACCAAACGGGTCTGACGCGCCGTTCGCGCGCCTGCATCTCCGCCGTCATCACCCGCAGCCGGAAGATCAGGTCCTGATCGGTGATCCGCGCTCGTACTGCCGACAAATCATTGGACGACTCAACCTCGGGTCCGTTAGCGATCTCCACCAGCACGCGCTCGACATCCGCGAGCAGGTCGCGGGTATCGGCGTCGCCCATCTCTTCCGCGGACCGGCGATACAAGCGGCCCGCGGCAACCAGATCGGCCGCACGTTCGCGATCGCCCGCGAGCCGCATTGGCGTCGAGTCGTCGGCGTTGACCAGTTCGACGAGCACGCGCTGCGACCGCTCGAGATGCTCCTCGACGTCGCTGCGGAGCATGCGCTCGCTCAGCCCGTGGATGTCGGCGTCCGCAACCGAAGGCGATGCTGCCGGCAGATCCCAGACGCGGCCGAGTGCGAATGAACCGACGGCGAGGGCGGCGACGCTGGCAGCGAGCGCCCAGCGCGGGAGTTCGAAAGATGTCCGGCTGAAGCCGGACACGACAGGCTCCAGCCGCGCCCACATCTCACGCTCGAATCCCGGCGGAGCCTCCGGCAGGGGCTCGCTGTCCACAAGTGCCAGCACGGCCCGCAGCTCCCGGTCGAGTGCCTGGCAGTTGGCGCAGGTCTCGACGTGCGCCCGCATCCCGGCGCGCTGCTCCGGCGTGAGCTCGCCGTAGTAATCGAGCAGCAACTCCTCGTCACTGATGTGCCGCGCGTCCATCACTCACACCTCGACAAACGGCGCCAGCGCCGCTCTCATCTTGCGCACCGCGCGAAAGATGCAGTGCTTCGTCGCGCTCGTCTTCAACCCGAGCTCCGATCCGATTTCGCTGATCGACATGCCCTCGACATGCCGCAGCATGAACGCCGCACGCTCAGTGGTCGTCAGGCACGACATCGTCTGACCGACGCGAGTTTCGATCTCGCCGGCCAGCACGAGGCGTTCGGCGCCGGGATGAGGTACATGCGCCGCGGCCTGGGTGGCATGTTCCTCGAGATCGGCGGGGTCGACGGCCGCCTCGCGCCGCTTCGACGATCGCAAGTAATCGATCGCACAGTTCACGGCGATACGGGTCAACCAGGTACGCACCTCTGACCGGGCTTCAAAGCGGCCCAGCTGTGCATGAACCTTGAGCCAGGTGTTTTGGACGACGTCTTGGGCGTCCTCGGTGTTACGCACCAGACGGTAGACGACGCCGAAGAGGTAGCGGCTGTGCAGATCGACGAGCGCACGAAAGGCGTCGATGTCGCCGTCGCGCGCTCGGGCGACTATCGCCGGGTCACTCTCGGGCATGCCTATCGCTTAGACGGAGGCCGGACTTCACGGTTGGGCGTGTCGAATCCGCAAGTGCAATCTGCGACTTTTTGCACGGCTCGTCTGTCGAGAAACGCGATTTCCCTTGATTCTGCGCAATCGAGATTGGCGCAGGTGTTGCTCGTTGCGTAGACAGAGCCAGAGCCGACGCGAGGTCGCCGTATGAAGAGTGCAGACAAACTGGACCACACTATCGAGGAAACGTTCCCAGCCAGTGATCCTCCCGCCAACACGGTGGTGACTGGCGTTCGCGTCGGGCCCTCCGCTGAGCTCGTCGTTCGCGACAATCCGGAACAGAGCCGACTTGAGACGGAAATCGCTGGCCAGCTCGCGACACTGAGGTACGAACGTCATCCGCACGCGGTGGTGCTGGTTGAGACGGACGTACCCGCCGTCCTCCGCGGACGGGGCGTTGCCAACGCGCTGGCCAAGTGGGCGATTGAGACGGCGGAGCGCGATGGCCTTCGTGTCGTCGCGGCCTGTCCGTTCGTGCGCGCCTACATGCACCGGCAGGGACGCAATCGCGCGTTCGACTCGCAGTTGACGCACTGAGACGCCCGCGGGCTCACGGCCGCGGCTTGCCCACCCACTTCTCGTTGTCGCACTGATGCTCGAGAAGTTCTGTGTCCGGCAGCAGGTTGAACTTCACGGTGGCCGACCAGGGCGTCGTGAACGCCTTCGGGTCATCGAAGGTGAACGTGATCTCCATGTGACCGGCGTCGATACGGCGGAGGCGCTCGGTGGTTTTGAGCGCCTCAGTGTGAGGGGTACCTCCCGCATCGAGCCACGATCTGTCGTTGAAACCCGCGGTTTCTATGACAAAGGTGTCGTGGTCCCATGACCCGACCGAGTAGCCGAGCCAGGCTGGCTGCGGGTCTTTCGGGAGCGGACGCCCATCGGTGAAGATTTGCCGCCAGTTGTTGAACTCTTCGTAGAGGATCACCGTCACCCCGCGCATCTGCATCATCTTGAACGGCAGCGTCCGGGTCAGCATCGCGTCGGGAATGCCGTGCGGCAGGCAACTCTCGCTCGGCGCGCCCACGCCGAGCGCCTTCTGACGCTCGTCGTACAGCGCCTTGGCCCAGGGCAGAAACGGCGCACCGCCGGGCAGATCAGCGGCGATGTTGTACACGTACTTCGATCGGACCCGCCCGTCGGTCTCCATCACGCGATCGCCCATGACCTCCCAGATACCCGAGAGGTCGGGCTTGCCGTCAGCGGCTCTCGGCGCCGGCGCAGTCAGGTTGGGCTTGCCGTCCGGAAGCCGCGGGATGCCCGCGGTCGGGTAATCGAGCCACTGCGTCTGCGCGGTCGCTGAGAAGATCACGCACGCTGCCGCAGCGATCCCCAACCGTTTTGCGGCGATCATGAAGTCACCTCTACTCCGTGGATCACGGCTCATCTCCGCGATCGCGCCTCACCATAGAACTGACCAACAAGATTGGCCGCGACCTGACGCCGGTATTCCGCCGTCGACCGCAGGTCATCGATCGGCGCGATCTCGCGCTGCAGGATTTCCTGCGCATCGGCCAGCGATGCACCGCTGCCAAGCGCCCGTTCGGTCTTCGACAGACGGAGAGGCGTTGGCGCGACACTCCCCATCGCGAGCCGCGGCTGCGCCTCCGCGCGCGCCGTATCCCACACCCCGGCAACGACGATCTTCGCGATCGCCTGCGCCGCCCGTGTCCCCACCTTGCGGAACCACTGGCGGCCCCGTACCGGAGGGATCTCGAACGCAACGATCAGTTCATCCGGACGCGCGACAGTCTGACGATATCCCGTGTAAAAGGACGTCATCGGCACACGACGTGTGCCCGCCGCACTGCGCAGCACAACCACCGCATCCGCTGCGAGCAGAACCGGTAGCGTATCGCCCGCCGGTGATGCGTTCGCCACGTTGCCGCCGATCGTGCCCCGATTCTGGATCTGGACGCCGCCAATTTCACGGGCGGCCGCGGCCAGCATCGGCAAACGACGGCGAATGGCAGCGGACTTGATGATCTCGGTGTACGTCGTCAACGCGCTGATCCGCAGCGTGGTGCCGCGCGCCTCGATGCCGCGCAGCCCGTCGAGATTCCACAGGTTGAGAAACCGCGTTGGTTGCAGCGTGCCGAAGTTGAGTGCGACATAGACGTCCGTGCAGCCAGCCAACGGCACGAGCGGCCCGTCATCCCTGAGCATCTTTACCGCGTCACCAAGCGAGCGCGGCTGAAGAAGTTGCCGTCCAGCAATCGTTCCCTGCATGGGTCTAGGCCTTTGCCCTTTGACCTTTGCCCTTTGACCTTCCTCGCGAAGCGAGCCGGACCGAACGGTAAATCGCTGCGTACCCGGTGCAGCGGCACAGGTTTCCGGCGAGGCCGAGGCGAATCGCGTCGAGGCTCGGACGCGGGCCGAGTGCAGCTGCCGCCATGATCATCCCCGGCGTGCAGATGCCGCACTGCGCACCGCCGTGCTCGACGAAAGTACGCTGAAGCGGATGCTTTCCACCGAGTCCCTCAATCGTGGTGATGCGCGTGCCCTGCACCTGCGCCACCGGCACCAGACACGAATTCACCGCTTCGCCGTCCACGAGCACCGTGCACGCGCCGCATTCTCCTTCGCCGCAGCCTTCCTTCGTCCCGGTAAGCCCGCACTCCTCACGCAGCACGTCGAGCAGACGTGTCAACGGATGCGCTCTCACAGTGACGGCCTTGCGATTGACCGTGAGTCTCACAACATCGCCTTCATGATCTTTTCAGGCGTCGCCGGAATCTCCGAGACGACGACGCCCGCATGTCTGAGCGCATTGATCACCGCCGGCGCTGGTCCATCGATGGGCATCTCGCCCACGCCCTTCGCCCCGAACGGCCCATGCGTGTACGGATTCTCGAGAATCGTGATCGCCATCGGCGGCGTGTCGAGTGTCGTCGGGATGATGTAGTTCGTGAGCTGGGCGTTGGCCATCTTGCCGTCACGCATCACGACTTCCTCCAGCAACGCGTAGCCGAGTCCCTGCGACGAGCCGCCTTCGATTTGTCCGGCGGCCAACATCGGGTGAATGGCGCGGCCGATCTCGTGCACCGTGGTGAATGCGACCGGTGTCGCCTGATACGTAATCGGATCGACTTCGACCTCGACGACGTCGCAGGCCCAGCCGTAGCTGCCGTACGCATCGCCGCGATACGTCTCGTCGTCCCATTCGAGGCCGGGCGGTGTCTCGTATTGCTTCGTCACCACGAAACCGCCGTGCTTCTTGAAATAGGCCGCCGGCGTGTTGCGTCCAAGACGGGCACGCATGTCTTCGGCGCATCGCTGCAGCAAACGGCCAACGATCATGCACGTGCGCGATGCGACGGTTGGACCGCTGTCGGGCACGGTCGCCGTGTCGGCGATGCTGACGTCGATCTGCTCGTACGGAAGGCCCAGCGTCTCGGCCACGATCTGCGCGTGCATCGTCCTCGTGCCCTGGCCAATCTCAGTACTGGCGACGCGAATCTGCACGCCGCGTTCGGTCAGTGCGAGTGACGCTTTCGAAGCGAGCTTGACCTCTCCCCCGCCGGTGAAACCCGAGCCATGAAAGAACAACGATAGCCCGATGCCGCGGTTCGATCCCTTGAAGGTCTTCCGTTTCCGCGAGAACGAGGTGCGCCGTCCGGCCTCGCGCAGAACCTGCAGCGCGCTGCAATCTTTCCCGACCTTTTGGCCAGTCGCGGTGGTATCGCCGGGCCGGAGTGCATTGCGCTCGCGCAGCCGCAACGGATCGATACCGAGACGATCAGCAATCACGTCCATGTGGGCTTCGATCGCAAATTGTGTCTGCGGCGCGCCAAAGCCCCGGAATGCGCCGTTCGGCGGGGTGTTGGTCATGGTCGCGCGCCCGCGGGCGCGCACGTGATCGCAGCGGTACGGGCCGCTCGCGTGAATGATGCCGCGCGACAGCACAACGCCGCTCAACGTCGCGTACGCACCGCCGTCGAGCACCACGTCGATCTCCATTGCCGTCAGCCGGCCGTCCTTCTTCACGCCGGTGCGATGACGCACGATCGCCGGATGCCGCTTCGTCGTCGCCAGCATGTCTTCAACGCGGTCATAAATCAGTTTCGCGGGACGGCCCGACTTCATCGCTACCAGCGCGGCGTGTCCGGCGATCATCGACGGATACTCCTCTTTCCCGCCGAAGCCGCCGCCAGTTTCGGTTTGCACAACTCTGACCTTCTCCGCCGGAACCCCAAGCAGGACGGTAAGCGCGCGATGCACGTAGTACGGGCACTGCAACGACCCGTACAGCGTGACGCCACCATCTTCCGGCACAGCGACGACGCCGTTGGGCTCGATGTAGAGCTGCTCCTGATGACCGGCGCGGTACTCACCCTCGACAATGAGATCGGCCTCGGCCATTCCTCGGTCGAGCTGACCCTTGTCAATCGCGATCGACTTGAATAACAGGTCCGAACGCTCGGGATCGAAATTGGGAGTGGCGTCGCGATAGGTGATGGCGACTTCTGCGGCAGCGAGTCGTGTACGATCGGAGTGAGCCAGTAAAACAATCGGTTCAGCTACGTGCCTCACGTCCGTCGCCGCCAGGGACGGCTGATCCTCGTCGATCAGCGCAACGATGTTGCGACCTTGAATGTCGAGGTGGTCAACGATGGTGAACCCGGTCCGGTCGAAGTTATAGCGGATGTCGGCGATCTCTCCGGCCGGCACGGTCGATCGAATCGTCCGAACGTAGAGGGCACCCTCGAAACGGATATCGTCGATGTATTGGGCCAGACCCGTGACTTTCTGGTGGCCTTCTTTTCTCAACACGTTGCGCCCAACCACGCGGCGTTTCGGCATGAGGTAGTGCAGCGTACATGGGATTTGTCAGACGCTCAACCATCGTCCTTCTTGCAATCGCAGCCACAGTGCTGGTGCATGGGCAGGCTGCCCCAACTCCACTATCGGCGGCGAACGACGTCCTCGAGCCGTTGTCGTGTCTCCAACCCGTTGACGGATTGACATGGATGCGATGGAGCGAACACCGTCAGCCGCTCGATCTGTGGTGTCACAGCGTCGGCCGGCCGGTCTTCGAATCGCACGTGCCCGCGGCGAGTGACATCGCCGGCATGCGGATTTTGAGCTGGAACGTCAACGTTGGAGCAGGGCGTCTCGAAGCGCTGCTGCCACGTCTATTGGAAGAGGCCGCCGCTGACGGACTCGGTCTCACAATCCTCCTGCAGGAAACGTTTCGAACCGGCGATGCGGTGCCGGACGCTTATCCGGCAGCGCTCCAGGTACCGAGGGCGATTCGACCTCGGCGCCCGACGATGGACGTGCGCGATATCGCGAAGCAGTTTGGATTGTCGGTAGCCTACGTGCCGTCGATGAGGAACGGCCCGGCAACGGCGCTCAGCGAACGTGAAGACCGCGGGAATGCGATTCTGTCCACCGAGCCGCTTCTGGACGTGAGAGCAATCGAGTTGCCGTTCGGCAAGCAGCGGCGCGTCGCGGTGACTGCGCTGATCGCACCACGCGGCATTACTGTAGGGCCGGTCCCGGACCGCGCTGGGTATCGATCGATTCGCGTCGTCTCCACGCACTTCGATACCAACGGCGATCGCGCCGCGCAGGCGGCGGGACTGAGTGAGCGCCTGATGTCGTTCAGCGACGCCCCGCTTCTTGTCGGCGGCGATCTGAACTCCCGCGGTGGTTTGCGGGACAACGCTGTCATCGCGATCGCCAACCGTTGGCCGATGGCGTCGTGCGGCAGCGGGCGCACGAACCGATGGCCGCTGCGGCTCGACGTCCTCTTCCCCATCGGCCGCCTCGACTACATGTTCACCGGGGCGACTATGCGCGATCTCGTGCGCAGCTGCGAGACGCTGCCAAGCGCATATGACTCGGACCATCTGCCGCTGCTGATGACGCTACGGTATTGATGGGATCGTTCGGACCGTGCGAATCGTTCGGGAGTTCGCCTCGTTCGAACGACTCGAACGTGACGAACCTGACGAGCGATCCGAACGTTATTCACTGCGCAGCGTCTGCGCGGGATCGATCCGCGCGGCACGAATCGAGGGCGGCAGTGCGGCGAGCGCAGCAGCCGCGGCCAATGTGAGCAACGGCACCGTAATGGTCAACGGGTCGGTGGGCTTCACTTCGAAGAGAATGCGCTCGATCAGGCCTCCGAACGCGAGTCCCGCGCCGAGGCCAATGAGCGTCCCTATACCAACGGGGCTCATCATCTCCGCGGTCACCCCTCTGATGACGTCGACAGCGCGCGCCCCGAGCGCCATGCGCACGCCGATTTCACGACGGCGCTGGATGACTGCGTAGTTCAGGACGCCGTAGAGACCAATACTGGCCAGCAGCAGCGCCACTGTCGCGAAGAAGATCGAGAGGATGGCCAGCAAGCGCTCGAGCACCATTTGACGCTTGACCATCGTGCTGTACGGGCTGACCTGTAGCGCACGGAAGTCCGTACGAGCGCGCGACAGCTCGGCGCGAACCGCGGGGATCGCCGCGAGAGGGTCACCCTTCGTCCGAACAATCAGCGTTCCACCGTCCTTGGATTCCCACGGCACATACACCGTCGGGCGCATCGGCTCACGAACGTTGTAATAGGTGCTGTCGCGGACCATCCCGATGATCTCCATCGGCGGATTTCCGGGGCTGACGGTGACCCGCTTGCCGATCGGGTTGTCGCCGCCGAACAGCACACGCGCGAACGCTTCATTGACGATGCCGACACCTGGGACCAGTTGCTTGTCCGTGGTCACGCGCGGCGCAGTGTCGCTGGGGGTGAGGTCACGGCCAGCGACCATGCCGACTTGCATCGCCTTGAAGAATCCGGGACCGACGGCAAGAAAGAGCGACGGATTCTGCAGGTTCGGCTGCCCTGGCACTCGGACCGTCGACGTCCAGCGGTTCTGACTGAGTGGCACCCATTGCGCGAAGGAGACCGATTCGATGTCCGCGGTGCCGCGAAGCCGATCCATCAGCCCTGTCCACGTCTCGTTCATGTCGCGCCCGGGCGTCGTTTGTGCATCCACGAGGAGCACGTGCTCGTACTCGAACCCAAGTGATCGTCCGGCGAGATTGCTGAAGGTCGTGACAAAGAGCCCGGCTACGAACAGAACGAACACGCAGAACGTCATCTGCGCGGCAACCAGCGTCCGTGCGACTCGGCGATGTGCGTATCCATCAACACGCTCTTTGAGTCCCCCGAGCGGTTGGATAGACGAGGCGCGAATCGCGGGCGCCAGACCGAAGAGCACCGTGACCGTCACTGTCAGCGCGACGCCGAACGCGATCGTGCGCCAGTCGGTATCGAGTACGAGCTCGAGTGGTTCTCCGAGATCGACGAGCGAGACGACAAATGGCGCCGCCCACCAGGCGAAGAGCGCGCCGGCCGCCGAGGCACCCACAGCAAGCAGCAGGCTCTCGACGAGGACCAGCTGAATCAGTCGCCACCGCCCGGCGCCGATCGACACGCGCAGCGCCATCTCGCGGGTTCGCGCCACCGCCTGGGCCGCGAGCAGGTTCGCGACGTTGGCGCACGCGACGAGCAGCACCAGCACGACCAACGCAGACAGGATCAAGAGCGGCCGCCGCAGATTTCGCTGGGGGCTTGAGGCGCCAGCGCCAGCGGGTTCGAGCAACAGCTGCTCGCTGAGATACGCAGCGATACGCTCCTTCGGCGCGTCGGCAGGAAACTTCTTGATGCGCTCCTGATGTTCGCGGATGAACTCGGCCTGGAGCGTCAGGCGCACCTGCTCTGTCGAGACACCACGGCGCGGCTGCATCCAGATGCGGAACCACGACCAGCCTGGACGGTCGAGCGCTTCGACGTTCATTGTCGCGGGAATGAAGACATCGGTCATCCGTCCGGGCTCGGTGCCGGTGAACCCCCGCGGCGCGACGCCGACGATCTCGAAGGACGTGCGCCCCAGCCGAAAGGTCCGGCCCAGCACGCTGGGGTCGCGCGCGAAGCGGCGCGTCCAGTAGTGATGGCTGATGACGGCGACCGGATGTCCGCCAGGCGTCACATCGTCAGTCTGGGTCAGCAGACGCCCGAGTGCCGGCTGGAACCCGAACACAGGAAAGACGTTGCCCGAGACGTACTGCCTCGTTGCACGTTCGCTCTCGCCGGCCGTATCGAAGTCGATGATCTGCGATCGGCCGGTCATGCCAACGACCATCAGCTCCGCCTGCCGGGCCGCGACCTGCGAGTAGCGGCGGAACGTGCTGTAGTCGAACTCGTCGCGATACTCGCGTTCACCTTGAGCCGAGACCTCGTCCCATGCAAGGGTGAACAGCCGGTCGGCGTCGGCGACGGGCAGCGTGCGCCACAGCACGGCATTGACCAGTCTGAACGCGGCCGTCGTCGCACCGACGGCGAGACCGAGGGAGAGAATTGCGGCGCCGGTGGCGGTGCGATGTTTGTTCAGTTGCCGCCACGCGAACCCGACGTCCGCGAGCACCGACTGCAGCCACGGCCAGCCGCGTTGATCGCGCAGCGCGTCCATGGCCTGCGCCGCGCCGCCGGTGTGCAGACGCGCGGTGCGCGTCGGCTCACCTCGTCGCTGCGAATCCTCAGCGGCGAGCTCCATGTGTAGCCGTAACTCCTCCCGCAGGTCCGCGTCATTCCGCCCCCGCAGCGAGCCAACCAGTCGGTGTAGCCATTCGCGGAGGGTTCGCATTCCTGTACTCCTGCTGTTCGCCATTGCGCCACTCCGATCAGGCGTCGCCGCGCAGCAGCGCCTGCATGATCGTTGTCATGCGATCCCAGGCCTGCTTCTCTCTGGCCAGCTCGCGCCGGCCAGCCGCGGTCAGCGTGTAGAACCGCGCCTTGCGATTGGTGTCAGTGGTGCCCCAGCTCCCCTTCACGAGCCCGCGCTGCTCGAGCCGCATCAGACCGGGATACAGCGTGCCCATGTTGAGCCGCAGCGCTCCGCTCGACACCTGCTCGAGCCGCGCTGCGATCGCGTACCCGTGCTGCGGGCCCATCGTGTCCAGGGTTTGCAATACCATCAAGTCGAGCGTACCCTGCAGCACATCGGCCTTGGACGGCTCTCTATTAGCCATGCCAATGGAGTATCACAGCTTGCATTTGAACGTCAAATGAAGTCGCCAGACATCCATATCGAGGAGGGTCCGCCGGGACCTCCACCGATCGATGGCGTGAACACCAGCACCGCCGGGATGGCGGGCATCGCCGAGCGTGGCCCCGCCGAGCCACAGCTGATCACATCGTGGAGGGAGTATCAGAATCTGTTCGGCGGCTTTGTGGATGACGCCTTCCTGCCGGCTGCAGTCCAGGGATTTTTCGACAACGGCGGGCGACGCGTCTACGTGGCGCGAGCGAGCGACGCGCGTACCGGGCTGGCAGCGCTCGAATCGATCGATGACATCTCGCTGCTGCTGGCGCCCGACGAAGTCACCGACAGCACCGGAGCCATCAGCGCCGCCGTCATCGACCAGTGCGAGCGCCGCAGGGACCGATTTGCGATCGTGAGCGCGCGGCGCAGCGCCGATCGCATCCAGGATCTGCGTCCGCCTCGCGATTCAGCCTTCGCCGCCTTCTACTGTCCGTGGTTCCGCGTCCTCGACCCGGTTCGCCAGAAGAGCGTTATGGTTCCTCCGGCGGGACACATTGCCGGCATCTACGCACGCACCGACATCGAACGCGGCATTCACAAGCCACCAGCCAATGCAGACGTGCGCGGGCTCACGACCGGAGCCGCCGGCAGCAGCGAGGAACCACTCGAGTTCACGGTGACAGACGCCGAGCACGACATCCTGAATCCGCGGGGCGTCAACGTCGTCAGGGATTTCAGAAAGGCCGGCCGTGGGATCCGCGTGTGGGGCGCCCGCACGATGTCGTCGAATGCGATCTGGAAGTACGTGAACGTGCGGCGGCTTTTTATCTTCGTCGAGCGATCGATCGACCAAGGCACCCAGTGGGTCGCTTTCGAGCCCAACGGCGAGACCACCTGGGCCCACGTCCGCCGCCTCGTCGCCAACTTCCTCCTTCAGCTGTGGCGCAATGGCGCGCTCGTCGGCACCACCGCCGATGAGGCGTTCTTCGTGAAGTGCGACCGAACGACGATGACGCAGAACGACATCGACAATGGTCGTCTCCTATGCCTGATTGGGATGGCGCCGGTGAAGCCGGCGGAGTTCGTGATCGTTCGCATCAGCCAGCACACAGCCGAGGGCCGTCCACGCGTATGATTTCTGAGGCATGAAACGGCTGTGGCCGCTTGCTGTCGTCCTCGTGACGCTCGCCGCGCCGCCCCCTCTCGCGTAAGCATTGGCGAGCGCACGATCCCCAGCTATTCGGGTCAGGAGATCTCCAGCCGACTGATTCGGCCAGGCAGCACCGTCGGATCTGCCCGACAAGCGGGTGCTGGATCGTGGCATGCGAGCTGTCCTGTTGCTGCACGTGCGAGTCGAGGGCCAGCATCCAGTGCCTACGCAGATCTGGCATCACTTGACATTCAAGTTCACCAGTCCGGGCGGCAATACGCTAGAGCGCTCGATCGATGGTGGCCGAGCGAGAATGCGGTAATCCGGTTTCCGTAGCGCCGGACCTGAAGGACCGCTGCTACGTAATCTTCAACAGCTTCATTGCATTGCCGCCGAGGATCGCTTCCTTGTCAGCATTGCTCAGGAACTTCGCGTTGAGCACGAAGTCCACGCCCACCGGCCAGTCGAACGGATAGTCAGTGCCGTAGACGATCTGGCTCACGCCGGCTTCGGCGACGAGATGCCGGAGCCCGTCCTCGTGGAAAATCATCGTGTCCACGAGCAGTTCGCGACGGAAATATTCGCTCGGCTTCTTCTTCAGCGCGCGGCAGTCGTCGCCGTTGCCACCAGCGCGACCACACAGCGCATCCGATCGTCCGCTGTACGACGCCAGATACCCGCCGGCATGCGCGGCGCAGATCTTCAGCCCGGGAAATCGATCGAGCGTGCCCTCGAAGATCAGATGCGAGAGAAACACCGTGGTCTCGAGCGGGTTGCCGATGGTGTTGCCGAGCAGCCCCTTCCCCTGCAGTCTCGAATTCTGCGTCGTCCCCGCCGCAGGTTGCGGATGCATGAACAGCACGATGCCCAGCTCCTGCGCCTTGGCCCAGAAGGGATCGAACTTGCGATCGGAAAGTTCCATGCCCTCGACACTGCCACCGATCGCCGCACCACGCATGCCGAGCTTCTTCACTGCGTGATCGAGTTGCTCGGCCGCGAGCTCTGGATGCTGGAGTGCCAACGTGGCCATTCCCACGAAGCGATCGGGATACTTGGCGCAATACTGCGAGATGCGCTCGTTCTGCAGCGCCACAACATCGCGCGCCAGCGCCTTGTCTGCGTTGTAGCCCCACGCGTTGACATTGATCGCCTGGTAGTCGATGCCCTGCGCGTCCATGTCGATCAGACGCTGTGGGTTGCCAAGGGCGATGGTCGCGAGGCCGAGGGTGCCTTTCGCCGCCTGCGCGAGCGGTGTGTCCTTCACCACATCCATCACTTCGGGAACGAAACAGTGCGCGTGGAGATCGACCGTCTTCACGCGGCGGCCGCTGATCGTCACTTCGCGGCGCTTACCGGGCTTGGCGCCGACCTGACGCAGCGCCGCACGGGCATCGAGAAGCCCCGAGCCACCGGCAAGCATGCCAACCGCCGCACCCGTCGCCGTCGTGATGAACTCTCGTCGATTGCGCATGCGCAGCCTCCGCGCGAATTATAGGCCCGTGAATCAGAGGCCGATGTGGACACCCGCGCCGATGTACGAAATGTCGTCCTGAAAGAACTGGCCATACGGAGAGGGTCCCTGATACATCTCGAACAGGAGCATGATCAGCCGCCCCGGATGCCCTTCGGCACCCGGTCGCCCCAACTCCAACCCGACTCGCCCGCTCACCGCCGGTGACCAGTCGTGCAGCTCGGTGGTCTTCACGTCCACGCCAGCCAGCATCTGCACTTTTCGCGCCCTGCCTGAACGCAGCTCGATTCCGGTATGGAACAGCGAATCCGGCAGCTCCTCGGGTTCCCGCCTGAAGATCCGTTCTGCACCGACATACAGCCGCAATACACTGATCTCCTGCGACACGAGGAATTCAATCGACTCGAACGAGAGATTCTCGCGAACGATTTCATCGCTGCGCAGCAGATATTCGTCGCCGAGATGCGAGCTCTGGTGATAGAGCTTGGCGCGAAAGCTGAAGCCGCGGCGCCTGAACGTCAGTGGAAATCCGAGGACGTAGTCGGCATTGATCAGATCGTTCGACGGCGCACCCATGTCGAACTGGGCGAAGATGCCGCCCATCACATCCAGCTGAAAGCCTTCGCCGGGGTCAGGGCCACCGATGCGAAACAAGCCGAATGTATCGCCGACGCCGACCGAGGCGATCGACGTGTCCTCGCCGCTCGGATCGTCCAGGGAGCGGAAGGTGCCGTGCAGATAACTGACAAACGATCGCGCTTCTTTCGGATCCGCGATCAGCGGGCAGAAGATCTGGTCTTCGGGAAAGCCCACCGTGCCGGTGGCTTCCGACTCGTGAACGCCGGTGCCACACCGCGGCGCATCGATCGTCTGCGCACCGGCTGGAACCGCGACGGACGCAAGCACGACCAGGAGCGTCAGCACGAGGGGACAACAAGGCCGATCCACCATGGCGCAAGACCCTCGGGGAAGAGTGTGCGCATTGTAGTCCGGCTAAAGCCGGACACTACAGCCGACCTATAATCCACGGGATCTTGACGCTCACCCCAGGAACACGACTCGGCACCTACGAGATCGTCGCGGCCATCGGCGCCGGAGGCATGGGCGAGGTGTATCGCGCGCGCGACACCAAACTCAATCGCGACGTGGCCCTGAAGATCCTGCCCGAGACCTTTGCGACCGTTCCCGATCGGCTCACGCGCTTCACGCGCGAAGCGCAGACGCTGGCCTCGCTGAACCATCCGAACATCGCGCAGATTCACGGTCTCGAGGACAGTTCGTCGGTCCATGCGCTAGTCATGGAGTTCGTGGATGGCACAGACTTGTCGCAGCGGATCGGCTCCGGACCGATTCCCGTCGATGACGCCGTCGCCATCGCCGGGCAAATCGCCGATGCCATCGAAGCCGCGCACGAGCAGGGCATCGTCCATCGCGATCTCAAGCCCGCGAACATCAAGATCACGCCTGACGACAAGGTCAAGGTCCTGGACTTCGGACTCGCGAAGTCCGCCGCCGGCGCGCCAGAGCACGCGTCGCCGTCGGTGAGCCTTGCCAACTCGCCGACCTTCACCGCG
>Ga0126304_10000497_pt1 | contig 16134 bp, 16 predicted proteins | sample Plot25_FD_92538 | JGI IMG/M metagenome (GOLD analysis project Ga0126304, IMG submission 92538) | Serpentine soil microbial communities from UC McLaughlin Reserve, CA, USA - Plot25 | ecosystem: Environmental > Terrestrial > Soil > Grasslands | place: USA: UC McLaughlin Reserve, Lake County... | reverse complement strand
ATCCGGTGCCCGGTGCCGAACGGCTCGCCGCTGCCGGGCAGCTTGATGCCCTTGGGCTGTCCCGTGGTGCCCGACGAGTAGAACATGTAGACCCCCTCGCGCTCGTCGGCGAGCGGCTCGGCGGGCAGGCCGGCGATCGCGTCCTCCAGACGCTCGACGCCGGGAACGGCCTGGCCCACGGTGAGCCGGCTCGCCAGCTTCGGCGCCGCCTCGGCCACGGCTCGGGCGAGGTGCTCGAGGGCGGCCGAGGAGACGAGCACCTTGGCCTCGCAGTTGGCCACGATGTAGGCGGACTCAGCGGGCGAGAGGTGCCAGTTCACCGGGGCGTAGTACAGCCCCGAGCGCTGGGCTGCCCAGGCCACGGTCAGGTACTCCAGGCGGTTCTCCAGCAGGATGGCGACGCTGTCCCCGGTCACGAGGCCGCGCTGTGCGAACAGCTGGGCGACCTGCTTCGAGCGCTCGTCGAGCTCCCGGTAGGTCAGCGTCGCGCCGGTCGAGCCGAGGACGTAGGCCGGCTTGTCGCCTAGACGCGCGGCGAGCTCACTGAGATGCATCGATCACTCCTGGGGTTGGTCGGGTATCGGTGGGTGGGGAGTCTGGCGTCAGCTCGCCGTCAGGGCCGCGAGGACTGCTTCACCGGAACATCGTCGATGTCAGTACCGGTAACGTCTGCTCCAGGTCCAGCCGGTGGACCTCGGCGGAGAACCCCTCCGCGCAGTTGGTGGGGACGACGCCGGGTAACCCAGGTCGACGGCGGCGGCCGAGCTGGCGACGATGGCCATGTCGGTGGAGACACCGGCCAGGCCCAGGGTCGTCACGGACCGGTCGCGCAGCACGAGATCCAGACCGGTGCCGCTGAACACACCGACCCCGTGCCGCCGGGTGGGGACGACGTCGGATTCCTCGGGACCGAGTGCCGGGTGGATGCGCGCTTCGTCGCTGCCCTCGCGGCCGTGCTCGCGCTTGCGGACGGAGCCGAACAGCGGCGCGTTGGCCGGGGTCCCCACGCGGTCCGGACGCGGCGCGAAGCGCCCGTGGACCACGGTCAGCCCACCGCCCGGAAGCTGGCGGCCAGCTGCGCCGGGGAGCTGACACCGCCGTGTTCCGGTTCCAGCGTGCCGAGCGGGCATGCGCGCTCGACCAACTCGGCGACGCGTTCGGTGGAGGGGACCGGCGGACCGGGGATCGGCTCGGTGGGCACGTGGCTCTCCTCGCTGGGGAAGCAGGGCGGGTGACCGTCGCCGCGGGTGGCCGTCGGGATCAACGGCCCCCCGCGGCGGCAGTGGTCGTGCGGGTGGGTCAGCCCTTCGCGATCCCCACGTTCCGGAGGTCGGCGATGCCCTGGAAGAACGAGGCACCCATGCTCTCGGCGCCGACGACGTCGTCGGCGTAGGTGATGATCGTCGGGACGGCGCAGATGTAGACGTCCATGGCCTGTTCGACCGCGATGGAGGAGGCGTCCTCGACGGCCTGGACCCGCTCCTCCTCGGTGAGGGCCGGGTCGTAGGCCGGCTGGAGCGCCTCCGCGAAGCCCTCCGGCGGGGGGCCCGGGTAGCGGGCCTTGGACAGGTAGTACTGCGACAGGGTCATCGCGCCCGTGGGCTTGGTCGGCTTCGGCGTGATGAACCCGTCGTACTGTCCGGCGGCCCAGTTCGCGTAGAGCTGGGTGCCGTCCACCGGGAGCACGGTGACGTCGATGCCGACCTTGGCGAGCATGCCCTGCACGGCCTCGGCGATCTGACCCTCGGGGTCGATGCCCTGGCCGTGCACGATCGTCATCGCGAAGCCGTCCGGCACGCCGGCCTCGGCGAGCAGCTCCTTCGCCTTCTCCACGTCGTAGTCGTACTCGACGGGCGGGTCGGTGAGGTGGCCGTCGTAGGACTCGGTCAGCGGCTGGCCGATCGGGTCGCACGAGTCCGCGGTGAGCGCCGAGTTGATCGCGTCCCGGTCGATCGCGTAGTTGAGGGCCTGGCGCACCAGGACGTTGTCGATGTTCGGCCGGGCGGTGTTCAGGCCGATCGTGTAGATCGGAGCCGCCGGATGGAGGGTCGTCGTGTAGTCGCTCAGCTGCTGCAGCTGGTCGAGCTGGCCGAGCTTGCCGACCGAAAGGTCGTACTCACCCGCCCGGAGTGCGCTGGTCCGGGTGTTGTCGTCCGGGACCGAGACCATCTCGATCCGCGCCGACGGGGCAGCCTCGGGGTCCCAGTAGCCGTCCCGCCGGACGAAGGTGATGCTCGAGCCCAGGCGGACGTCCTCGGCGAGGTACGGGCCAGAACCCACCGGCGCGACGTCGCGATCGGGGTTGCCCAGCGCGTTCGGGCTGATGATCGAGCCCTCGGTGCTCGCCAGCACGTAGGGCAGGTCCATCGCGGGGCGGTTGGAGTTGACGCGCACGTGCTGGGCGTCGACGACCTCGACCGACTCGATCATCGTGAGGAACGCGCGGACCGTGGACTCGGGCAGGGTGAGCGCCCGGTCCAGGCTGGCCTTCACCGCCGCCGCATCCAGCACGGCACCGTCGGAGAAGGTGACGTCGTCGCGCAGGGTGAAGGTCACCGACCTGCCGTCCTCGCTGAACTCCCAGTCCGTCGCGAGCATGAGCTCGAGCTCGAGCTTGGGGCCCATCTGGGTCAACGGTCGTAGACCAGCGACACGTAGGGGAACGCCGCGGTCGTGGAGCCGACCTTGTGCGGGTCCATCCCCTGCGCCGCGTAGTTCTGTGCGACGCGGAGCGTCGCGCTGCGGTCGGCCTCGCGCTCGTCGGCGGCGTTGTCCCCGGCCGTGCCGACGGCGTCGCGACCGCCGCCGCCCCCGCAACCGACGAGAGCGAGAGATGTGGCCAGCACCAGCGCCACGGAGTGAACCAACCGCCGCTTCATCGAGGAGTCCTTCACGTGTCGGGTGGATGCCGTCCCGTGCCACAGCCCGTCGGACGGCGGAGATGTCGGGCCTTGCAAATCGCCCATATAGTTGGTTGATTTATCGGAAAGTAGCAGTGGCGCCGGTCACGGACAAGGCACTGCGACGAGTCATTGGCAGCAGGGAGGTCCCGTGGCGACCGAAGCAGCGGAGCTACACCGCGTTCGTGCCGAGCTGCGCGACCGGTGGTACGCCGAGGGGTGGTTCACCGAGCGCACCATCCCCGACGAGCTGCGCGCCGCAGCGCGGCGCTGGCCCGACACCGGCTTCGTCTTCGCGTCCGAGGCGGGGCAGGTCGAGCGCACGTTCGCCGAGCAGCTGGCGGAGGCCGAGCGGGTCGCCGGCGGTCTGCAGCGGCTCGGCGTGCGCCCCGGTGACGTCGTCGCCATCCAGGTGCCCAACCGGGCCGAGATGGTGGTGGCGTACTACGCCGCCTACCTGGCCGGCGCCGTCGTCGTCCCCGTCGTGCACATCTACGGCCCGGCCGAGGTCTCCTTCATCCTCCGCCAGTCCGGGGCCAAGGTGCTCGTCGTCCCGGACGCCTGGCGGGCCATCGACTACGCCGACCGCGTCGCGCAGCTCGCCGATGTGCCCGAGCTGCAATCCGTGGTCGTGGTCGGGGACCGAGCGTGGGAGGGCGCGGTGCAGTGGCGGGAACTGGCGAGCTCACCGCCGCTGGATCCGGTGGACATGTCCCCGGACGAGGTCTGCACCATCCTCTACACCTCGGGGACCACGAGCAGCCCGAAGGGCGTCCAGCACACCCACAACTCGCTGCTCGCCGAGATGCGCACGGTCGGCCCGATGCTCGACCTGCAGGCGGGGGACAGCAAGCTCGTGCCCTGGCCGGCCGGGCACATCGCCGGGCTGATCGCGGTCCTCGGTGGCATCGTCTCGGGCATCACCGCGGTCCTGATGGACCGCTGGGACGCCGGTTCGGCGGTGCGGCTCGTCGAGCAGCGCCGGATCGCCGCGACGAGCGGGACGCCGCTGCACATCGCCCAGGTGCTCGACATCACCGCCAGGACCGGAGCCGACATCAGCAGCCTGCGGCTGTACCAGGTCGGCGGCGCCACCGTGCCCCGGGCGCTCCTCGAGCGGGCCGAGGAGGCGGGGGTCGTCGTGGGCCGCGCCTACGGCAGCACCGAGCACCCGACCTCGACGTGGCCCCGGGTCGCCGACCCGTTCGAGAAGCGGCTGGGCACCGACGGGCGCCCCGACAGCTGCGACCGGATCCGGATCGTCGACGAGTCCGGCACGGACCTCCCGGTGGGTGTCGACGGCGAGATCGCCACCCAGGGTGCCTCGCAGTTCGTCGGCTACCGGGACCCCGGCCTGGACGAGGAGTCGTTCCTGCCCGGCGGCTGGTTCCTCACCGGCGACATCGGCCACCTCGACGCCGAGGGCCACCTCACCGTCACCGATCGCCGCAAGGACATCATCATCCGCGGCGGCGAGAACATCCCCTCGCGCGAGGTCGAGGACATCCTGACCCGTTCCCCGGCGGTGCTCGAAGCGGCCGTCGTGGCCGAGCCGGACGACACCTACGGCGAGCGCGTCGCCGCGTTCCTGCTGCTGGCCGAAGGGGCGAGCTTCTCCCTCGACGATGCCCGGGCGCTGTTCCGGGCCAGCGGCGTCGCGCCGCAGAAGACGCCCGATCGGCTGGTGGTGGTCGACGACCTGCCGCGCACCCCGTCGGGGAAGGTCCAGAAGTTCGCCCTCCGCGACCGGCTGCGCCAGGAGCACGCCGCCCGGCAGTGACCAGTCACCTCCCCACCCGATCCCGGTGCGACGACCGGGGCGACAGAAAGTGAGACCAGCGATGCCGATCGCCACCCCCGACCAGGTCGCCGCTGCCCTGCAGCGGCACCTGGGGATCACCGCCACCGAGGTCCGCCGGCAGCTCCGCTGGCGACCCACCTGGTTCGTGGACGGCGAGCGCGAGGGATCACCGATCAGCGTCGTCGTCCGCGGCGAGCGGGTGGACACCCAGGCGTTCCCGCTGCGCCACGAGGTGGCCTTCCACCGCATCCTGGAGGCCGAGGGCATCCCGGTGCCGAAGGTGCTCGGCTTCATCGACGAGCTCGACGCCGTGATCTTGGAGAAGATCCCGGGCAAGCCGGACTTCGCCGGGGTGCCGGACGCCGAGCGCGACGTCATCGTCGACGAGTACCTGCAGGTGCTGGCCCGCATTCACGCCCTGGACATCCAGCCGTTCGTCGAGGCGGGCATCACCCGGGCGGCCACACCGGCGGAGTCCGGCGTGGTGGGCCATTGGCGGATGGAGCGGTTGTTCCGCGAGAAGAAGCGGCAGCCCGACCCGTTCACGGAGTTCGTGCTCGGCTGGTTGCACCGCAACCCGCCGGAGAGCCACGGCCGCGAGGCGGCGATCCCGTGGGACACCGGTCAGTTCCACCACGACGGGGGGCACCTGGTCGCGATCCTGGACCTGGAGTTCGGGCACATCGGTGACCCGATGCTCGACCTCACGGTCTGGCGGATGCGGGACACGCTGATCCCGTTCGGCGACTTCGACAAGCTCTACGGCCGCTACGAGGAGATCTCCGGAACTCCGGTCGACATGGACGCCGTCAAGCGGCACCACATCGGGGCGACGATCGGCAACCAGCTGATGTTCGGGTCGGCCGTCGTCGACCCGGTGCCCGAGACCGACCTGATGAACAACATGCAGTGGAACAGCGAGACCAACCTGCACACGACCGAGGCCCTGGCCGAGTACCTCGACGTCGAGCTGCCCACGGTGGAGACCCCGCAGCCGCGGCATACCCGGCAGGACGCGACCTTCGACCACCTGGTCGGCTCACTGCGTCGGGTCAGCACCGACGACGAGCAGTTGCGCCACGAGCTGCGGCTGGCCTTCCGCACCGCCCGCCACCTGCAGCGCACCAACCAGATCGGCGACGCGATCGTCGCCGCCGACCTCGACGACCTCGCCCCCCTGCTGGGCTACCGGCCCGAGACCTGGCAGGAGGGCGACGCCGCCCTGGAGAAGTTCGTGCTCGCCGACGCGCACACCGGCCAGCACGACGTCGCGCTCCTGCAGCTGTTCCACAAACGCAACCTGCGCGTGCACATGCAGCTGGGGCCCGAGGGCTCCAGCATGGTGGCGCACTACCCGACCCAGCCCTTCCGGCGGTGACGAGCCCTCCCCACGCCCCGAACTGGATCGACCTTGTCGGGGCGCACAACGTCCGGGACGTGGGCGGCCTGCCGGCGGGGGACCGGCGGGTCCGCCGCGGCGTGCTGCTGCGGGGCGACCACCTCGACGCACTGACCGACGGCGACCTCGCCGTCCTCCGGGACGTCGTCGCGCTGCGTGGCCTCGTGGACCTCCGCACGCACCGGGAGGCGCCGGCCGCCCAGGAGTGGGTGGGCGCCCTCGGCGTGAGCCGGCTGCACCTGCCGCTCGTCGACCTGACCGGGACCACCGACATGCGCAAGCTCCAGGAGGAGTTCGGTGGGGACATGGGCGGCATCTACGGCCGCATGCTGTCGGCCGCGGCGCCCGGGCTGGTGCGCGTCCTCGAATTCGTCGTCCGCCGGGAGCACCTGCCCGTGCTGGTTCACTGCGCCGCGGGCAAGGACCGCACCGGGATCGCCGTCGCGGTCCTCCTCGCCGCGGCGGGAGTCGAGGAGTCCGCCATCGTCGAGGACTACGTGGCCACGGCCTCACGGCTCGACCGGGTCCGCGCCTCGCTCGCCGCGCACCCCGCCTACCGGCACGTGAGACCGGAGACGACCGCGGCGGAGTCGGCGCCCGCCTCGGCGATCACGGCGGTCCTGGACGCCGTGCGGGCCGTCGACGGCGGTGTAGCCGGCTTCCTCGTCCGCGAGGGGGCGCGCGAGGACGACGTCCTGGCCTGGCGGGATCTCCTGCTGGAACAGCGCCCATGAAGAGTATACTCATTGCCGAGAACCCGGTAGACTCCGGGCACATACGCAGGCACTCTCGTCGGCGCCTGAGAGCTGGAGGATCCGATGCGTGAAGCAGTGGTGGTCGAGGCGGTCCGTACTCCCGTCGGCAAGCGGAACGGCGGCCTGTCCGCGGTGCATGCGGCGGATCTGTCCGCCGTCGTCCTCGACGAGCTGGCCCGGCGGACGGGGATCGACCCCGGGATCGTCGACGACGTGATCTGGGGCTGCGTCGGCCAGGTCGGTGACCAGTCGAGCAACATCGGCCGGTTCGCCGTCCTGGCGGCCGGCTGGCCCGAGAGCATCCCGGGCACGACGGTCAACCGCGCCTGCGGGTCCAGCCAGCAGGCGCTGGACTTCGCGGCGCACGCGGTGATGTCGGGTCAGCAGGACGTGGTCGTCGCCGGCGGCGTCGAGGTCATGAGCGCGGTGCCGCTGGGTGCCTCCCGGGCCACCGGCATGCCGTACGGGCCGAAGGTGCTGGCCCGCTACGATGACTTCTCCTTCAACCAGGGCCTGTCGGCGGAGATGATCGCGGAGAAGTGGGGCTTCTCCCGGTCCCAGCTGGACGAGTTCTCCGCCCGGTCGCACGAGCGGGCCGCGGCCGCGCAGGACGTCGGCGCCTTCGAGCAGCAGATCGTCCCGGTCGAGACTAGCGACGGCACGGTGACCGCCGACGAGGGCATCCGCCGCGGCACGAGCGTCGAGTCGCTGGCCAAGCTGAAGCTGGCGTTCCGCGAGGACGGGGTGATCCACGCGGGGAACTCCTCGCAGATCTCCGACGGCGCCGCCGCGATGCTGGTGATGACGCCCGAGCGGGCCAAGGAGCTGGGGCTGACCCCGGTCGTGCGGTACCACGCCGGCGCGGTCACCGGCGCCGACCCGGTGCTCATGCTGACCGGGCCGATCCCGGCCACGGACAAGGTGCTGGCCAAGACCGGCCTGAGCGTCTCCGACATCGGGGTCTTCGAGGTGAACGAGGCCTTCGCGCCGGTGCCGCTGGCGTGGCTGGCGGAGACCGGTGCGGACGCCGAGCGGCTGAACCCGCTGGGCGGGGCGATCGCCCTCGGCCACCCGCTGGGGGCGTCCGGCGCGGTGCTGTTCACGCGCATGATCCACCACATGCGCGACAACGGGCTGCGGTACGGACTGCAGACGATGTGCGAGGGCGGCGGCACCGCCAACGCCACCGTCGTCGAACTCGTGGGCTGAGCGCGGCATGCGACGGGATGTCTTCACGGCGGACCACGAGGCGTTCCGCGAGGTCATCGCCTCCTTCGTGAGCAAGGAGGTCGTGCCGCACTTCCCGTCCTGGGAGGAGGCCGGCCGGGTCCCGCGGGAGGTGTTCGCAGCACTCGGGAAGCTCGGTGCGCTGGGCACCGCGATTCCCGAGGAGTACGGCGGCGGGGGGCAGGCCGACTACCGGTACAACGTCGTCCTCCAGGAGGAGGCCGCGCGCCAGCTGGTCAACCTGGGCACGCTGCGCACCCAGCTCGACATCGTTCTGCCCTACTTCCTGGCCTACGCGAACGAGGAGCAGCGGCAGCGCTGGTTCCCCGGGCTCGCCGCCGGCGAGCTGCTCACGGCGATCGCCATGACCGAGCCGGACACCGGATCGGATCTCGCCGGCATGCGTACCACCGCGGTCCGCGACGGCGACTCCTACGTCCTCAACGGCGCCAAGACGTTCATCACCGGCGGGATCCAGGCCGACCTGGTGATCGTCGTCGCCCGCACGGCCACCGATCCGGAGAACCGCCGGGCCGGCCTGACGCTGCTCGTGGTCCAGGACGGCATGCCCGGCTACACCCACGGCAAGAAGCTGGAGAAGCTCGGCCAGCGGGCGCAGGACACCGCGGAGCTGAGCTTCGCCGACGTCCGCGTGCCGGTCGCCAACCGGCTGGGCGAGGAGGGGCAGGCCTTCGGCTACCTGGGGAACAACCTCGCCCAGGAGCGGCTGACCATCGCCATCGGCTCGGTGGCCCAGTCATGGGGGGCGCTGCAGGCGACGATCGAGTACGTCAAGGGGCGCAAGGCCTTCGGCACGCCGGTCGCCTCGTTCCAGAACACCAAGTTCGAGCTCGCCGCCCTGTCCACCGAGATCGAGGCGGGCCAGGCGATGGTGGACCGGGCCATCAACGAGCACGTCCGCGGCGAGCTCTCCGGTTCCGACGCCGCACGCGTGAAGCTGTTCTGCACCGAGATGCAGGGCCGCGTCATGGATCGCTGCCTGCAGCTCTTCGGTGGTTACGGCTACATCCTCGAGTACCCCATCGCCCGGCTGTATGCCGATGCGCGGGTCACGCGGATCTACGGCGGCACCAGCGAGGTGCTCAAGACGATCATCAGCAAGTCACTCGGTCTCTAGGAACAGGACAGAACATGCGGATCGACGGCATCTCGGCACTGGTCACCGGCGGCGCATCCGGCCTCGGGCTGGCCACCGCCCGGCGCCTGGTCGAGGCGGGCGCGGCCCGCGTCGTGCTGCTGGACCTGCCGGCCTCACCCGGTGAGCAGGCAGCCGCCGACCTCGGCAAGGCGGCCCAGTTCGTGCCGGGCGACATCACCGAGGAGGCGGGCGTCCAGGCAGCCCTGGACGCGGCGGAGGAGGTCGCACCGCTGCGCGCGGTCGTGCACTGCGCCGGCCGCGGCGGAGACCGGGTGCGCATCATCGACAAGCAGCGCACCCCGGGGGCGCTCGACACCTTCGAGCAGGTCCTCAAGATCAACCTGGTCGGCACGTACAACGTGCTGCGGCTGGCGGCGGCCCGCATGAGCGGCAACGAGGTCGTCGACGGCGATCGCGGTGCCGTCGTCCTCACCGCTTCGGTGGCCGCCTTCGACGGGCAGATCGGGCAGACCTCCTACTCGGCGTCGAAGGCCGGGGTGCACGGCATCACGCTGGTCGCGGCCCGTGACCTCGCCAGCTGGGCGATCCGGGTGAACACCATCGCGCCGGGTGTCTTCGACACGCCGATGCTGGCCCGTCTGCGGGACGACATCCGGCAGGGCCTCGCCGATTCGGTGCCGCACCCCAAGCGGCTCGGGAGCGCCGAGGACTACGCGCACATGGCGCTGAGCCTGCTGGAGAACAGCTATGTGAACGGGCACACCGTCCGGCTGGACGGCGCCATCCGGATGGCGCCCCGATGACGTCCCCGGCGGGTCTCGACAGCGAGGTGCGGGTCGAGGAGACCGACGGCGTCCTCGTCGTCACCATCGACCGGCCCGAGCAGCGCAACGCGATGACCCGGGCGGCATCCGCCCGGATCGCGGAAGCGATGGACGAGCTGGACGCCCGGTCCGACCTCGGTGCCGCGGTCCTCACCGGGGCGGGCGGTACTTTCTGCGCCGGCATGGATCTCAAGCGCTTCCTGGCCGGGGAGACGTCCTCGATCCCCGGCCGCGGCTTCGGCGGGCTCACCGAGGCGCCGCCGGCCAAGCCGCTGATCGCTGCGGTCGAGGGCTGGGCGCTCGCCGGTGGGTTCGAGCTGCTGCTGGCCTGCGACATGGTCGTCGCGGGGGCATCCGCGCGGTTCGGACTGCCTGAGGTCAAGCGCGGGCTCGTCGCCCGGGCCGGGGGCCTGCTGCGGCTTCCGCAGCGCCTTCCGCGGGCCGTCGCGCTGGAGATGGTGCTCACCGGAGATCCGCTGCCGGCCACCCGGGCGGAGACGCTCGGGCTGGTCAACCGGGTGGTACCGGACGGCGAGGCGCTGGCCGGGGCGCTCGAGCTCGCCCACGCGGTCGCCGCCAACGCGCCTCTCGCACTGGCGGCGTCCAAACGCATCCTCGTCGAGTCGGCCGGCTGGCCGCTCGAGGAACAGTGGACCCGCCAGGCCGGGATCGCCGATCCGGTGTTCAGCTCCGCGGACGCGCAGGAGGGGGCACGGGCGTTCGCCGAGAAGCGACCGGCCCGGTGGCAGGCGCGGTGAGCGGTGAACGGCGGTCGAGCATTGCGACGATGCTCGACCTGGAGACCGTCGATGCCGGCCTGTTCCGGGGTCGGAGCACCTGGAAGCCGTCGATGCGCGTGTTCGGCGGGGAGGTGGCTGCGCAGTCGCTGATCGCAGCCGGGCGGACCGTGCCGGCCGGGCGGCCGGTGCACTCGCTGCACGCCTACTTCCTGCGCCCGGGGAGCGCCGCGCTCCCGGTCGTGTACGACGTGGAGGCCATCCGCGACGGCGGCAGCTACACCACGCGGCGGGTCACGGCCCGGCAGCAGGGGGAGGCGACCTTCAGCCTCTCGGCGTCGTTCCACGCGCCCGAGAACGGATTCGCCCACCAGGTGCCGCAGCCGACCATGCCCCCACCCGACGACCTGCCGGGCACCGAGGAGGCGATGGCCGACGCCGACGAGCTGACCCGGCAGTGGTTCAGCGGGCTGGCCCAGCGCCATCCCTTCGACCTGCGCATCGACGGCGAGCTGCCCCGGTTCGCCACCGCTCGGGGGGAGCGCTCCGCGCCGCGCCAGCGCTTTTGGTTCCGCTCCCGGGAAGCGCTGCCCGACGACCAGCTCGTGCACAGCTGCGCCGCCACGTACGCCTCCGACATGCTGCTGCTGTCGGTGTCGCTGGGGCCGCACGACGCGATGTTCGGCGCTGCCGACGTGGCCTTCGCCAGCCTCGACCACGCGGTCTGGTTCCACGGGCCGTTCCGGGCCGACGATTGGCTCTACTACGACCAGGAGGGCACCTGGGCCGGGGGTGGTCGCGCGATCTGCCACGGCCGGATGTTCGACAGGTCCGGCCGGCTGGTGGTCAGCGTCATGCAGGAAGGCATGATCCGAAAGATCGATCCGGACCGCGCAGCGCGCCGGGCCGGTCCCCGGCCCTGACCGGGAGCCGGACGGTCCGAAGGTCCGGGGCCCACCAGCCTGCTGCCGGCTCCGTCGCACATGACGACCGCAGGCCGTGCGGCGCCGCACCTCAGGGCACTGCCCGAGTAGCCCGGGCGCAATCATCACACTGATTCTGTGCTTTGCTGACGTGGCCGGCTCACAGCCGGGGGGCAATGCTGCCTCGGGCAGCGGACGAGGGGAGTGTCAGTGGCGGAGGTGGAATCGGTTCGGCACGGTGCGGTCCAGGTTCTGCGCATCAACCGGCCGGAGGCGCGCAACGCGCTGAACCCGGCTGTCCTGACCGGCATCGGCGTGGGCATCGAGCAGGCCGATGCCGACCCCGAGGTCCGGGCCATCGTCGTGACGGCGACCGGAGACCGTGCGTTCTGCGCGGGGATGGATCTGCGCGGCTTCGCGGCCGGCCGCGCGGTCCCGAGCGCTGAGGACGAACGCGGGCTCGCTGCCTACCTGCGCTTCGTGCGCGAGGGCGTGGACACCCCCGTGATCGGCGCGGCGAACGCCACCGCGGTCGCCGGCGGGTTCGAGCTGCTCCTGGCCTGCGACATGGTGGTCGCCTCGTCGGCGGCCCGCTTCGGACTGCCGGAGGTGCAGCGCGGGCTGTTCCCCGCGGGCGGCGGCGTGTTCCTCGGCCGGCGCATCCCGGCAGCGGTCGCTCTCGAGCTGGTGCTCACCGGGGACCAGGTCGACGCTCCGCGCGCCGCGGCGCTCGGGCTGATCAACCGGGTGGTGGACCCCGACCGGGTGCTGCCGGACGCCATCGCCCTCGCCGAGCGGGTCGCGGCCAACGGCCCTCTCGGCGTCCAGGCGGCCAAGCGGCTCGTGCGCGCCTCGGCGACGCTTCCGGACGCCGAGGTGTGGGCGCTCCAGGAACAACTGCACCCCGGGGTGTTCGGCAGCCAGGACGCCAAGGAGGGGGCAACGGCCTTCATCGAGCGCCGCAGCCCCGTCTGGAAGGGCCGCTGAGATCGGCGGCTCGCGCCGTGATCAACCGCCGGAGCGCTCCGCCCGGCGGCGGGCACCGAAGCGGGCGATCGACCACACGTCCTGATCCTCTCCGTGCCCGGTGCGCCCGTCCACGTCCCACTCGAGGAACGTGTTGACGCACAACCCGCCGGCCTGCAGCGCGAAGCGGCTGCGGGCCACGCCGCGGGTGCGCAGGTCCCGTCCGTCGACGTCCACCGCGTCGATCACGATCTCCTCGGCGAACCCCGTGGCGGGGTCCCGCGTCACCGTGCGCTCGGCCGACCGCAGCCGGCGCAGCGCACCCTCACGGAGCAGCCACCCGCCGGTGAGCGTCTCGACGTCGCCGGCCGGGGCGTCGGACGGCGGTGCGGTGAAGACCAGGAACGCCTCACCGGCATCGACCGTGCCGAACGCGTAGCCGATCCGATCACCGCGTCGGGCGCCCAGCAGCTCCGGCCGCCGGCCCCAGGAGCGGTCGCGGACGGCGAAGCAGTCCACCGGAATCGTCTCGCCGTGCAGGTGGAGCGTGCCCGTCACCCGGCCGGTCTGGTCGTAGTGCGACGAGCCGTTGTCGAACGGCGGCTCGCCCGGCAGCAGGGGGACCGGCGGGGTGAGCCCCTCGAAGACCAGGTCGGCGACGAAGTCCCCCTGGTCGCGGAAGCGGTAGCCGAGCTCGTACCGCATTCCGGGCTCGACGCACCGCACCGAGACACCGTTGCCGAACACGACGTCCCGCAGGTCCAGCGGGTCCGGGAGCGGGGTGAAATGCGTGTAGGCGTGGTACGGGATGTCCCAGGCGGTCGTGCCGGACGGGTCGTACACGAAGGCGCCACCGGTGCAGATGCCGAGGTTCGGGCGCATCTGCACGTACAGCCAGCCGGCCAGGGCCCGGTCCGGGACGTTGAACGACCACCAGGTCGTCTCGGTCCAGTCCGGCTTGTCGGAGCCCACCGGGTGCAGCCGGTCGTCCTCGGCCGTCCAGAGCAGCTCCGCCGGAATGGCCGGGTCGAGGTCGATCGAGGGCGTGGTGGTCATGCGGGTCGGGCCTCCGGGGCGTCGAGGACGGCGTCACGGACGTCGGCCTGGGTGAGGAGCAGGTCGGCGAGCACCTGGGCCCGCTTGAGGAACAAGTGCGCGTCGTGCTCGCCGGTGTACCCGATCCCACCGTGGTTCTGGATGTTGTCGCTGCAATTGCGCAGCGCGTGGTCCGCGGTCACGCTGCGCGCGGCTGCCCACATGAGCCCGGCGTCGGCCCGCCCGTCCTCCATGGTCAGGGCTGCGAGGGTCACCACCTGGGCGGCGGCCTCGGCCCGGACGGCGTTGTCCGAGCAGCGGTGCTTGACCGCCTGGAACGAGCCGATGGGGAGATCGAACTGCTTGCGGACCTTCGCGTACTCGGCGCTCTGGTCGCGGGTGGCCGCGCAGATGCCCGAGAGCATCGCCGAGATCAGGATGCTGCCGTAACCGACCGCGTCGAACTGGTCGGGATGGGTGCTGATGCGGGGCTGTCCGGTCACCCGGAGCTCGGCCCACCGGGATGCGGCGTCCACGCAGGGGCGGCGGCGCACCACCTCGACCGCGTCGGCGTCGTAGAACGCCGCGCCGTCGCGGGAGACCACGACGTAGGCGCGGGCGTCGTCGGCGTCGAAGGTGCGGTACAGCCCCTCGGTCGCCACGTCGGCCAGACCCACGGGCAGGCGCCCGTCGACCAGGTCGGCGAGCAGCGCCTCGTCGCCTGCGGCCGCGGCGAGCCGGGCGGCCACGACCGTGCCGAGGAACGGCCCGGCGGCGAGGCTGCGGCCGAGCTCGTGGAAGACGAGGGTCTGCTCGGCCAGGCTCAGGCCGGCGCCGCCGAAGCGCTCCGGGACGTCGAGGCCGAAGAAGCCCTGCTGGGCGGCGAGCCGCCACAGCGTGGGCTCGGTGACCGGAGCGTCGTCGTCCAGGGTGTGCAACCGGGACGGCGGGGAGTGTGCCGCGACGAGGTCGCGCGCGGCCTCCGCGATCGCGGTCTGCTGGTCGTCGGGGAGGAGGTCCATGTCCGTCACCGTCCCTTCGGAAGGCCGAGCAGGCGCTCGCCGATGATGTTGCGCTGGATGTCCTTGCTGCCGGCGGCGATGGTGGCCGCGAACGTGCGGTACCACTCCTGGGCGTAGGCGTCGTCCCGGCCGTAGGGGCGGGCCTCGAGGCCGTCCTCCTCGACGATGTCGACGGCGAGCTTGGCCACCCGCTGGCTGAGCTCGGAGAAGAAGACGCGCAGCAGCGAGCCCTCGACGCCGGGCTGCGGGCGGCGGGCGTTGCGGCTGATATCGGCGAGCGCCATGGCCGTCAGCGCGGACGTCTCGGCGCGCGCCGTGGCCAGGCGGGCGGCGATCGTGTCGTCGTCGATGCGCCGGCGGCCCCGGTGGTCCACCCGGTCGCGGGCGAGCGCGGTCAGCTCGTCGATCAGCCGGACCAGCTTGACCTGCTCGCGGAGGAAGCCGGTGCCGCGCTCGAACGACAGGGTGGACATCGCCACGCTCCAGCCGTTGCCGACCTCGCCGACGACGCTGGACAGCGGGATGTGCACGTCGTCGTAGAAGACCTCGCAGAAGTGCGCGGGGCCGGTCATCGTCCGGATGGGGCGGATGGTGATGCCGGGGGCGTGCATGTCGGCGATCACCCAGGTGATGCCGTCGTGCTTGCGCCCGTCGCGGCTGGTGCGGACGAGCAGTTCCTGGTAGTCGGCGAGCTCGGCGTAGCTGGTCCAGATCTTCTGGCCGTTGACCACCAGCTCGTCGCCGACGATCTCGGCGCGCGTGGAGAGCCCGGCGAGGTCGCTGCCGGCCCCGGGCTCGGAGAAGCCCTGGCACCAGACGGAGTCGCCCTGCAGGATCTTCGGTAGGTGGAAGGCCTTCTGCTCCTCACCGGCGCGGGCGATGAGGGTGGGGCCGGCGTGGTTGATCCCGACGAAGCTGACGCCGATCTCCGGCGCGTCGGCCCAGGCGAGCTCCTCGTACCAGATCATCTGCTGGAGCAGGGAGAGGCCCCGGCCGCCGTACTCGACCGGCCAGTTGATGCCGGCCCAGCCCGCCTCGTATTGCGTGCGCTGCCACGCGACGTCGAACTCGCGCATCGCGGGTCCCTCGTGCGGCTGCGGCTCCCTGGGCACGTTCTCGTGCAACCACGTCCGGACCTCCTCCCGGAAGTCGCGCATCTCCTGAGGCAGGGTCAGGTCCACGTCATCGCCTTCAATCGTTAACTGATCTACCGATTACCTCTGGCAACGTACCGGCCCGCCCCCTGGCAGGCGAGACCCTGTGTCGGGTCCGGCGCCTCGCGCCCTGAACGGGCGGAGGAGTCCCCCTGTCGTCACGGCATCCGATCCGGCGGGGCGGCGGCGAAGCCGCCCTCCTCCGGCCAGTCGCGGGTCACCCGGCCGTGCCATCGGGGCGGACGCTTCTCGAAGGCGGCGGCCCCGCCCT
>Ga0126304_10000496_pt1 | contig 16144 bp, 18 predicted proteins | sample Plot25_FD_92538 | JGI IMG/M metagenome (GOLD analysis project Ga0126304, IMG submission 92538) | Serpentine soil microbial communities from UC McLaughlin Reserve, CA, USA - Plot25 | ecosystem: Environmental > Terrestrial > Soil > Grasslands | place: USA: UC McLaughlin Reserve, Lake County... | reverse complement strand
TGCCGCGCGGCTTGGCCAGGTCATGCGGATCGTCCTCGGCGCGGACGATGATCTCGCATGTGGGGCTGGTGACCAGATTGGTAATGTCGAATGAAAATGGTACATAGCCGCCGGTATGTTCGCCAGCGCAAATCCCGTTGACCCATACCGTCGCATGCCAGTCCACGGCACCGAAGTGCAGCATCCACCTTTCGGTCTCGCCGCGTGGTGGCAGTTCGCAGCGGTATCGATACCAGCAAGCCCGGAAGAAGCCGGTATGCCCGATGCCGCTTAGTGGTGACTCAGGGGCGAACGGCACACGGATATGACCGGACCAGGTGACGTCGGCCGCCGATTGCCACATGCCTTCGACGTCGAGCGCGAATTCCCACGAACCATTCAGTGAGTACCACTCCTCGCGGCGCAACTGCGGACGTGGGTATCCGCGCTGATACTGATCGAGATGCTGTGAGGGAATCGGCGCAATGAGCATGGCGTGCCCCGTCGTGTGCAAGCAAATGGCCACCCGGTCGGTCAATCCGTCAGGAACTCCCAACGCGTCGTCGAGTGATAGCGTTCGCCGGGGCGTAGCTCCACGGAAGGAAAATTCGCTCGGTGCGGCGAGTCTGGATAGTGCTGTGTTTCGAGGCAGAGTCCCGCGTGGCGCTCGAATACCCGGCCGTAGGCGCCGGTCGTGGTGCCGTCGAGCAGGTGACCGCTGTAGAACTGTATGCCCGGTTCGCTCGTGCTGATCTGCAGCACGCGGCCCGACTGCGGATCGCGCAGCGTCGCAGCCGGCGCGAGTCCTGTCGTTCGCTGCAGAACGAAGTTATGGTCGAACCCGCCAGCGGCGGAAAGCTGTGCGTGCGGAGCAGTAACGGCTCGACCAAGCACGGTGGGCTGCCGCAAATCGAACGGACTTCCGTCCACTCTTGCCACCTGTCCGGTTGGAATGAGCGTGGCATCCACCGGTGTGTAGTAGTCAGCGTGAATCGTCAGCTCGTGATCCAACACGCTCGTACTCGTTTCCCCAGCCAGATTGAAATACGAATGCTGTGTGAGATTGATGATTGTTGGGGCGTCCGTGACCGCGTCATAACGCACCTCGACCGTAGCGGGTGACAATACTAAATACGTCACCGAACAGGCGAGTGTCCCGGGATAATGTTCCTCTCCAGCCGGGCTTGTGCGCGTAAACATCACGCCAACGCCATCGGTCGACGTCATCGGCGAACCGTCCCATCGGTGCCGATCGAATCCCTTGTGACCGCCGTGCAGATGATGTCGTCCGTCGTTCTGCGCCAGCTGATGCTCGACACCGTCGAGCACGAACCGCCCGTTCGCGATGCGATTCGCGTAGCGTCCGATAATGCCTCCGAAGTACGACGAGTTGCGCAAATAGGGCTCCAGTGCGTCGTGGCCCAATACGACGTCGGCGCTCGTTCCATGGCGATCCGGGATTTTGAGGGAGGAAATGATGCCGCCGTAGCTGATCGTCTCGAGCACGACACCGCCTGCGGTGAGCGAGTAGAGATCGACCTGACTGCCATCAGGCAACATGCCGAACGGACGAACGGTCACCGCAGGGAGCGCGCCGAAGATGGCGAAATGAACGCAAACAGGGTGCCGCGCCAACACGTCAGTCGATCAAGCCGAGCAGGTTTTGGCTGAGTTGCCGCAGACGATGCGATCGTTCCGCGTCGTCCTCCATTCTCTGGTGTTCGGGACACGGGTAGTCGCCAGCAATCAATGCGATTCGGCGACCCTGACGATGCGCGGTTCGAAAGATGAAATGCCGCCATCCCCATCCGAGCCGCGGGTCGAGTCCGGCCACGAACGGAACCAGCGCGCTGTCCATCACGAACGGCCCATACGAGAAGTCGCCGGTAACTCCAACCAGCTCGCCGCACAAATTATTGATGACGCCTTCCGCGTAACGCTGCATTCGTGGAAACGTCAACAAGCTCTCTGGCGATCTCGACGCGAGGATGACGCCAGCATCAGGGTGATTACCGGCCGCACGCACGAAGTCGCAGAGCCCCCGCTCGAAGAAGGACTGTTTGTCGGGTTCGGTATACAGGATGAAACGTGAGCGATGGCTCCCAGCGGCCTCGAGGCTGGTACTGATCTGGGAAATCAGGCCACGGTCAGATGGAACCACAACGCTGGCGTGCGGCAGACGTTCGAGGAAACGCAGAAAGCTTGTGCTCACTCCGGCGTCAGCGATGACGAGCGGCATCCCGCATGCGGCGAGAGACGTCAGGGCGCGACGAAGGAGCGCATCCTCCTCCGCCGATCGCGCCCATGTCATCGTCGCGACCGTGAACTGATTCGAATGCACGAAACGCCGGCTCTATTCGCGAGCCCGCCTGCGCCTGCCGATCAGACTCAGACCCGCCGCCGCGAGCAGGACAAAGAACACAACCGCGATGACGGCTACCCACAGCAGGGTCCCCCATCCGGCTGTGTTCACCTCAGCGCTGGCGTCTGTCGGCTGCGGTGCTGGCTGTGCCGCTGAGAATGCGATCAGCTCCATGCGTGCCGACGATGCGTGATCGATGCCAGCGGAGGTGAGCAATGGATTATCCTCATCACGTGACCAAACCATTGATGCCTCACGTTTATTCACTATCTGTCATCCTTCTGTCGTGGCTGCTCGTGGGAATAGTGGGCTGCAGTAGCTCGGCACCGTCAAGTGAATCGAAGGCGGCCGCGAAGAGCTCAGGGGGCCTACACGCGACCATCGAGACTGACAAGGGACCGATCGAGCTCGAGTTTCTGCCGATGGATGCGCCGAAGGCGGTCGAGAATTTCCGGCTGCTCGCCGAGAAGGGCTATTACGACAATCTGACGTTCCACCGCATCGTGAAGGGCTTCATGATCCAGGGCGGCGATCCGTCCGGCGACGGAACCGGCGGCGAGAGTGCCTGGGGCGGCACGTTTGAAGACGAAATCAAGGCGGACTCGCCGACCTACAGCAACGGTTACCGCCGTGGCATCGTCGCGATGGCCAATGCCGGTCCGAATACCAACGGCAGCCAGTTTTTCATCATGCATCAGGACTATGCGCCGCTGCCGCCGGCGTACGTGATCTTCGCGCGTGTGACGAAGGGTATTGAAGTCGTGGACGCATTGGCGGAGACTCCGACGACGAGGGGACCAGACGGCGGCATGAGCCAGCCGCTCACGCCACCACGGATGAAGAAAGTCACGATCCGTCCATAACCGGTGTGTTGCGCGTCAGGCGGCGTGCATGACGATCGATGAACGTCCTGACGGGACCATTCTCGTCACATACGACAGCACGAGACTGACCTGGCTGATGCTGGCGGTGGGCGGTGTGTGTCTCGCGACCGCCGGCTACGACGTGTTCATTGGTGCACGCGGGGCTGGTCGCCTTGCCGTTTTGCTCGGTGCAGCGGGCACCTGTCTCCTCGTCGCCATCATTCTCCTCGAGCGCGCCCGGTTTGAATTCGCGTCTGGCACGCGCGTTGTTACGTGGCGTCGGCGTTGGGCGCTCCGCCACCATTCGGGGTCGATACCGTTCGGTTCGATTCAACGGGTGCTGGTTGAGCGACCGATCGGCGACGATGGCACCCCGAGCCGGCGAATCACGCTGAAGACCATTACTGACGAAGAGATCCCCATGACCGTCGGATATCGGCCTGACGCTGACGGAGCGGTGTTGCACATCGCCGACGGCATTCGCGTGCTGCTTGATCACGATAACGATGCGACGCACATGCCCAACGTGCGGGCGTTGATTGCTGCAGGTAAGACGATCGACGCGATTCGCTTGTTACGCGAAGAAGAAGGGCTGAGTCTTCCGGACGCGAAGCACAGACTCGACGAATTGGCCCAGTCCAAGTGAGAGGAACGCGATGACGATGAATCCATATTTGAGCTTCATGGGCGATTGCGAAGCGGCATTCAAATATTACGAACAACATCTTGGCGGCGAAATGGGCGCCATCTTTCGCTACGGCGGTACGTCGCTTTCAGGAAGCGTTCCTGCTGACTGGCCGGACAAGATCATGCACGGCAGCATCACGATCGGCGGGCAAACGGTGCAGGCCGCCGACGTTTCGCCGGCACAGTACGAGTCTCCGCGAGGGTTTTCACTGACGCTACAGATCAAGAGCGCGGCCGATACCGAGCGCATGTTCGAAGCGTTGGCCGACGGTGGACAAGTGCGGTTACCGCTGGAAAAAACGTTCTGGGCCGAGCGTTTCGGTATGGTCACCGATCGCTTCGGCGTGCCGTGGATCGTCAATTGCGAGGGAGAAGGGAACCGCGGTCAATGACAGCGGCTCGTGACGACGGACGGAGAGTCAGATGAAATCTCGTGAATTCATCCGACCAACGAGTGTCATTCTCGTCCTTTCGCTCGTCGTTCCGTTCCATGCGCAACAACGCACTGATTGGCCGCGTTGACTCCTCTGACACCGCGGCAAGCACAGTGAATCGAAGATGGCGTTCCGACCGCTCACGTGGTAAGGCTACCCAGTGCACATCACTACATCTACTTGTCAAACGAGGCGGACGTAATCCGAGAGATGCGTTCGTTCCTTCATCGAGTGCAGTAGCAGACAGCCTGCATCCTAAAGACTCTATGAAGACTGCAATTGCCACGTTGTGTGTCGTCGTGACGGCGGTCTCCGCTTTGGCGGCCGACGTGTCCGGCCAATGGGAACTGGCCGCTCAATTGTTGAACGACGTGAACCATGCTCGTATGACCTTCGCAGTCACCGGCGAGAAGCTCACGGGAACACTGAACGAGCTCACGCTCGAAGGTACCGTCAAGGGCGACGAAGTGGCGTTCGTGGCCACGCGGCCAAACGGCGATCGGTTCGGTGCATTCAAGGGGCGCGTGAAGGACAACGACAGCAGGGGAGTCCGCCGTTCGCTTGGAGGGAATCCTCAAACCGGTCCCTTCTATGTAGAGGGCGCCTTTCCCGGCGATACGCTGGTGGTGAAGCTGAATAAGGTCCGGCTCAATCGCGACTCCGCGATCAGCAGCGGTCGCATTGCGTCGACGGCGTTGAACCCGGCCTACGTCGAGCGGACCAGGTATCAGCCAGACTTCGACAGCAACTGGGTGCTCGATCGGAGAAGGGCATCGCCCGGCTGAAGAATCCAAGTGAGCACCTGAAGAACTACACCGTGAAGCTGCAGCCAATGGTTGGGTGTCTTGCCGTCGCGCCGCCTGCGCACCAGGCATTTCGAACGGGATATCCCGGCACGTTCGGCGGAAACATGGATTACAACCAGATCCGGGAGGGGACAACCGTATATCTGCCGGTGTCGGTGCCCGGTGCGCTGCTGTCTATCGGCGACGGGCACGCCGCGCAGGGCGATGGTGAGTTGACCGGCAATGCACTGGAGACCTCGCTGGACGTCGAGTTCACCGTCGATGTGATCAGCGGACGCGCCTCCAACGGGCCGCGCGCGGAGAACAGCGACTATCTGATGTCGTCAGGGATCGGCAACTCGCTGACCGATGCGCTGCAACAGGCCACGACGCAGCTGGTGAACTGGCTGCAAAGCGATTATGCGCTCACGCCCAACGAAGCCGCCGTGGTTCTGGGCACCGCAATGCAGTACGACATTGCTGAAGTGGTGGACCCACTCGTGCACGTCGTGGCCAAGATCCGCAAGGATGCCGTCGCGCAATTGAAATGACGCTCGCTACAATATCGCCAGTCGGGTCCTCGCTTCACGGAGGGTGATGCCATGAAGGCCATTGTGAATACGGTGGTGGTGATGCTCGCGATTCTGGCACTCGCGCCCGCGTCTGTCTGGGCGCAGGCGTCCGGCACCTACACCCCGCCACGAACGCCATGGGGCGATCCCGACATCTCGGGGTTGTGGCCAGCCAACGACATGCAGGGCACGCCGTACGAGCGCGCAGAGGAACTCGGCACCAGGGCGACACTCGACGACAAGGAGTTTGCCGCGCGCCAGGAGGCGAGAGCGCGTCAACTGAAGGCGGATGGCGAAGTGTACGTGGCGCCCGGCCAGCGAACCGGCATCGGAGGTCCATCGCACTGGGCGGCCGGTGAGCGCGGTGTGCCGCAGCGTCAGGCCTCGCTCGTGGTCGATCCGCCGAACGGACGTATTCCGGCGATGACGGAAGAAGGCAAGAAGCGCGTCGCGCTCGCGCGCAGCACCTACTATTACGACTTCCCGGACGCCGTCGTCGCGCATCCGTTCGAGACGTTCGAGGATCTCGGCCCATACGATCGCTGCATCACGCGTGGCGTGCTGTCCTCGATGCTGCCAACCGCCTACAACATGGGCACCGAGATCATGCAGATCCCCGGGGCGGTTGTGATTCGCAACGAGATGATTCACGAGACGCGAATCATCCCCGTCGATGGCCGTGCACATCTCAGCGCGAAGATTCGTCAGTACATGGGCGACTCGCGCGGCCGCTGGGAAGGCGACACCCTGGTCATCGAGACGACGAACTTCAACGGCAAGGTCGGCCTGACGCGCAACGGCAACACGCTGTTGACGAGCGCCGACATGAAGCTAGTCGAACGTCTCACTCGCATCGACGCCAACACGCTGCGATACGAAGCCACCGTCGAGGATCCGGCGACGTGGACGCGGCCATGGAAAGTGGCGCTGCCATTGATGCTGCATCCCGAGTATCAGTTCTTCGAATATGCGTGTCACGAGGGCAACTACGCGATGCGCAACATCTTCAGCGCGGAGCGCGCGGCGGAGAAAGCAAACCGAGCGACGCCGCCGACGAGTGGCACGGCGAGTCAGCCCTGATGGATGACGTTCACGAGCGGTTTGCCAGGCAGGCCGTCGATCTGGCTCGTCAGGCCCGCGCGGCTGGTAATCATCCGTTCGGCGCGCTGCTCGTGCTCGACGGCAACGTCGTAGCCTCGGCGCAGAATACGGTCCACACCGATCGAGATCCGACCGCGCACGCCGAAACGAATCTGGTTGCCCGCGCCATACGTGAGCTCTCGCCGGAGCAGATTCGCCGCAGCGTGCTCTACACGAGTTGCGAGCCGTGTGCGATGTGTGTAGGCAAGATGTATTGGGCCGGGATTCGGTCGATCGCATACGCACTCCCCGCGCAGGAACTGGCCAAGCTGGCCGGCGGAAGTTTTCTGATCCCCTGCGGGGAATTGTTCGCGAGAGCTGCCGAACCGGTCACGGTGATCGGCCCGTTGCTGTTGAACGACGCACTCGACGTGCATCTGGGTTACTGGCCGGCGGCGGTGTGACATGAAAGCCGATCACGCTGAGTCCGAGGAATCGATCAATCAGCACGGCTGCTCCTGCTTGTGTTGCTTCAGTTTGCGAAATAACGTCTCCCGATCCGTCGTCCTATTGGTGGTGTGCCTGCTGCTGCAGGCGCAGACGCGAGTCCAGGAACTGGTCGTCATGACGTCAGGGACCTTCACTGCGGCGCACCTCGAGCTCGCTCCGGACTTCGAGCGCTCGGCGATGATCAAGGTCTCGACCGCGACGACGTCGATGGGGGTGGGAGCGGACTCGATTCCGAACCGATTGAAGCGCGGCGATGCGGCGGATGTCGTCATTGTCAATGCCGATGCCCTCGACGCTCTGATCAAAGACGGGCTCGTCCTTGCCAACAGCCGCACTGATCTGGCGCGATCCCGAATGGGCGTGGCTGTGCGCGCTGGCGCTCGCAAGCCTGACATCAGCTCGGTGGACGCGCTCACGCGTGCGTTATTGGAAGCGAAATCCGTCGCGCTCTCGTCGAGCGTGAGCGGCGACTACTTCACCCACGAACTGTTCCCGCGGCTCGGGATCGCCGAGCAGATGGCGGCCAAAACCCGGAGGAGCGGAAACGAGCGCGTCGGTGCATTGATCGCGCGAGGTGACGCCCAGATGGGCGTGCAGCAGATGAGCGAGCTACTGCCGGTGAAGGGAATCGATATCGTCGGCCCGCTGCCGCCGGAGGTTCAGCGCGTCACGGTGTTCGCCGCCGGTGTGGCTGTACGCTCGACACACCCAGAAGCGGCACGGGCGTACATTCGTTATCTAGCATCAACTGCAGCGTCGGCGGCCGTCGCCAAAACCGGTCTGGAACCGCCGAGCCAATAGTGGAGGCGACCGGATTGATCGCGATCGTCGGGAACTTCCTGACGGCCAGTCGATGGCTGCTGTTGCGATCGTGATTTCCATTGGAGCATTCATCTGGTACGGACCGAAGGCTCTCCGTACAACCGTGAGGGCAAGACGATGACTGCGAGCCATGTTCCGGCGCAAGTGCTTCGTTGTTCCTTCTGCGGCAAGTCTCAAGACGTGGTCTGGAAGCTGTTCGCCGGCCGAGACGCGGCCACCTGCGACGAATGCGCCGATGTGTGCGCTGGTATCATGGCTGAAGAGCCGCGGCCCGATAGGGCGCCGGAGCCGCCTCGGACGGAGGCATGATGCTGGCCGGACGGTCCTGGGACGATTGGATTGCACGCTACGCGCAGAGTCATCAGCATCCTGTCAATCGCCTGTGTCACACGCTCGGGATCCCGCTGATCGTCGTCTCGTTGCCGCTGTTCCTCGTTGCCGTGTTCGCGCCCGGCTTCTGGCCCGTACCGCTCGCACTGTTCGTGGTGGGTTGGATCTTCCAGTTCGTCGGGCACGCATTCGAAGGCAAGCCGCCGGAGTTCTTCCACGACTGGCGGTTCCTGTTCGTCGGCCTGCGATGGTGGGTCGCCAAGGTTCGCGGCCGGGTTTCTTAACACTCCTCTCATGCGCGTCGCTATCGTCGGAAATTCGGGTTCCGGCAAGTCCACGCTTGCCGGTCAGATCGCCGCCGCTCATTCGATCACCTCGCTTGACCTTGACACTGTGGCGTGGGAGCCGGGAAAGCTTGCCGTCGCCAGATCGCCGGAAGCCAGTGCCGCCGATGTGACGGCGTTCTGTTCGACGCACGACCGGTGGGTCGTCGAAGGGTGTTATGCGACGCTCGTCGGGCACGCGATCGCGTACTCGCCCATCCTGCTGTTCATCGATCCAGGCGTAGAAGCCTGCCTGGCCAACTGCCGGAACAGGCCATGGGAGCCGCACAAGTACGCATCGAAGGCCGAGCAGGATGGGAAGCTCGATTTCTTGTTGTCGTGGGTACGTGGCTACTCCACGCGAGACGATGACCTGTCGCTGAGCGCGCACCGGGCGCTGTTCGACGCCTACCGCGGTCTCAAGCTACGACTGGCGCATCATCAGAGGACATGGCTCGACGATCTTGCCACGCGCTTTCAAGCCTGTGCGGTGCCGGGGAAGGAATGGACGCACGCGGCGCATCTGGTCGTCGGTCTGTGGCATGTGCATCGATATGGGGCGGCGGACGCGCTCGTCCGGCTTCGCCATGGCATTCGGCGATTGAACGAGAGTCATGGCGGGGTGAACTCCACCACCAACGGTTATCACGAGACGATCACCGCCGCATATGTGCAGCTGCTGGCGGAGTACCTCGACCGGTGCTCCACTGACATGCCACTCGAGATGCGAGCGCTCGACCTGCTGTCTGGACGACTCGCGGTTCGAGACGTGTTGTTTACGTTTTATTCACACGATCGTTTGATGTCCACGACCGCAAGGCTCGAGTGGCTCGAGCCGGATCGTGCGCCGATCAATCTCTCGTACGCGCTGGACAACGACGCTCTGGCTCTTTAGGGCAAATCCCGATTGTCTGGATCGGTGCCGCAGCGTAGGCTCGGCAGAATGACCAGAACTCTGCTGACTATCGTGGCGTTTGTCGCGATCTCGGCGGCGGTTCCCGCCCAAACGCCAGAGCCTCCGATTACGGACGGGCGCCTCACCGTCCACACGCTGCTGCGTGAGGATGTCTTCGCCGGCTTCCTTCAGGGGGATGTCACCAGGATGGCGCGCGCCGAAAAGAATGCCGAGCTGCTTCTGGCCAGCCGTCCGATGGATCGTCCGTCGATCCTGGCATGGCAGGGCGGTCTCACGCTGACCCGTGCGGTCATGGCGAACGAAGCCAAGCAGCCGGAACGATTCCTGCAGCACTATCGACGCGCACAGGAATTGTTTGCCGAAGCAATGAAGCTGGGTCCCAATGAGGTCGCGGTGTTCGCGATTTCCGGTGGGTCACAAGTCACGCTCGCCGATCGCCTGCCGGCGGCTGAGCGGAAGACCGCGTGGGAGTTGGGCTACACGGCGTACCAGCAGTTGTGGAAGATGCAGGAACAGATGATCGAGAAGCTTCCCCTGCACCACAAAGGCGAGGTGCTCTCGGGCCTCGCCCAGACCGCTGATCGAACCGGACGACGCGAGGAGGCCGCTGCCAGTGTCGAACGGATTTTGACCTTGCTGCCTGATACGTCGTACGCAAATCGGGCGCGGCAGTGGAAAGACGATCCCAGTGGGCGGGCGACGAGCAAGCTGGCGTGCCAGACCTGTCACGCGCCCGGAATGCTCGTCTCACGGATCGCCGAAGTCTCGAAACAATAGCGCGTGTTCGGTCGAGGAGCCGCATTCGTGATTACGGCCAAGCAGTCGTCTGTGCCGACCCGATGATTCGAGAGCCGATGATCTTCATGCAGTTTGAGGCGATGCCGAGCGAGGCGATCGCCGAGCGCGACAACGTGTCTGGCGCGCATGTGGACTGCTGGATTCAGGCGCGCGACCCCGAGCAGGCTGAGGCCCGCGGGCGGCACTGGATTGCGAAAGAAGGGTGGGTCGTGGTCGGGGTCAAGCAGTGGCGCCCAGTAGACGTGGACGCCGAGACCACCGGCCCGGACGCCGAGTACGTTCTCGAAGCGTTGCGCGCCGACGGATCGATTGTCTTTCACCGCTGGTCCCCCTCAAACGAGGCCCGGGCTGATTAAGATCGCCAGAGGTTGATCCCGGCAGGTCGCTGGTATCATCGCCTTCTCGTGTCCCGCGAAGCACAGTTGATCACCCGAACGAACGCAGTGGTGTCGGCGTGTGTGGCCTTGCTGTTGGTGCTCACGGGCACTGCGGCCGCCGAAGTCGTCCGCATCGACGTGCAACGCCGCGACGACTGGGGCACGCACGAGCGGATCATCGGGCGCGTGCATTTCGCGATTGACCCCACTGCGCCAGCCAACCGCGGCATCGCCGACATCGCTCACGCGCCGAAGAACCGCGATGGCAAAGTCGAGTTCTCATCCGATCTGTTGTTTTTCACGCCCAAGGACGCTCGTCGTGCACGCGGCACCGTCTTTCTCGAGGTCGTCAATCGCGGACGCGATCAATCGCTCGCCATTCTGAGCGGCGCACAGCAGCGGAGTTTGTCGCCGGAGTCGTGGAACCTGGGCGACGGCTACCTGCTCGAGCAGGGATTCGCCCTCGCGTTCCTCGGCTGGCAATTCGACGTGCGTCCACTGCAGGGCCTGACCTTTAGCGCGCCGATCGCCCCGGTGGAAGGTCTGGTGCGCGATGCCCACATCGAGCTCGCCCGTCCAGGTGGCGTCGACATCGCACTCACGTATTGCATTGCCGAATCCCAACGCACCAATGCCACTCTTACGTTCCGCACACGCATGGACGAGGCGCCGCAGCCAATTCCGCGCGACCAATGGCAGGTGGGCGTTGACGGCTGCTCGATGCGCCTCACGTCGAGTCGCGGTACCGGCGTGTACGAAGCCGTCTACCGCGCGAGTGGATCACCGGTCGCCGGTCTCGGTCTCGCCGCCATCCGCGACTTCGCGTCCTATCTGAAGTTCGGTCGCGAGGGCGCCACACTGCGCGACGCGCCGGCCGCGCTGCAGCGCGTGATCGGCTATGGCTACTCGCAGAGTGCCCGATTTCTGCGCGAGTTCGTCCGCGACGGTTTCAACGCCGATGAGCGTGGGCGCCCGGCATTCGACGGTCTGATGATCTCGTCGGCAGGTGCCGGTGGCGGCAGCTTCAATCACCGCTTCGCGATGCCAGGTCAAGCTGGCAACTCAGTCCTGTCTGTCTTGCGCCCGGTCGATCTGCCACCGTTCACAGACGAGGGGTTGCTCGCGAAAGCACGCGGGGCGCGTGTCACGCCGAAGATCTTTTACACGTTCTCGTCCACGGAATACTGGGCGCGCGCCGGCTCGCTCACACACACCACCGATGACGGCCATGCCGACGCGCCGCTGAACACCACTTCACGTCTCTACTTCCTGCCGGGCACGCCGCATTCGATGGGCGGGCTTCCGCTCTCGAAGGGCAGAGATCAATATCGGCAGTTCGTCAATTTCGCCGAGCAACGCTGGGTGACTCGTGCACTGCTCCTGGAGCTCGACGCGTGGACGCGGGGTGATCGCGAGCCGCCGGCTTCGCAGTATCCCGTGATCGCAAAGGGCGAGCTCGTCCCTCTGGAGGACGTGCACTTTCCGAAGGTGCCGTCGTTTCCGTTTACCACCTATATGCCCCGAGTCTGGCACATGGACTACGGGCGCGAGTACAGCACGACGCGTGTGATCACGATCGAACCGCCACAAACAGGCGAGCCGTATCGCGTGCTGGTCCCGCAAGTAAACAGCGACGGTAACGACGTCGCGGGAATCCGGTTGCCTGAAGTGGCGGTACCGCTCGGCACCTTCACGGGATGGAATGTCACCGCTCCCCAATTGACCGAGCTGCGATATCTCAGTGGATTGGTCGGTGGATTCGAGCCATTCACCAGGACGAAAGAGCAACGGCTCGCGAACGGCGACAACCGGCTGTCGATCGCGGAACGTTACAGCGGGCGGCACGATTATCTCGACAAGGTCAAGCGCGCCGCCGACGCCCTTGTGCATCAACGGTTCCTCCGCGCCGAAGATGTGCCCGCTGTCCTGCAATCGGCCGAGCGGATGTGGAACGCCATCTCCCCTGTCGATCCGCGGTGATTGCCGAAGACTGTCGCATTTCTCGTGTATCGTGGCGTTGCTGAAGGAGAATGTGGCTATCGCGACTATGAACTCATCGACCGATTCCCGCGCCATCTTCCACCGTCTGCACGAGAGCGGCTGTTTCGTGATGCCCAATCCCTGGGACATTGGCAGTGCCCGCGTGCTCGAACAACTCGGGTTTCCGGCGCTTGCGACTACCAGCTCCGGGCTGGCGTGGTCGCTTGGCAAACGTGACAACAGCGTGTCGAGAAACGAGACCATCGCCCACCTGCGCGCGATCGTCGAGGCGGTTGACGTCCCAATCAACGCCGACTTCGAGGACGGCTTTGCGACGATGCCGAACGACGTTGCGCGCAACGTGAAAATTGCGACGACCACCGGCGTCGCCGGCTTGTCCATCGAAGACTCCAGCGGAGACGAGGCTGAGCCGCTGTTTGATTTCACGCTCGCCGTGGAGCGCATCAGCGCTGCGCGCCGCGCCATCGATGACAGCGGGACCGGCATCCTGCTCACCGCTCGTTCCGAAGGCTTCATCGTCGGCCGTCCTGATCTCGCCGAGACGATTCGTCGGCTCACGGCGTATGCCGAAGCGGGCGCGGATTGTCTGTATGCGCCAGGTCTCTCGACGACGAAAGATGTGTCGGCGATGGTGAAGGCACTGGCGCCGAAGCCGGTGAACGTGCTCGTCGGCAGTGACTTCACAACCGTGGCCGAGCTTGCCGAACTCGGTGTGAGGCGCATCAGCGTCGGCGGGGCGCTGGCGCGCACGGCGTGGGGCAGCTTCCTCTATGCAGCGAGTGAAATCGCTGAGCACGGGACGTTCGCACGTCTCGCGGCCGGAGTACCGTTTCCCGTCCTCAACCGCCGGTTTACCTCAAGAAGTTAGTGGTGAGTGGTTGGTGGCTAGTGGCGCATCCCTCAACCAACTACCAACTACCAACTACTAACCAGTTTTGGCCGTCCAAGGCCGCATGGATCTCCTCGCCGACCTGCGGTATGCCCTCCGTCTGCTGAGAAAGACGCCGGTCTTTACGATCGCGGCGATCGGAACGTTGGCGCTTGGCATCGGCGCCAACACCACGATCTTTTCGCTCGTGCAGACGATTCTCCTTCGTCCGCTGCCGTATCAGGACCCCGATCAGGTGGTGATGGTCTGGGAGGACAACACACCGGCGGGCTTTCCACGAAACACTCCGGCGCCTGGGAACTTCAACGACTGGCGCGCGAACAGCCGTTCGTTCACCGACATGGCCGCGACGCGGTTCGCGTTTGCGAGCCTGACGATGGACGGGCCGCCCGATCTGGTGCTTGGCCGTGGCGTCAGCCCCAACTTCTTCGATGTCCTTGGAGTACGCCCGACGATGGGCCGATCGTTTACGCCGGCCGACGATCGCATCGGCGTGAACGTCGTCATCATCAGCCACGCGCTCTGGCAGCGGCGCTACGGCGGTGATCCTGCCATCGTCGGCCGCACGATCCTGATGAGCGACGTCAAGTACGAGATCGTCGGTATTGCGCCTCGATCGTTCGTGTTCCTCAGTCGCGAGGTCGAGTACTGGGTCCCGATTCAGCTCGCGACGGCAGACGCCGATTCGCGCCGCGGCCATTTCCTGAACGTCGTTGCCCGGCTGAAGCCGGGTGTGTCCGTGCAGGCGGCTGATACCGAAATGCGGGTCCTGGCGAAGCGCCTGGAGAAGGAGCATCCGGAGACGAACCGCGACGTCGGTGCGGTCGTCGTGCCGATCCGCGAGCAGGTGCTCGGCGATACGAGGGTCGAAGTGGTCGCATTGGCGATCGCGGCGATGGCGATCGTGCTCATTGCGTGTGCAAACCTGGCGAGCCTGCTGCTGGCGCGCGCGTCGGTGCGCGGCGGCGAGTACGCGATTCGTCTATCACTCGGCGCGACGCGGGGACGGCTCGCCCGGCAGGTGCTGATCGAGGCGTTGTGTCTGTCGGTAGCGGGTGGTGCGCTTGGGCTGACCATTCCGATTCTGACCAGCACGCTTATCGAGCGAATTGTGCCTGTCGGTTTACAAGGGTTGAACGTATCGGTCCTCGATTGGCGCCTGCTGGCGTTTGCCGGCGTGTTGTCGATCGTGACCGGCGTACTGTTCAGCCTCGGGCCAGCGGTGCAATCCGCTCACGCGTCAACGGCCGACGTGCTGCAGCAACACGCTCGCGGCATCGTCGGTGGGCCAGCGCGGCGATTTCGCGATGCGCTCGTCGTGCTGCAGGTCGCCGCCACGCTGGTCTTGCTGGTCGGTGCGGGCCTCATGCTGCGAACGCTCGCCAATTTGAACGCGGTCGAACTCAATTTTGATCCGAACAATCTCCTGACGATGCAGGTCGCGCTGCCACAAACACGGTATCCGGATGCTGCCATGCGCCTGGCCTTCTACGATCGCGTCGTTCGAGAGGTGCGAGCGCTTCCAGGGGTCCAAGGCGCGGCGTTTGGTTCCACGTTGCCATTTCAGGCAACCGGCAACACGCGATTCTTCGCCGTCGAGGGACGGCAACTGCTTCCTGGTGACGTGCCGGATGCGCTGTTTCGTGTTGGGACTGGCGACTATCTGCGAACGCTTGGCGTGAGACCGACCGAAGGGCGTCTCATCGACGAGCGCGATAGCGCCGACGCGCCACCGGCAGTTGTCGTCAACGAGACACTCGCGAGGCGTTTTCTGGCCGGCGGGCCGGCGCTCGGGCGACGCATCAGATTCGGTCCTAAGGAACCCTCATATACGGTGGTCGGCGTCGTCCGCAACGTGCTCGAACGTGGCTACGAACAGGAAGAAAAGCCTGGCGTGTATCTGTCAGCGGCGCAGGCATCGGGTTTTGGTTCGAATCTCGTCGTGCGCGTGACTGGCGATCCAACCAGCTACGCACCAGCCGTCCAACGGATCATCCAGCAGGTTGACCCCGATCAACCAACACGCCTCGTGCGATCGATGAACGAGATCATCAACCTTTCGGTCGGCGACCGGCGTCAGCACACGGTGCTTCTGGTCATGTTCGGTGGACTCGCGATGCTCATCGCGGCGCTTGGCCTCTACGGCCTGCTTGCCCAGACGGTGTCGGCACGCGGCCGCGAGATCGGTATCCGCATCGCACTGGGCGCCACATGGAAGAGCGTGATCGCGATGGTGATGTCCCGCGGGATGGCACTCACCGTCACCGGCCTCGCCGTAGGCGCGTTGATCGCGTGGGCAGTGACGCGCGCGATGTCGGCACTGCTCTACCGCGTGGATGCCGGCGACCCGTTCACGTTTGCAGCGGTCGCCGGCCTGCTTGGGGGCGTCTCGATTGCGGCGTGCGCCATCCCGGCC
>Ga0126304_10000495_pt1 | contig 16145 bp, 23 predicted proteins | sample Plot25_FD_92538 | JGI IMG/M metagenome (GOLD analysis project Ga0126304, IMG submission 92538) | Serpentine soil microbial communities from UC McLaughlin Reserve, CA, USA - Plot25 | ecosystem: Environmental > Terrestrial > Soil > Grasslands | place: USA: UC McLaughlin Reserve, Lake County... | reverse complement strand
TCCAGAGCGAATATTCGCTGTGGTGGCGAGAGCCCGAGGAGGAGGTCCTGCCGACGCTGGAGGAACTCGGGATCGGCTTCGTCCCCTTCAGCCCACTCGGCAAGGGCTTCCTCACGGGCGCGATCGACGAGAACACGTCGTTCGACAGCACCGACTTCCGCAACATCGTTCCTCGCTTCACGCCGGAGGCTCGAAAGGCGAACCAGACCCTGGTCGAGGTGCTCGGCGAAATCGCAGCCCAGAAGCGGGTGACGCCTGCCCAGATCGCGATCGCCTGGCTGCTTGCCCAGAAGCCGTGGATCGTTCCTATCCCCGGTACCACGAAGCTGGAACGTCTGGAGGAGAACATCGGAGCGGCTGACGTCGAACTCACCCCCGACGATCTCCGCAACATCGAGAGCGCGGTTTCCCAGGTCGCGGTACAGGGCGCCCGCTATCCGGAGCATCTGCAGCAGCGGGTCGATCGCTGAGCGGCGAGAAGGTGTGTTCTCTGGTTGCATTCCGTAACAACCTGACCCGCTCGTTCAAGGCGCTTCTTGGGCGCGCTGGTCTCTCCCACTCCGTGCCCTTACACGATTTATGCCACACTGCTCTTAGGCAAAGGCTTCAACGGCAAGTTCGTCCAGGAGCTTCTCGGGCACGCCACCATAGCCATAACGCTCGACACCAACTCGCACGCGCTGCCGGGGATGGCGAACCACGCCACCGCGATGGAGGATGCTCTGTCCTAAACGGTTAGTGTCAAACTAGTGTCAAAGAGCTCCGTTCGGATGTCGGGGCTCTTTTGTTTCTTGTGTTTTGCAGGTATTTTAGGAGTGGCGGGACCCGGACTCAAACCGGGGATACCATGATTTTCAGTCTCGGGCGGTACGTTTCTAGTCGTTTCTGTCAGTTACAGAATCCGCTTAAACAAGCCGAATTGCTGCTTTGTGCGTTTCCCGAGGTTTCACATCGTTGCTTTGGGTTAGTGTCAAAACTAGTGTCAGCTACTGCTTCGAGCGCAGCTTCTCCACGGAGGTGACGGAGACCAGGAGCCGTGCAGCCGCTCCTCCCCCATCGCTCTTAGACTCCAGCCTCCTCCGAGCTACGAGGTTGCGCAGAGCGCGTTTATTCATCCCAAGCCTCCTCGCGGCTTCTTGGGCGTCCACGTAGCCGGTTTCTTTTTCGAGAACCATAATGTTCCCCTCCCTTTTTATACGGTTGAGGTAGTGTGAGCAAGAACATTGGATTTCTTTCTCTTGATACTTACCTCCGCGTCGAGACTGGACGGGGACTAACTGGGAAGAGTGGGCTGGGCACAGATCCCGGTCGTTACTTGCGCTGAGTTTGTGTGAGCAGAGCTACTTTAGTCTGCGAGTAGCGGAATTAAGATTGGAATCGACGCTAGGCAAATCGCTATGAAAGGAGGCACGTGGTGTCCCAGGAGGAGTTTAAGCAGGGCGACGAGGTCGAGTGGAACACCCCGCAGGGCAAGACCCGCGGAACGGTGAAGAAGAAGCTCACGGACCGTACTGAGGTCGGCGGCCAAACAATAGCAGCCTCGGAGGACGACCCTCGCTACCTCGTCGAGAGCGAGAAGACCGGCAAAGAGGCAGCCCACAAGCCCGGCGCGTTGAACAAGGTTTAGGAGGAGAGATGTCTAAGAGCGACGAGCAGGTCGTCGAAGAGTTCGATGAAGCGGTCAACATGAGCCGTAAGGAGCTTGAGGAGTGGCTTGAGACCGAAGAGTCCAAGGAGGTAGGCCAGAAGGACGGAGGGGGCGAGTCCAAGGGCCACGAGTCGGGCCGCAAGATCGTGGAGATCCTCAGAAAGGACAACTCTGACTACACTGACGACGATATCGAGCATATGAGGAGAGTCGTCAGCTACGTCCACCGCCACCAGGCTCAGAGGCCTCAGGACGACGTCGAGGACTCCAACTGGCGCTACTCCCTCATGAACTGGGGACACGACCCTTCGAAGTAGCGTTTCAGCTGAGTATATAAGCCCTTTGCATTCTAAGGCAATCGTCCTGCCCTTGTCTGGACAGCTTACGGTCCAGAGTCGCGCGAGGTATCGAGTAGTTGTACTAAAACAGCGCAGTATCTTCGATGACGGCTCGGATCCCTCATAGGCGCCTCGAGTACTTGAGGCTCTCGACCGTGCTACGTGAGGGCGTGTTCCGCCGGAACGAGCGCGGGTAGATTCACAGCCGTGGAGCGGCCGAAGGACCCCAGCCACGGGGTGATGCATCCGTCTTCCACGCTCTATAAGGAGGCAGGTATGAAAATTCTGCGCGGCTCTCGTTGGGGGCCACGGCTCTCGTCGCACTCCTTGGGGTCTTGGCAGGGCCGGCGCACGCGCACGAGAAGTGGTTCGTCGGGGGGCCAGTCGGCGGGCTGCGCTGGGATCTCCTGTTCCGGCCGCTGCCCTTGGCGCTCATCGGGGCGGTGCTGCTGGTGACGCTTTTGGGCGGGATGCTGTGGAGGGCGCGAGGGCGAGGCTTTTTGCCAGGGCCAGAGGCCTTCGGGGCCACCGACGGGCGCCGCAGCCTGCTCTACGGGCTGGTGCCACTAATCCTCGGCATCCACGTCGCCGTGCCCCTGCTCGTGAACGGCGTGCAGGGGACTCTCTTCTCCCCGGACAACGAGATGCCTGGTGTGTGGGCGAACTTCCTCGGCCTAGCGGAGGCCGGCATCGCGCTCGCCCTCTTCTACGGCGGGCTGACCCGCGTGGCCGCGGCGACGCTCGGCCTGCTGTGGTTCTCCGGCATCTTCCTGGTGGGACTTGAGCCGATGCTGGATAATGTGCTGTACTTGGGCTTCGCAGCCTTCTTCCTGCTGGCCGGGCGCGGCCCCCTCTCGATCGACCGGCTGCTCTTCCCGCGCCTGGAGCCCAGGGCGGAACTCTCACGTTATGCCGTGTGCCCGCCGTCCGGGTCGGTGTGGGCCTGAGCCTCGCTGTCGTCGCCTTCACCGAGAAGTTCGCGAACATCCCGCTGGGCTTGGCCTTCCTAGAGGGGTATCCGCTGAACTTCACGGGCGCCCTGGGCGTAGCGCTCGCCGACGAGGCGTTCGTACTGTGCGCGGGGGCCGTGGAGCTGCTGGTGGGGTTATGGATAGCGCTGGGAATCTTCGTGCGCGAGGTTGTCGTCGTCGCATGGTTCCCGACGAACCTGACGCTGACGCTCTTTGCTTGGGAGGAGCTGATCGGCCATTTGCCGATTTACGGCGTGATGGCGGTGCTGCTGGTCTGGGGCGTTGGTTCGAAAAACCTCTATCTGTGGACCGAAGGGCTGCGCGAGCGGCTGCTGCCACTCACCTCATGTCGGTAATTAGGTGAATAGAGGCAATACTGCAATGCGCTAGCAGCGTTGGTGGCTTACGGCCCTTTGCCTCGAAATGGGAAGGCACCCACAGAGTAAAAGCGAACACTCTCCCGCATGGGTGGTATATGCTAATCTGCGCACGAATTTTCGAGAGCTATCGCATGGAAATGCGGGTTCGCTCCGCAAAAAGGAGGATCAGGTAGAGACGCGATTAGGTCTGGAACCCGCTGCCGGGCGCCACATTGAAGGGCAAAGAGTAGTGAATTCGAATAGTTCTGCATCACACCTCTCCCTATGGGCCGCGTTGACCTTTGATGACGGCCCGGATCCCTCTTGGACGCCTCGAATACTCGACGCTCTCGAGCGTGTCGGCGCCCGCGCGACCTTCTTTGTGATTGCGCCGCTCGCCCTCGAGCATCGTCAGCTGGTCTCCGAAACGCTCGACGCGGGCCACGAAGTCGAGTTTCACTGCACGAAGCACGTGCGCCAGACGCGCCGCTCGCGCCATGAGGTTGAGGCCGATACGTGTGAAGGGCTCCAGGCCCTCCGGAGCCTCGGCATAGAGCCGCGGCTCTGGCGAACACCCTGGGGCGTACGGGCACCCTGGACACAAGAGGTTGCGGAGGAGTTTGGTCTTCGTCTAGCCCCCTGGAGCGCCGATACTAAAGACTGGCGAGGCGACAAGGTCCCCGAGATGCTCGGCCGCATAGAGCCCCTCCTTAGTCCGGGCTCCATCGTGTTGATGCACGACGGCCTGGGTCCTGGCGCCCGGCGTACTGGCTGCGCAGAGACCGTCGCCCTCGTGGAGCCCCTCGTCGCCCGTCTACGCGAGCTAGGCTGTGAGCCTACCCCTCTCGGGGCAGCCGTTGGAGAGCAGAGAGTGGGAGCGTGAAGGTAATGCCGGAACAAACCGGGGCGGCAGAGCGGGTCTTGCCAAGCTCCGTCGACTTCAACACGGTCGTCGCCCAGATCTCCGAGGGCGCCGCCAGGCGCGACGCAGGTCCCGCCTTCCCCCACCGCCCTTTCAAAGCCCTCTCGGAGGCGGGCCTGCTCGCCCTGCCGGTGCCCGACCCACCCAGATCGCGTGGGCGGCTGGCCTCTCTTGGGGAGGAGTGGCGCATCCTGCGAGCCGTCGCCAGGGCCGACGGCTCTGTGGGCAGGATCCTCGACGGCCACCTGAACGCCGTCGAACGCGTGAGCTTCCTAGCCCCCGAGCCCCTGCGCACGAGAGAGCTCGAAGCGGTCGCCTCGGGCAAACTGATACTGGGCGTTTGGGGAGCCGATCCTATCCCCGGCGAAGGCGCGCCAGCCCGCCTTGTAGAGACAGAGAGCGGCCCTGTGCTCGAAGGCGTAAAGACGTTCTGCTCGGGCTCGACGGGCCTGGACAGGGCACTCGTCGCTGTTCGGGGAGCCGACGGAGCGCCAGGCCCGCCGCTCCTGGTATATGTGGATCTTAGGGGTGGCGGCTTCGAGATCGACCGGTCATGGTTCCGGGGATCGGGGATGCGCTCATCTGAGAGCCACCGGGTATCCTTCCGGGGCGCGCTGGTGCTCGCGGTGCTGGGTGAGCCGGGAGAGCTCGTCCGGGAGCCGTACTTCGCCCGTGATGCTATCCGTACGGCCACGACGTGGGCAGGAATAGCGGACCTGGCTGTTGACGCCGCACTAGAGATCTTGGCTGCCAAGTCCGGGGAGCGTAAGCCGGACGAGGTCGTCTCGCTGGCCGCCGGCGAGATGCTCGCTGCGCAGAAGACGATGGACCGTTGGCTCGAGCATGCCGCCCGAGAAGCAGACGCGGACCCCCAAAAGTCGCTTGCCGGCTTCTCGACGGAGCTGCGTGCCTCCGTTGCCGCTTGCTGCCGCAAAATCCTGGACGAAGCCGCCCACACCTGCGGCTCGCACCCGTTCGCGACCGCGGGTCCCCTGGACCGTGCCCGGCGCGACCTCGAGCTCATACTCCTGCAACACCGCCTCGAGCCCGCACTAGCCCGCACCGGGCGCCAAGCCATAACGGAGCGTGGTCCGCTTCCATGAGAGAGCGCCTCGACCGCGAGTACTTCGAAACCCTCTACGAGCAGTCACCCGACCCCTGGAGCTTCGAGACCTCCCCTTACGAGCGCAAGAAATACGAGCGCACCTTGGGTGTTCTTCAAGGCCGGCGATACCGGCGCTCGTTGGAGGTTGGCTGCTCCATCGGCGTTTTCACGGCCATGCTAGCTCCCTTGTGCAACGAGCTGTGGGCCGTCGACGTCTCCGAAAGGGCCGTCGCGGCGGCCCGCAAAAGGCTCGCCCGCTTCCCGCACGTCGGTGTAGAGCAGCGTAGGCTGCCCGAGGAGACCCCTGAGGGACCGTTTGACCTCATCGTCGCCTCCGAAGTCCTCTACTACTGGCCCGAGGAAGTGATGCTAGCTGCGCTCCGGTGCTTTGAGGAGCTTCTAGCTCCGGGCGGGGTGCTGCTCGCCGTGCACTGGCGCAAGGAAACAAAGACCTACCCCCTGCAGGGAGACGAGGTGCACGAGTTGCTTCTCGATCACACACGCCTCGCCAACATTACCGCGATGGTCGAACCGGAGTACCGGTTGGACCTCTTCGAGGACAGAGAATGAACCAGGATGACCGGGTCGTCATAGTAGGCGGCGGGCCGGCTGGTCTCTCCGTCGCCCGCGCGTACCGCGAAATGGATGGCCGCGGGAGGCTCATCCTGCTCACCGCCGAGCCCTACTCCCCCTACCGCCGTCCCCCGCTCACCAAGGAGTACCTGCGCGGTGAGATCTCACGCGACGAGCTGCCCATAGAGAGCCCTCGCTGGTACAGGGAGAATGACGTCAACCTAAGGACCACGACGCTCGTTGCGGGGGTCGACCGCGACCGCGGGGTCGTCGAGACGGAGAACGGCGAAGAGATCTACTACGACGCCTGCGTCCTCGCCACCGGGTCTGAGCCGATTCGCCTCCCGATCCCCGGCGCCGACGACCCCGAGGTCCTTGTCATGCGCACCATCGAGAACTCCGAGCGGCTGCAAAGCCGGGCAACCGAAGGGAGCCGGGCAGTCGTCGTGGGCAGCGGCTTTATCGGGTGCGAGGCCGCGGCGTCCCTCTCTTTGCGCGGGGCTGGGGTGGCCCTCGTCAGTCAAGAGGAGGGACCGCAGAGCGAGCGGCTCGGCGAGGATGCCTCACGGCGCATACAAGGCTGGCTCGAGGGCTATGGGGTGGACCTCCGTATGGGGACCGACGTCGAGAGCATCGAGCGTAGGGACGACGGCTTCGAGGTCGCTGCTGCGGGCGGGGATTCTATTCTCGGTCAGACCGTATTGCTCGCCGCCGGCGTAACTCCCCGCACGAGGCTCGCGGAGGATGCAGGACTGGAAATAGAAAGAGGCGGCGTCGTAACCGACTCTTCGATGCGCACGAGTGCGACGGCCATCTTCGCCGTCGGCGACATAGCCTTTGCCATGAATGAAGCTGCTGGCAGTCGCCAGAAGGTCGAGCACTGGGGCGATGCCCTCAACCACGGCCGGATCGCCGGTACGGTGCTCGCCGGCGGCGAGGCGGCCTGGAGGGAGGCGCCAGGGTTTTGGTCCACGGTGGGAGACAAGACCCTCAAGTACTGGGCCTGGAGCGGGGGCTGGGACGAGGTGAGGTTCGTGGAGAAGGACGGATCAGGGGGCGAAGCCTTCGCAGGCTGGTACGGGCGGGAGGGCGTGACGGTCGGAGTACTGGCCCACAACGCCGACGAGGAATACGAGGAGGGTCGCAAGCTCATCGAGCGGGGAGCCCCCCTGCCCTGATGCCCAGTCGTCCCCCCCTCCCGCCGCCCCACCTGGCGCTGAAGGTCTCCGTGGTCGTCCCGGCCCGTAACGAGGAGGAACTCGTCGGCTCCTGCCTCGAGGCCCTCGCGGAGCAGGAGGGCGTCAACCCCGAAGAGTACGAGGTCCTGCTGGTCCTCGACCGTTGCACGGACGAGACCGAGGCGCGAGCCCGAGAGATAGCCGACGCTCACCCGCGGTTTGAACTGCACTTCTTGGGCAGCCCGGGAAAAGGCTCAGGCCACGCCCGGCGGATGGGCATGGAGCTAGCCTCTGCCCGGTTGCTCGGCCTCGGGCGACCAAAGGGGCTGATCGCCTCCACAGACGCCGATACGGTAGTGGCCTCAGACTGGTTGGCCGCTCAGCTTCGGGCCGTGTCCCGAGGGGCCCTGGCTATCGGGGGCCGCATCGAGCTCACCGAGGGGTCCTTACCGGAGAGCATCTTTCGCTGGCACACCGAGCGGGGCCGTCGCCGGCACGAAAGCCTCCTCTCCGAGCCCGAGCAACTGGGTAAGACTGAACATTGGCAGTTCAGCGGCGCCTCTCTCGCCCTGACGGCCAAGATCTATCGAGAAATCGGCGGCCTTGAACCCCGGGTAGCGCTTGAGGACGAACACCTCGAATATGTCTTACGCCGACACGACGTCCCTATCGAACGCTTAACCTCCGTCCGCGTTACGACCTCGGCACGCCTGAAGGGCCGCGCCAAGCAGGGTCTCGCTCGTGATCTTGCCGCAACAGTCGAGAAACTGAGGGACGACTGTCGCCTCTAGGATTTCTTTTGGAAGCGAGTAGGAGCCAGGCCAAGCACAGCAAGTATAGATAAGCCTAATAGAGAGGTGGCGGGACCCGGACTCGAACCGGGGACACCATGATTTTCAGTCCTAACTCCTACGTTCTAGCCTGTCCTAGGGTATCCGGAAATTAGGCTTATTTATGCGATTTACGACGTTTTCTGGCTCTCGTTTTTCTGCTCTGTTCGACCCTGTCCTAGCCCGGTTGCAGTACGGTTGCAGTAACCTGCGGTCTGGTTACAGGAGATCTCACAGTGCCAAGGGCGTAGCTCTGGGCACGAGTTTTTGGGGATGAAGCGAGCTACTATCCCTGGGTATTTGTCCAACGCTACAGACAGTTTCTCTCTGCAGCTGGGTGATTAGAGGTAGCCTCCCTAGCTCCCCAGGCGTGAGCGCCGAAGAAACAAGGGCCAGGCCGCTACAGTAGAGGAGTGTAGTGGCCCGGCCCCAGCAACAGCAGTGGAAGACAACTTTACATTGCGGATGAGGCACACCACATCGGCCCTAAGGTGCATTTTCTCGCTGCACAGGAGGCGCATCTTCATACAAAGGGCCAGAGCTCCGAGAAAGCCAGGACCCCCTTCCCAGCACCACAAGGTTTTGAGAAAAGTACTTAGCGACCCCTTGCAAGTTCAGTAAGGTTCGAGTCCAAACTCCTCGTCCGGAGAGGTTCCGTTCGTGTAGACCATCGCATACTCCATCTGTTTGGCGCGAGACGTGACCATCTCCCGAATCACACAGGCTTCCGTCTTCGTCAGCCTCTAGGCGCTTGCCGCAACCGCAGAGCACTGCTCTCATCCCCCGTTCTCCTTTTCAAGATGGGCTTTCTCTGAAGGATGGTGCTTGGTACTCAAAGGCTACCCCTCACGTGAAGCCGTGTCTTTAGCCTAATGGATTTAAAATTACATACTTCTTTTGGCCGTCGGGCCCTCATTGCTTCTTGTATGCACTAGAACTCATACGAGTAGAACTCATCTCACGAGTACTTCGGCAGGATAACGATGCACCCGAGACGCACAAAATAAGGTAGATCTTGGCTCGTCGCTTGTAGCGGACCAGATCCCTGGTCCGACTATGAAGAAAGGGTTGGGTGTTCGCCCCCTCTTATTTTCGATCACTAACCCGGCATATAGTTACGCTGCTAAGTCTATCTCCACGTACTTGGTGCCTTCGACTCGGTGCTCGCGACTGGGGAGATCGAGGCTCCGAAGAAGCTTTAGCATTGGCTTGTTCTCTAGCATTACTAACCAATATAAGTGTCGAATCCCCTTATCACGAGCCACATCAATTAGTTGGTAGCTCATAGCTAAACCCAACCCGCGTCCTTGCCAGCGATCCTCCACGAGAGCTGCATACTCCCCCTTGACGGTGTCCCCTTGACGATCAAAGCGTACTACCGCAATGACTTCGTCTTGCTTTTCTGGATCAAGTGCCACCAACGCGAAGCGGTTGACGCCGTCTACGCAGGCAAGTTGCTCGGCCATCCGATTACGTAGTTCCTTCATACCACCGTGGTAGCGCAAGCGTATTGACAGGACGCTGAGCCGCCTGTGCAGCCTTTGTAGAGCGCGGGCGTCATTAGGCCGGATAGCCCGAACGGGAACGACTGTCCCATCGGGAAGGGTAAGGTCTTTGCCTTTCTCTACTTGCATCCATTGTTCATGCCTCCACCCTAATGGACTTGGCTCAGAAGCTATTTCGAGGTACGTAATCTTCTTGAGGCGAACGCGAAGATCTTATCCTCGTCAGTCGAGTAGGTCATTCCAGTCCCAGTCACCCTCCACTATGACCAACTCCCACTCGTGGTCCTGCAGGGGGAGCCAGTTCACCCCGATAAGGTGGGGCTTCTCAAAACATCTGAAGCAGGCCTCGACTATCTGGTCTTTTTTAAAGAGGTTGTTATGGTAGGCTAGGGGGATGGTGAGGCGTATCTTTACCCGGTCAAACATTTACAGCCTCCCGAAGGCCTCTAGGCCCCAGAGGACAACCGGCGCTATGGTTATCAGGTGGCACCTCAGAGGGTCAAGCACGTCCTTCTCCGTCAGCATTGTCCCTCGGGGGGATGCTGCTCTTGAAGTTCGGTCCGCCACAGTTCGTACTCCCGCCGCGTCATGATGCTCCCCTCCGGGAACCGGCGGCGCCGTCGGCCGTTGACGTATCGCTGATAGGGCAACTCGCCTGACAACTCGCGCAAGAAACCGAACACTTCGGCCCCGACTTGTCCGAGCACAGCTTCGGAGAATGCTCCGATCCTCAATCTCATAGCCTCATCCCTCAACAGGTACTACCTCCCGACCTAGCGGCTCGATACTCGCATTGCCCCACTCGACATAATGGTTGAGGCGGAAAACTATTCACCAATGAAACCTTCTCTCACTAGACATATATGTGCTAAAAGCAGTTATGGCGATGTTATAGCGAAAGGGTTCGGATCGTCATTGGCCCAGCTGCCACAAACAGTTTGCAGCAGATTGCTCGCGTTTGGACCTTTGTATAACAAAATGTGGTGATAGCGCGAGACGCACGAAGCTGAGGGTGTTCACAGGATCGGCGGACTATGAACTCAGTTCACCTCCCAATAGAGCAAGACCATGCGTACTTGTGGACAAAAACAGTAGACCTTCATCTAGCCAACCTTATACGGCGGGCTCTACTCAAGCAATGAACACGTGCGTAGCATAGCCTGCAAGCTGTGGGAGCCTACGCTAGGCCTTTAGGAAGAAGTAATCACGGGATGCACCATGGTGTTGGCAAGAGTGAAGATAGACAGCTTGCCCTAACACCAAAGACAATGTTGGCGTCCCGCACTAGGTCGATCATCCTTGTCAACTCCTCCCTTCCGGGATTCTAATCTGGTCGAAAAACAACACAGGAGCAGCAAACACCCGCTCCCGAAGGGAAGTCGCGGTGGCGGCCATAGCCGTTTCCTTCCTGCTGACGCCCTACCTGTTGCTCCGTGGTCGGCCAGCTTCCACGTCCTTCCACCCGCCCCAGGGTCTCGTCCATCCGTGCGTCATGTGCCGATAGAGGAGGTGCGTAGCCAGCCCCGCGACCGGGAGACCGAAGACCCATGCCCAGAACCACCGCGTTCCGTAGAGCCTCCACGCGATGCTCAGGAATACGGCCCACTTCGCGATCCTAAAGGGGAGCGGCGACCGGTTCCCGGAGATGACGACCCGTAGCTCCTTGTGGAGGGTCTCCGATAGCGTGCCTTTCTGCCTTCCGTTCTCCGTCATCCATGCCTCCCGTAAATAACTCCTTGGTTGGCAGGCAGCGTTACTTGCGCGATCCGGAACGGTCCGTCGCTTGAGTGCGATGCCCCAGATCCGCGTCCCGCTCCGCATCCTGCGCCGTGTCCCCTTGCCGTGCCCGTCGCCGCTTCAACCAGCGTGCCGCCAGCACGATGGCCGCGTCAGTGACCACCAGGGTGAATAGAGACGGGACCAATGATTCCCATCCGGCTGCTCCCCCGAATGCGACGCTCCAGATCACCTTGAGCAGCGTACCCGCGTTCAGCACGGCCAGGCCCCACAGCCAGCTGCGCTTCCAGAACGCCGCCGCCAGCGCGACGAAGAACCCGACGATCAGCAACACCAGTGCGACCCGGGCCGCGACGCTACCCTCCGTCAAGAACTGGCGCTCCCACGCCAGGTAACCCTCCACGCGCGGGCTGGGGTTCTCGGGCGCCGGGAACCAGAACAGGTTCGTTGGGAAGACCAGCAAGGTTACTAGGATGCCCAAAAGGCTGCGTCTGTAGGCGAAGTAGCAGAACGGCAGGAGGAAGAGGGGCCTGACGTACCAGCTCAGCTCGTTGTGGTGCCTAGCCCAGATCCACAAAAGAAGGTCGTTCACGAGTTCCGACAAGTCCATAGATTATCCTCCTTGCAGCACAATGCGACGGCCCGGTTCGTCGTGTCCGCCATGCCAAGGGCCTCATCGGGCGACACCTCCACGAGCGCATTCAGCGCACGTTGGTCTACTGGATACGCCAGGCCAGACTTGACCGCCTCGCACGAATAGATCAGCCGCGTCCTGACGCCGCGTGCGATCTCGACACCCGTCCAGCGCCAGAGCTCATCAGGCAGCTCGGCCCTATGTCATCTACCAACCGTTCGTCGCTCGACTTCTCACCCCATGTAAGCCTCCCAGTTCAGGTGGTCGGGATGCAGCTCGTTCGTCTCCTTCATCATGAAACGCTCCTTTCTCCTGACGCAGGGCCCGCCTCCCTTTGCGGCGCTCGTTTACCCTCCTGAGGGGGCACACCTGTAAGAAACAGCAAGACCATTGGCAGCAGGACCTGTAACCCCAAAGATCCCAGTTGCCCCACGTTGTCGAAGGGGGAGAAATGTTCGGTCAGCGTTGTGTGGTAGATGAAGTGCGGTACCGCGTAACCGAGCCAGGCAACGAGCGCGACCCGGATCAGACGCCGCTCCAGGAAGATCGCGGTCGCCACCAGCAGGATGCCGAGGGCCAGGTTCAGTGCGCCGTAGTCCCGCACGAGGTGCTCGTCGTAAGGGCCCAAAGTAGAAATCCAGTCCCTGCCCGGGAGCGGAAAGTAGTCGTAGAACGAGCGGGGGAACGGCAGAGCCCAGAGGCTTCCGTTCAGAGTCGTCGCCGCCAGGAACAGCAATCCGATCCTTAACCATATCTGGTGCCTCAATCGTTCGTTCTGCTTGGCATTCATGTTGTCTACCTCCTTGTCGTTTCGCCTGTCTTCGTCTGGTTGACTGTCTGGCTTAGAAACTCTTCCCAGGTGATACGCCCGTACCTCTGGTGAGGGCATACCTGCGCGCCCTTGCGCCAGGCCCGCGCCATCTTGCCGGGTACCGGGACTTCCAGAACCTTTTTCTTGATGCTTGCAGCCTCAAGGAATTTCCTCGCGAAGTCCGCGAAGGTCTTGACCTCTGGACCACCGACATCCGGAACGCGACCGGCCGCTCCAGAGAGTGCCAGCTCCATCAGGCGGTCGGCAACCTCCCCGACGTCTATGGGCTGTAACAGAAATTCCTTTGGAGCTAGAGCGACCGGACCACGACCCAGTAGCTGTACGAACCTCAACATGAACTCGTGGAACTGCGTGGCCCTCAGGATCGTCCACGGTACGGGGGACCCTTCGATCATCTGCTCGACCTCTAGCTTCATCCGGAAGTAAGGGTAGTATGGATTTCGGTCGACGCCGACTATCGATGTGAAGACGAAGTTCGATATGCCTGCTCGGTTAGCCGCCTTTAGAAGACGTTTGGTCCCTTCGACGTCTATCTGACGTGTCTTCGTGGGGCTCGAGGCGCAATGGACTATCACATCCACCCCTTCCACGGCCTCATCCAGCCCTTCGCCAGTCATCAGGTCCCCTCGGGCTGTACCGGGACGCCCGCTCCGGCTTAGCGCCCGAACCTCGTGTCCGGCGTCACGCAGCCGGTTCACCACACGGCTTCCGAGAGAGCCCGAGCCTCCCGTAACTAGGATTTCCGATGCGTTCATCACTGATCTCCCTCCCCTGCATCCTCGGGACGCTGCTCACCTATCTTCTTCATAGCTTGCTCCCTGCATGATCTTCGCGGTACCTGCCGTTTACGAGTGCCGTTGCCCGCCAGCTTCGCTTTTACAGAACCCTGGCGATACCAGTCGATGGTCTGCCTGATCCCTTCGCGGTAAGGGGTGGCCTCGTATCCACCGAAGGCACGCCTGTATTTACCACCGTCCCCAACGAATGGTTTCTCGAACTGGTAGACAGTCTCTGCCCCTTCACGCGTCAGCGGCCAGAAGAGGCCGAGCGTCTTCACCAGCGTGCTGCTCACGGCGCCAATCTTCGGGGGATTGCCGACCTCCTCGAAGACTGCGCGGACGAACTGCCACCCGGTAGTGGGCTCTGGGGTGGGGATGTGCCATACTTCCCTCACAGCCTCCTCCCGCTCGCCCAACATCACCAGTCCTCTGGGGAAGATTTGTTGCTCATAACTTCACCCGATAAAGTCGTACTTACCACCTTCCCCGCACGCTTGAGTTGATTAATGACGGTCAAGTACGAAGCTGTCAAGATCGAAGAAGGCACGGAGACGGCAAGATGGATAAATAGTTGTAGAACCTCTACGACCCCTAACAGATCACAAGGAAGATGCACGCCAGACAATACAGTAATCGTTTGCATACACTCGCATACCTATACAGTACGGGGGCGTACGTTAGGCAGCACGAAGCATTCCTCAGGTTCCACGACAGAATTTTGGGGGTTGTGGGAAAACACTTGGTGCGTGTACTTTAAGACACCACCAAAAGGAGACTGGTGGCCATCGTGCCACCTCGCACTGTTAACCTTTGGCGCTGCCTCCGCTGTATGTATAGGAGGAGGTTCTCCTTTTAGTGAAGATCGATATGAAGCGGCGCTACTTTGTGCCCACGCTTGGAAATGCCCAAGGAGAAATCCGTGGTTTGGCGGGCCGTGAACATGATCAATTTGGCAGGGTCATACCCCTGTTCACGACCCTAGAGAAACTTGAGACTTACCTTGCGGATATAGACCAAAACCAAGCGTTTATGGACATCCTTGAGCGGGCACCAGTTGAAGCCGCCCGTAGCGAGGATGTGAACCTCGGCACCTACGTAGAGGCCACCGTGAAGACCTATGGCCCGTGCTACAAGTCCTTGAGGTGGATACCCTTCTAGTGAACCCGCTGGATCCCGGCGCCTACCAACGTGCCTACCCCTCACCACACAACCGTTAGGGGCCGCCCCCACCGGGTGAGCAAAGGAGGCTATCAGATGGCAACCGGTACGGTAGCGGGGCGTATTACGCGTAGCCGCGCTCTTGCAGGAGATCGATGTCCGCCCACTCCCTAGAGAAGGCAAACCTACCGTCAGGGAAGCGAAAGAGGTCTTTCTCCTCATCGTAAACAAAGTCCGAAATGCCCTCTTCGCGTAGCATCATCTCAAACACGTAAAGGGCATTGGCTCGTCGGCGACGGCGCTCCTGGTCACTGCCAAATCTACGCATCGCCCTCCGGTCACTGCCGAATCCACGCATCGCCCTCCTCCTAGATAGACCTGAACCCTTAGAGTAGTGGCTAGGGGTTCGGCTCCCACCCCCTTTTGTGGAGGGAGGCCTTGATCGATGTGTGTGGCGTCGGGGAGGCCTCGTAGCGCAGCCAGCCTCCGACTCGCTGTTTGCAGAACTCGCTCTTAGCCTCGGGCACGCCTCCATCAAGCAGACCGCCGACAGCTATACTCACGTCTCTGCTGGATGGGAACAACGAGCTATATGCTATACCAACCTTAGTTAGCGTTCTTGCTCATACTGCGGCGAACGAGGTGGCGTATGCAAGTTAATGTAAAACTGCTTATAGGACAAAGCGCCGCTCTGTTTGTGCTCTTTGCACTGGCTTTGTTTCTTCCGGCTGGTACCATCGCCTGGCTTGCCGGATGGATCTTTCTTGGGCTATTTTTCGGCTTTTATCTTGCCGTCACTGTCTGGCTATTTCAACATAACCCCGGATTGGTCCAGGAGCGCATGCATCTTAGTACCTCCGATCAGCAAGGATGGGATCAGGTGCTTTTTCCTCTGATCTTTGTTCTCTTCTTTGTGTGGCTGATACTCATGGCGTTAGACGCCGTTCGCTTTCAGTGGTCACAAGTGCCGGTTTGGCTTCAGATAGTTAGGATAATACTCCTGGTGTGCTCGTTCTACCTCCTGTTCCTGACGTTTCAGGAAAACTCGTACCTCTCACCCGTCGTACGCATTCAGGAAGAGCGAGGACAAACGGTGATCTCCACGGGTCCCTATCATTATGTACGGCATCCCATGTATGCTGCTATTGTTATCTTTATGGCGGGGACGGCTCTCTTGATCGGATCCTGGTATGGAATTGTTTTGGGACTGATTCTTGGGGTCATACTGGCTAGGCGGGCGGTGCTGGAGGAACGCACGTTGCGGGCGGAACTGCCCGGCTATGGGGCTTATATGGCACAAGTGAAATATCGGCTCATCCCATATGTCTGGTAGCTAGGAAGACCGCTCCAATAGCAATTTCACAACTGCTTGCAGCAGCATGCGGAAAGAATTGAACAGCCGGTGCTCCTGCAAGCGCTATAACCACCATAAATAAGAGTGGCGAGATCCGGACTCGAACCGGGGACACCATGATTTTCAGTTAGGTTACGAAAATGTCGTAGGGTGCCGCTGATGCCCGCAAAATCGCTAAAATAAGCGGAAATCGCTACTGCGCTTAAGGGGTCAAGGTCGCGG
>Ga0126304_10000493_pt1 | contig 16169 bp, 19 predicted proteins | sample Plot25_FD_92538 | JGI IMG/M metagenome (GOLD analysis project Ga0126304, IMG submission 92538) | Serpentine soil microbial communities from UC McLaughlin Reserve, CA, USA - Plot25 | ecosystem: Environmental > Terrestrial > Soil > Grasslands | place: USA: UC McLaughlin Reserve, Lake County... | reverse complement strand
CTCCGGAGATAGTGCACCGGAGCCGCTGGCGATGGCGCTCCACGACCTGGCCCGGGCGACTGAGTCTTTGGCCGGGTACCTCGAGACGCCCGGCGAGCCCGAGGACACTCGCCGGTACACTCTCAGGGCCGCGGAGAACGCCACCACGCTGCTCAAGGAACGAGACGACCTGGCGAGAGATCTCGCCACCAACGCGTTCGTCGACCAGATCCTCTCTGCTGCGGTCGACCTCTTGGGAGGCACCGGCATGGATCGAGCATCGGCCTTGCAAGCGATAGAGGAAGCCTCGAACCGCGCCTCGGAACCCGGCTAGCGCACCAACGCCCCGTCGTGCCGGACGTGGGCCTCGAACACACGAGTTTGCCCTCACCGGATTTTGAGACCGAAGTGGTTGGAGACGCCTCGTGTCGCTGTGTCCGTAAAACCCTCGCAAACGGTCACACAACCGCTCGTCGAATAGTTACTACTTAGGTGAACACCTCTGTTCTGCCTCCGGCGAAACCGTATTCCACCAAATCCACTATCGCTCGTGCGATCTTCTCGCCACCCCGCACCGAGGGTTCAATCGGGTTGGCGTAATCTCCTTCATCGGTGCAGATCAATCGCAGATCGAGCAGGGGGAGACCGTGGGCGAACGCCGCGCGGATGATGCAGTCGTTGAACACCGTAAGCCCCGCGACCGCCATTCTTTGCAAGGCCGCCTCGGCGAAGCGCGGGTAATAGACGGTGCAGATCGCCGTGGGTAGCCCGTGTGCCAGCACCATCGACAACATGGCGAGGTAGCTGCGCTCGAACTCGTCGCCGATGTCGGCGAGGCCCAAGAGTGCTTCAGCGGTGGAGCGGGCGGGCGTGGTGAGGAAGTCGCTGCCGTTGAGCGCGTCGTTGCCGCCGACGCTGACGACTAGGTGCGTCGCGTCTGGAGGCAGGCGTCGGAGTTGTTCGCGCACGTCCCTAGTCGAGCTCCCGTCGACGGCTGCCAACGTTGCTTTCGACCCGTACGGCAACCGCTGCTGCACCTGCCGTACGACATCGGGTGCCCCCGCCACGTAAGCGGCATTATCGAAGATAGAATCGCCCAGAAGCACCACGTGGCTCACGGAAGCATCATTCCCCAAAGAGAACGTAAGGCAACCGCCTCCTAGCGAGGAGCGTCAACCGGCGCTCCCTGCCCCGACTTCCCTGCTATCCGCGGTCGCCACCACAAACTCCCGGTAACGGCGTGCACAGGGGTCGAGTCATCTTCTTTTATCGGGCGCCGGGTTCCTACTTGTTCTGACAGTATAACTACGATTATCTATCTTCCTGACAAACCAGCCGGTCGCGCCGATAAGAACCAGATAGAGGTCAGAAACCGCGTAGATAAGGCGAAAAGCTGACCGGCAACGATCCGGTCAGCGCCTCTTTCCTACCGGTCACTGTGGCGGTCGAAAATAAGTGGAATACAGTGACCGACAGCCATTGCTCTGCGACCGGAAGGGGCCGGTCAGGAAAACCGCTTAGACAAGCGGTAAAGAGTACCTATCTGTGAAGTGATCGGGCCGACCAGCGGGTTTTGCCTCAGAAGTATCTTGCGGAGAAAGCTCTGGCGTGTATCGACCTCAGAACCCTGTCGACTAGCACCGCCCGGACTTTTTACGTCCGATATGTGAGGTGCCATCTGTCGCCCTCGCGCCGCCCGTCTCTGGTAGTATCCGGGCACGAGAGAGGAAAGGAGCGCAACATGGTAGAGATCCCGAAGTCCACGATCGTCGAGCGCATCCGCGGCCGCAGCGGCCCCGAGGCGGCGGACTCGGCGAACGACGAGCTCCCCGACAGGATCGACCTCGACTCCGACACCGACGTCGGGCGGCTTCGCAGGTACGATCTCGACCCCGACATGCTGCGCGAGGAGTTCGGCGGAGGGTCGCCATCGACCGGCTAGGGGAACCCGCCGGCGACCACCTGTCGGCTTTCCCCTCCTGCTAGAGCATCGGGTCCTGCTCCCATCGGCCAGGCGTGCGCCGCGGCTGCCCCGTCCTGCTGTGCTTTAGAAGCTGCCTCGGGGCGCGACCTGGCCTGCCCTTCGTAGCTCTCGTCTTGGCGCTCCAACGCCTCTGCGACCTCGCTGAGGTCGGAGAACTCGACGTCAGTCGGCAGGTTCTTAAGACGCTCGACTAGGGACGCCGGGGCGCCATTGCCCTCGGCCTCGGAGATCAGCTCCCGCAGGTCGGCAGGGTAATTTGCGTCTCCTAGATACCGGCGTACGATAGGCTTGTCGGGTCTCACTTCTTCCCCCCTCATGGCCGCCTCGCCGGCCGGAAGGGACTACGAAGAGTAAGGGTACCAAAGGGCGCCGGCCCGAGCTCCGTGAGAGATTCCTATCCTACCGCAACACGCTAGCTCCGCCGTACGGTCGATGGGTCTCATTGCCCGACTCCTAACGCCCCTTGCAGCCGCCTACAGCGCCTTGCAGTGAGGTTGGTCCACGACGCATTGCAGGCGCATGAAATCCTTACCCGGAAGAGCTGCCCAGAACGATAGAGGCCACCGAATCCGGCATAGCAAAGGGCGAGGCCGTATGGGTCAACTTCATTGCAACGTGCTGTAGAATTACTTATATGCCACAGAGCCGGGCTACGGAACCCGAGGGGGGCACCCAGGGTACGTGAGTGCTCAAAACGGCTTCCCAAGGCGCCCGGTCAGGGGGAGGGCGGTTGCCCTACGAGGCGGCCGCGTAACGCCCCAATACGCTTCGGGCCACGATGCTCTCAACGTGCTCTAGACCACCCCCGCGCCGACCGTTCTCGCCGTAGACGCCGGCGTCGCGCTCGCGGTCCCAACCTTCGCTCGTCCGCTCGGGGTCGTGCCCGGGCAGGTTTCGCTCGGACAAGGCCCACCGGACGGCCTCACGGCCGCTCTCCTCGGGCTCCTAGTGGAACGCCCTGCGGCACGCCTCCCGATCGACGGACAGTAGGTCAGCAGCCCGGTCGGCTACCCTCCAACGCTCGTTCTCGATCGCGTTTGTCACGCTCTTGCCTCCATCTGCTACTCGGTTTCATGGGTTATACGGGCAGTACGGGCAAATAACGAGGCTCTATTTACAATAAGGAGCGTGGTGCTCCGCATCCTCAAGACAACTATGAGCCTGCCGCTGCCACGAGAAGAGGTTTTTGCCTTCTTTGCCGACGCGGCCAACCTGGAGCGTATCACCCCGCCGGAACTCCGCTTCCGGATCCTCACACCCCGACCCGTCACGATGCAAGAAGGGACATTGATCGATTACAGGCTTCGCTTGTTCGGGGTCCCGTTGCGCTGGCAGGCGCGTATCTCGCACTGGCGGCCGCCCACCGGATTCGTAGACGAGCAGTTGCGTGGTCCCTATCGCGTCTGGAGGCACACTCACCGGTTCCACGATGGTGGTGAAGCGACGATCATCGAAGATATCGTGCGCTACCGACTGCCGTTTTGGCCGTTTGGCGATGTCTTCCATCCGCTAGTGAGGCTACAACTTAAGCGGATTTTCCGGTTTCGCCAATGCGCGGTGCGAAGCTGCCTCCTCGGAGGGGCAGACGATGCAGCGAACAACCGTTGCTGAACGTTGCTTACTTAATCAGTACGAAGACCACGCGTTCACAGCTCAAGGATCCGAAGAGATGATGCGAGGGTACGAAAGGGCGGCCGACTCCAAGCTAGAGACTGAACGGGACGAGAGGGATTCTTTAGGAGACCGTTCGGAGGGTGGAGGCAACGAGAGGATGGTGGAGTCAGCTGGACGTTATTGTCCGCACTGCAGGTAAGCAGCGGTTTGGAAGACCCGGTTTGTCGCTGGTGTGGCGGGAGCTTGCGGATACTGACCAGGACACGGTAGTGTCACCTAGTACCTCCTCTCAAGAGGCTCCAGAAGAAGTCCGCGAGAGGTGGGAAATGGGATCACGGCGTCGCTGGCGGCAGAGGTTGTTCGGCAAGTGAGCGATGGCTACCCCTTCTAGAGACATCGAGGCACCCCTCTTTCCCCCGTGGCAAAAACGCGTCGGGGCCAAAACTCGTCCGTTTCGGGGAGCAGATAGCTAAGCAGTAAATCGAAGCAGCCCCTAGCCTCGCGCTCAGGACTTGTTCGGCTGCTCCCCCAGCACCCGCTTCGCCCGCTCTACCGCCGGCGGGATCAACTCCCCAATGCCTGCCCACCCCCGCAGCGCCGCTGCTTCATCGTAGGGCGTCTCGCCCCGGTTGACCAGGACCACCCAGGCCCCAGACCTGAGCGCCAGCCCCACCAGCGAGGCCGCCGGCTCCACCATAAGCGAGGAGCCCAGCACGAGCATCAGATCGCAGCGGCGAGCGTGCCAGCCGGCTAGCTCCAGCTCTTCCTGTGGCATCGGATCCCCGAAGTTCACCACGGACGAGACGAGCCGCCCCCCACAGGCGGAGCAGGCCGGCTGTCCGGGTAGTGGCTTGTGGGTGCGGTAGCCCGGCCCCCACCGGCCCGTGTCCCACCCCGCCTCCTGGCGAGCGTACAGCCGCTTACAGCCGAGGCAGCGCATGAGGTGCCCGTTGCCGTGCAGCTCCGCCAGGAGCTCGGGGCGGATGCCAGACCGGCGATGGAGGTTATCGGTGTTCTGCGTGATGAGGAACCGGAGCTTGCCGAGCCGCTGGAGCTCGACGAGGGACAGGTGGGATGCGTTGGGCTCGACACGGCCCGGCGGAACCCGCCACCGTGGCGCCGGCAGGCCGGTGTCGCGCCGCGTCCACACCCCGTCGGGGCCGCGAAAGTCGGGGATGCCAGAGTCGGTGCTGATGCCCGCGCCCGTGAAGGCGACGATATGCTTGCACTCAGTGATCCAGCGAGCGATCTTCTCGATGTGCTGTTCGTTAGTCATGATGGTTGCCGTGAAGCGCCTGTTGTTAGCGAAGACAGTGTATCAGGCAGCCTCGCTGCGAGCGCATGCCGTGCTCTGTACAAGGCACCCTTCACGCTAGATAGCTGATCTATCATAGGAGGTATGCTTCTGAAATGGCCTACGAGATGATCTACGCCTCGCTGGATCAAGCTCGAGGAGTCGCAAGCTACTAAGGTGGGCGGGATAGATGTGGAAGCTACCAAAGGAGTGGTTGGGGGACTTTCGCTGTTATTGGCCCCGTTGCTGCTTTTGGTGGGGTTCGCTATTCATCCTCCGGAGCCCATGAGCGGTGCCGAGGCGTTAGAATTGATCGTCGATGATCCGGGACGCTGGAACGCGGCGCACATCGCATTCTCTTTTGGGATGGCGCTGTCAATCCCCGCCGTGGGGGGACTTGTGCGTCTGCTGGGGAACAGAGGCGCTTGGTTCGGCTTTATCGGCGGCCTCTTAGCGGCCGTCGGCGTGGTCTTCTTCGGCGTCTTCCTTGGGGTCGAGCTTGCCATGAGCGCCATGGCGAGCGGGCCGGTAGAGCGTTACGGGGGGCTGGAACTCGGGATGCAGGCGCTCGTCGACCTCAAAGGAGCGCTGCCGGTCGTGTTTCTGGGCCTGAGTCTCAACCTCGGGCTTGTCGTGTTGGCGACGGGGCTGTTCGTTACCCGCGTCGTACCGCGCTGGAGGAGTGTAGCGATCGCGGGAGCATCGTTGGTGCTGGTAGGCGGACTGTTCAGTAACCCGATCGGGGCAGTGAGCGCGGCGGTGCTGCTGGTCGGCCTGGGCGCTATCGGTCTCCAGGTGCTCAAGCTGGCCCGATAAACCTCGAGCCCTGATCGGGAACAATAGGTACGAGTCGGTACAAGAAGTAGACAAAAAGCGACGCCAGAGTAAAGTAAAGTCCGCAAGAACATCGACCGCAACCGAACCTTTATCGCCTGCTCGGCTTTTAGATCGACCGCGGATCGTCTGCACATAAATCCGCTGATTTGCGGGTCATTCTTCTCTGCGATGGTTGCTGCGGGCGATGCGGTCGATAGCCGGGAGTAAGACCGACCGCGTAAAACCCATGCTAAAGCTAGGGGAACCTGCCTGAATAGCCGCCGATACGGGCTCGTTTGCCGCACTGACAGCACATAGAAAGGATGGTAGGCAGTGCCGGGCAAGTTAGGGTTCAAGGGCAAGGTTTTAGTAGCCTGCTCGGCAGGACTCGACCTTGCAACCTTCCCTGTTCGTAGTCAGGATAAGCGTATTTACAGCTGTCTCTGAATGTTGCAAAACTGCTTACCTAAGCCAACTTCTCGTTCTGGATGTTCGCAGCCGTTCGCCTAGGTAACTGTCAAATCTCTGTCAAAAACTGTCACTTTCGACCTGACCTACCGTTTGTAGAGGAAGTTACTCAGGGGTAACGGCAGACCTCTACAGGATGGGCGCCAGCTCTGTCGAGTAAATTTATGCTCTGGTATACGAAACGTTCGGATTATCGGTGCCAACCCCTTGACAGCTTTGCTCCTTGCGGCCATTAATAAAATGACAGCGAGCGCATCTTCTTAGGCGCTGCGATAAAGGCAAACCTGTCGTGAGGCGGGGGCGCAAAGCTGCGGGTCTCTTACTAGAGATAGCCGAGCTATCGAACAGAGGGAAAGGAGTGAGAGGGTGCGTCTGGGCTCTAAGGTGGCAGCGGTGCTCATAGCGCTCTGCTAGTGATGGCTGGCTGTAGTAGCGAGGAATCAGGCAGTGCCCCTGAGGAAGAAACCACTACCTCAGAGACTACCGCCACCCAGGGCCCCAGACTCCCAGGAGAGCAGGATCGGCAGGCTGCTTAAAGTGGAACTGAACCACGACGAGTTCATTGTCGATGCCGATCTGGTAGGTAACGCTGACCCTGTTATTGCCGCGGATCAACTTGGAGGGGAACGAGAGCTCCTTTGAGACCCTGGCGATCCAGACGACACATCTCACCGGCTTTCGGCCGGGTTTTGCCGAAGGAGCACACACAGCTACTCTATGAGGTGCTGACATTAAGGGAAACTGCACATCAGGCTGATTGATCGGTGGGTTTCCCTGAGGAGGAACCGGGCATGGAAAAGGGCGTAATCTTTGAGCCGCTACAGTTCCGCCACCTACAGGTAAAAAACCGAATCCTTCGCGCCAACATCTCGGGCCGGATCGACAACTACGACGGCTCTGGCACGCACGCGCGCATCAATTGGGAGGAGAAGTTTGCTCGGGGCGGCGTCGGGGCGATCATCTCTGCTCACGTGCCGATCCACGTCCGCGGACGCATCCTGCCGAACTACGCCTTTATCGACAGCGACGACCGCATACCCTTCTGGCGTAGACTGGGTGAGAGGGTACACCAGTACGACTGCAGATTTATTCTGCAACTGAGCCACGGCGGACGCCAGCAGGACATTCAAGGCATAGAGAACCAAGACAAGAAAGCGCTGAGCTCGACCAGCAAGGCGGACTCCTTTCACGGCTTCCCCTGCCAAGCGATGACGCTCGGGGAGATCAAAGATACCGTGCAACTCTTCGCGAACGGGGCCAGGCGCGCCCGAGAAGCAGGACTCGACGGGGTCGAGCTACACGCCTGCAACGGTTATCTGATCACCCAGTTCCTTAGCTCGGCGATAAACGACCGCGAAGACGAGTACGGGGGGAAGTTGGAGAACCGCGCCCGGTTCTTGCTCGACGTCATCAGGGCTATACGCAGGGAGGTCGGGCACGACTTTCACCTGCAGGTCAAGATCAGTGCAGTCGAGGACGACAATGCCGTGATGTTCTGGCAGAAGAAAGGTAACACTCTCGAAGAGTCTATACGGGTTTGCAAGTGGGTAGAGGAGGCTGGGGCAGATGCCCTGCACGTATCTAACGGCAGCTTCTTCCCGCACCCTCTCAACCCGCCTGGCGACCTTCCGGTAGATCATGCCGCTAGAACGTACGACTCGATGATCTCGAGCGGACGCCACGCCTTCCGCAACTACCTGATGTTCCGCTACCGCCCGCTGAGGCCGGTCTTCCGGTTTCTGTGGAATCGGGCCAAGGGCGACGTGATAGAGGGCATCAACGTCAACGCCGCGCGAGCGATCAAACAAAACGTCAACATCCCCGTCCTGAGTACGGGCGGGTTCCAGAGGGCTTCTTACATCGAAAGGGCTATAGCTGAAGGATCTTGCGACGCGGTCTCGATTGCTCGTCCTCTCATGGCCAACAACGATCTGGTAAAGATCTTCGCACAGGGCAAAGATGTTCCGGATAGGCCCTGTACTTTCTGCAATAAGTGTCTCCTCAACGTAGTTGAGAACCCGCTCGGCTGCTACGAGTTGTCTCGGTACGACGGTGACCACGACAAGATGACGCGAGAGATCATGTCCGTGTTCGAGCCCGATCCGTTCGCCTCATCGGAGGTTCATTAACGTGTTGGGAGTAAGCTTCGGCTTCTGTGCATGTTGGTCCTACTGGAGACCGAACCTGGACGGTGTAGATCATTTACAACCTTTTACACATTCTCAGAGGCCTTTGGTTGCACTCTTTATTAGACGGTTCATCTGGTTTTCCAAAATCAAGTTACCACTGCTATGTTGAGTTATAGAGCTCGACGAGCGAAGCACCCCCTGAACGGTAGCATACGAGAAATGAGCAAGTGGTATGAACAATAGTACGAGCTATACACACTTCGACGCGGTTGTCGTCGGTTCCGGATTTGGCGGCTCGGTGACGGCGTACCGGCTTGCCGAGGCGGACCTTAGCGTCTGCGTCTTGGAACGGGGAAAGGCGTACCCGCCCAATTCGTTTCCTCGCGCCCCACACCGGATGAAGAAGAACTTTTGGGACCCGAGTGAAGGGTTGTTCGGGATGTACAACGTCTGGTCGTTCGACGAGCTGGGCTCGGTCGTCTGTAGCGGGCTTGGTGGTGGGTCTCTGATCTATGCGAACGTCTTGATCCGTAAGGACGAGCGCTGGTTCGTCAAAGAGGATGTAAACGATGGCGGGTACGAGTACTGGCCGGTTACCCGTGCCGATCTCGACCCGCACTACGACCGGGTTGAAAAGATGCTCGGCGCGCAAGGGTACCCGTTCGACAAAGAGCCGTACAACGAGACGCCCAAGACCAGAGAGTACAAGGCCGCGGCCAAACGGCTCGGGTTGGATTGGGAGCTCCCCAAGCTGGCGGTGACCTTCGCCAACGAGGGGGAGGATCCGATGCCGGGGGAGCCCATCAAAGAGAAACACAAGAATCTGCACGGCCGCACCCGCTACACCTGCCGGCTCGTCGGCGAGTGCGACGCCGGATGCAACTTCGGTAGCAAGAACACGCTCGACTATAACTACCTCTCGGAGGCCGAGCGGCAAGGGGCGGAGATCCGCACCTTGTGCGAGGTGCGAAGCTTCGAGCCTCGCCCGCTCGAAGGAGGGTACGCCGTACACTACGTACAGCACGACCTCGCGCGTGAGGGGCACAAAATAGACACGTCTATACTGCAGGAGCACACGATAACCGCCGATCGTCTAATCCTCTCTGCCGGCACCTTAGGCTCCACCTTCCTGTTGCTCAAGAACCGTGACCGGTTCCCCGGTCTCAGCGATCTGCTAGGGACGCGGTTCTGTGGCAACGGCGACCTCATCACCTTCGCGATGAGAAGCAAAAAGGAAATAGGCGGCGAGAAGCAGCCGCGCCTGATCGACGCCGGTTACGGTCCCGTCATTACGAGCCGCGTCCGCGTCGCGGATCAGGAGGACGATGATGGTGGTGAGGGGCGAGGATTCTACGTGGAAGACGCGGGATACCCGGAGTTCGTCAACTGGATACTGGAGACGGTCGACGCACCCGCCGACGCCGTACGGGCCATTTGGAACTGGAGCGGAGCCACGAAGTGGCTCCTTGACAAGCTGCTGAGTCGCGAGCCGGAGACCGATATAGGGTCGGAGGTAACGAGACTTTTAGGCTCGACCGAGCTCTCCGCGGGTTTGCTCCCCCTGCTCGGTATGGGACGGGACATCCCGGACGGTAAGATGGAGCTGCGTGGGGAGAAGTTGAACGTCGATTGGCGCGTCGAGAGCTCCGCGTCGTACTTCGAGCGCGTCAGAGAGACGATGCGATACATCGCCGAAGACGGACTGGAAGCCGAGTTCTCAGACCCCCTCGATCGTCTCAACCGTCTGGTCACCGTGCACCCCTTAGGCGGCTGTCCGATGGGACGTGAGAAAACGGAAGGGGTGGTGGGTCCGTACGGAGAAGTCTTCGGGCATCCAGGGCTCTACATCGCCGACGGTTCGGTCATGCCCGGCCCGGTCGGTCCAAATCCGAGCCTGACGATTGCGGCCCTCGCCGATCGCTTCGCCGACCGGATCGTCGAGCAGAGAGGAGCGCAAGGATGAGTGAGAACGGGAACCACCAGAAGAAGCGCTCGCTAATCCTGGCCGGAGGCGGTGTCAAGGTCGCCTTCCAGGCGGGCGTGCTGCAGGTCTGGCTCGACGAAGCCGGCCTGATGTTCGATCACGCAGACGGGGCGAGCGGCGGGGTCTTCAACCTCGCGATGTACTGCCAAGGCATGAGCGGCACCGAGATCGCCGACAACTGGCGCAAGCTCTCGCCGGTCGTCGGTGTGGACTTTAACTGGGAGCACTACGCAAAGCTCTTCTACGCCGAGTCGCTGTTTACGCTCGACCGGTACAGGAAGAACGTCTTCCCGGAATGGGGCCTGAACTGGGAGCGGATCCGCGCCTCCCAAAAGGAGGCCACCTTCAACGTCTACAATTTCAGCAAGCACGAGCTGGAGGTGCTCATGCCCGAGGAGATGTGCGAGGACTACCTGGCCGCCTGCGTCTCGCTCCCGATGTGGTTCCCACCGGTAGTCATAAACGGCGATACCTACATCGACCCAGTCTTCGTAACTGACGCCAACCTTGAGGAGGCGATCCTGCGCGGCGCTGATGAACTCTGGGTGATCTGGACCGTTAGCGAGCGTGGCGAGTGGAATGACGGCTTTATTGCCAACTATTTCCAGATCATCGAGACCAGCGCCAACGGGCACTTCAAGAGGATTGTGCAGCGGATAGAGGAGAACAACGCCGCGATCTCAAGGGGTGAACCCGGGGAATTCGGCCGCTACATAGAGCTGAAGATCCTAAAGGCGGAGGTGCCGCTCCACTACCTGATCAACCTCAGCTCCGACCGTCTCCGGGAGGCGGTGAACCAGGGTGTGCAGGCGGCGCGGGCGTGGTGCGTGGAGCAGGGAATTCCGTTGGACAGCGCTGACGGTCCCAAGCCCGAAGACCCCACCAAGCTGCGCTTCACCGAGGAGATGAAGGGCTACGTAACCTTCGGAGAGACCGACTACGACGCAGGCCTCAGAAAGGGGCGCGAGAGCGACACGTTCATAATGTTCCATCTCACTATCGAGGTGGACGGTGTAAGTAACTTCGTCGCTGACCCGGAGCACGAGGCCTTCGCCGAGGGCTACATAAAGTGCGAGAAGCTCGGCGGTGAGCTGCCGGTGGAGAAAGGGGTCTTCAACCTCTTCGTGGATAAAGAAGACCCGAGTCGCAAGCGAATGCTCTACCGCCTCTTCTTCCGCGACAGTGACGGTCACCCGCTCACGCTCAGCGGCTTTAAGGTGGTGGAGGACGATCCCGGCTTCGATCTCTGGGCCGATACCACGACCCTGTTCACCCGGATACTGCAGGGCCACGTGGGACCCGAGGAGGAAGTTCAGGCGGAAGTCGTGGCATCGGGGATTATCCAGATCCACCTGCTCGACTTCTTCAGGCAACTGACGACCTTCCAGACAGAAGGACCCACTCCCGCAGATAGAGCCTCGGCTCTAGTTCGGTTTGGCAGGCTCTTCCTCGGCGACCTGTGGGACGTTTACGCCCGACGTGTGCTCTCCTCGAGCCCCTTTTGATGGCAGGTGAGGAGTAATTGTGGTGGTAGAGGGGATGCTTTCTAGAATCGCGGGTGAGCGGGAAGTCGGAGTTATTGTGAGGAGGGGCAAGGGGTCCGCCCTGTCAGGTAAGAGCAAGGAACGAGCGCTTGCAGAATCTACCGACATGGATCCGGTAGCGGGTGCCGTGGACGTAGAGGTCCCGCTCTCGACGCTTTGGGAGGCTTTTACCCGTGCCGATCTCTGGCCCCGGTGGAACGAGTGCATGCTGTGGGTCAAAAACCGGGAACTGGTCGCGGGACAGCAGTTGCTTTGGGCCTTCCGTCCGATACGCCGATGGTATCCCTACATACTGCCAGCTATAGCAAAGATCGTAGTGGTCAAAGACAAACGCCGGATGACGTGGGAGGTTGCGGCCCTCCCAGGATTCTACGCCCATCATACCTACCATATGGAGGATCTGGGAGAGGGGCGTACCCGCTTTGGCTCCTGGGAGAAGGCGATGGGCCGAACCTTCCGATTAACAAAGTGGTTCTGGATACCCCACTTCATCTTCGTTAAGGATCGTTCATTAGAAGGTGCCAGTTTTCTCGAGGAGATTTATCGCCGCGAAGGCCGGATAGACGAGCCTACTTTACCTAGACGTTACCGCAAGCTCCTGAAATCTCTACTCCTCCTTCTGCTTCCAGTGCTCACCGGGGCGGCGGCTCTTTGGTGGTTCTACAACTCTTATGTACGGCAGAGAGTTGTAGAGCTCGCGCCCGGCGTCTATGCGGTATTAGGCGGTGGAGGCAACTCTCTAGTCGTCAAGGGCGGAGAAGAAGTTCTGTTGATGGATCCCAAGTTTCCCCCGGCTTCGAGGTGGTTGCGCGACTGGATCGCCGAGAACTTGGACGCTCCGGTAAAGAAGATCGTGAACACCCACTACCACTACGACCACACCCAGGGCAATGTGCTCTACTCTGAGGCAAGCATCTTCGCTCACGAGAACGTGCCGGATCTCATGTTGGCTCTCGACAACGAGTTCAACAGCAGCGAGTGGTGGGCGAACCACCGGGGCAGCTTGCCCACCGAGAAACTCGGAAGGGGAGAGCATCACCTGACTGTCGGTGACCAGGAAGTCGTGCTGACTCATCCGGGTCGGGCACACACCATTGGCGACCTAGTACTCCACTTACCCAGAGATAACATTGTAGCCACGGGGGACCTCGTCTTCAGCGGACACTACCCGTTTCTTGACAGGGGAGAGGGGGGAGTTTCGTTCCCGGAGTCGATCGAGTCCGTTCGGAGCCTCGCCGACAGGTACCCGGAGGCGGTTTTCCTGCCGGGACATGGCCTCCCGGTCCGGGCTAACGAGTTGCGCCGCCACGCGGGCTACCTGGAGTTCCTCTACGAGAGTGTCAAGCACTCCCACAGGGCCGGCTTGAGCGAAGAGGAGACTACAAAAGAGATCGACTTGTCGGGGTGGAAGCTCTCTGCCCTGCCATCTTTTCACAACAGGAAGCTCACCTGGGCGACGGCCCGCAATAACGTGCGCTGGATGTACCGAATCCTGGACGTCCGCAACGGAAAGGATCGCCGATATGCCCGCTGACGACGGTCGCGACATCGTTATCATCAGCGACCTGCATATGTCAGCCGGTCGTGATGAGCGTACCGGCACCTTCGATCGTAACGAGGATTTCTTCTACGACGGAGCATTCGGACGCTTCGTGGATCACTTGATCGAGCGTGCCCGGGAGGAAGAGCGGCGGTGGAGGTTGGTAATCTTGGGCGACTTCGTCGACTTCCTGCAGGTCAACCCTTATAGGTTTTCTGGTCACGAAATCGGGGACACCTCGAGCGAGAGCACCCTCGTGAAGCTGGAGATCATAGCCCGGGGTCACAAGGCTGTGTTCAAAGCATTAGGCAACTTTATCAAAGAAGGACATCTACTCGACATCGTACTCGGCAATCACGACGTCGAGTTCGTCTGGCCCGACGTTCAGAAACTCTTTAGGGAGTTGGTCTCCAGATATGCTGGTTCGGATGTCGGCGGCAGCATAGCTTTCCACCGTTGGATCTTCTACGTACCCGGCGTTGTGTATGCTGATCATGGCCATCAGTACGACGCCCGGAACTCTTTCATAAACCCGCTCAGCCCCTTCTTGCCTCCGGAGAACAAGAAGATCGAGTTGCCGCTGGGCTCCTTCTTCGTGCTCTACCTGTTCAACGAAATAGAGCGGGGCGACCCTTTCGCGGACAATGTCAAACCGTCCACGCTCTACATCAGGTGGGCGCTGCGCCACCACCCGCAGCAGGCTCTCAAGGCGCTCCGGCTGTACCCCGAATTTTTCCGTCGAGTAATGGAGAAGACGGGACCTCCAACTGCGAACCCAGAAGCCCAAGTGAAGGATCGCAGGGAAACATTGCGACACTACGCCCAGCAGATTGGATTATCGGTGGCCACGGTCGAGGAGATCGATCGCCGGCTCGCCAGGATACCGACGGTGCGCGAAGAACTAAGGCAGTTCGAGGCCCTGCTGCGGTCGGTCGGATTGGGAGGTCCGTTGCTAGCCGCAGGACTTGAAGGCTACCGGGTATTCAGGAGGCTGTGGTCTGGAGATCGCTTACCCCGAACGCAGAGCGCCGAGACTGGACTTCTGATCACGCATGATGAGCAACCTGAAGTGCCCGGTACTCAGTCGAATAACTATCTTTTTACCACCGCTCGGGAGATCCATGACCTTCTGTTGAAAGACGGTCAGGGCGTGCCGGCCTATATTTTCGGACACACTCACAACGCCGAGCAGTTCCCGATCAGCGAAGGTGAAGCTCGCTACTTCAACAGCGGTACTTGGACGCCGCTCATGCCGCACCGCTTCGATTTGCTGACCACTCGTGAGCTCTTTACCTTCGTCGAGGTGACCCGATACCCGTGGCAGCCCGAAAAGGCGGTACCGGAGCTGCTGCTCTGGAACGACGTCGCCAACCGTGCCGAGCCGCTAACGCGTCTCAAGCTCTCCGGACAGCTCTCGGGAGAACCATGATTGCGGGCCTAGTCGGTTCTGCCATTTCGCCATATAAACCGTGACTTTCGGATCCCGAATCGCGGCGCGGGGCCGAGGAAAGGAGTCTGAGACTAAAGGAAGTGTTTACTTGGCAGCACGAATAGGGAGCCTGACGCAGCTTATGTCGAGGGGAGAGGACACTCGAATTGTCGGTAGAGTAGATTACGGGGTCGGGCAGTTTCGCAATCGTACGTAAGACGCTGGGTGCGAGCACTATGGAGGTCTGCGGTGACTCTGATCGCCGACTTACAGGACATGTGTCGATGCCTTGCCGTGGTGCACTCGAAGGTCTAGGCCGGGCACCGCTGCAACACTTCTGCAGAGCGTAGTGTGAATGCTAGCAATAGAAAGCTTACTAGCGGCTAAGGTGGCGACGTAACCGGAAATTGGAGCGTAGGATAAGGTCTCACCTACTTCTCCATTGCAGAGGTATTCTAGGTGCGCTGTCTGTTGCCCAACTCGTATCGTTTACGCACGCGGTAGAGAGCGGTGCCCCTGGTCTCGCTGAAGGTCTTGGCGCATCGCTTGCAACGGTAGCGTCTCTCACGCTGGCTATGGATCATGGTGTGCCCTTGCGTCCGTAGGAGCGACAGCCTCGATTATGACAAATTGCTCGGGCGGGTCCCGCGGCATCCTTGCCGCGGGACCCGCCCTCTTCGCAACTCGACTCTAACCCACTGTTGTGTGGGGTGCTAGCGGTTCAGGGTCTGGTTGCAGAGCTGGAGCGCGTTGTTTTGCTGCTCGATCCCCTCTTGGCTCTGGGTTATGCTCTGAACGACGTCCTGGATCTGGTCGACTATAGCAATATTGAGTGCCACAGCAACACCACCACGATCGGCAGCGGCGGCAGCATCTTGTATGGCCCCTATCTGCGCGTTATCGTTCACAGCAGTCTGATCCTGATCCACGTTGCCGCTGTTCACGTTCTGGAGCTGCTGGACACATACGTTGCCCGCACCCGCGGCGTCCACACCCTGGGCGCCCGTAGCGGGACCGCTCGTCTGCTGCGCAAAGGCGGGGGAGCTTGCCGCCAGCGTCATCGCCAGCATCGCAGCCAACAACATCAACTTCCTCAACTTCACCCTCCTTCATGAGGATTTACAATAACTCAATCATTCTCCTACCTTCACCCGTATCTGTCAACAACAGTAGAATCACATTGAACCTGACACCGCCTGCTCAAGAACAGGTACCATAACCGAGGGACAGGAAGCGACAAAACCGGATTTCTATCGGGGGTTCGGCTCTCCTAAAAGGACAGGGAGGGATAGGGAGAGACACCCGGTTGCGGTCAGATTGCGGTCAAAACATGGGAAGTACAAAGGACGGCATTACACCCGCGAGAAAGCAGCTACTGTCTTCGTCCT
>Ga0126304_10000492_pt1 | contig 16176 bp, 12 predicted proteins | sample Plot25_FD_92538 | JGI IMG/M metagenome (GOLD analysis project Ga0126304, IMG submission 92538) | Serpentine soil microbial communities from UC McLaughlin Reserve, CA, USA - Plot25 | ecosystem: Environmental > Terrestrial > Soil > Grasslands | place: USA: UC McLaughlin Reserve, Lake County... | reverse complement strand
TCTGCACCGTGAACGTCCCCACGCCGCCGCCGGCGCCGATCACCAGCACCGACTGCCCGGGCTGCACGTGTCCCTTGTTGCGCAGAGCCTGGATCGCGGTGGTGCCCGAGACGGGAACCGCCGCCGCCTGCTCGAACGTGAGCCGCTCGGGCTTTCGAACGAGCTTGTCCGCCGGGGCGACCGTGAGCTCGGCGAACGAGCCGCGTTCGGCCGTACCCATCACCTCGTCGCCCGGCCGGAACTCGGTCACCGCGGCGCCGACGGCCTCGACCGTCCCGGCGACGTCCCATCCACGGATCGGGATCTTCGGCCGGCTCCATCCGATCGCGGGACGGGCCATGTACGGCTTGCCCGCCATGATGTGCCACACGTCCGGGCCCGCCCCGGCCGCCCGAACCCGGATCAGCACGTCCTTCTCCCCCACCACCGGTTCCTCGACGTCCCGGAACTCCAGCACGTCCGCCTCGCCATACCGGTCCTGCCTGATCGCCTTCATCGATATCTCCTTTCTCGGACGCCGCCGGAGCGAGCGCGAGCGGCTCCTCTTGGCGAACCGGCACGCCCCTGATCAGCAGGTATGCCACGAACGACAGCTGCCCGATCGCCGCCGACGCGAGCACGATCGCCTCGATCGTATCGCCGACCAAGGGAGCCAGGAACGTCGCGAAGGTGTCGACGAGATACCCGAAGCACCCGGCGATCAGCAGCACGCCGATCCAAGCCAGGAACCAGCCCGACCTCAGGACCAGGTAACAGGGAGCCCGCATCTCGCCAGCCGCTTCTGTCGCTCCATGACGCCTCCTCGATTCCTCTTTTCCGCGGGCCTGCGTCGACACATGGGCCTCGTTGATCCCCAAGGTGGTACCTGGGGTTGGGAAGAAGACCTGCCGCAGCTTCCCCAGACGTTCGAGCGGTTGGTAACTGCCGGCCGCCGCGCGGTGGCAGTCCGTCCACTCGTTGTCTCCGGGCGTGGAGACGAGCGGATCGACGAACAGATCGAAGTCGCTCCTGATCGTGGCGAAGTAGCTGTCGCTGCACACCGTGCTGCCGCTCTTGATGTCGCCGAGGTGCACGGGCGAGCGCAACGTCGGGATCCGTGTTGATGGTGCCGATATTGGTCGGGAACGCCGTCAGCTGGTCGGCGGTGTACGGGATGTCACCGATCACTGCGATCGTCCAGGGTTCCGGCCCCTGGGCGACGGCGCTGGGGCCGATCGCGATGAAGCCGAGCACAGTTCCGAACGCCAGGAGCCCTGCGACGAGTCTGGTGCGAAGCACGGCATCCCTCCTGAGCATCGGCGACTTGGGGAACCTAGGCCTCAACCGTGGCCGGAGCCGGGCCGTCCCGGGAACCATGTTTGAACCCGCGGCGAAGATGTGCCCTCCAGTCCGGGCTAGGCGGGCTGAAGGGCACTGCGAACGAAGGCCTGTACCTCCCGTTCGCGCATGCGCAGCGACTGCCGACCCTTGTCCTCGCCGACCACGGCGTTCAGCACGCTCGCCTCGGTCAGCGAACCGACCACCGCCGTGTACAGCATGAACAGCAGCAGGGCCGGGTCCTGCTTCCGGATCTCGCCGGCATCCATGCCGTCCTGCAGGAACGCGATCGCGCGCCGGCGCAGGGGTTCGAGGGCGCCGGTGAAGCGCTCGATCCCGCCGGCGCCGAGCCTGCCAGCCTCGCGGACGAACATCGGGAACTCGGGCCACTCCTCGGCGAGCGCGAACACCGCGTGGATCACGGCCTCGGCCTTGTCCCAGTAGGTGTCCTTGCCCTCGAGCGCCTGCGCGATCTCCTCGGCCACGCGCTGGCCGGCGGCCTGGAGGCAGGCCTCGAGCAGCGCGTCCTTGGTGGGGAAGTAGTACAGGAGCGTCTGCTTGCGGATTCCGACGGCGGTCGCGATCTGGTCCAGACTGGCACCGGAGTAGCCCTCGCGGCCGAACGCCCGGATCGCCTCCTCGATCAGCGCGTGCCGGCGGACCTCGCCGCCCGTGCGCGTCATCGCCAGGTCGGGGACTTGCCGCTGCGCCGGATCGGGCGGGAGCCCTCCCACGTCCGGAGCCACCCGGGCCCGACCGGACCCGCGAGGCTGGGCGTCTCGTTCCTCGCAGCCCGTCGTGCTGCCTCCCACCACGAGGTGCGGTCCTCGTCGAACAGCTCGGCGACGCCCTGCTGCATCCGCAGCGAGAGCTGTTGGTGCGTCTCCCCCTCGAGCGGGTAGATGGGCCGGCCGTACCGAACGCGGATCGGCGGCCGCCCCTTCCTCGGCCACGAGCGACCCTTCGGCATCGCGGCGTAGGCGCCCACGATCGCGATCGGCACCACCGGCATCTTCATGTCGAGCGCCAGCCGAGACGTCCCGTGGCGGAACCGCTGGAGCCACCCGTCGGTCGAGCGCGTCCCCTCGGGGAACACGATGATGTTCCACCCGTCGCGGATCAGTTCCTTGGCTTTCGCGGTCGCCCTCTCGCCCGCGCCGCGTTCGACGGGGAACCCCGCGTAGACGAGCGCGGTGAACGCCGAGCGCCACCACACGTCGAAGAAGTAGTCCTTGGCGGCCGCGGTGGCCGTCTTCTCGCGCCACGTGTGCGGAAGGGTCGTCAGGATGATCGAGGCGTCGAGGTGGCTCGAGTGGTTCGAGATGAACATCACGGGGCCCCTGACGCCCTCGAGGTTGTCCAGCCCGAACACCTCGGGCGTGGTCTCGTTCCAGATGATCGGCTTGAGCGCCCCGTCCAGGATCACGTCGCGGGCGACGCGCCCGGCCGCCGTCCTGGCCCAGTCGGTCGGGTAGCTCCAGATCTTCGGGGGCGGCGTCGAGTCCAGCGCCGAGCGCGGCGTCATCGTTCGGCGTCCCCAGCGCCAGCCCCTGGCCACCTCGCGGATCTCGCGCGTCCAGCTCATCAGCGCACGTCCGCGATCGCGAGAGGTGGCACGTGGAAGTACGTGATCGAGGGCGAGCGGCCCACGGTCTCCCCCGCCATCTCGAGGGCGTCCCGGAAGCTCGAGGCCGCGCGGTAGCCGAGGCGCTCGCACGTCTTCGGGTCGCCGCCCACGATGATCACGTCGCCCAGGTAGTCGAGCGCGTGGGCGCCCCAGTACCACATATAGAACGGGTGGACGCCGTGGTACGCGTAGCTCTTGCGGTACAGGTGGACGTACCAGGGGTCGGTCGCGTAGCGCTCCTCGTACTTCGACTCGATCGTGGAGGGATCGGTGGTCTCGGACAGGACCTCCTCGAAGAAGTCGACGTAGGAGGGGTGGTGCACCTGGTGGAACTCGTTCGGCACCGGGTGGAACATGATCATCGCGCCGCCGGGCCGCACGACCGGCTTGTTGCGGTACATGTTGAACAGGTACCCGAGCCCCATGCAGTGCACGAGGATCGGGTTCAGGATCGAGTTCACGTTGTAGGGCGTCAGGTACGGGATGCCCACGACCATGACGTCCGACTGCCCGTTGACCTCCACAAGCTGCTGTCGGTGCAGGGTGCCGAGCGTCTGCTCGTGCACGGCCTCGGTCTCGCCGGCGTTGACGCCGGTCACGCCGTAGGGCGACTCGATGCGCGTCCAGATCTGATGCCTGGCGGCCGACGGCCCGAGGTCGTTCCCCTTCTTGGCGGCCAGGTAGGTCCCCTGCTCGAGCAGCGACCACTCCCACTCCCGCTTGTTCATGAACCCGAACGGGTCGGGGAACGTGTCGTTGTTCACCGTGGTCTCGATCGTGAAGACCCTGAGGCCGTTGGCCGCGAGGAGGTCGCCCATCCGCTTGCACGAGTCGTGGATCGCGCTCCTGCCCGGCCGCGGGTCCATGTACGACTTCGAGTGCAGCATCGTCTCGACGTTGTGGTGGTGCTTCACGCTCCGGTAACTCGCCAGGCCGACCGGCACCGACTTGTGGCCGCCGTCCATCGCGACCAGGTTGATGTTCACGTAGACGAGCAGGTCGGACTCCATTGCCCGCTTGTTGATCTCGACCTCCTCGCCCCTGTCGGTCGTTCCGACGTAAGCGAGATTCTCCGGGTCCTCGGCGTCGTGGTTCCTCAGGTCCTTGGGATAGAACGAGCGGAAGACGCGCTCGCCGACGGCGTGCTTGATCTCGGCCGCGGTCATCCTGCGGTGGAGCGAGTTCGCCATCGTGAGCTTGATGTCCTCGACGCCTCGGCGTGCCGCGAGCTCGATCACCTCCTCGAGCACGAGCTGGCGGATGTCGGGGCTCTGCATCGGCGGCAGCGGGATCGAGATGTCGTCGATCGCGATCGTGAGCCTCATGCCGGGTTTGAGGAGCTCCCTCAGGGGCTCGGAGCCGTGGGGGTGGTCGAGCGCGTGCCGGATGTGGTTGCGCAGCCCGCGGAGCCTGGGGAGCGAGTCCGGCGGGTAGATCACTCGCGAGCCGAGCGGGAACTTCTGCAGCCGGAAGCCCTCGCCCTGGTGGAGCAGGAGCGGCGGCGTGCGTTCGTCGACCTCGAGGACGAAACCCGGTCGTGCCATGTCTTCGTTCTCCTTTGGGATCGTGGGTCAGTCGAGCCTGGGATCGAACGCCACCTTCAGCGTCCCGAGCTTGCCGGCGCCGAGCGCGTGGTCGATCGCCTCGCGCCAGCGGCGGAGCGGGTAGGTCGCGCCCACGATCTGGTCGATCGGGTTCTCGGTCGCGATCGTCGTCGCGAGGTCGAAGCTGTGGGTCTTGGTCTCGTTCCTGCCCCGGCCGACCGTCTCGTACCCGCCGGTGTAGGCGCCGACGAGCTCGAGCTCGCGGAACCAGAGCGGCGTGAGGTCGGCGCCCTCGGTCGGGATGCCGCTCATGACGACGCGGCCGCCCGCGCGCGTGATCCGGAGCGCGAGGTTCAGGCTCGACCGCGAGCCGACGCAGTCGATCGCGACGTCGGCGCCACCGAGCAGGAACGAGGCGCCGCGCTCGGGCTTGAGCTTCATCGCACCGGTGGCCCGTCGGACCGCGTTGGTCGCTTCCTTCGGGTCGACGATCTCGCTGGCGCCGAACGCGCCCGCCCACTCCCGCTGGCGGGCGTGCTTGGCGACCACGGCGACGTGGCCGGCACTCGAGAGCTCCTTGATCGCGAGGAGCGTGAGGATGCCGACCGTGCCGGCGCCGATCACGACGACGTTCGCGTTGGGCTCGAGGTCGGCGCGCAGGGCGGTATGGACGGCGCAGCTGAGCGGCTCGAGCAGGACCGCCTTGCGCTCGGAGAGCACGTCGGGCACCGGGTGGAGCTGCGAGCGGTGCGCGACGAACATCTTGCTCCAGCCTCCGCCTGTGTCCGCGCAGTAGCCGGTCTGCAACCCGGCGCTCACGTGGCCGGTCGTGACGCGGTCGCAGCGGCCGGTCATGCCGGCCGCGCAGTTGGGGCAGGGGTCGAGGCCGCGGGCGAGGCAACTCAGGACGGGTTCGAGCGCGATGCGGGTGCCCTGCGGGAGATCGTCGACGTCGTCCAGGAGCTCCCCGACGACCTCGTGGCCGGGGACGAACGGCAGCGAGACCAGGGGTGAGAAGTAGAAGCTCGATTTCCCGCTGATCGTCGCGAGGTCCGAGCCGCAGATACCGGACAGCAGCGGCCGAACGCGACCCCAGCCGGGCCCGAGCGGGACGACGTCCTTGCGGTTGACGAATCGCATCGGCGCGAGCGGCCCGCTCAACAGACCGGGGAGGCGGTCGCCGACCGCGCGGGCGGTGAGATACCGGGGGACCGAACGGAAGAGCTCGATGGCCTGGGTGGCCATCACCGCACCGCCGGCTTCGGGAACCGCACGCGGGGCATCCCACCCGCCATCCGCCAGTCCTCGATCGGCCAGCGCCGGCGCTTGGCCAGCCGCAACAGCGCCGCGTCCGGGGACACCGCCACCGGGTTGCCGACCGCCCGCAGCAGCGCGAGGTCCGAGTGCGAGTCGGCGTACGCATAGGACGACTTCAGGTCGGCGCCCTCGAGCTCGGCGTACCGGCGGAGCCAGGCCCCGCGCGCCTCGCCCACCAGGGGCGGTTCGGCCAGGTAGCCCGTGTACGCGCCGTCGCGGACCTCGAGCCGCGCAGCGATCACCTCGTCGAACAGCGGCGCGAGCGGCTGCACGAACGGCTCGGCTGCCGCCGTGATCATCATCGTGCGGTGCCCGGCGGCGCGGTGGTCCCGGATCCGGCGGACAGCGGCCGCCGAGACCTTCTGGAGCATGAACTCGGACACGATCTCCTCGACGAGCCGCTCGATGCCGTCGACCGTCGCGCCCTCGTAGCGACGGAAGAACGTCCGCAGGAACTCGCCGCGGTCGCGTCGGTCGGCCATCAGGTAGGAGGGGATCCGCGAGAACACGCTCGCGAGCTCGTCCGGCCACTGGTCCCACGGCAGGTCGGCCATCCGAGACCAGACGTACGACTCGACAACGTTCGAGGGCAGGATCGTCCCCTCCATGTCGAACAGCGCGAGCACCAGCTGCTCGCGCTCGCGGATCCGGACCTGCGGCTTCACGCGCCTGCCCGACAGCGCTCGGAGCCCCGACGTGACGGCCGGGCAGTGGACGTCCTGGAGGTAGTACCGCCAGTCGACCGCGGCGGCGTCGAACGGGAACCGCGTGCGATCGGCCGGGGCGAGCGAGCTCCACAGCTCGACCGTCCGGTCGTCGGTGTAGATCACCTCGGCCTCGGTGTACGCCCCGTACAGATCCGAGTACCGGCGCACGAAATCCACGCGGCCCTTGTCGCGGTCGACGCGCGTGACGAGATCGCGCATGCGCCTGGACTTGGGTAGGTGGGTGACGACCTTGTCGGCCAACTCGACGGCGCGTTCGGCGGTCCGGAGCAGGCGTTCGACACGCAGGTTGCCGGGGAACGTCCATTCGGGCACCTTGACGGTGCCCCGCCCCTGCTCCGGGAGCGGATCGCGCTCGAAGTACTCCTTCACGTATTCGTATAGACCCTTGTACTGCAAGGGATTTCGAGACCCCGACGAGACATGGTAGTAGGCGGGCGACGCGGGCTCGGGCGGGTTCGCGGCGGCGGCCAGCATCGCGTTCACGACGAAGTCGGCCGGGATGATGTCGATGATGCCCTCGGGGATGCCGGGGAAGTCCGGGATCGTGCCGCGTCCGTAGGCGAGGATGATCGGCTCGGCCATCTTGAAGCCCTCGATCCAGCCGGGGAACGGGTGTTCATAGCTCGACTCGATGATCGAGGGACGCACGATCGAGAGCGGAACGCCGTGCGATGCCGCGAGCTCCTCGACCGCGCGCTCGCCCATCGCCTTGGTGAACGTGTAGTTGTCCGGCCAGCCGAGCGTCTGCGCCCTGGCGCGGCCGTACTGGACCAGCCGCTTGGTCACCCAGGTCTTGCGGCGTTCCTCCGCGTCGTCGGCGACCGACTTCGGGCCGGCGCGTCCATGCTCGGAGCGAGCCTTGCGTAGGAACGCGTCGAGGATCTCGGGCTTGCGGCTCGCGGCCTCGACGTCGGTCCGCGCCCGGATCGCGAGGTCGGACTCGGCCCGCCAGTCGACTCGGTGGTCGAGCGTGGCCTCGGGGATCACGCCCTTGCGGACGCCCGCGACGTACGCGGTCGAGACGTGGAGCAGGTGCGGCGCGGGGTTGTTCGCGAGCGCCGCCTCGTAGAGCCGGACGGCGCCGACCAGGTTGGTGAGGAACCCCTCGTCGATCGGCGGGTCGAACGACACGCTCGCTGCGCAGTGGATCACGACGTCCAGGCCGCCGGGGATCTCGAGCTCGGCGGCCGAGAAGTCGCCGTCCACCACGTCCACGCGTTCCTCGAGCGCCGCCGAGATCCCCTCGTTGCCGATCTCCCCACGCAGGGCGTTGAACGTATGCCGGCCCATCAGCGACTCGACGCGCTGGCGGCCGGTGGAGCCGAGCTGGGGGCGCACGAGCAGTGTGATCCGCGTCTCGGGGAAGTCGAGCAGGAGGCGTTCGAACACGGCCTGGCCGAGGAACCCCGTCACGCCCGTCACGAAGACGTTCTTGCCGGCGAGCCTGCGGACGATCGAGCTCGGGCGTGGGCTGGTGACCTGGCGCTTCCGCGGGGCCGCGGGTTCGTCTACCACATGGCAGATTATGGGCCATCTACCGAGTGGTAGACAAGGCCCCGCCGAACCTCGTTCGCGAGAGCCTCAGTTGACCGAGACGTTACCTGGGTCGATCTAGAGGTCAGCGTCTTCGGACGCGACGAACACGATCCGGGAGTCGTCAAGGAGCCGGGTGCGTTCGAGCGATCTGGTCGCGTCTCGTTCAGGCACGTAGAGCACGACCATCGTCTGACTGAGGATGTTCAAGTCTTTCGCCACGTTCCGGATCACGGCGCATCCCTCGTCGGTGACCTCCTCGACCTCGCGAAGATCCACCGTGATCTCGGCGCTGGGGGAAGCCGCGACTCGAGCCCGCAGTCGGTACTCGTCCTCCTCGGTCAGCCGTCCCCAGGCGATGACGTAGGGGCGCGACTCGGAGCGCCCGATCCTTGCGATGACAGCCATATCCCGCATCCTGGCAGGTCAACTCGTCGGACGCAGTCGGGACGTTGGGGGAGTCTCTAGGGCGAAAGGCCTTTCGCGGAGACACACCCGTAGGCTGTCCAGCTACATGCCCGCGCTCTCGAATCGAACCACCCCACCACCCTGGCGGGCGGTCTTCGCCGGCGCCCGCGGCCGGCTCACGATCGGTCTCCTGCTGCTCGAGGCGCTCGTCGCGGTCGAGATCATGGTCGTGGCGACGATCCTGCCCGCGGTCCAGGCCGACCTGAACGGACTCAAGCTCTATGGGTGGATCTTCTCGGCGCTGACACTCGCATCGCTCGGCACGGTGCCGATCGCCGGGATGATGACCGACCGTCTGGGGCCGCGCCCGATCCTCGGGATCTCGATCGCCTTCTACGTCGGCGGGCTCGTCCTGGCCGCCACGGCGCCCACGATGTTCATCCTGGTCATCGCGCGGTTCGTGCAGGGCGTCGGTGGCGGCGGCCTCTACACCGTCTCGCTCGGCACGGTCGCGAAGACCTACCCGCGGGACATCCGGCCACGCGTAATGGCGCTGCTCGCCTCGATGTGGATCCTGCCGGGGCTGATCGGACCCCCGATCGGCGCGCTGATCAACGCCGCCGTGGGGTGGCGGTGGGTGTTCGTGGCTCCCCTGCCGGTGATCGTGCTCGCGGCGGCGCTCGTGATGCCGGCGCTCCGAAACGTGCAGACGAGCGGGGAACGCTCGAGCCTACCGATCGCCCCCTCGCTCGTGCTGATGGTCGGCGCAGGGGCGCTCCTCGCCGGGCTCACCGACCCGTCCGTATGGAGCGGGCCGCTCGTGGTGCTCGGTCTCGCGATCACGATCCCGGCGCTCCGTAGGATCACGCCGCATGGAACCCTCGTCGCCCGCCGAGGACTGCCGGCGGCGTCAGCGGCAGCCTTCCTCACCTCGGCGGCGTTCTTCGCCATCGATGGCTTCGTCACGCTCATGCTGACGCAGGTGCGCGGGCTCTCGGTCGGCGTCGCCGGGATCGTGCTGACCTGCTCTGCGCTCGCGTGGGCGACGGGCTCCTGGTGGCAGTCCCGGGCGGCGGGACGTCTCGGCACGCGGCGGCTGGCCACGTTCGGAGCGCTGCTGATCGCCTCGGGAGGAGCCGTCCTCACGGTCGGGCTCCTGGACGTCCCGATCGTGGTGCCATACGTAGGCTGGGCGATCGGGAGCGTCGGCATGGGGATCGTGTGGCCGACGATCCCCCTCTCGGTCATGGGCGAGGCCACTGAAGGCCGCGAGGCCGAAGAGCTCTCCTCGACCATCCTCATGGACTACCTCGGCGTCGGCATCGGCGCCGGCCTCGGCGGCGTCTTCATCGCCCTCGCCGACACTGGAACGATCTCGCTCGAGGCCGGCCTGGCGGGTGCGTTCGGCACAGGGGTCACGTTCGCGCTGGTCCTCGCCGTCGTCGGCCGCCGCCTGCCCGACGCGCGCCACGTGCCTGAAGCCATCGCGCCGCAAGACGAGCATGAGAAGGGATCTCCCATCGCCCCAACAGGCATGACATCAAGTTCCTAGTCATCAACCCGCGATTCCCTTCAGGTTCGCCATGGCTTACACCGCCCATAATCCGGCCGACGGGCGGCAGAGAGAGCGACGGGGATGCGAAGATCTCTTCGTGGCTACCGGCACGTTGCCATCTTCGCCCTGCTCGAGTCTCTAGCGTTTTGCCTCAATGGCAAGGGCGGCGACAAGGGCGACAGCACGGGATCGAGGATCTGAAGCCAGCTCTGGGGCTCGGCGGCTCGGTTGGTTTCGGCCACAGCCTCCGACCTGGCAGGCAACGAGTTATTCGATGGCGTCGGGTCTTACCGGAACCTCAATGGCGACGGGATCCAAAAGTGCCCGAACAACGCGGGCGACCTCGTTCTGCATGGAGCTGTGGCATCTGTATGGAGAGGTCGTCCTCAGTAGAGCGGGCTCGCAGTGGCTGTCGAAGTGATGAGGCGTCGAGTCTGAGGCCGTTCCCTAGGCTTACGAAGGGAAGGGCGGCAAGGAGTTCAGTCGAGCGCTCGCCGATGTCGGATTGTCTGCGACCGGCCAATCGCTAGCGAAGGGGACCTGCTGCGCCGATAGTATGGCCCCACGACGGCTGCAAGGACTACTCGAATCGCCGCACGGAAAACCCATCGCGGAACGCGTCTCATCGGTCTACCCCCAATAGGGCGGCTCTCACAAAGGGCTCAGCCCAACGGCCGGGCCCCGGTTGGCATTCCTGGGATCTAGGGGGACCCGAGCCGAGCGCTTCCTGCCAGTCCATTGCGTTCCCCGTTCAACGCGCGCCGGCGGGGCTCCGGCAATCACGGGAAGTAGGCGCCGGCCGTAACCTTCGGAATCTTGAGCTCGATCGTGCCAACCCTGGTGTCCCAACGCCGGGTCCGGTACCCGTTGCGATAGGTGATCCGTTCGTAGGGTGCGGCCCGATCTGCCCGGAGACCTCCGTCTCCATCACGGCCTGGGCGAGCACCTTGACACCCTCACGCAACGCGTCGACGTCATCTTGCTCGAGCAGCTTGCCGACGAACGACGTGATGTCCATCCCGGGGGTGGCCATCGTCCCTCCTCATCTGGCTTGACTCACACTTGTGCCGATGAGGATGGCGGTGGCCTTCTACGTCAGGAGGATTTCCACCCCGGTAGTCCACCCCGAATTCCCACCACTTCTCGGGACGTCAACGGAGGCCTACGAGCGCGAAGCAGCGTCTGCTCAGCGTTGGAGACCTCTCAAAGAGCGCGAGCTCCGGGTCGGCTAGCTCCGGAAATGACGGCCACGCGGAACGATAGTCCGACGGCGTAGCCTCCTGCCATGCGTCCCGATGAGCTCGAGCGCCGGCCACGAAAGGCGCCTGGACGCCCTCGGCCTGCCCCCCGCGCCGAGCTGCTCTACGTCCTGATGCTCCCCGACTTCCAGCGAGCCGACCGGATCGGCTAGTACTGGGAATCCCGCCACTCGCGCCTTCGCCGAGCTGCTGATCGATTGCGGGGAGGACCGGACGCTTCGGGCGGTGCTCGTCGAGATGTTGCGAGACGCCGACCGCTAGAGCAGTTAACCGGGTCATTGGGCGCATCGGGAACCCGTGCCGCACCGCGAGCCGGCAGTCCCTGCGGGAAATCGCTTTGGTGCGGAAACGACCGGGCAGCGGGTCTCCAATTGTAGGTACGACCCCAGACAGGAAGGGGCGGGACCCGAAGGCCCCGCCCCTCCTCGGTACTGCTCGGCCTCTCTAGCAGAGGTTGCCGTTGTTGTAAAGGTCGAGCGTGTTCGCCAACTGGTTCGCCAGCGTCGCGTCAGCGGAGCTGAGCGGCAGGGTGTAGGTCTGCCCGTTCCAGTTGTACTTGACGAGCAGCGCCTGAGCGGCGTTGATCGCGTTGGTGGACTGCGTGCAGGTGCCCGCTCCACCGGTCACGTTCAACCTCGCAGCAAGCAACTGCGCCGCCATGTTGAAGAGCGGATCGCTCGCCTTCTTCGTCTTGCCGTCGATGGTCGTCTTGTTCAGCACGTTGACCGCTTTGACGCAGTCCGCCGTGGTCCCTGTCAGAGACAGGTTTCCGACCAACGTGGTACCGGCCTGAACCAGCGTCGCATCCAGAACCGCAGCCTGCCCACCGCTCGACTTCTTGCAGGAGGCGTGGTTCTTCCAGAACCCGATGGTCAACTGAGCGCCACCGGGCTGAGTGTTGGCCACCGCCACGACCTTCGCCTCGCCTGCGGTCAGCGTGAAGTCGGCGCAGACCCGCGAGTTGTCGAGGTCGATCGTCAGCGTGTACTGGCTCGCTCCACCGAGGTCACTGGTCCAACCCGGCCCGGGCAGCACCTCACAGATCGTGTAGGTGCCCGGCACCAGGTACCCATTCAACTGCACCGGCGTGTTGTTGGCCGTAACCGGTGCGGAGGCGATGAATTGGCCGACCGTGTCGTCGGTCGGGTTCAGCGGGTCGTTGTCGTTCGACAGTTCACGCAGTTCGAAGGTGAACGTCTGATTCGCCGACCCGTTGATCATCGTCTTCGACACCTTGATGGTGCCCCGCTGCCGGTCGTTGAAGGTGCAGGTCACCGTCTCACCGGGGTCCAGCTCGATGTTGGCAGCCGTCTCGGTGTCACCGATCGAGCTGAGACACGAGGTGTTCGTCAGGTCCCAACCGGCCGGGATGTTGACCTCCGCGACCGAATAGGTGCCCGGGACTAGCGGGCCCGAGTCCTTCGGAGTGTCCGCGTCCTTCAGGTTGAAGTTAGGACCGTAGGACGGATCGAACTCGAACGATTGCGTCGAGCCTGCCGGGTCGGTCACCTTGTCGATGATGATGTGACCGCGCTGGGTATTGGTGAACACACAGTCGTCGAACACCGCACCGTTAGCGGCCGGGTAGTCGACGTTGAACGAGCAGAACTCGTTGCCACCATTGCTGTCGAAGCCCTCTTGAGGCCTCTCAGCGATGTAGTAATGGCCCTCGGCCACCAGTTCCTCGGCGAACGGAGTGACGTTGGCATTGGTGGTAATGACGGTGTCGATCAACTCGTCACCGGCACTCGGGCCAGGCGTCCCGTCGTTGTCGAGGAACAGGTCGAACGTCCAACCCTTCTCCGACCCCGCCGGAACCGTGGCCTTCGCCACCGCTGCCGTTGCGTTGTGGAACGTGTTCGTAAACGTGGGACCATCCACGGTCGAACCGCCAGCACCCGTCGTCACCTGCTGGGACGGCTGGGCGTCGAACCCGCCCGTCACCGTCTCGTAGATGTCGTAGGTGGTGTTCGGCTTCAGTCCGGTGATGGTGCACGACTCGGCGGTCTCGGTCGCGGTGAACGTGACATCGCACGTCCCCTTGATGTTTGCCAGGACCGATGGGTCGGCACCTTCGAGGACAGCCACGAACGTGATCTTGATCGACTCGTTACCGGTCACCACGTTGGGGATCATCTTGTCGATCGCCACACTGGCTTCGAGGTCGTAGCAGAACTCGACGTGGCTGATGTCCCGAGGCGTCTCGCTGTCCTTGAACGGGGCATGGAGACGGGTGTCAGCCGTGTCCTCCGGCACGTACACGAACGAGTTGGCGTTGTCGCTGCCCTTCACGATGACAGCATCGACTCCGGTGCTAGTGGTAAACAGAGCAGACCAGTTGAAGAACTGGCCGTCGCTGTTCGAGATGGTCAGCGTGCCCGGCAGTCCCAGGTTGCCCGTGCCCGTCAATGTGCCGACACTTGGTGGATACGTGCCGTTGGCCGGGATGAGGCTGCCTGCTTCACCCTCGATCTTGAACCCGAACTCGTAACCGAGCGTCTGACAGCTCGGGTTCCCGTCCACCAGCGTCGGCACAATACCGTCGCCGCTGGGCGGTCCGGCGATGTCTTCTGCGCTAGCAGGCACCGCCGCCATGAGCAGGGATGCCAGCACCGCCAGCATCGCCGCAAGTGATACCTTCCTCATCTACTCCTCCTTGCTTGCTCCGGACGTACGGACTCAGGCTCCAGACGCTTCTCCTTTCGTGGTCTCCCCCTAATGGGACGGTTATCCGCCCCAGCCCTTCATCCAAGTCCCAAGGCCTTGCACCTGCGGTGGGTCTGGAATGTTCCGGTTCATGTGGGTCGGCCGCTGGCTGATCGCCGTAGGCGATCCGAACAAACAGCCGGTAATCGTCAGCCGCGATCTCGGCGAGGGAGCCACGCATAGGGAGTCCCGAGCCGAGCGTGTCCTGCGAGTCCACTGCGTTCCCCTTCACCTAGGACAGAAGCCACTGAACCGTAGGTGGTTGGGGGGATGCCCTCGATATCGGTGGATACACTGGGAGTGTCGTCTTGACGACACAGTCAGGTCACCTGGCCGGCTCGGCCAGGTGATCTCTTGTGGCGACCTTAGGGATCGACCCCTGCCCGCTCGGCCAGGCGTCTTCGGTCGAGCACCATCACCTGACCGCGTGAGAGAGCGACCGTGCCCCGCTCTTCCTCCTGGCGCAACACATGGTTTGCGGTCGGTCGGGTCGTTGCGGCGAAGCTTGCGAGTTCGTCCTGGGTAAGCCGGACCGGCGACGGGGCGTCTTCCAGGGTTGCCATCGACAGCAGAGCCCGGAGCACCCGGAGTTCCGCCGGCACGTAGAGCATCTCGACCAACCTCTGCGTGGTGCTCTCGGCCTTTCCGATGACGGTGGCGATGAGCTCCTCGGCCAGTTTCGGCCGAACGCCGATGGCGGCGCGGAGCTGTTCCCGTTCCACGGTCAGCGTCACGCCGGGGGACAGTGCCGTGACCTCCGTCGTGCGACGCCGCTGGTTCGAGAAGACCGCGAACTCACCGAACACATCGCCGGGCGCCAGGATGTCAACGATCAGGACCGCTCCCGAAGGTGTGGACGACCTGATCGCGAACATCCCGTGTCGAACCAGGTGAAGCGAGTCCCCTGGATCGCCTTCGTGAAAGACGATGTCCCCTCTATCGAACGTTCGCTGGTTGGCGACGACGTGGCCGGTGTCCACGGCCGCCAGGACTTGTTGGAACAAGTGTTCGCCGCTCGTATGTGGTCTCCGAGTTTCGGCCTCGGGAGACATGACAGCCAGTTGCGTCAATGCTCAACTCTTTCGCTCGAACTCGGCAGGACCTCCTGCTACGGACCAGGCAATCGGCCATTCGGTCTACTTGGCAAGACGGCGAACCGTACGCCGGATGCAACCCTTGTGTCAACTCCGTTGACAAGTCAGGAGGACCTAATATCGTTCCCTTGATATACTTAATGTCCTTGATATCCTTAATGTCCTGGAGTTTAATGTCCTGGAGTTTTGGTAATTCCATAATGCGCGCGTTGTGTTCGTTCTCTCCGTCCATCTCATTGACATAAGGCCTTCAAGGGAGCAGAATGCGCCCCTTCGAAGCCCTTTGGCAGACGGCTTAGCTGCGGCAAGGGGGAAGCATTAACCGATTTGGCTATATCGTCGGTTCTCCAAACCCGGGTACGGTGTGTAGATGCGGGTCCTGAAGTTCCCCCGTCGGCTCATCCGGCATCTCGAGACGCCTGATCTCCCTCTCGAGGCGCTCCAGTCCATTCGTCGTCTCCGGCGTTACCTGGATGAGCTGGAGGCCGCGTGCATCCTGAAGGCGCGGCAGCTGGGGGCCTCATCCGCGGACATCGGCGAGGCGCTCGGCATCACGCGGCAGGCCGTGTACAACCGGCTGCACGCACTTGAGCAGCGGGCCGAGACCGACCCGGAGTTTCTGATCCCGAATCTCGATACTGAGGAGATCCCCGACCTCGAAGCGGCGCCGCCCACCGAGACCAAGCTCGACGCTCGATAGACTCGCCTCCTGATGGAGATCGCAGCGTTCCAGGACGTGTTGCGGCGTACCTACGTCGAGCGCGATGCGGAGCGCGGGATCGACGGCACGTTCCGGTGGCTGATGGAAGAAGTCGGCGAGGTGGCTCGCGCGCTGCGCGGCGACGGCGACCCCGAGCACGAGTTCGGCGACGTGCTCTCGTGGCTGGGCTCCCTCGCGAACCTCGTCGGCGTCGACCTCGAGTTGGCGGCGGCGCGGTACGCGAACGGCTGCCCGAAGTGCGGCGCGATCCCGTGCGGGTGCGCGTTCGTTCGATGACGTCGTCGGACGTCATCACGCCGGGCGACGAGCACCGCGACGAGGTCGTCGGGCTGATGCGGGTCGCGTTCAACATGGGGGCGAGCTCCCT
>Ga0126304_10000491_pt1 | contig 16177 bp, 14 predicted proteins | sample Plot25_FD_92538 | JGI IMG/M metagenome (GOLD analysis project Ga0126304, IMG submission 92538) | Serpentine soil microbial communities from UC McLaughlin Reserve, CA, USA - Plot25 | ecosystem: Environmental > Terrestrial > Soil > Grasslands | place: USA: UC McLaughlin Reserve, Lake County... | reverse complement strand
TGGGCGACGTCTACCGCGCGCGCGATCCTCGACTCGGTCGAGAGGTAGCGGTGAAAACGTTGCGTTCAGACGGCAGCGACGCACGGGCTCGCCTCTGGCGTGAGGCACGAGCCGCGGCGAGCATCAGCCATCCGAGCGTCTGCCAGATTCACGACGTCGGCGAAACCTCCGACAACATCTACATCGTCATGGAGCTGCTCCAGGGTGAGCCGCTCGCGCATCGCCTCAAGGACGGTCCCCTCAAGGTGGACGAGGCGATTATGGTGACGTTGAACATCCTCGGCGCACTCACCGCGCTGCATACCCGCGACATCGTGCACCGCGATCTCAAGCCGTCGAACGTGTTCCTCACGGACTCCGGAATCAAGCTCCTCGACTTCGGACTGGCACGATCACGGCAGTCGATCGCCGGCGTCGATCTGACGATTACACAGGCCGGCACCATTGTCGGCACGCCTCGCTACATGGCTCCTGAGCAATGGAGCGACTCGCCTCCGGACCCGCGCAGCGACGTGTTTACGACCGGCTCCTTGCTCTTCGAGATGCTCACCGGGCACCCGGCCTTCGCCGGCGACGATCTGGTGCAGGTGTACCACAGCATCATGTCGAGCCACCCGCCACCGCTCACCGGATCGGCGATCACAGCGGCGGTTGACGTGGTCATCCACCGCGCGCTCGAAAAGCGACCCGATGATCGTTACCCCTCGGCCGACGCCATGGCGCAAGCGCTGCGATCTGCGGTGACGCTGGTCAGCACCGGCACGCAGCAGGCCCAGCCGCCAGTGCGCGCTACGACCCGCTTGATCGCCTTGCCGTTCCGCATGCTGCGGCCGGATCCCGATCTGGACTTCCTGTCGTTCAGCCTTCCCGACGCCGTGGTGAGCTCATTGGCAGGTCTCCAGTCGCTCGTCGTCCGCTCCACGCTTGCCGGCGCCAGGTATGCGAGTGGCGAGACGGTCGATCTCAAAGCGATCGCCACTGAGCTCGGGGTCGACGCGGTGCTCACCGGCACCTTGCTGCGCGCCGGCGATCAAGTGCGCGTCAGCGCGCAGCTGATCGAGGCCTCGTCGGGCACGATGCTGTGGTCGAAGACGGTCCAGGCGACGATGCGCGATCTGTTCGACGTTCAGGACCAGCTCGCAAAGGCCATCGTCGAGTCGTTATCGATTCCGCTGTCGAGTGGCGAGAAGCGGCGGCTGACGTCCGACTTGCCGACCAGCGCGCGAGCCTACGAGTTCTACTTGCGGGCCAATCAAGTCAGTCACGATCCCGCGATGCTCTCGGTCGCCGCGGAACTGTATCGATCGGCCCTCGATGAGGATCCGCAGTACGCACCGGCCTGGGCCAAGCTCGGACGTGTCTATCGTGTCCTCGCAAAGTACGGCGCCGACGACGCCACCGAGAACTTCAAACGCGCCGACGAAGCGTTTCAGCGTGCGCTGCAGCTCAATCCCGACCTGAGCGTCGCGCACAATCTGTACACGAACTTCGAAGTCGAATCGCTGGGCCGCGCGAAAGAAGCGATGGCGCGCCTGCTCACCAGGGCCCAGTCCACCAGCGATCCCGAGATCTTCACCGGACTCGTCATTGCCTGCCGGTTCTGCGGTCTGCTCGACGCATCATTGGCCGCCGATCGTCAGGCGCGCCGGCTCGATCCGACCGTTCGCACCAGCGTGATGTACACGCACTTCATGCTCGGCGACTGGGAGCGGGCGATGGCCAGCGACACCGATAGTCTGAAATGGGTGACGAACTGGACGTTGCCGCTGCTGGGCCGACCGGATGAGGCAATCGCCGCCTATCGCGAGATGGAGTCCCGACAGTTGCCGGAGACCATTCGCGACTTGATGCGAGCGTGCCGTCTGGTGCTCGAAGGCCATAAGGAGCAGTCGTTCAAAGTCGCCCGTACCTTCTTCGACAAGCACTTCGACCCCGAAGGCCTCTACTTCACGGCGCGCGTGCTGGCCCGGCTCGGCGAACTCGACGCGAGCCTCGACCTGCTCGACCGCATCGTCGAGAAGGGGTTCTATTGCTCGTCCGTGATGATGCGGGATCCGTGGATGGATTCGATCCGGGGCCGGTCGCGTTTCGCCGAGGTTGTTCGGCGGGCCGAGGCGCGAACACGCGAGGCACAGCAAGAGTTCCTCCGCCTCAATGGCGATCGACTGCTCGCCCTCAATGCCTGACCTGCGGAATTTTTCCCAATGCCGCGAAAGATTCCACAGTCGAGCGGGTAGGCTGGATCGATAACGGGGTCTTCTTCAAGCCATTTCCTGGAGTCGATCGCGGAGCAGTCTTTGCAGTTCGGAACCACATCTCATGCGACTTGGAATCTTTGCAGCTGCAATCATCATCTGGCTGACGAGCCTCGTGGCTGTCACGGCTGGCCAGCGCCTGCCGGCGGCGCTTCTGCGCAACCATCCCGCCATTTCCTATGAGCGGGCGCCGGTCACGAACGCCGTGACGGAGTTGAACGATCGTCTGCGCACTGGCGAGGTGACGCTCGAGTCCAAGGGGCCGAGCGGCTATCTCGAATCGTTGCTGAAGGTGCTGCACGTCCCGGTCGAGTCGCAGGTGCTAGTGTTCTCGAAGACCAGCTTCCAGGCGCCGCGCATCAATCCCAAGAATCCGCGCGCGATTTACTTCAACGACACGGTGTCGGTCGGTTGGGTACGAGGTGGTCCCGTGCTCGAAGTGATTGCCCAGGACCCCAAGCAGGGCGCCATCTTCTACACCCTCGAGCAGACGCAGACCGGCGCTGCGCCCGCGCGACCGCAGTTCGAGCGCAACAACACCTGCATGTCGTGTCACACCTCGGACGCCACGCAGAACGTGCCAGGTCCGTTCGTCGGCAGCGTCTTCCCCGGTGTCGATGGCATCACGATGTACGGGCCCGCCTACACGACAGATCATCGCAGCCCGTTCGAGTTGCGCTGGGGCGGTTGGTACGTGACCGGCACACACCAGGCAACACGTCACATGGGGAATGCCGTAGCAACCGATCCGTCCGATCTGGCTGCGATGGTGACGCCAGCCACCGTGCACGTGACCAATCTCGAGGGCCGGTTCGATATGACCGGCTACCTGTCGCCGCACAGCGATATCGTCGCGCTACTGGTGCTCGAGCATCAGGCGCAGATGCTCAATCTGATCACGCGCGTCGGCTGGGAAGCGCGCACAGGCGCGGCGGATGCAGGTCGCGCGCTCGACCAGGCAGCCGCACAGCTCGTGGACTACATGCTGTTCGTGGATGAATCGCCGCTGCCCGGACCCGTAGCAGGAACGTCCTCGTTCGCGGCCGGGTTCAACGCCTCCGCGCGGCGTGACAGCCATGGGCGGTCGCTGCGCGATCTCGATCTGAATCGGCGCCTGTTGAAGTATCCGTGCAGCTATCTGATCTACTCGGAGCCATTTGACGCGATGCCGCCGGCCGCCAAAGCCGCCGTCTACGCGCGTTTGTGGGAAGTGCTCTCCGGACGCGAGCGCAGCGAGCGGTACAACGTCCTCAGCGACGGCGATCGCCAGGCGATTCTCGAGATCCTTCGCGAGACGAAACCCGACCTGCCTGAATACTTCGTGGTGTCGTAGAGCGCACGCTTCCGCCTTCGCTGAAGCACCGACGGGCGGTCCGCCGTGGCCTTGGCGGAGGCTGGTCAGCCTGCGCCTGATCGCGGTGGCTGAAGCCACCGCTCTACCTGGCGGACTGCATCCCCCACGCCAATACGTCCAGTCGCTTGGCGAAATGCAGCAGCGGTGCGACGGCGGGAAGCGTGATGCCTGCGGCCGTCGCCATCGTGTTCACGGCAATCTGCGCGTCGGCGGTTTGCAGCGGCCATGGCTTGTGGTGGATCTGCAGCCGGCGCGGCTCGCCTGAACGGGTCGTCGTGTAAAGGCAGTAGCGTTCTGTGAGGAAGTACTCCAGCGTCTCCCGCGCCGCTGGCGAGATCACACCGACAGGCGAATAGGTACTCAAGAACTGCGCATTCACCGACGATCGTCGCGCGCTGCGATACGTCACACGCCGACCGTCTGTGTGCACAGCCATGGCAGAGCGGTGGTACGGCAAATGAAACACCGTCCGCGCGCCGATGACGGCAAGCGTACTGGCCGCATCCAGGCTGAAGAAATACACTCCCGGCTTTCCATTGAGCGTCACATAGGTCCGCACGTTCAGCTCCGGAAACGCTGACAACCCCGGGAGTGACGGCACGCCCCTCGGTCCGACGTTGGTCATATGAAATGGAATCACGCCGAGCCAGGCACGCCCGTCGAACAGGTCAAGTGGCAGATTTGCAGGGACTTTGCCGCGCAACGCGTCGGGGTCGAGCGGCCAATGCGCGAACAGCAGATCGTGCCAGCTCTGGGTCATGAGCCATGGCCCATCCGGAACGGGCCACGGCCGGTGCGCGGTGTGTGCGAGAAGCTCGTCGGGATGCGGAAAGTCGCTCACTCGCGCGATGCGGGAGGCGGGGGCTTCAGGTTGTTGTACACAGCTTCGACGAATTGATCTTTCGTCCAACCGGGTGCGCTGCCGTACAAACCATCGTAGTCCATGGTCGGATTCGCAGCCTTGACCTGTGCCAGCGTCAGCCCGCGCTTGACCATGTCCTGGATGCGATCGCGGATGATCGTGACCATGTCTCGATACTCGACCAGATCGGCTTCGTCGGAAACGCGTCCATGGCCAGGCACGAGCATCGTCCCGCCCTCTGTCTTCTCTCCGGCAATCACCAGCGCCAGCAGCTGGTTCAGTCCGTCAAGGACGCCGTTGATGTGGCCGCCGCGCTGCGCGTCGATGACGGGATAGCTGACGGTCGAATAGAGATCGCCGGTGGCAATGACGTCCGATCGGCGGAAGAACACGAGCGTATCGCCGTCGGTGTGTGCCGACGATACGTGCACGAGTTGCACACCCTCGCCGTTATAAAAGAATTCCTTGTGCGATCCCGAAAACGTTGCCGTGGGCCACGCGGTCACCGGGAAGGGCGCAGCCGAACCGGACGGCGCACTCATGCGGTTCAAGGTTTCCTCGTGCGCGATGATCTCGGCCCGAGGCGCCGAATTGCCGGCGCCGACCTGGGCGACACCGCGGCCCGACAGCGGTATGCCCGATGCCCCAATCCGCTCGTTGCCGCCGACGTGATCCGCATGCGAATGCGTGTTGATGATGTAGCGGACGGGTCGAGGCGTCAGCTCACGGACTGATGCGAGGACACGCTCGGCATTCTGCGCCGTCCCCGTATCAACGAGAACCGAGCCGAGGTTCCCCAATTGCACTACGACGTTCGCTCCGGCGCCGACCACGAGATGCACGTTGCCCTGCACGTGCAGCGTACGCAGCGTCGCCTGGTCGCGCCGCTGCGCCGCGTTGCCTTGCGCCTGGCCAGATGTTGACGTGAACGCGCCGACGGCGATCGCCACGGCGACGACGGCGACCGGCAGCAGCTGCGATCCGCGAGCCATTATCGTCGTGGGCATCATGGCGCCTGCCGGCGCGGCGCCGGCGCGATCGGCATCGTCTTCACCTTCTGCATGTACTCCGGGTACATCGTGGCCGCGCCGCCGCGCGTCGGCTCGACGGGCAGGCCGTGCTGAGCGGCAAACTCGGTGAGATACGGATTCTGACCCGGCAGATAATGCGGCACGTACGCGGGATCGCGACCGGGCACTTCATCGTCGGCCTGACAGAACAGCCAGGCCTGGTACTGATTTGGCCCGCCCACGTCGAGCATCAGGTTTGTGGTCTTGACCAGCGGCTCCTCGAGGAAGATCGGGTCTTCGACGATGCTGAGCTGAGAGAGGATGTTGCCGTGACGGAAAAAGTATTCCGTCATCGTCGTCTTGTCGCTCATCGGAAGCCCGTTGCGACGATGCCACCCCTGTTTGATGTGCGTCGTCCGCACCTTGAGCGTGCGTCCGATCCATTCGCCCGTCGAGAATCCCATCCAGGTGTGCGGCGCTTCTTCGGGCGGGTGCTCGCGGCCGTCAAGCCAGATGATCCGTTCCTGCGCGTAGGTACTGAGGAAATGCCTGATCGCGATCACGCTCTGCGTGCCGGGATCGATGTCCTCGGTGATGCGCACGCGGATCGGCCCGCGGTAGATATACGGTGACACGTGAGCGCGGCACTGATGTTCGGGCAGCGTCAGCCGGGAGGCATCCCAACTATCGGCGTACTGTCGACCGGCGGCGTTGATGGGGATTCCCAGGTAGTCGCCAAGTGCGGGTCCCGGCCCGCGCTCGGGTTGGTCCTCGTGATAGAAGTTCGCCCAATCGCCGCTCAGAAAACTCTGCGCGGATGCCGGCGCAGCAAACGCAACGAGCAATACAACGAATCCGAGCGCATTGCGCAGCTTCATCGCGTCGCGCTCGCGCCGCCTTTGCTCAAATCGCGATACACCGCCTCGATGAACATCGCCGTCGTCCACGGGCCCATATCAGATCCATAGCGGCCGTCGTAGTCGAGGGTCGGCTTTGCGGCTTTCACCTGCTCGAGTGTCATCTTCTTCGCCACCATGCCTTTGACGCGGTCGCTGACGATTTGCAGCATGTCGCGATACCACAGCACGTCGTTCTCGTCCGAAATCCGGCCATGTCCTGGAATCACGTACGTGCCGCCCAGCGCCAACGACTTGCTCGGCACGGCCAGGTCGAGAATCCGGTTCAAGCCATCGATCGTACCCTGCACGCTGCCGCCAGCGGCAACGTCGATGCGGGGATAACTGACGGTCGAAAACAGATCGCCGGCGGCGATGACATCCGAGCGCCGGAACATCACGAGGGTGCCGGCGTCGTCGAGCGCCGATTCGTCGTGAAAGAGCATCACCGGCTCGCCGTTGAACGGGAAGTCGCGCCGATCCTCGAAGTAGGTGTTGAAGGGTTTTGCGGTATCCGGCACGCCGGCCTTGCTCATGCGAGCCGACGCATTCTCGTGCGCGACGATAGCAGCCACATTGCCATTCACGGTCCGGCCGGCCTTCGCCAGCGGCTCATTGCCACCGATATGATCCGCCTGTGCGCCAGTGTTGATGACCCAGCGGATCTCTTTGGTCGGCGCGAGTGCCTTAACCGCGGCCAACACCTTGTCAGTCGCCGCCCCTGACCCACTGTCGACGACCAGAATCCCGTCCTCGCCGACTTGAACGACAATGTTTGCGCCGGCGCCGACGATCATATGGATGTTGCCCTGTACGGGGACCGCTTTCACCTCACCGGCCGCGAGCCGCTGTGGCAGAACCTCGGGCCTGAAACCGCTGTTCTTCCCGGGATTGATCGCCGCTCTCGGCGCGCCGGGCTTCCAGTCCGGCAGCAACGTCTCGGCGCCGCCGCGCACACCGTCCTTCGGCATCGCGTGCTTGGCTTCGAACTCACCCAGCCACGGGTTCTGCCCCGGCAGATAGTGCGGAACCTCGTTCTTGTCCTTCGGCAGCTCCATCGCGTATTCGCAGTTGTAGAGCCAGTTCTGATTGCCCCGCTCCATCTGCACGAATTCCTGACTGCGGATGTAGGGCTCCGTCAAATACACGGGGTCGGTCGCGATGGTGACCTGTGAGAGCAGGTTGCCGTGCCGGATCCAGTGCTCAACGACGACGGTCCGGTCGCTGGCCGGCATGCCGCCGCGACGGAAGTACCCCGCCTTGATGTGCGTCGTCGTGATGGTCAGGGTGTCGCCATTCCACTCCCCGGTGGAGAACCCCATGTACGAATGCGGCGCATACTCGGGCGGATGCGGCCGACCGTCGAGCCAGATCGTCCGGCGCTGCTGGTAGGTGCCCATGTACATCTCAATCGCGACCAGTTCCTGCGTGTCGGGATTCTTCTCCTCCCAGATCCGGAACTGATTCGGCCCGAAAAACATGTATGGCAGCGTGTAGGGCGCGCATTGATGCTCGAGCACCGAGTGGCGCGCCACGTCCCAGCTGTCGCCGAACATCCGCGCGGCGTCGTTGATCGGCAGTCCGCTGAAGTCACCAGGTTCTTCACCCGGCACGCGGTCCGGCTGGTCTTCGTGATACCGGCCGGACCAGTCGCCGACGAAGCTCACCTGCGCAAATGCCGGCGACGCTCCGATCACGAGAACGACAGCTGCGAGAATCAGGCGGTTCATTTGAGTACCTGTGTCTTGGACGTCGTACTCTGCAGATGCTCATTGAGATCCGGCAGACACGACACCTCTTGAATGTCCTCGTCGATTACACGATTGAAGCGCTTGGTGCTTTTCCAGTCCCCTTCCCAGTTGTCCGGGTCGGTCATCGTGTATTCAATCTCGAGTTGAGCGCCCACCATCCGCAAGCGCTCGACGATGTGCAGTTGTTCGCCCGCAGGAATCGCCACGCCGCCTTGATCCATCCAGTGATGATCGCCACGGAACCCAACCGTGTCGACGACGAGCGTGTCGCCGTCCCACGTACCGATGGACTCGCCGTTGTAGGTCCGGACGATGATGTCGGGATCGGTGTGCTTGCGGCCATCCAGATACACGATTCGGACGCTGTTCATGAAACCGCTGATCATGTAGATCGCGGTCGGGATCTGCACCATCGCCATCGGCCAGTAGCGCGTCATGATGAGCGGCAGTCCGGCCGGCCAGCACTGGCCGATGTCGTCGCGATAGACCTTGCCTTCGGCCGTGTACTTCTTCGCTGCGTCCCAGTGTTTCTGCGCCGCCGGCGTCAGCTTCGGGTACGGCGGACCAAAGCGCCATGCTTCCGGGTTCTCGCTGACGTCGATGAACCAGTTCCCAGTCACGTCGAACGGGGGCTTGGGCCGGGGCTTGGCAATGTTGGACGGTGCCAGCGCGCTCAACTGCTTGCCTTCTTCGACAGTGGCGTCTGCGGCCGCCGTGGCCGACGCGGCAGGCGCCGCCGACGGTGGCGAGGGCGAGCAACTGGCCGACACCATTGCCCCGGTCAGGATGAATGCAGCAATCCGTCGCATGGCGGTCTACTTGGAGTCCGCCGTGCCGAGCCGCGCCGGACGCTCAGTCAGCACGCGGCCGTCGGCCAACGTCAACGAGCGGAAGATTCCGGCTGGCTCGCCGCTGCGCACCGGGTTCACCATCACCGTGACCTTGTCACCCGGCTTGATGATGTTCGACTTCCAACCCGCGCGAATGAGATAGGTCGGGCTGGTGAGCTCGACACCCCACAGCACCTCTTTCCCTTTCTCGTCGGGGACGAGCACCTCGATCCACGTGTGCGGATTCTGCCACCGGAATTCCTTGACCGTGCCCACCAGCTTCACTTCCTTCGAGCGATCGAACGCGGCCGGCGAGTGGTGCGCGAGAACCGGAACGCTGCACGCGACTACCAGAGCCGCTCCGAACAGTACCTTCTTCATTGCTCCTCCTACCGGCGCCCCTACCCGGGCCCGGCTATCGAATATGAACCTTGGACGAGGTGCTCTGCAGATGCTCGTTCAAGTCAGGCAGACATTCGACTTCCCCGATATCGTGATCGTCCACGCGATTCCAGCGGCGCACGCCCTTCCACTCGCCTTCCCAGTTCTTGGGATCGGTGAGCGTCATCGCGATCTCGAGCGTCTTCCCGTCGTTGATCATGCGGATACGCTCGACGATCCGGAGCTCCTCGCTCGCCGGTACGCCTTGATCGACCCAGTGATGGGGATCGTTGATGAAATTTTTCGTCTCGACGACGAGCGTATCGCCTTCCCAGTGGCCGACCGACTCACCGTTGAAAGTGCGTACGACCAGATCGGGGTCGGTATGCGAACGGCCGTCGAGATACACGACCCGCATGCTGTTCATGAACTCGCTAATCATGTAGATCGCCGTTGGCATCTGGATCATCGCGATCGGCCAGACACGCGTCATGATGATCGGCACACCAGCCGGCCAGCATTGCCCGATGTCGTCGCGATAGACCTTGCCTTCCTTGACGGCCTGCAGATACGCATCGCGATGCTTCTGCGCTTCGGGCTTCAGCTTGGGGATCGTTGCGGGCCCGAATAGCCAGCCCTGAATGCCCGGGCTGTTGTCGATAAACCAATTGCCCGTCAGGTTGAACGGCGCAGCCGGACGCGGCTTGGAAAGATTACTTGGGGCAAGCGCGCTCAACGGCGTATCAGGTGGAGTCTGCGGTTGAGCCTGCGCGGCGAGCTGTGCCGCGCCGGCCGCAACACCTGCCGCAAGCACGAGCGCACCCGCAACGCGGCGGCTAGCTGACCTAATCATCGATACCTCCAGGGACCGGACAGATTCTAGTCCCGACGAGGTCGCGAAGTCGCTGCAAAAAAGGCCTCGGAGCGGTGATGCGATCCATGTGATTGGCAGTAAGATCGCACTCTCCCCGGAATGCCATCGCAGCCAGTCAGCATGTCCGCTCTTTCAGACAGTGCGGCGACAGCACAATTCGACGCGCAGCCGCCGATACGGCGCTCTTTAACCGCGGTACCCGACCGCGGCGCGCGCGAAGCTGCGGCCGCAGCGGCCCGACTCGCGTTCTGCGAACAAATGAAAGACGCACGCGAGCGTCGCGGCATCACGCTCGCCGACATCGCCGAGCGCAGCAAGGTAAGCGGGCGTCTTTACGCGGCACTCGAGCGCGGTGACGTGGCGCGCTGGCCGATGGGCATCTATCGACGGTCGTTCTTCCGTGCCTACGCGCTCGCACTCGGAGTGCCTGTCGAAGCCGCGCTGAGCGAATTCCTGCTGCTCTTTCCCGAAGAAGGCGAGCAGCCGATGTCGCCGGCGCCGGCGACCTCATCCGGGCCGCTGCGCATGACGCTCGCCGGTCGCACGTGGCTGCGCACCTCACGTCTGCAGGTGGCCGCCGCGCTCATCGATGTGATGCTGGTCGCCGCGATTACCTCGGCAGTCGCATGGTGGATGCTGCTCGGCATCGGCAACGCTGCGGCGGTTGTGACTGTGATTTACTACTCTCTGGCCACTGCGTGTCTGGGCTGCACGCCGAGCACCTGGTGGCTTCGTACCCGAGAGTACCGAAAACGCGCCAAGGCGTTCCGCCTGGCGCGCTGACACGAGGACTAATACGTCATGATTCTGAGTCGTCCGCGCACGTGGGCGCCGACGATCGCGGTCGTCCTGCTGACCGCGTCGATCGCGTTCGCCCAGGAGAAGCCCTTTGAGCCTCAAGTCGGTCAGGCCGGCAAGGACGTGGTGTGGGTGCCGTCGCCCGAGGAAACCGTCAAGAAGATGATGGAGATGGGGGAAATCACGCCGCAGGACTTCGTCGTCGATCTGGGATCGGGCGATGGTCGCAACGTGATTGCGGCGGCCAAGCTCGGTGCGCAAGCGCTGGGCGTGGAATACAACCCCGACATGGTGGAACTGTCGAAGCGCCGGGCGAAGGAAGCGGGGGTCCCGGAGAAGGCGCAGTTCGTTCAGGGTGACATGTACCAGGCCGAGTTCTCCAAGGCTACCGTGCTGGCGCTCTTCCTTCTTCCCAGCAACCTGCTGCAGTTGCGCGACAAGTTCGCCAATCTGCGCCCCGGCACGCGCATCGTGTCGAACACCTTCTCCATTCAGGATTGGACTCCGGAGAAAACCGAGACGCTCAACGACTGTTCGAGCTGGTGCACGGTGATGCTCTATATCGTCCCGGCCAAAGTCGAAGGCACGTGGAAGCTGCCGCAGGGTGAGCTCGCGCTGAAGCAGACGTATCAGACAGTGTCGGGGACGCTCACCACGGCGGGCACGTCAACTCCGGTCACCGGCAAGGTGCGCGGGACGCAGATCTCGTGGAGTGCGAACGGACAGGAGTACTCCGGCGTCGTGAAGGGCAATCAGATTGAAGGCACGACGCGCACGGGCAGCAGCTCGACGAACTGGACCGCTACTCGCCAGTAGGGGCGAGGCCGTTACTTCGTAGACGCAGGACTGCGGATGATTTGCGCGAAGTAGTTCGTGATCCCGTCGGGATCCGAGAGCCAGATCGTCCGTAGGCCGGCGCTGAAATTCCCGAGCGGCGTGTCGATCTTCACCGACTGCCCCTTGGCCTTGACGTCCACCGCTTCCACATCGCTGATGACGTACTGGATACCGGCAGTGCGCGTGTTGGCGCGCGCCGTCGGACCGAAACTCCACACGTTGACCGTCGTCTCTCCATGTCGGAATGGATATTTCGTCACGCCGAGCAACGCGTCTTTGACCGGCGGCAGCTCCTCGAGTCCAACGAAGTCGCGATAGAACGCGCGGCTCTTCTCGAGATCGGTCACCGTCAGACCAACCTCCATCAACTGATACACCGACGGCGCCGCTCCGGGCAGCACGACGAGCTCGACCCATTGGTTTTCGGGATCGAGGACCATCGCGCGGCGTCCGTTCGGCGTCGCCTGGAACTGCGGTGCCGGATAGCCGTTCTGCACGAATCGCGCGGTCAACGCCTGCTCGTCAGGGAAGAAGAACGTGAAGACACGGAGCCCGCTCACCTCACGCACCGGACCCGACGCATAGTCTTTGGCAGCCGGCGTTGCTTGTAGCTTCACCTGACCCGACCCGACCTGAAACAGGATCATCGATCCGCCACCGGGCATGCGCAGCGGCGGCAGCGCCTTCAGGCCAAGCACGTCGCCGTAGAAGCCGGTCATTTTCACGGCATCCACCGAGAAGCGACGGAACACGTTCATCGACGGCTGCGTCGAGAGTGCCGCGAGCGAAGACGCTTTCGTGGTCTGCGCCGACGCGGTGCTGGCAACAACGACGGTGAGCATGCTGAGCGCGATCAATGTCTTCATGGTTTACCTGCCGAGAGTCAGAGAGATCGTGAGCATATCGCTACACGAGAAACGTTGCGAAATGTTAGATCGAAGCGGGCCGAATAAGTCAGCGGCGGCGAGACTGTCTGAAATACCCCGTCCTCGTTCTGGGCCGATCCGAGACATCGTGTGCGCTCACGACCCGCATTTTCCCTGTTCTTCACCAGGTTTTTCTGGCACGACCCGCGCAGCAATTCCCGGCGCGGCTCACCCATTTGCACGCCCTGACGACCGTGTTGATCCATCGACCTGACATTCAACTGTCGAACGTACTCGCCGGCCTCTCGTATGCGCTCGACCTGACCGAGGGACAACGCGAGGGGCACGCGATCCGCAGCTGCGTGATCGGCATGCGGATCGCCCGAGAGCTGCAGTTGCCGTCGGGACAGCAGTCAGCGCTGTTTTACGCGCTGCTGATGAAAGACCTCGGATGCTCGAGCAATGCGGCACGATTTGCGGTGCTGTTCGGGGCGGACGATCACCGCGTCAAAGCTGATCTGAAAACGACCGACTGGCCCAAAGCGCTCGACGCGTTCCGCTTCGTCGCGCGCAATGTGGCCCCAGGACAGTTCTGGCTGACACGCGCGTTCCAGCTGCTCGGTGTGCTGACGCGCGGCCCCGAGGGCGCCCGCGACGTCGTGCGTACCCGTTGCGAGCGCGGCGCCGATATCGCGCGGATGCTCGGCTTTCACGACGACACGGTGCAGGCGGTTCGCGCACTCGATGAACACTGGGATGGTGCCGGTCAGCCTTACGCATTGCGCGGCGATCAGATTCCACTGCTCGCCCGCATCCTCGGTCTCGCGCAGACCGCGGAGGTCTTCTTCACGACGTACGGCGTCGAGCCCGCGTACGACATGGCGATCGCACGAAGAGGTTCGTGGTTCGACCCCGCGATCATCGATGCGTTCGTGACGTTCCGCGGCGACAGCGAATTCTGGCGGGCGCTTGCGGAGGACGACGTGCAGGAGCTGGTGTCACAGATCGAACCCGCCGATCAAGTCATCGTCGCCGACGATGACCGTCTCGACCGCATCGCTGAAGCATTTGCGCTGGTGATCGACGCGAAGTCTCCGTGGACGTTCCAGCATTCACGCGGTGTCGCGGCGACCGCCGTCGCCATCGCCGAGGTAATGGGCTATCCCGACGAGCAGGTTCGTGAGATCCGGCGCGCGGCGCTGCTGCACGACATCGGCAAGCTTGGCGTGTCGAGCCTGATCCTCGATAAACCTGGCGCGCTCACCGACGACGAATTCCGCGCCATGCGGCGTCATCCGATGGCGACGCGCGAGATCCTCATGCGCACCGGCTGTTTCAGGCACCTCGCCAGCGCCGCCGCATCGCATCACGAACGGCTCGATGGCAGCGGTTACGACCTTGGTCTCAAGCGCAGCGAGTTGCCAATGCTGACGCGTGTGCTGTGCACGGCCGACGTGTGCGACGCCCTGCGTGCCTCGCGCCCGTACCGGCCCGGCATGCCACTCGAGCGTGTGATCGACGTGATGGGCGGCGAAGTCGGGAACGCTATCGACCCGACATGCTTCGAGGCGTTGCAGGTCGCCATTCAGGACCAGACGCTCGATCGGCAGAGCGCGACCGAAGTGCCCGCGGTGAGGCTCGTGTCCGCGCTGGCCGAGGACTACCGACAGGCGGCGTGATCGTCGCGCCTATACCCATCACATTGCCCCACGGGCAGCGCGGGATACTTCGCGAATCGCGAGTCGACGAAGGACAATTTGCAGAGGGAGAACGTCGAACCGCGTGCGCTGGTGACGACCTGCGCGTGCTCGCACGTGCCGCATAACCCGCGATCGCGCGGATGAACGCTCACTGTGTCTGCAGACGTAAACGCTCCAACCGGCCCTGATACGGCGTGACCTCGCCTGGCGTGATCGAAACATCGAACGTCGCAGTCCGAAACCCAGCAAGCCTGATCTCGATGTAGTGGGTGCCGGGCGCGAGCAGCAGTGGCTCGCTCGCCCCGTCGAAGTCTTCGACGAGACCTGCGAAGACTCCATCGACGAAGACCTGCGCAGTGGCCGGCGAGATGTCGAAGCTGACGGCGCCACACGGCGCCGACGCCTCACACGAAATCCCAGCGGGTAATGATGATGCGGCCGTCACAATGCTGGACGCAGCCGGCAGCGAATCGAGGTTCGAATATGTGTTCGGAGCCGGCGGCGCAACACTGTACGGCGAAGGCCCGGACGTTGGCGAGAACGGATCGTATGGATAGGCGTACGGGTAGATCACCGGATAGCCGACCAGCACACCCGATCCGACGTTGAACCGCGGTCTGAAGCCCGACATACGGCCGTTGCGGTGAGGGCGATTCACGACATTCGTGTTCGGGAGGATGCTCTGTTGTGGTCGCAAAATCGGCCGGCTGATGAACGCGGGATCGAGCGGTCGCGGCAGACCGAAGCTCGGACGCTGATCGTGAAGTGGAGGTGGAGCGGGCTGGTGAACGCGAACTTCCCTGACCTGAACCGGCCGAACAACCACCGCCCCGGCTGGCGCGCCGCGTTCTTGCGCCGACACGACTGTTGTCAAGAATACGCTCGCCCCGAGAAAAGCTACGAGAGAGGAGACGGCTCGTCCGCGCATGACACCCTCCTTCTCCAGATCGCTGTGTCATCGACAGCGAACACTGAGAGATGGACAATGCAGCGTTGAGCAACTCCCCTGCCAGTGAGAGGGCCCGTTCTGCCTCAGCTTTCCTTGCGGTGGGCTGAGGCAAACGGGCCGAAACAGGCCAAATGGCTCAGACGGAAATGCTCACATCTAACGCGTCACGAGGAGCCTATCGGTATTCGAATTTCCGGCGCTATTGTACGCCGTGATCTCGATCAAGTTTGAACCCGCCTGAACGGGAATGTTGGCAACCGCCCAGCTCGTGGTGCCGCTGGCGACGCCTCTAGCACCGTTCGCGACGTTCTCCCAAACCACCCTGGTAACCCCAGCCGGCGCGGTGCCGGTCATATTGATGCTTGACTGCGTCGTCGTAAAGGATGTCCCCGTTGTCGGAGTGCAGATTGACACAGTCGTCGCAATGGCGCAGCCCGTACTGCCCGTGGACGACGTTGTGCTCGAACTCGTCACGAGCAGCCTATCGGTAAACGGATTGCCGGCGGCATCGTACGCCGTGATGTCGATCACGTTCGTCCCCGCCTGAAGGGGAATGTTGGCAATCGCCCAATTCGTGGTGCCGCTGGCAACGCCTCTGAGACCGCTCGGTGAGTTCTCCCATACCACCCGAGTAATGGCAGACGACGCGCTGCCCGTCAGGTTGATGCTTGACTGAGTCGTCGAAAAGGATGTCGCCGTCGTCGGAGTGCAGATTGACACAGTCGCAGTGGAACAGCCCGTACTACCCGTACTACCCGTGCCAGTGCTGGACACTGTCACGGTGACGGCGTCCGTGCCTACATTTCCTACGGCA
>Ga0126304_10000489_pt1 | contig 16185 bp, 16 predicted proteins | sample Plot25_FD_92538 | JGI IMG/M metagenome (GOLD analysis project Ga0126304, IMG submission 92538) | Serpentine soil microbial communities from UC McLaughlin Reserve, CA, USA - Plot25 | ecosystem: Environmental > Terrestrial > Soil > Grasslands | place: USA: UC McLaughlin Reserve, Lake County... | reverse complement strand
CTCCGGCCGCGGCTCGACAGCGTGGTGCTCCACCACGCCGGCTGCTCGTGCGACCTCCGACGCGTACGCCCACTCGTCGCGCTCGAACCCCGGGAACCGGGCGGTGAATGCGTGCCGGCGATGGTCGCCGGCTAACTCCGACGACAGCATCGCAACCATCGACGAGTCGAGCCCGCCGCTTAGAGAGGTGCCCACCGGGACGTCGCTGCGCAACCGAAACCGGATCGCGTCCTGGAGCAGCGCATGCAGCTCCCAGGCCGCCTCGTGGCGGGCGGCAGGGACCTCCACGCGCCTGGGCTGCCACCAGCGCTCGACGGACGGGCGGCCATCCTCCAGGCGCAGCAGATGCCCGCCTGGCAGCCGGTGGATGCCGGCGAAGTAGCTGCGAGCCACGGGCGGAACAACGTTGTGGGCGATGTAGGCGCGGAGGGCGCAGCCGTCCGCGCGCGCCTCCACGGCAGGGTCCTGGAGGATCGCCTTGATCTCGGATGCAAAGATGAGCCTGCCATTCGGGGCCACGGCGTAGTAGACGGGCTTCTCGCCGAAGGGGTCGGCGCAGAGGGTCAGCCGCCGGGCGCTGTCGTCCCAGACCGCAAAGGCGAACATTCCGTTCAGGCGCTCGAGAGCGGCATCACCCCACTCCGCCCAGGCGTGCAGCAGAACCTCCGCGTCCCCCTCGGTTCGAAACTCACGACCAAGGCCGCGCAGCGTCTCGCGCACCTCCAGGTAGTTGTATATCTCGCCGTTGAACACGATGTGCAGGTTGTCGAGGTGCATCGGCTGGCTCGACCGCTCGTGAAGGTCAATGATCGCGAGGCGACGGAAGGCGAGTCCCGCTTTCTCGTCGTGCCAGACGCCCTGGCCATCCGGCCCGCGTTTCGCCATCGCGGCGGCCATCCTCTGCAGCAGCGGCGGGTCGGGCGGTCCCGCGCCCACGGTCCCAGCTATGCCGCACATCGCAACCGCAGGTTAATCCTCGCGGCGGGCGAGCACGCTGAGGCCGCTCTCGGACACGTCCATGTGGGAGATGCTGAAGCCGCAGTCTTCGCACCAACCGCGGAGCTCGTCCTCAGTGTGCCGCGACGCGTACGGCGGGTGGTACCAGTCGAAATTGACGAGGACGTTCAGGTTCTCGGAGAAGTCATCATTCCAGAAGCACTTCAGGAACGACCAATAGATGAGTCGCTGAACGTCGTGCTCGCCAGCCGCGATGCCGAGGAGCGGGACCCCGCGCTCGAGTCTCACAGTCGCCCCCGCCCGCGATAGCTCGCGTCCGAGCTCTGTGATGTCGCGTGACAGCTCCATGCATTGGTCGACACTCATGCGAGTGGATCTCATGCGGATCCAGTCGTCGGCGAGCTCCCGCAACGGGGCCTTGACCTTGTAGACGTACACGGCTAGGTGGCCACCCGGGCGCACACGCTCGGCAAGCGTTGCGAAGGCGCGTGGTGCATCGGGCGTGTGGTGGATCACCTGGTCCGAGGAGACGAAGTCGAACTGCGCGGGCCGAACCGGCGGCCGCATCAGGTCCGCTTGCACGAAGTTCACGTTCGGCAGATCGCCGAACTCGCGCTGGGCAACTTCGATGGCGCCGCTGAGATCCAGGCCCACGACCACGGAGTGCGGCGCCAGCTCGGCAAAGCGTGCGGCGTCTCCCCCCGTTCCGGTCCCCGCCTCGAGAACGATCCGCTTGTCCGCCAGGAACTCGCGCAGTCCATCTTCGTCGCCGAAACCGAACCGCTCGACGTACCAGGCGTGCTGCTGTCGGTACCGCTGCCGCACCTCCTCGGGGGTGATCTCCGCCCACTTCGCAGAGAAGCTCTCGAACGTCTCCTGCTGGTCGCCCTCGCTTGGCACCATGCGCGGGACCGACTCGCGTACGGGCCACTCATGGCCGCGCTCGCAGCGCAGCGATCCCTCGAGGACATCTGCGGCGTTGGTCGCGCGCGCCAGCCGGAGGGCGCTCTGGTCGTACGGGCAGGCGAGGAGATCGAGCAGGGCCGGCTTCACGGCCGGCGGACTCTAGTCGTGCTGGGGACATCGGCAAGAAGGGTCTCGACCTCCCGCTCGAAGCGCTGGACGAGCACCGGCCATGCAAAGCGTTCAAGATCAACGCTTGCGGGTTGGATGTTGTCCTCCACCAGCACCCGTAACGCCGCTGCGATCGTCTCGGGGTCGTCGCCGTCCGCGACGATCCCACCCCCAGTCTCCCCAACGATGCGCGCCGCCACGCTGTCCTCCCCGAGGACCAGCACCGGTCGCCTTGCGGCCAAATACTCGAATAGCTTGTTCGTCGCCACGCTCCGCCCCGACGCTCCCTCCGTCAACACGAGCAGGCTATCCGCCGCTCGCTGCAGGGCGAGCGCGCCCGAGCGTTCCAGAGTTCCCACCGACCGCACCATGCCGGCGAGCCGGGCGTCAGAAAGCAGCTGGCGTTCCGCGGCCGTGGTAGGGCCGGCGAATACGACCTCGAGACGCTCCGCCGCGCGCGGCCATCGTCGCCTCAGCTCCAACAGCCCCTCGATCAGAAGACGAGGAGAGCGGCCGGACACCCCGGCGCGACCCGTGTGAACAAGGGAGTGGTGGCCCGGGGTGAGCAGGCCCACGGCGGGGCTCGCATTGGCGCCGGCCTCCTCCGGGTCGAAGCCATTGGTGATCGTCGCCACCTCCAGCCCAAGGCGCCCCGCCAGGTCGTCGGCGATCGGCGCGGTGACCGCCACGAGGCGGTCTGCGCGCGTCAGTGCCGCCCGCTCGAGCGCACGGTCGGCGGCGTCCTGCAGGCCGGTCGGCCAGCGTGGTCGCGGTGGGTCGAACGTCCAGCCGTCGCGTAAGTCGGCGATCCATGGCAGACCCGCACGGCGGAGTGCGAGGCCGATGAGATGCGCTGCCTGCGGCGGCGAAGTTGTTATCACGCAGTCGAACTGGCACTCGCTTGCCAACGACAATGCGCGCGGAAGCGCAAAAGGCAACCATCCGATCAACGCGAGGTCGGGCACGACGATCGACTCGAGCGTGCTCGATCGGCTCGCGGGCGCCTGCTGGCGGCCCTGAATCGACCTGAAGTGCCCGCTTCGCCAGTTCAACCGGCTTGAGAGCACGTCACGGGTCCGTACCAGCCTCCACGCTCCGGTCATTACCCCGCGCCCTGACGCCAGTGAGGTCAGCACAGTCACGCGGTGTCCCCTGCGCGCCAGGTATTTGACGAGATTGGCCGGCCGCCGTGCCCCCGAGAGTCGGCTCGGTGGGGTCAGCTGTGCGACGACAAGTATGGAGCGTCCGCGCGGCACATGGGCAATATAGGGCCGCATGGAGAACCCTCCGGAACTGTCCGTGGTGCTCGTGAATCACAACGGCGCACGCTGTCTGGCCGCCACGCTGGTTGCACTTGCACGCGGCACGATCGAGCCACGGGTGGAGTGCCTCGTTGTCGACTCTGGCTCACAGGACGGCAGCTGGCTTGGCGTCGAGCGTCATTGGACCGCCGCGCAGTCGTTGCGGATCGACGAGAACGTAGGCTTCTGCACATCCTGCAACAGGGGTGCCGTGGCGGCGCGTGGTCGGCTGCTTGCCTTCGTGAACTTCGACGGCTGCGTAGAGCCCGGGTGGGACCGACCGCTGCGCACGCTACTCGACGAGGACCCTGGAATCTCGGTCGCCACAGGCCTGCTTCTTCGGAGAGACGGCCAGACGATAGAGGCGGCCGGCCTCGAGGTCGCTCCGAACATGGCGACCTATGGACGCCTCGAGGGCGCGCCGCGCGGAAGCGCACCGCGTGCGCCGTTGGCAGTCGCTGCGGCATCCGGCGCCTTGATGATGGTGCGCCGCGAGGAGTTCCTGGGGCTTGGCGGTTTCTATGAGGCCCTCTTCATGTTCGGTGAGGAGGCCGACTACTGCTTGCGCGTGCCTGGCCGCGTGATGCTGCACCCCGGCAGCGCGATACGTCATGAGATGGGGCACGCTGCGGGCCCTTCCCGCTCGCGGATGCGTCTGTACCACCCGGCTCGAAATCGGCTGGTGAACGCGGCGCGCCATCTCCCAGCTCTGGCGATGATGCGAGCTGTCGTCATGTCAGCTGCTTTCGATCTCCTAACCCTGGTGGCAGTACGCCGCCGGGGCGCAGTGCGCGCGGTGGTCCGCGGGTGGGTAGAGGGTCTGCGCGCCATGCCGAGCGAACGGCGCGCGCGGGAGCCAAGCGAGCGCCGCCAGGCTGCCCGACGACTCGTAACTTTCCGGGTGGCGGTGGCGCAGCAACGGCGATTGGGACGGCTATGAGCGCGAGTGGGGATGTCTCATGCCCGGCCTGCAACGAGCCCCTCCCAGCGACGCCGTCCATTCGTGGCGGTGACCGCCTGCACGGGATCCGAGGCGAATTCGTCGTGCATATCTGCGCCCAGTGCGGTAGCGGTCGCACGCTGCCGTATGTCGCAGCCGACCGTCTTGGGAGGCTCTATCCGCCGTCGTACAACGCGTTCGCCATGCCTCCCAACCCGGTTCTTCGCGTCGCGGCTACGGGGCTATTTAGATGGCGCTACTGGAGGGGACTGCGCCGCCCCCCGCTCGCGGAGCTCTCGCCGCTGATGCCCGGTCGGCTACTGGACGTGGGGAGTGGCCGCGGCGATCTCGGACTCGTGCTGGGCGACCGCAGTTGGCGGGTCACGGGCGTCGAGCCGTCCCGGGAGGCCTGCGAGGAGGCCAACGCCAGAGGAGCGCCGACCTTGCACGGGACACTCGCGACGGTGTCCCGCCTCCTCGATGGGGACTTCGATGCGGTCCTCTTCCAGCACTCGCTCGAGCACGTCGCCGAGCCGCTCGACGACCTGCGGCTTGCGGGAAAGCGCCTCCGGCCTGGGGGCCTAGTGCTCGTCTCGCTGCCGAATTTCGGCTCATGGCAAGCGCGCCGCTTCGGGTCGAACTGGTTCCACCTGGATCTGCCACGGCATCGCTCCCACTTCACCGCGCGCGGTATCGAGCTCCTTCTGCGCCGCGCGGGGCTTCAGCCGCTACGTACTAACACGAGTACCAGCGCGGACGGGCTGCCGATGAGCATCCAATACCGACTCTTCGGTGAGCGGCGTTACCGCAGTGGCTTCCCGCTATACGCGAGCTTTGCCGTAACGCTGGCCACATCGCCGCTGACCGCGCTTGCCGACCGGGTTGCGGGCGCGGGCGACATACTTCACGCGGTCGCGGGTCGCCCAGACCGACGCCCGCGGCCCGCCGGGACGTAGCGCGCGGGCGACGGTAACGCACTGTCGTCGGACGGATGGGCACAATACGCCGGTCGACGCGCAACTTCCGGCGCTCGTGCGGTCTTGTCTCAGAGCCCACCGTGGATCATAACTCCCAACACCTTGTAATCGTTCCGGCGTACAACGAGGCGAGGACCGTGGGCGAGGTCGTCCGGTCTCTGCACACTCATGTCCCGGACTTCGACGTCCTGGTTATCGACGATGGGTCCACGGACGGGACGAAAGACGTCGCCACGGCGGCTGGCGCAAAGACACTCCGTATGCCATTCAACCTTGGAATCGGGGGTGCCGTGCAGGCCGGCTTTGTCTACGCCTTGGAGAACGGCTATGACTACGTGCTGCAGTTCGACGCAGACGGTCAGCACATCGCCAACGAGATCGCACCTCTGCGCGCTGCGATGGCCGACGACCCCAGCCTGGACATGGTCTGTGGATCGCGGTTCCTCTCGGCCGAGCACGGATACCCGGCGCCGATCAGCCGGCGAACAGGCATCCATCTCTTCGCGTTCTTGCTGTCGCGGATTACCGGCCAGCGTGTGAGCGACCCTACGTCCGGGTTCCGCCTCTATAACCGCCGAGGGATCGCGCTCTTCGCGCGGGACTACCCCCACGATTACCCGGAGGTGGAAGCGGTTGTCATGCTTCATTTCCACCGTTTGCGCATGCGGGAGGTACCGGTGACCATGCGGACAAGGGGCAACGGTCGATCATCGATCGGCTCCGGGAAATCGATTTACTACATGGTCAAGGTTCTACTTGCGATTTTCATTGGGGTCGCCCGTCGGCGGCCCACCCCCGAGCCGGGCGACGAGGCCCCCGTCGCGGCGGCGCCCAACCTCTGATGGAAACACGGATTCAGATCCTCGCTGTCACCGCAAGCGGTCTGCTCCTCTTGATCGTGCTGGAGCTTGTCCGCCGGCGACGCCTCCTTGAGCGCTATGCGTTGCTCTGGTTGCTCAGTGCGTGGGTGCTGCTGGCGCTCGCAATTTGGCAGGGGCTCCTCTCCGATCTGGCGAGAGTCATCGGGATTATTTACCCGCCGAACGCTCTTTTCCTGATCGCGTTCGGCTTCGTTCTGGTGCTGCTGCTGCACTTCTCGGTCGCGGTGTCCCGGCTCACTGATCAGACGAAGGTCCTTGCCCAGCGAATAGCAATCCTGGAGGAGCGCCAGCGTCGGGGCGTGGCGGAAGATCCCGCCGAACGGGATCGAGAGGACGCGGTCGAGTTCGTTGCCAGCTCACCACGATCTAGGTAATCGGGCCTACGGCGCGGTCGGCCGAGCTAGACCACAGCGTGTAGCTGAGGGCTCGTTGGCGAGGGTGCTCGCCGTGGCCCTCGTGAGCTACGAAACCCCCGGCTCCGAGGCATTCACTGGTTACGCGCCCGGTCAGGATGAGGTGAGGTCGGACCGGCGCCCGCATCCGGCGGTACACCTCTGGTCGTGAATGCGGCCGCGCCCAAGTTTCACCGCAACCGAGGGAGGCGGAGCCCTTTCGCAAGGGCGGCTCGCACGGATCGGCTGTAGCCGAGCGGCGCTGATCCCGCCGCTCGACCCTCCTCGGCCAGCACAGCCCGAGACCGCTAGCCTGCGGGCGGCGATGCGCATGAAGCGCACCCTCATCACCGGCATTGCCCGCCAGGGCGGCTCCGACCTCGCCGTGCGGCTGCCCGAGAAGGATTTCGAGGGTGCACAGAAAATCGTTCTCCACAGGGACCTGCTCGATCAGCGTTCGCTGGTCGAGGTGTTGCGCGACTCCGAACCTGAGAAGAACTCCCACCTCACTCGCGAAGTCCTTCGTGTGGGCCGCCTCGCCCAGCTGCTTGGAGGGAGCGAGCTGACCGATGCGCGATGACGCGATTGCCGTGGTGATCGTCACCCATGAGAGCGCGAAAGGGGTGCGTGCCACGTTGGAAGCGCTCAGTCCTCAGCTCCTAGATGCCGACGAGCTGGTGGTGCTCGACAATTTCTCCGGTGACGCCACTGTGGCGGCGGTCCGCGGCGCGGCGCCGAGGGCCCTCGTGCTCGAGCAGGAGAGGAACCTCGGCTTCGCCGCCGGCTGCAACGTCGGCGTTACCGCCACCAGCGCCCCACTCGTGCTTCTGCTGAACCCTGACGCGCAACCGGCCCCGGGATGCCTCGACGCCCTGCGCCGCATCGCGTCCGAGCGTCCCGCTTGGGGAGCATGGCAAGCGCTAGTGACAATGGGCGACGGAAAGCAGATCAATACGGCGGGCAATGTCATCCACTATCTAGGCATGGCCTGGGCAGGTCGCTGCGGCGACCCACTCGACACCGCGCCGCAGAGGCCGGTCGAAGTCGCGTTCGCGTCCGGCGCCGCTCTCGTGATCAGACGTGATGACTGGGTCCGTCTCGGCGGCTTCGACGAGCGCTACTTCATGTACGGGGAGGATCTCGATCTCGGCCTGCGTCTCTGGCTCGCTAACCGCCGCATAGGGCTGGCTCCGGACGCGCGCGTCGAGCACGACTACGAGTTCGCCAAGGGCGGGCGGAAGTGGTTCCTGCTCGAGCGCAACCGCTGGTGGACGATCGTGTCCGACTATCCGGGGCGGCTGCTCGCGTTCCTCCTGCCCGCGCTACTGCTCGCCGAGCTCGCGCTGCTCGCGGTCGCCGCCCGCGGCGGCTGGCTCGGGGAGAAGCTGCGCGCGCAGCTCGCCGTCCTGCGCGAGCTGCCGCAGATCCTGGCCCGCCGGCGGCGTGTGCAGGCCGGGTGCCGCATCTCCGCGGGCGAGTTCGCGCGCCGGCTGTCCGCAGAGCTCGACAATCCGAACCTTGGCGGCCTCGTGGACGTCCGGCCGCTCGCGACCCTGCAGCGCTGGTACTGGGCGCTCGTGCTACGACTCGTGAGCTGATGGACGCGCGCATACAGCTCCTCGCGATCGCTGCCAGCGGGTCCCTGCTCGTGCTCGTGCTCGAGCTCGTACGCCGCAAGCGGTTCCTGGAGCGCTACACGCTGCTCTGGCTGCTGAGTGCCTTCGTGATCCTGGGGCTCTCGATCTGGCAGGGGTTCCTTGAGACCGTGGCGAGGGCGATCGGGATCGCCTATCCGCCGAACGCGCTGTTCCTCGTGGCCTTCGGGTTCGTGCTCGTGCTCGTGCTCCACTTCTCGCTTGCCGTTTCGGGACTGTCCGACCAGTCGAAGGTGCTGGCGCAGCGGCTCGCCCTGCTCGAGCAGCGCGTCGCCGCGGCTGCGGAGGAGCACCCCGCGCGTAAGGTCGCGGAGGCCGAGGACGCTCGCAGGCTCGAGCCCGCGGGCCGCGGGTGAGCGCCGCGCCCGCGCAACCTGCCCGCGCGACGCCGGCCGCCCCGGGTGAGACGGACCTCGCGGTCGTGGGCGGCGGAATTCTCGGGCTCGCGGTCGCACGCGAGCTGAGCGCCCACCGGCCGGGCGCCACGATCGTCGTGGTCGAGCGCGAGGCGAGCGTGGGCGCCGGCCAGACCGGGCGCAACAGCGGCGTGGTGCATGGCGGCATCTACTACGCGCCTGGCTCGCTCAAGGCCCGCCTGTGCGTGGAGGGCGCGCGGCTCCTGTACCGGTACTGCGACGAGCACGGAGTGCCGTATGAACGCTGCGGCAAGCTGATTGTCGCGCGTCACGAAGGTGAGCTCGCGCGCCTAGGCGAGCTCGATCGCCGAGGGCGCGAGAACGGGGTGCGGGGGCTGCGGCTGCTGACCGGCGAAGAGCTGCGGGAGGTGGAGCCCTACGCGCGCGGCGTCGCCGCTCTCCACTCCCCGGAGACCGGCATCGTCGACTTCGGCGCGGTGGCGAGGGCCCTCGGGAACGAGCTGAACGAGCGTGGGGCGCCGGTGGTGACCCGCTGCAGGGTGCGTGCCGTGGGCCAGCGGGGCGGGCGCGTGGTGCTCCGCCACGACCAGGGCGAGACACGCGCGCGCTTCGCCGTTTTCTGCGCCGGGCTCGCCGCCGACCGCCTCGCGGTGGCGGCGGGTTCCGACCCTGACCCGCGCATCGTGCCGTTCCGGGGCGCGTACCTCTACCTCGCGCCCGAACGGCGCTCGCTGGTGCGCGGGCTGATCTACCCGGTGCCGGACCCCGCGCTGCCCTTTCTCGGCGTGCATCTGACGAGGCACGTCGACGGGGAGGTGTCGCTTGGCCCGAGCGCGCTGCTCTGGCCGCGCGGCCCGGGCGATGTCCTTTGGCCGGGCACGCTCCGCATGGCGCGGCGCTGGTGGCGCACGGGCGTGCAGGAGCTGCGGCACGCGGTGTCCCGGCGGGAGTTCGCGGCCGAAGCGGCGGACTACGTGCCGGAGCTCTGCCCCGGGGACTTCGAGCGGGGCTTCACCGGCGTGCGCGCCCAGGCCCTCTCCCGCGATGGGAGGCTGGTGGACGACTTCGTGATCTCTGAGACTGAGCGAGCGCTCCATGTGCGCAACGCGCCTTCGCCGGCCGCGACCTCCGCACTCGCCATCGCGCGCCTGATCGGCGAGCGGGTGGATAGCCTCGCGTCCGCATGAGATGCATCGAGACACGCCTGGAGGGCCCCGTCCTCATCGAGCCCGTCGTGCACGGCGACGCGCGGGGGTTCTTCCTCGAGACCTTCCGGGCGCGCGCCCTGGCGGAGCTCGGCGTGATCGACACCTTCGTCCAGGACAACCAGTCGCGCTCAGCACGGGGCGTACTCCGCGGCATGCACTTTCAGCCTGGAATGGCGAAGCTGATCCGTTGCGCGCGCGGGCGGGTCTTCGACGTAGTGGTGGACATCCGGCCGGACACCCCGGCCTTCGGGCACTGGGAGGCGTTCGAGCTGAACGACGAGAACCACCGGCAGCTCTACTGCCCCGACGGCTTCGCGCACGGGTTCTGCGTCCTGTCGGATGTGGCCGATGTGGTCTACCGCTGCTCCGCCTACTACGACCCGGCACGCGAGTCTGGCTTCCGGTTCGACGACCCCGAGGTCGGGATCGAATGGCCGGCCTTGGAGGTCCAGACCTCGGAGCGCGACTCGCGGGCGCCTCTCCTTAGCGAGCTGCGCGAGCTACCCGAACGCTCCGCTCCGGAGCAGACCGCGCACTAGCGCGCGCTCGCCCGGGTCGAACACGAACGCGTAGAACGCGGCCCAGTAGATGGCCACCCCGATGACGGCCGTCGCGGCTACGGCGGGCAGCGTGTCAGGCTCGAGGCCCAACCTAATCGCCAGAAGCACGCCCGCGAGCGCCGCGCCGAGACCGTAGGCCGGGAGCAAGGCCCGGGCGAAGAGCTCGCCGAGCGCGACGTCCGACACGCGCAAACCGACGCGCAGCAGCAGCGGGAACACCGCGGCGAGCGCACCGGCGGTCGCCACGGCCGGGCCCTCGACGCCAAGCTTCGGCGTGAGGATCAGCGCCAGCACGAGGTTGAGCGCGGCCGCGCACGCCAGCGTTCGGCCCGCGGCGCGCGCCTCGCCCGCACCGACCAGGAACCCGGGCGTGACGATCAGGGCCCCGTACAGCAGCCAGTAGGACACAAGGATCGTGAGCGCCGCCGCGCCGTCTATGTAGCGGTCGCCGAGCCACACGCCGATAATCGGCTCAGCGAGCGCCATCAGCGTCACGCAGAGCGGCACGAACAGCGCGAGCGTGTAGCGGCTGCCGCGCACGGCGAGCTCGTGGACCCGGCGCCCGTCGCCCTCGGCGACGTAGCGCGCTGCGGTGGGCACCGTTGGGATGGCGAGCGCTCCGCCGAGCGCGTAGAGGAGGTTGTGCGCGCGCACCGGGCCCTCGTAGAGGCCGATCGCCCTCGGCGTCCGATATGCGCCGAGCACAATACGGCCGGACGCGTACATGGCCAGGTTCGACAGCTCAATCACGAGCAGCCAGCCGGCGGTCGGCACGATCGCGGCGCGGTGGCGGCGCTCGCCGCGCTGGCTCCGGCTGACCGCCAAACCAAAGCGGCGCACCAGCACCGCGCAGATGGACCCGCTCAGCAAGGGCAGCGCGCCGCTCAGCGCGATGATCAGCGCCAGGTCGGCGCCCGCGAGTATCAGCGTGACCATCAGCGCGAGGTTGATCGCGACGGCCACGATCTCCGTGCCGGCGGCCGTGGTGAACAGGCGCTCCGCCCGCAGACGGTCGAGGTTTACGCTCACTGCGATGCCGACCGCGGTGAGCGCGCCCAGCCCGATGCCGCCGATGCGCGCATCGGTCGCCAGCGCGCCGACGAGCACCGTGCCGGCGAGCACGACCGCGACGAGCGCGATCAGGAGCCCCGTGGCGAAGCCCGAAAGGGCGTACAGGCGCCTCGCGACCACGAACACGCTCGTCCGCTCGTCACCCTCTTCCGCGCCGGCCATCGCGCGCACGGCGGCGCTCGCCACGCTGTTGCGCAGCACCAGGAGGTACCCGGAGAGCGACGCCACGAGCCCGTACGCTCCGAGCTCCGCCGGCGACAGCCTGCGGGCGAGCAGCGTCACGATCACGAGCAGTACGACCAGCCCGCTGGTCTGGGCGATCTGCTGCAGCACGACGCCGGAGGCCAGCAGGCGAGCCTCGCCGGGCCCCGGCGCAGCTTCGTCGGGCGGCACAACCCCCGCGGGACTCACGGGCTGGAGCCTACGCGGACCAGCGGCGCACCTCAGCCCTCGACGCAGCGAGTACGCTCCCACACGCTTCCTATGTCCTTCTCAGAGCCGCAACGGCAGCAACGGGAGCCGCTATCGGGTGTAGCGTCCGGAATAGCGACCCGCTCGATTCTCGGCGTGCCGGTTGCGCTCACGGACTACGCGTCGGCAATCAGGGCCATGGACGCGCTGGTCGACACTCGCGAGCGCGGCTACGTGTGCGCCGCGCCGGTGCACGCGCTGATGGTCGCCCAGGACGATCCCGAGATGCTCGCGGCGCTGCGAGGATCCACGCTGGTGGTTCCGGACGGCATGCCGCTCGTGTGGGCGGCGAACCTCCTCGGCGAGCGCCTGGAGGATCGCGTCTACGGCCCGGAGCTGATGCTCCGCTACAGCGACCGCTGCGCCGAGCGCGGCCACCGCGTCTGGCTGTACGGCGGCCGCGACCAGGGCTCGCTCGTCCAGCTCGCGCTGTCGATGCGCCGCCGCCACCCGGGAATCAAGATCGTGGGCGGGTACTCACCACCGTTCCGTGCGCTCACGAGCGAGGAGGAGGCCACCCTCGTCGAGCAGATCAACGAGGCGAAGCCGGACGTGCTCTGGGTCGGAATCGGTGTGCCGAAGCAGGAGAAGTGGATGGCACACATGCGTGAGCGACTCGATGTGCCGGTGATGTGCGGCGTCGGCGCCGCCTTCGACTTCCACGCCGGTCGCGTTCCCCAGGCTCCTCGCTGGATGCAGGAGCGCGGCCTCGAGTGGATCTACCGGATCGCACAGGAGCCGCGCCGGCTGCTGCCGCGCTACCTCTACTTCAACCCGCGTTTCGTGGTGGCGTTCGCGCGCCAGTACCTGGCCGAGCGCCGCAGCGGGCTCACCTAGACTCCGGCGCGATGTCTGATCACGTCGCAGTCATCGGCCTCGGCAGAGTGGGCCTTCCGCTCGCGCTCTCCTTCGCCGACCGCGGAATCGAGGTCATCGGGATCGAGCGCGAGCCGCTGATCCTCGAGGAGATCGCCGCCGGGCGCATGCCGTTCGCCGAGACCGGCACCCAGGACGTCCTGGAGCGCGTGCAGGCGAGCGGCCGCTTCCGGACCTCCCGCGTGGTTCAGGACGCCGCCGAGGCGGACCACATCGTGCTCACGCTTGGCACGCCTGCGTACGTGCACATCGAGATCGACATGTCGCAGGTCCGCAGCGTGATCGACGACCTGCTGCCGGTGCTGCGCGAGGGCCACTCGGTGATCCTGCGCTCGACCGTCGCCCCAGGCACCACGGACTGGGTCGGCGGCTACATCGAGCAGCGGCGCGGCTTCACGGTCGGCGAGGACATCTTCGTATCGCACGTGCCGGAGCGGATCGCCGAGAACCATTTCCTGGAGGAGATCGCGACGCTGCCGTGCATCGTCGGCGGAGTCGGCGAGGGCTCGGCCGACCGCGCGGCCGAGCTGTTCGAGGTGTTCGGGACCGAGATCGTGCGCACCACGCCGGTGCAGGCCGAGCTCGCGAAAATTTGGACCAACATCCTGCGCTACGCGCAGTTCGCGCTGCCGAACCTACTGATGATGGAGTGCGAGCAGTACGACGCGAACGTCTTCGACGTGATCGAGCTGATCAACCACGACTACCCGCGCGGCGGGATGGGGCGGCCGGGCTTCACTGCCGGGGCCTGCCTGCGCAAGGACTTCGCGTTCTCAGAGGAGCGCTCGAGCTCGCCAGGAATGCTGCTCGCGGTGTCGCGCGTGCACGAGACGGTGCCGCTGTTCCTCGTGAACGGGCTGAAGGCGCGGCTGGACGGCTCGCTGCGGGACCGCAAGGTGGCGGTGCTGGGCCTCAGCTTCAAGCGCGGCTCCGATGACCTTCGCGACTCGCTCTCGCACAAGCTCATCCGGCTGCTCGAGCGCGAGCTCGCGCATGTGTCGCGGCACGATCCGCACGTGCCCGCCGAGTCCGAGCCGCTCGATGCGGCGCTGGAGGGTGCCGACGCGGTCGTGGTGGCCACCAACCACTCGGAGTTCGACCGCCTGCTGCAGCGTCTGTCCGCGAACGTCCTCCTCGTCGACCCGTGGAACACCACGGGGTCCGGGCGCGTGTTCGCTCGCGTCCAAGAGCTGGCGAGCGTGGAATGAGCAGGGTCCTGGTGACCGGCGGGGCCGGCACGATCGGCGCGGCGGTTGTGCGCCGCCTACTGCGCGAGGGAAGCTGGGACGTCCGCGTCTCCGACCACCGCGAGGCGCCCTCGTGGATGACCGACGCGTGCGAGGTCCACACCGCCGATTTGCGGGTGCTCGACCAGGCGCGCGCCGCGGCCGACGGCTGCACGCACGTGATTCACCTCGCCGCGATCGTCGGCGGGATAGGCAATTTCCACAAGCTGCCGCACACGCTGCTCGAGGTGAACAGCGCGCTCTACAACGGCGTGTTCCGAGCCGCTCTCGAGGAAGAGGTCGAGCGGCTCGTGTACGTGTCGTCCTCGATGGTCTTCGAGAACGCCACCGAATTCCCCACCACGGAGGAGCACGTGCACGAGTGCCCCACCCCGAGGTCGGCCTATGGGTTCTCGAAGCTGGCCGGCGAGGTCTACTGCCGGGCGCTCCACGACGAGCACGGACTGCGCTCCACGATCTGCCGCCCGTTCAATGCGTACGGCCCGGGTGAGCTTCCCGATCCGGAGCCGGGCATCGCGCACGCCGTGCCCGACCTGATCAAGAAGGTTTTGTCCGGCCAGCGGCCGCTGGAGATCTTCGGCTCGGGCGCGCAGACGCGCACGCTCACTCACGTGGACGACATCGCCGACGGCATCGTTACCGCAATGGCGCACCCGGCGGGAGAGAACGAGGACTTCAACATCTCGGCGTCGGACGAGCGCACGGTGGCGGAGATCGCCGAGCTGATCTGGGAGGCGTGTGGGCGCGACCCCACGGACTTCGAGCTGAAGCATCTGCCGAGCTTTGAGGTGGACGTCCAGCGCCGCTGGCCTTCCGTGGAGAAGGCGAAGCGCCAGCTCGGGTGGGAGGCGCAGATCGACCTGCGCGAGGGCCTCCGTGGGACCGTGGCGTGGCTGCGGGAGCTTGACCTCGTGCGGCAAGAGGGCTGACGGGATCCGCGCTTTCGTCACGGGGGCAGCGGTTTCGCCGGCGGACATCTCGTCCGCCATCTGACCGAGCACGGCGCAACGGTGGTGGCGCCGTCGCGCGCGGATCTCGACCTACTCGATGCCGGCGCGGTGCGCCGCGCCGTCGCGGACGCCGGCGCGGAGCGGGTGTTCCATCTCGGCGCGCTGGCGTCGGTGGGCCGGTCGTGGCAGGAGGCGCGCGCCACGCTCGTCGGCAACGTCGAGATGACGCTCAACGTGCTCGAGGCAGTGGCCGCCGAGACACCCGAGGCGCGGGTTCTTCACGTGGGCTCACGCGAGGTGTACGACCCGCCCGAACCACCTGCCGTCGACGAGGGCGCCGCGCTGCGACCCCAGAACCCATACGCGACCTCGAAGGCGGCGTCAGATCTGCTGGCCGGGCAGTACACCAACACGCACGGGCTTCACGCGGTGCGAACGCGCGCGTTCAACCACGCGGGGCCCGGCCAATCTGATGACTACGTGGTCGGAACGCTCACTCGCCAGGTGGCCGAGGCGGAGGCACGCGGCGCCGAGGAGGTGGTGCTGCGGACGCAACCCGGACTCGCGGCGCGACTTCACGGACGTGCGCGACGTGGTGCGGGCATACGCCGCGGCGATCGAGCTGGAGCCCGGCGTCTACAACGTTGCCAGCGGGCGCACGACGAGCGTGCGCGAGCTGATCGAGCTGCTCTCTACGGCCACTCGGCTCCAGATCCGGCACGAGGTGGACACCGACCGCGTGCGGCCGCGCGACGTGCCGGAGGTGCGTGGTTCGGCGGAGCGCCTCCGGGAGCTCACGCCCTGGGAGCCGGAGCTGCCGCTCGAGCGGACCATCGCCGACGCCCTAAATGCTTGGCGCGTAGAGCTCCAGTAGCCGGCTCACGTATCCGCCCTCGCTGTGGTGGGCCCGCCCGCGGGCGATGAGCCGGTCCCCCTCTACCCGGCGCAGGTCGGGGTCGTCCCAGAGCGCGGTCATGCGAGCGGCGAGCGCGGCCGGGTCGTTGGGCGGCACGCAGCGCGCCGTCCCCACGATCTCGGGCAGCGCGCCGAGGGTGGAGGCGATCACCGGCACGCCGGCTGCCATGGCCTCGAGCGCCGAGTAGCCGGCGAACTCGTGGTAGCGGGACGGCATCAGCAACATCGCCGCACCGGCGAGCTCGCGTGCGAGGCTTGCGCGCTCCAGGCGGCCGATGAGCTCCGCAGGCGCTCCTGACTGGACGGCGAGTTCGGCGAGCTCGGCGGCGGCCG
>Ga0126304_10000487_pt1 | contig 16188 bp, 13 predicted proteins | sample Plot25_FD_92538 | JGI IMG/M metagenome (GOLD analysis project Ga0126304, IMG submission 92538) | Serpentine soil microbial communities from UC McLaughlin Reserve, CA, USA - Plot25 | ecosystem: Environmental > Terrestrial > Soil > Grasslands | place: USA: UC McLaughlin Reserve, Lake County... | reverse complement strand
CGAAGGAAGGAGTCAGGTGAGACGAGAAGTGGTTGGAGCGACTGTGGTTCATCGTAGAGACGCTGAAGCCTTTATGGAGGGCGACGAGTTCGCACTCAAATATGTGCACTCGGACCGGTTGGTGTTTGCGTATTCAACGCTCCCTCCTGGCGGCCGGTCGGCGCGAGATCCGGGGCACGAAGGAGCCGACGAGGTCGTGTACGTGATCCGGGGACAGATCCTGATCTCCATCGGTGAGGAGGGCAATTTCGTACACCTTGAACAGGGCGACGCTGCGCTCATAGAGGAGTCCGTCCCGCACGTCGTCTACAACCCGGGCCCTGACCAAGCGGAGATGACGTGGTCGACGGCACCGACCCTCGGCCGGGCGGAAAGGCTGCTTGAGGAATGACCGTGCAAGGTCGCGACTCGTCGCAAGGCTTCCGGAGGATCGCGGTAGAGATTGGCGGCACGTTTACGGACTGTGTTTTCGAGTATGACGATGGGCAGCTAAAAACCCTCAAGGTCCCGTCCACGCCTAGCTCGCCGGAGCGCTCGGTGCATGACGCACTGCAGAGGATAACCGCCGAGCTCGGCGGCACGCGGGAGTTCCTGCACGGATCCACGGTGGCAACCAACGCGGTTATCGAGCGTAAGGGAGCCCGCACGGCCTTCGTTACTACCAGCGGATTTCGCGACTTGCTCGAGCTCCAGCGGGGCGCACGGAGCAATGTATACGACCTGCAGTACGTTAAACCAGAACCCTTGGTGCAGAGAGAACACGCGTACGAGCTGCGGGAACGCATCACCCCTGATGGAAGCGTACTCGTCCCGCTAAACGACGAAGATCTCGGCCATACCGCCGAGCGGCTTAGGCGAGCTGGGATCGAGGCGGTTTCTGTGACCTTATTGCACAGTTACGCGAATGACAATCACGAGCGGAGGGTGCGCGAGCTACTCGAAGAGAAGCTGCCTGGTGTCTGGATCGACATCTCGTCTGAGGTGGCTCCGGAGTTTCGCGAGTACGAGAGGGCGTCGACGACTACGATGAGCGCGTATCTGGGACCACGAGTCTCGTCGTACGTTGGAGGCTTGGCCGGCGATCTGCGGACGAGAAAGTTCGATGGCACGTTCCTCATAATGCAGTCTTCGGGCGGTGTTCAAAGGGTCAATGGGGGTTCAGTACGCCCGGTCGAGTTCCTTGAGTCCGGCCCCGTAGCCGGGGTGACAGGCGCCACAAAGATAGCCTCCGGTATCAGCGTGGATTCGCTGATCACCTTCGATATGGGCGGAACCTCTACTGACATTTCGGTGGTTGAGGCTGGAAAACCCAAGTACACGGCGGAGAGCTACCTCGACGGCCTCCCGGTGCGTACTCCCACGGTGGACATTGTCTCGGTTGGGGCGGGGGGGAGTTCCATAGCACGCGTGGACGAGGGCGGACTCCTCCACGTGGGACCTGAAAGTGCCGGTGCCGAGCCCGGTCCGGCCTGCTACGGAAGGGGCGGAACGCTACCGACCGTAACGGACGCGCACGTCCTAAAGGGCGTCATCAGACCCGGCAGCTTTATAGGCGGTGAGTGGAGCCTGGATCTGAGAGCCGCCGAGCGGGCGGTCGGCGAGCTAGCAGAGGTGCTCGGCACCCCGGTCGGCGATGCGGCGGAGGCTATAGTTCGCGTCGCCGACGAGAACACGGTCAACGCTATACGCCTCGTGACCATGGAGCGTGGACTCGACCCTCGCGACTACAGCCTCTTCGCTTACGGAGGGGCAGGGCCGTTGCACGCAGCTACCGTCGCCGAGGAGCTCGGGATAGACGAGGTCATCGTCCCCCCGAGCGCAGGGATGATCTCCGCCTTGGGATTGCTCGTCGCGCCGCTTCAGAGGACCCGAACCGCCACGCGGATTGTCCAAGCCAACCACTGCGACGACCGCGACATCGAGCGTATCTACGAGAGTCTAGAGGACGGGGTGTCCGCGGAGCTGCAGGAGATGGGCGCCACGGCCGAAGACATACGGCTCCAGAGGAACGTCGAAGCCCGTTACGTGGGGCAGGCCTACGAGTTGCCCGTCGAGGTGGGAAGGCCAGTAGATGTTAGAGCGATTATCTCGGCATTTCATGACATACACCGCGAACGATACTCCCAGTCTAGGAGAACCGAACCCGTTGAGTTGGTCTCTTACCGCGTTCGGGGTGAGGTCGCGCGCTCCTTTACCGACCCCTCGACGACGCTCGACGGACACTCGGAGCGATCCACCGATAACATCCTGCAAAGTGGAGAGCGCATGGAAGCGGTCTTCGTCGGACGTAACGCCTTGCGGTCCGGAGAGAGCCTGGAGGGTCCCGTCATCGTCGAGGAGACGAGTTCGGCCTGCTACGTACCGGCCGGTTGGCTTGCCACGGTTGACGAGAATGGAAACCTACGACTTTCGAGGAGAGGCTAATGGGCGCGCAACAGGAGGCCAAAACCGTTCTGGATCCGGCGACCTTCGCGGTACTGACGCGCAATTTCGTCGCCATCGCCCGCGAGATGAGCACGAACCTGATCCACTCGGCGTACTCGCCGGTGATCCGGGAGGCGGCGGACGCTTCCACCGCCTTCTTGGACCATCACGGCCGGGTGATGGCGCAGGCGGAGAACATCCCCCTGCATTTGAACTCTATACCGCCCGCGTTTGCGGCCTGCCTAGCGAAGTTCGGTGCGCCCGGGTCCGAGGATGAGGTCTGGATAAACAACGACCCTTACTCCGGCGGGCAGCACCTCTCTGACATATTTCTTTTCACACCGGTCTTCTATGGTGAAGAACTGCTCGGTTACACGGCCAGCGTCGGGCACTACATCGACCTGGGACACTCGCTGGGGTTCAATCTTCACGCCCGCGACATGTTTGAAGAGAGGATCCGGTTCTCGCCGATGCGGTTCTCGCTGGAACGCGACTGGAACGGCGGGCTGCTGGAGCAGATCATAGCCTCTAACGTGCGCATGCCACGCTACGTCATAGGCGATATTAATGCCCAACTCACCGCGAACCTCACCGGTGCCGACCGGCTGCGTGCTCTGGCCCAGAAGTATGGCGTCGACACTCTGCTCGTCGCCTATGACCGATACTTAGACTACGCAGAGCACCGGATGAGAGCCCAGATACGGGAGATACCTAACGGAATGTACGAGGCGGAGGATTGGGTAGACGACAACGGACTGGGCTCCGACCCGATACGCATACGCGTTAAGGTAACCGTCTCGGACGAAGACATCACGGCGGACTTCTCCGGCACCGGTGATGAAGTGGAGAGCGCCATCAACTGCCCCAGAGCCTCGACAGTCTCTGCTGTCCTGAGCGCAGTGAAGTGCGCGATGAATAATCCGGACTTGCCCTTAAACGCTGGCTGCTATCGACCGGTACGGGTTGAGCACATACCGGAAGGCTCCATCTTGAACCCCACGCCTCCCCACGCGGTTGAGGCGCGGGCTCTGCCGGTCATCCGGGTCTTCTCGGCAGTGATAAAGGCGCTTGCCCGGGCAGTGCCCGAGCTCGTCGCGGCTACGGGCTACGACACACGAACGGCCGTGGACCTCCACTACCGCTCCGGAGAGGAGCACGTTGGCTTCTCGGACCTATACGGTGGAGGCTATGGCGCTAGTTGTAGGGCGGACGGCGCCGACCAGATCGACGATCCGCTTGGCAACTGCACTAATACGCCCGTGGAGGCCTTCGAGAACGCCCAAGAGTTCTTCCGGATCACCGAGTATGCCCTGATCCGTGACTCAGGTGGTCCGGGATTCCATCGCGGAGGGCTCGGAGCACGACGGAGCTACGAGATACTAAGCGACGGAGTCTACATGACGGTCTACTCTGACCGGTTCAAGACGCGTCCCGAAGGTCTCGCCGGGGGGCATCCGGGTACCACGGCTCGGATCGACATTTACCGCGCTGACGGAGAGAACGAGTCCTTCCCAAGCAAAGGGTCCACGGTGCTCAACCGCGGCGATCGCGTGACCGTGAGCATCGGCGGCGGCGGCGGGTACGGCGACCCTCTCGACCGACCCCGCCAGGTCGTCGAGAGTGACCTGCGCAACGACCGCGTGAGCCCGGAAGCCGCCAGAGAACGCTACGGTTACGAGAGTTAATCCTCAAGGAGGCCAAGATATGGACCGCGATGGACCCACCATGGAGTCCCCCAAGCTTTCATTTCAGGAGGTCACCATGGTCTTCGAAACTGACCACGGTCCGGTAACTGCGCTCCGCGATGTGTCCCTAGACATCCTAAGCGGGGAGTTCGTCTGTATCGTCGGTGCATCAGGCGGAGGAAAGTCCACCCTACTCCACATTGCCGCTGGCCTGCGGCAGCAAACGAGCGGGACTGTCATGGTGGACGGCCACCTAGTCCGGGGGCCGGGGCCCGATCGGGCGGTGATATTCCAAGACGACGCCGTGTTTCCCTGGATGCGGGTGGCGCAGAACGTCGAGTACGGACTCAAAGCACAAGGGGTTCCGGCAGCGGATCGGCAGAGTAGAGTCGAGCAGATGATAGAGCTGGTCGGGCTCCAGGGCTGGGGGCCCAGCTACCCTAAGCAGCTCTCGGGAGGCATGCGAAAGCGCGTGGACATCGCGCGGGCCTTTGCCAACCGGCCCGAGGTCGTCCTTATGGACGAGCCCTTCGGCGGGCTCGACGCCGTCACCAAAGAGAGCTTGCAGGTGGAGACGCTGCGGATCTGGGAGAGGGAGCACAAAACCATCCTCTTTGTCACGCATGACCTGGAAGAGGCCGTTTTTCTCGCCGACCGGATCGTTATGTTGCACCGCGGCGAACCGCCTCACATCTATGACAACGACTTACCACGACCGCGCACCGCGGAGCTTCGAACGTCGAGCGAACTGCAGAAACGCCGAGGCGAGCTTTCAAAGCTCCTGGCGGGCCAAGAAATCGAGAGCGGGGCACACTATGGAGCGTAAACCTTCGATGGAAGCATCCAGCGTGCCGACAATCAGCGGAGAAGAGGGACAACAGGCTACCAAGCCTGGAGGAACCCTTCCGCCTTGGCTGCAAGGTATGAGTAGGCGGGTAGTCCCCCTGGTGGTAGTTCTCATTATCTGGGTGATAGTGACGGAGGTGATAGGAGTCAATCCCCTCTTCCTTCCAGGACCGACGCTTATGTGGAGCACCTTTCTTGACATGCTTCCTCAACTGCCCGGCGCTATCCGCTACTCCATGACGATGATCCTGTCTGGGTTCGCTCTGGGTACCGGGGCGGGTGTGCTCTTGGGGCTCGCCATGGCTTACAGTTGGGTGGTCCGCTTCGGGGCCGAGAGCATCACCGACTTCCTAAGACCAGTGCCAATTTTTGCTCTGATCCCGCTCTTCATCTTATGGTTCGGGATCGGCATGATGCCTCAGATCGCGCTCATTGCCTTCGGGTGCTTCGTGATCGTGGTGGTTAACACATCTGAGGCCATCCGGAACGTCAAGCCGCTGTACATGCAGGCGGCCTACACCCTAGGCGCCAAGCGCCGCTATGCCTACCGGACCGTGATCGTGCCAGCGATCATCCCGGAGGTCATCGGTGCTGTTCGGGTTGCCGCGGCGGCTTCCTTCGGGCTGGACGTGGCCGCCGAGTTCCTCGGCGCTCAGCAGGGGCTGGGGCACCTCATGATCAACAACCAGCTTTATTTGAGGACGGAAGGCATCCTTATCCCGATCATCATCTTCTCGCTCCTCGCACTTATGCTGGACACCGTGTTGCGCCGTTCTGGAGACTACTTGACTCGCTGGAGTGAGAGAACCGCCAGCGAGCACTAGAGGAAAGGAGTGACCATGAACAAGCTAACACGCCGGGAATTCCTCCGGGCGACGGGGATGGGTCTCGCCGGAGCGACCCTGCTGGAAGTCGCCGGCTGTGGCCAACGCGGTGGCGGACAGGGGGCGACTCCGCTCACGGTGGGTGTCCTCCCCTTCCTCGACTACACCGGTTGGGTGGCCACGAGCGAGTTGGGAATTGACAAGGAGCAGAGCATAGAACTGACCATTCAGTCCTTCCCGCTGGAGCCCAATGAGGTTCAGGCCTTCGAACGTGGCGCGGTGGACATCGCGAGCGGTGCGCTCGGGTCGCTCATTCCGCTGATTCCAAAGGCGAAAACGTTAAGGTTGGTCGGCAACCTCACCCAATTCAGGGGTTTCGCCTTCATAGTTCGCAGAGAGGATGGTTTCAATACGTACCAGAGCCTCGCCAATGGGCTTTCACCAGAGGAGGCTCGCAAACAAGCCATAGCCCAGATGAAGGGCAAGTCCATCGTCACTATACCTTCCAGCTTCGAGGCGACCATAGTCGCCACGCTATCCCAGGCAGGACTATCCAAGGAAGATGTGAATATACAGTCGTTCAATGAATCGTCCTCTGCGTCGATAGCATTCTTCCGAGGCGAGGGCGACATCTTCCTCGGTGGTTTGCCGGAAACCGTGAAGCTGCTGACCGACGAGAACGCAAAAGATTACACCACGCTGGTACGCAACGAGCAGATGGGACCAGCAGGGCTATGGTTCTCTAATTTTGCGGTCTCCGAAGAGTTCCTGCAGCAAGACCGTGAAACGGTGATGAAGGTGCTCGCCGTTTGGTACCGCACCGTGCGCTACATCCGGGAGCGGCCTGACGAGGCTATGCAACCGATGGTCGACTACCTCTCTCAGGAGACCGGTGGGGCAATGGATCTCGAGCAGGCGAAGGAACAGGTCCCCGAGTTCGTGTACTTCCAGACTCTTGAGGAAAGTAAGGACACAGTGTTCAACAGCCAGTCTCAGACCTACTGGCGCAAGGCCGCCGATTATATGGTCGAGCAAAATCAGGAGCTCGAGAAAATTCCGAAAGACTTCGATCTAAACTGGGTCGTTCAAGAGGAGGTGTTTAACGAACTCCTGAAGAACCAGAAGCTCGTCGACTGGATCAACAAACCTCTCTGAGGCCTGAGGTCGCTGACAGCGCATTCATGGGAGGGAAGGAACCGCGGGCCCACAGTACTACGCTCAGCGACGTAGAAGTTACGGTGACCGTGGCCCTGAGCTTGCCAACGGACAAGCTGGAGGTGGGCACCCCGGTCATGGAGGCCGCGCCTGGCCCAGGCGGAGGAGCTGAGCCGGAAGCAGGTTAGCTCGGGAGGAGTCGCAGAAACAGGTGTCTCGTCGACAGGAAGACATACCATGACCGGGCGCATGTACGAAGAGATCCGCCAACAACCTGACGTGCTCGCCGAGATCTTGCACGAAGGCTGGGGTTCGGTTCACGCTGCGGCTCGCAACCTTCGCAACCGCGGCTTCAGGTTCGTGATGATCGCGGCTCGAGGCACCTCCGACAACGCGGCGCTGTACGCTAAGTACCTCTTCGAGATACGCCTGGGTGTGCCAACGGCCCTGGCTTCTCCCTCGACGTTCACCCTCTACGGACGCACGATGGACCTAGAGAACGTCTTGGTCATCGGCATCAGCCAGTCCGGGGAGAGCAAGGATGTCCTTGAGGTCGTGCGTAAGGCGCGGGAGCTGGGAGCTACGACCCTCTCCGTCACCAACGAAGAGGCTTCCTCGCTGGCCCAGATCGCCAACTCTCACCTGTGGTTGCGCGCCGGATCCGAGCGGAGCGTCGCTGCGACCAAGACCTACACCGCGGAGTTACTGACGCTGTATCTGCTGGTGGCGGCACTGGGCGGGGCGGAGCAACCCGAACCCGTAACCGCTCGGTTACCGGACCAGGCTCGCCAAATCTTGGAAGCAGGCTGGGAGGGTGTCTCGCGCTACCGGTACGCCGAGTACATGACCATCGTCTCCAGGGGTTACAATCTCGCCACCGCTAAGGAGGCCGCCCTCAAGCTCATGGAGACTACCTACGTAGTGGCCGAGGCCTTCTCGGCGGCCGACCTCAGGCACGGTCCCATAGCCATGATTGGCCGGGACTTCCCCGTGATTGCAATCGCTTCGTCCGGCAAAGCCCAACCGAGCATGAGTTCCCTCGTCGAGAACCTCGGGGACCGCGGAGCGGAACTCGTGGTGATCAGCGACGACAGCACTATGCTAGATAAGGCGTCGGCGAAGTTTGCGATGCCGGATTCGCTCCCCGAAGAGTTATCCCCGGTCCTCTACGCGATACCCATCCAGCTACTTGCAGAGAACCTGGCTCGTCTGAAAGGGCTCAGCCCGGACGCCCCTCGGGGACTAAGTAAGGTGACAGAAACCTGGTGACCTAGGGGCGGTGGCCTTCGTAACCTGGGGGTTGTCTACACCGACCCACGAATGCGGAGGCAAGCTCTATGATAGCCGATGATTCGCTGGTCGTTAGCCTCAAGCTAGTGGACCGCATACCTCAGCGAAGGTGAACAGGCCGGAGTCGAGGAGAGGAGACACCGATGACCAACGACGCGCTCATCGAGGAGATTAACTCGGTATACCGTCGGCTGAGTGCTGCCACGGAGGATCTGGTGAGAGCCGACTGCGAGCTCGCCGAGTACGTCCGGAGGGTCCGCCTGGACAACGCCGAGGCCATCCTGGAGGCTAAGAACGAGAGGACAGCAAGCCTTTACCTCGACGGCCTACTCGACACCGACGAGCATCGCCGCCTGGAGGCCGACCGGACGAGGGCGGAGCTCGACCACCAACATGCAAGGCGTGAGGTGGACCGGCTGCACCTAATCGTTCGGTTGCTGGAAACTCAAGCGAGAGAAGGAATACGAGGATGAGCGGAGGGAAGGTAAACAAGAGAGCCGACACCTTTACCTGAGCCAGAAGCGCAGGAGGCCTTCGCTTACACCGACGGGACATCTACCGGCTCCCGTGGTCCCGGAGGCTACGGGCCCGTCATGACGTGGAAGGGGAAGACCGAGGAGATCAGCGGCGGCGAGCAGGACACCACCAACCTAAGGATGGAGGTGACCGCTGCGTGTGTCGCCCTAGAGATGATTAATGAGAGACATAAAGTAACCGTCTACTCCGACTCGTCCTACCTCGTCAACTGCATGAAGAGGGGCTGGTACGAAAAGTGGCGAGAGAACGGATGGCTCAACTACGTCAAGGAGCCGGTGGCGAATAGAGATTTGTGGGAAAAGCTCTTGGAAGCGACATAGCGCCACCGGGAAGTGCGATGGAGGAAAGTCAAAAGACACTCCAAGACCGGAGGCCCGCATAAGACCGGGAACGATCAGGCCGACGAGCTCGCCGTGGCCACTAAAAAGGAGGCAACGAGACCGTTACCACCATATTGTTGCCAAACCACAAACACAGGAGAGCTCAGGTTTCGTGCCGTGCTCACGGAAAACGGGACCCAGCGGGTAGAATTGGTCAGAGCTTAGAGAAAGGAGGCGCGGCGCGGGTTCTGAACTCTGGTGGAGCGACCCGCGCCACAACTCATGGAGAAGAGTCTATCATCGTCGGGTGACTACCGTGTGCGGCAGGCGAAACGTCACCTAGTATTGGATATCTTTCTCCGCCGCGGAGCGGCTTGGAAGCACGTTCGGGACGTACGCGAGCGCTGGCGGGTTGAAGCTCAAACACGTATGCCACCACCGTATCACCACTCTGAATACACCCCAGAGTTATTAGATCCGCGGCCCGAAGAGGAGTTTGGAGAGGAAGCTGAACAATGGCACACCGCTTTCCAGGAGTGGAGAACAGAGCTTGCTCGTCTATATAAAGCTGTGGTCCCTGAAGAGGCTCGCGACAGCGAGTACTTGAACTCTGGGTGGGGTGTTTTCCTCTCTATGTGCGTGCTTTTCGATCCGCCTGATACCCGATTGGTTGATTTCGCGGAGGTGTGTAGGTGGGAATACTCGAACGTCCATCCGCGTGGCGGGTTTGCAATGAATGCGCCGCCAATCGTGTGGCGATGCGATAGCAACGAGCTAGAGGCAACCTGGATGGAATTCTACGAGGGATTGTTAGGAGCCCTCCTGAAGAAGTACGTCCATCCTCAAGGAGTGACGACCGAAGAGGCGATGAGGGCCATCAGGAACGAAAAGCCGGAACTCTTCGAGCGGTGGAGGCAAAGGCTATACGATAACGAGTCACGTCCGTTCATCGACGCACAGCCTTACCACACCAACGAAGACGTCGAATCAGCACTCCAGGTGCTTCGCACTCGGCACGAAATACGGCCAACCACCGGACGAAAAAAACGAGACGAGCTAACCGCCGTTCAATGCGCCATTCTGCACGACCATCACAACCTCCCAGACCACGCGGACGGACGGCGGCGACCATGGGCGTATGAGCACCTAGCGGAGAAATTCGCACTGGAATCAGCGCGGGCCGCCAAAGCACATGTAGAGCTCGGCAGAGAGTTGCTCGATCAATATAGGGCACAATAAACTCCCCGATATTCTTTGTGTCTTTTTACCTATAAGTCTAAACGCTATGGTTGTTCGCGATGGAAGAGAACGTCCACATTGCAGAGGCCGCGCAGCGCTTAGGCGTTAGTTCTCAATACCTCCGCTTGCTGGAGTGGCAAGGTCGAATTCCACCAGCCCGGCGTGACCTCAACGGGCGGGTCTATTCCGACTTCGACATAGCCCTGCTCAGGGGCATGGGCGTCGGTAGCCGGCCCCGCAAGTTGAAGCAGGCGGAAGAGGTACTCGGTGGATAGTACTCGCTCTGTCCAACGTTCGCACGACACTGTTACAGCTGGACAGGTCCGCGATACCCGCGCCCGCGCTTGGGCGTTCGTATTTGACTGCTACCGCAAGAAAGAGGCGGCTTCCTCGACCGAGAGCCGCCCTGACAGCGACCCGGATAGCGAGCGCGAAAAACACCGAGGAGGTGAGCGATTTAGATCACTGACCCGATAAACCATCAGAGATGACATAGCCAGCGGTACTCTAGCCGCAAGATCTCTGCCTCTGCAGATACCTCGAGTCCGCAACAAGGACTCATAAGACAGGGAGGCACAAGAGTCTCCTAGAAAGAAGGCGCCATAATGGTCGCGATACGCAAGACCAAAGCAAAGGAGGAGTTCGGTCCGGATCCCTCCCTGGACCTACCTCAGGGTGCACACCTCAAGGTAACGAGCTCTAAGCTCTTTCCCCCCAAGTTCCACCAGGAGACCGGCGACCTCTGGGGGTCTAAGGTCTCCCTCAAGGAAAAGGTTGTAGATGACCGCACCGAAGATGGCGATGCTGACGGCCTGGAGTTCTTCGACAGCTTCGATCTGAAGTTCGACGAGGATGTTGCCAAGAAATTCGGCATTGGTCCTGAAGAAGGCGCCAAGGACAAGGACGGCAAAAAGCTCACCTTGGACAACTTTCTCAAGAACGCCAACAAGCGTGACTTTACAGAGGAGCAGCAAGCAGCACTCCTAGACCAGGCTAACTGGACCGTCCGCACCCGCACTAAACTGGACAACCTCCTCAAGGTTCTCTATGGGAAGCGGTGGATAAATGGTGAGATGGACTTCGATCCCGACGACCTGGAGCGTAAGGAGTTCATCGCTAAGGTCCACCCCAAGACCGGCAAGAAGCCGGGCTCCTACACCGGGTGGGAAACCTACATGTCCCTCAACCCACCGAAGAAAAAGAAGAAGTCCAAGATCCAGGAGGCACAGGAGGAGGCTGCTAAAGTGGCTGACACCCCGACCTCAGAAGAAGCGGACGAGGACCTCACGGAGGCGGAATGGGCTCAGGCTAAAGAGGTTTTGAGGTAACTCATGGTCCAGCGCATCTGCCCCTATTGCAGGTGTAAGGACTCTTGTGGGCGGGAGGCATTTGCCTTCCGCCCCTACTCATATTTAGGTCCCACACCCACCGAAGTCTACACCGCAGTGTTCGAGTTCTGCAGCCGCGATCGGAGTGTTCTCGATGTGGACAGTTCGTGTCTGGCACAGGGTCTCGTCTCTTTAGGCCATTTGAATTCTATGCCTAGGCTGGTCGACGTTGGTTGTGCCCAGGAACTCGTTCGTGAAGGTGAACGCCAGCAATAAAAATGCCCCCGGTTACAGCGGGAGCAGAAAGGATGTTAGCTACATTATGCACTCTACTATTAACGGTTTCACGCCCGAGATTATCAAGGGGTACGAAAGACTTATAAGTCGCTTCCCCGGAGAGCACAGGCGCAAGTCTAAGACGGATGCTGATGTCATCTGTCCTGTGCACGATGACCTCAACCCATCCCTCGGTGTGGACCTCAGACAGAACGGGGCTGGTCCTAAGATAGTTCTGAACTGCCGATCTCAGGGATGTGAGTATTCTGAGATCCTCCGGGCAGTTGGTCTCACGGATGCAGATCTCAAACTTCAGGAGAAGAATGATAGGGCGTACGGTTGCACCCTGGAGGCGTATGCGGCATCGAAGAACCTACCCGTGAAGTTCCTGACCAGCGACGATGTGGCCTTGGAGGATGGTACCTGCTACGTCAAAGAGGTGGGTAATGAGGTACCGGCGGTTGAGATACCCTACGCCGATCGGGATGGAGAGCTCCTCACTAACCGCTACCGGATCGCCGTCGCAGGCGATGATAAGTTCAGGTGGGAGAAGGGCTCCACCACTACTCTCTACGGCCTGCACAAGTTGGAGGAGGCAGAGAAGGCCGGGTACGTACTACTGGTTGAGGGTGAGTCTGACTGTCACGTCGCATGGTACCGAGGTCTCCCAGCCGTCGGGGTGCCAGGGGTGGATAACTGGAGAGAAGGGTGGGCTCTCCACCTCAATGGCATCCCCAAGATCTTCGTGGTGGTCGAGCCGGATGAAGCCGGTAAGAAGTTATGGCGGACTCTAGTCGGGTGCGATGCCCTAGCGGGTCACCTCCGCAAGGTGATCTAGCATGCCGGGAGGGTTCAAGGACCTTAGCGAACTACACATCGCGTCCGTCGAGAGTGCTCAGCCGGAGATGTTCCACAAGGTGCTCGAGGCGGCTATGTGGAGAGCCGATAGGGAGCACGAACTTTCTTCATCATCATCGAATTCCCTAGGGGTGGATGGTGATGATGAAGAATCTCGCACGCTTCGGGTGGAGAGATTCAGCAGCCTCCCAAAGTATAAGGGGACCCGGCCGTCGGTCATTCAGGGCATCTTTCCCAAAGGCTTCCCGACCAGCATCTACGGGGAGGGAGGCATCGCCAAGAGCACCATCGCACTGCACATGTGCATGTCGATAGCCTCTGAGAAGCAAGAATGGCTCGGATATGCCATCGACCAGCCATCCCCCTGCCTCTATGTGGACTTCGAACTCGACCGCGAAGAGCAGGGAACCAGAGCAGAGCGCATAGCCAAGGGGATGGGTATCGAGGTCCCCGATGATCTCCATTACCTGTGGGCCTCCGGATTTAGGTTCTCGGAGGTGTTCCCTTTGATCTTGGAGGCGGTGGATGAGCTGGGGGTCCGGGTGATTGCTCTCGACAGCCTGGGGATGGCCCTCGAAGGTGATGCCCTCAAGGGAGCGGTGGTAATAGACTTCTTTAGAGACCGCATCGATCAGCTCAAGCGGCGTGGTGTCTCAGTTCTGATAGTGGACCACCAGAGCGGCCTCAGGCCCGGAGAGTCTTATCAGAGCAAGGCGCAGTACGGCTCGGTCTACAAAGGCTATTTGTCTCGATCTCGGCTGCAGCTCGAACTAGACGAACGCAACGAAGCAGGGACTAGGGTCATCGTGCGTCAGGACAAAACCAACTTCGGAGCCCCACAAGTACCGTTTGTGGTACACACCCTCTTCGAGGAGAACAAGATAGTCCTCAGCCGCGAAGCTCTCTCCGAAGAGGACCTGCGCGAGGAGTCCGTACTGAACGCCACGGATCGGGTGCTCCTTTCCCTCTTGGACGGCCCCTCCTATCCAGCTGATCTCCAGGAGAAGACCAACCTTGCGGGGGTCGGCAACATCATCACCAAGCTCAAGCGTAAAGAGCTCCTCGAGTTGACGGGTCAGAAGGTAGGTAAGGCTGATGAGGTCGTGCTCACCGAGAAGGGTCAGGGACTTGCCGAGGTTATAAGGTCTCGACTTTCTTCATCACTTTCTTCATCATCATCTAAACCCCCTAGTAAAAGTGGTGATGATGAAGAAAAACCTAAGAAGACCAAAAAGCCCAAGAGCCCCAAAGAAGAGGAAGAGCTCCGGTCCCAGTTAGCCGGGACATTCAACTATGCCTACACCGAAGAGGGTGCTAAGAGGTGCCTCGAGTGGGTGAAGTCAGCCCCGGAGATGGCTCTGGATATAGAGACCTACGGGAGAGTCAAGAGGGATGCCGTTCTTTACACGAAGTGCTCTGTTCGCCTCATCTCTTTGCACTATGGTGGAGAGTGGTGGTTCATCGACTGCAACCATGTGCCGAACGAGCTGGTGGTACCCATCCTCGAAGAACTTCAGGCCAAGCCGAAGTACCTCCACAATGCACTCTTCGACATTCCCAGACTCTATCGCAAGTTTGGGGTGCTCCTCAACCAGAACGTGCATGACACCATCCTCGCCTCCCGTGTAGCGCGGGTAGGAGAGTGGGAGAGGAACAAGGACAAGGTTCTCCAGAAGTCGCACGGCTTGGATGAGTGCCTCCAGCGTGAGCTGGGCATCCAGATACTCAAGGACCGTAAGCTTAAGTGGGGTGGTCCGCTCCAGGAGGAACATCTCCAGTACGCCGCCGACGACGTGGCACATCTCAAGGAACTCTACACGGCTCTTAAGGAGGTCTTAAGGGAGCACGGCGTAGTGGAGCACTACGAGGCCATAAGCTCCCGCCTGCCTGACTTCATAGCTGCTGCCGTGAGAGGTGTGCCGCTGGACACCGGTACCCTCCAGCCTGCCCTCGACGCCTTAGAGAGGGAGAAGGCCGATCTGGAGAGTCGCCTGAACGAGCTGGCCCCCGACCATCCTGAGGGCTTGGAGTGGGTGTGGGGGAACACAAGCAAGGAGACCTCTCCCGAAGGTAAGGGTCGCAGCGGCCCCTTGAGAGCCTTAAGTCTCGTCGGAGTCGAACTCTCCGATCTCCAGGATCAGACTCTCCTCGACCATCGTGAGGACCTCGAGCTCGTACATACCCTCTATCTCTACCGCAAGAAGGCGAGCACTCTGAGCCGGTACTCGCGGTGGATCCCAGACTTCTACGAGGATGGACGTATGTACCCGCAGCCCAAGGTTGCCGCCGCAGTAACCGGTCGCGTTCTCTACAGCGACCCGAACGCACAGGGTATCGACAAGAAGAAGACCGACGAGTTTCGTAGGTGTGTGAGGGCCGAGGATGGTCGTGCGATAGTCAAGGGTGATTTTGCCCAACAGGAGCTCCGCATAGCAGCCTACTACTCCAAGGACAAGAACATGCTCGATGCCTTCGCCAATGGGGAGGACATCTATCTCAAGACCGCTGCCAAGCTGGTGGGCAAGCCAGTGGGTAAGGACCACCCCGCGCGTCAGGCTGCTAAGAGGGCGACTCTGGGTTTCCTCTACGGCCTTGGCACCGAGAAGTACCGCCAGAACGTCTACAAGGACACCGGGGAGCGTCTCACGGCATCGCAGGCCAACAAGGATCGCGAAGCATTCCGTGCCGCGTTCCCCGAGTTCTATAGGTGGCAGCAGACCTACGGGGCAAAGCACGAATGGGAGACCAGGAGCGCCTTGGGGTGGCGTCGTGTGGTCGCCCCTGATAAGGACTACAAGCCCAAGTACACCGAGCGGCTGAGCGGACCCATCCAATCTACGGCTGGAGACATCCTCTACCTCACCCTGCAGAAGTTGGCAGCGGATCCGCGCCCAGGCACCCACTTTCTGCTCTCGGTGCACGACGAGCTGCTCCTGGAATGCCCCAAGGAGGATGCAAGAGGAGTCGCACTGTGGCTCAAGGCGAAGATGGGTGAGGCCATGGAGGAGATCCTGGGCGAAGAGCTTAGTGGACCGAAGTGTGCAGAGGTTGGCTATGGTCCGAGCTGGGGTGAGTGCGTGGAGTTGGAGGTGGTGTTTCAACAATATAAAGAACAACTACCCTGAGCTGCGCGTCCGCGCCTCGCTAACCGAGGACGGCCCCCGGCGCATAGAATTAGTGAGAGTTTAGGGAAAGGCCTAATCCCAGCGTTTAACGGTGGAACAGCTCACTCATAATGAGCAGGAAAGCGGTTCGAGTCCGCTCGTCGGCTCTCTGTATTTGGCTTAGATAAGCCGAATAGTCGGAAGGGAGTAACCCTCGGTTCTTCGCCGAGGGCTTCTCTACATCACCCGTACATCACCGAGACTGGACCGCTAAGGTATCGGCCATGGGCATGTATCCAGGG
>Ga0126304_10000486_pt1 | contig 16193 bp, 13 predicted proteins | sample Plot25_FD_92538 | JGI IMG/M metagenome (GOLD analysis project Ga0126304, IMG submission 92538) | Serpentine soil microbial communities from UC McLaughlin Reserve, CA, USA - Plot25 | ecosystem: Environmental > Terrestrial > Soil > Grasslands | place: USA: UC McLaughlin Reserve, Lake County... | reverse complement strand
TACGTAAGCGCCGGGTTGGCGTTGAACACGTTGTAGATATCCACGCCGACGTTGGTACGCGTCCGGCCGAACCGCAGCAGCTTGGCGATCCGGAAATCCACCTCATTCAGGCGATCGCCGTACATCGTTCCCGGCTCGATCAGATTCACCACAACACTGCCCCCCGGCGCGGAGAGATTGCGACCGAGCTGCGCCGAGACCATCGCGTTAGTCACAGTGAAGTTGGCCGCCAATGGTGCGCCCTGTTCACTCCGGAACGTGCCGCTCACCAGCACGTCGATCTTCGGCACGGTATATGTGGCCAGGCCGGTCACGCGAGTGGTGTAGCCGGTTGACGTGTGGCAGTACGGGAACACCGGGCTTGCGTACACGTTGCCTGGACCGCTCGCGTTCGCCGGCGTCACGTAGTTCAGCTCAGGGTTGGCGTCCCTGATTCCGCACAGGTCACGCACGGTTTGTCCGGTGAGCAGGCCGCCCTGCATCGTGAGACCGTTCCGCGGGCGCGCCGTCACGTTGAGCAGGATGCCGTTGTAATGCTGGTACCACTCGCCAAAGTTCTCGGCCTTGGTGAAGTAGTCGTTCACCTGCCCGAACTTCGCGGGTACGACGTCGTAGAGGCCGTTGATCGGGTAGCCACCACCGTCGGGCAGACGGGGATCGGATGGCGCAGTGATGCTGAACGGCGTGAAGTCGGCGGGCACCGTGGCGAGGTTGTCGTCCACGAAGAAGTTGTCGAGCCAGCGCCGGAAGTAGCCGACCTCCACTGAGACGCGCGGTAGCACTTCCTGCTGCACCGACACGCCGAACTCCCAGTCAGCAGGACGCACGCCCCAGCCCTCGAGCGCCGCCGGATCGAAGTTTCGGCTCAAGGTTGCAGTGCCGAAGTTGCGATCGCTGATGGCGCCGCACGAATCCCCGCCCGCCGCCAGGGTGTTCTGCGCGTCGGGATTGGACAGGTTGCAGTCGGGAATGAAGTTGCCGTTGCCGTCGGTCCATGACCGAGTGACCGGCGGACGTCCCAGCTCGGTGCTGCCAGCCATGCGCGACGTCGGATTCGTGATCGAGTAGTTGCCGTTGTTGTTGCTCGCGGCATCGAGGTAGCGTCCGAGGTTCACTTTCACCGCCGTCTTGCCGTTGCCGAACAGGTCGTAGGCCAGACCGAGGCGCGGTGAAATGTCGTTGTAGCCGACAACGCCGGCGGTTTCCGGAAAGACGATTGGCGTCGGTAGGAACCGGGTGGGACCAACCACCTGCTCGGGCGAGTAACTCCAGGCGTGGTCGAACCGGAGCGCACCCTGCAGTGTCATGCGGCCGAGGGTCCACTGCTCCTGTGCATAGACGGCGTGATAACGCGTGCGCAGTTTGCGCAGGTTGGAGTGCAGCGTCAGCGTGATCAGGTTCGGCACGCCGTTATTGAGGCGGTAGGCGACCTTCTCATCGTTCGTGAAGTACTGCTCATCATCGGCGTAGAAGGTTCCCTGGTAGCCAACCTTCATGTTGTGCGCACCAGTGACGTAGGTCATCGAGGCGTTCCAGTTGTGTTGCCCCATCCAGTGCGACGCCCAGTTGGCGGAGCGGTAAGTCAGGTTGGGGATGTTGCCGTTGAGCGGGCAGTTTGGCGCGCACTGCTCGGTGACGCGCACGAGACTGCGGGTCAGGTTGCCCGGCATCTCGTCGCCGCCCCAGCGGGTGAGGTAGTCGCCGAAGCCGGCGGTCAGCAACACGCGATTGGTCATCGGCGAGTTCCACGTCAGCTGCTGCACTCGCTGAAAGCGATTCTCGTACGTCGCAGTTTCCGGCGCCGCGGTCGCCGATCCGCCGTAGACGAATCCGCCTTCCTCCGGCTGCGTCCGGCACCCGTCGTCGTTCGCAGAATACGTCGCACCGGTGCACGGCTTCTGTTCATCCCAGTAGATGTTGAACTTGTTGCGTGGCGTCGCCTGCACGGTCAGGCGCAGACTCGCGACCGACCAGCTGCCCGCGGCGCGCGACTGCCGCGTCGTGTCGGCTTCGTAGGTCCACTTCGTCGGATCGCCGGCATTCGTGTTCGCATACATCCCGGAGACGGAGGAATGCGATCCCTGATTGCGCAGGTTCAGGAAATACCAGAGCCGATCCTTCTTGATCGGCCCGCCGATGCCGGCGGTGTAATCCCACAGCTTGAGCAGCCGCCCGGGCGTGCCGAGCCCCGCTGCCTGCAGTTCCGGCGTGTAGTTGCTCCCGACCATGCCCTCGCTGACGCCGGCCAGGAACAACGAACCGCGAAGGGTGTTGCCACCGGTCTTGGGCACAACGCTCAATGACGGTCCAGAGACTTCGGCTTCACCGAGTCCTGCCGACACCGTGAACGAGATCTCCTGCGCGTTGGCAATGTCGGCGTTGTAGCCGGAGACGCCGCCGCCATTGCGAGCGGCGCCAACGCCGAGGCCGTCCACCTGCAGACGTCCTTCGTTGCCGTTGCGCCCGCCAGGGGTACCGAACACGACCATGCCCGGTGTGGCCTGCACGTTGGCAGGCGATGTGCCCTGCGTCTGAATCGCCGGCACGAGCAGCATCACGCCGGTGTAACCACGCGCTGTCGGGATCGCGCTGAGCACTTCCCCGGTGATCGTCGCCTGCCGCCGCACGCTCTGAACGTCCACCATCGGCGACTCGCCAGTCACCGTGATCGTTTCCTGAACCGCACCGACGCGCAGGTCCACACTGACCGTCGCGGTCATCAGACCAGTGAGTTCGATGCCCTCGCGTTTGACCGTCGAAAAACCTGTCAGCGTGAATGTGACGGCATAGGTGCCCGCACGTAAATCGACGATCTGATAGCGACCCGTACTATCGGTGACCGCCGTCCGCACTTTCTCGATGAGCACATCGCTCGCGGCCTCAACGGTGACGCCGGGGAGCACCGCCCCCGAACTGTCTCGCACGAGACCTGCGATGGTGGCCTGCGCCCAGACGGTCGCTGGCGTCAATGCGAGGGTGATAAATGAGAAGACGACCCATGTGTTCAGACGATTCCGCATAATGTGTCTCCCTGGAATTGGGAGCGGAGACGTCCGCCCTACCCCGTGCGGGTTATACGCCCCGATCATCGTGTGGTCAATCGCGATCTGGCCCATGGGCGCCGAAGCGCGCAGCGGGAAGGCGGCGCCTTGACGTGGCGTACGAGTGGGCGATACCTTCAGTGGGAAGTCACGAGTTTTGGGCCTAATACGAAAGGACTAGCCCCCGATGTACGCCGCCCATACCGGCACGCTGCCGGTCACGGACCAGACATTTATCGGGCGTCTCAACACGCAGTGGCATGAACGGGCGCTGCAAGGCTTCATGGTGATCGTACTGGCCCACTGGGCGGAGCACCTGCTGCAGGCGTTTCAGATCTACGCGCTTGGATGGCCGGTGCCGCAGGCGCTCGGCGCGCTGGGCTACTTCTTTCCCTATCTCGTCACGTCCGAAATGCTGCACTACGGTTACGCGCTCGTGATGCTGACGGGACTGTGGATGCTGCGTTCGGGATTTACCGGTGAGCGCGATCAGAGGTGGTGGACCATCGCACTGTCGATCCAGTTCTTCCATCACGTCGAGCACTTCCTGCTGCAGGGTCAGTACCTACTTGGTCAGAATCTGTTCGGACGGCCCGTGCCAACGAGCATCCTGCAGCTGTGGGTGCCGCGCGTGGAGCTGCATCTCTTCTACAACACGGTCGTCTTCATTCCGATGATGATCGCGATGTATTACCACATGTTCCCGTCGCCGGCCGCGACCAGGCAGCAGTGCACGTGTGCGTGGCACCGCGGGCTCAGCGCCGCGTCCTGACGGCTGTCGTCATCCTCGCCTGCAGCCTCGCCACAGCGTGCGCGGCCCCCGGTTGCGATGTCCATTCGGATCGCGAGCGTGAATCCAACGGCGCAACCAGCATTTCGTGGACGCTCGATCCGTCACCACCGTTTGCCGGCACGCCACTCGTCGTTCGCCTGACGCTCCGCGATCGCGAGCAAAAGCCGGTGACCGGTGCGCGGTTGCAACTGGAAGGACTGATGTCGCATCCCGGCATGGCGCCGGTAACCGTCGCCGTGACCGAGCGCGGCAACGGTGAGTACGAAGCGCCGCTGCAGTTCACGATGGCCGGCGACTGGATTCTGGTCGTCACCGGTGAGTTGCCGGGCGGCGGCCAGATCAACAAGCAAATCGAGATCGACGGCGTCCGTCCGGCTTCTTAGCGCATGAATATCCTGCGCCTTCCATTCCTCGGTGCATTCCTGCGGTGGCGTCATGCGCGAGTCGTGCTGCAGGTGGTGCTGCTGATCGCTGCAATCGCGGTCGTGCTGCACGGGCTCGTCGGCCCACAACTCGCGCCGCGCAACCTCGCGACGGTCGTCACGTCCATTCATTGGCGCGGATTCCTCATTCTGGCTATCGTGGGCGTCGGCAATTTGTTCTGCACCGCCTGCCCGATGGTCCTCGCACGCGATGCGAGCCGGCGCGTTTTTCATCCGGCGCTGCGCTGGCCGCGATGGTTGCGTGGCAAATGGCTCGGGCTGGCACTGCTCATCGCCGTGCTGTTCTCATACGAGTTGTTCGATCTGTGGTCGCAACCGCGGGCGACGGCGTGGCTCGTGCTCGGCTACTTCGGACTGGCCATCGTCATCGACACGGTCTTCAAGGGCGCATCGTTCTGCAAGCACGTCTGCCCCATCGGCCAATTCAATTTCACGGCGTCGACGATGTCGCCGACGGAACTGCGCATCGTCGATCGTGAGACCTGTCTTACGTGCCGGACATCGGATTGCATCAAAGGTACTCCGGTTGAAGCCGGACACCACGTGCAACGCGGCTGCGAGCTGGGACTCTTCCTGCCGATGAAGGTCGGCAATCTCGATTGCACGATGTGCCTCGATTGCGTGCACGCCTGCCCGCACGACAACATCGCACTCGCGACACGCACGCCGGGAGCCGAGCTGCTCGAGCGCGGACGACGGTCCGGCATCGGCCGACTTCAGCAGCGCGCCGATCTTGCCGCACTTGCGGTGGTCTTCACATTTGCGGCGCTGGTGAGCGCCTTCGCGATGACGAGTCCGGCTTACGCTGTTGAGCAGCGGCTCGCCGCGACGATCGGCGCTCGCGCCGAGTGGCCGGTCCTGGCGATCATCTTCGGTGTTGGCCTGCTGCTCGCACCTGCGCTGCTGGTATCGACTGCCGGCGCCATCACCCGCCTGTTCTCGGACGATCGCGGATCGCTGCGCGCCACGGTGCGTGCCTACGCATATGCGCTCATCCCGATCGGGTTGGGGGTCTGGGTGGCCCACTACGGCTTCCACTTGCTGACTGGAGTACTGACGATCGTTCCAGTCGTGCAGAGCGCGACCATCGACGCGTTCGGTCACGCGCTGCTCGGCGGTCCGTTCTGGGGTTGGGTCGGGCTGCAGCCCGGGGCGGTGTTTCCGATTCAGCTCGGATGCGTCGTGCTTGGCGCTGCCGGATCGATGGCCATGGTCCAGGCCATCTCGCAACGGGATCAGCCGTCCCGGCCAATGCTCGCATCGGCGCCGTGGCTCGCCCTCGTCCTGTTACTAACAACCGCCGCGCTGTGGATTCTTTCCCAGCCCATGGAAATGCGGGCGGTGAGCTTTTTCGGATGACCCTCCTTCGCCGCTTCGGTGCTTCGGCGGGGCAAGCCCGCGGCGCACGAGCGGTGATCGCGGCGCTCGCGGTGCTCGCCGTGCAGGACTCGTTGCGGGCGCATTCAGGTCCGCCGTTTCCGATCGTGACCGATGCCGTTCGCGGCCCCTACACGATCTCCATCTGGACAGATCCAGATGCGACGGACAACGGCACACCTGCCGGTCAGTTCTGGATCGTGATCGCCTCATCGACCAAAGGCACCCGACTTCCCGCCGAGACGCGGGCGACCTTGTCCGTGCAGCCGTCGGCGCCGCCGTCTCCCTCACAGGCCATCGTTCAATCCGCACGCACCGAGCCCGTACGCGGCGATGTTGCGAATCAGTTCGGTGCCGTGCTGATGGACCACGAGGGATCGTATGCGGTCCATATCGAGGTCACCGGCCCGATGGGTGTAGCGTCGATCGATGCGATGGTTGAAGCGACGTACGACCTCCGGCCACCGCCATACATGCTGGTGTGGTATCTCTTCCCCTTTGTGATCGCGGGATTCCTGTGGACGCGATTGCTGCTGCGTCGCCGAGCGGGCCTGCGCCCGTCTGATAGAGTCCCCCTGCCGTGACTGCTTCTCGAGCCCCCGGGCGAGCGCCGACGACAGCGCTGCTGCTTGGCCTGATCATCACACTGGCCACCGTCGTCGCGTACTCCTGGTACATCTCGGGACAGATCGCAGGTCTACGGCGCCTGCAGACCGAGCTCACCGATCGCAACCGGCGCGACTCACTGCAGTTGCTGCGCATTCAGAACGATTTGAACCAGCTCGGGCTGGCGATGCGCGACATGCTCGACGGTGGCGAGCCCTATCCGCTCACGGCGTGGTCATCGCAGTTCGAGCGCATTCGTACTGATCTCGACCAGGCACTGGAACGCCAGGGCGAGGTCGCGTTCGCCCGGCAGACGCCAGAGCAGCGCGAGTATCTCACCAGCCAGCTCACGCAGTTCTGGGATGCCGCTAATCGGATCTTCGAGCTGGCGAGAACCGGACAGGAAGACGAGGCTCGCGCGCAGATCAGACTCTCGTTGCAGGAACGGCAGGCGGCACTGAGCACGGCGGTGGCGCGGTTGCTCGTCCAGAACAATGCCAGCGAGGAGCAGACGGCGCAGCAGGTGCAGGACATCTACGGCCGCGTACAGCGTCAGGTCTACTGGTTCCTCGCCGCGACGTTGGCCGCGATCGTCGCCACCAGTCTGTATCTCATTCACTCGAATCGCCGACTGTTCGCACAGCTCGCCGCGCTGTCGGACGAACGGCGTGAGCTGGCGCAGCGGCTCATCGCCACGCGCGAGTCCACGCTTCGTGAGATCTCGCGTGAGCTGCACGACGAGTTCGGCCAAATCCTGACGGCGATCGGATCAATGCTGGGCCGCGCCGGCAAGCACGCGCCGGAGGGATCGGAGCTGCGGGCCGACTTGCGTGAGATTCGGGAGATCGCGCAAACCGCACTCGATAACGTGCGTGGACTCTCCCAGACACTGCATCCATCGATCCTCGAAGAACTCGGACTCGAGAGCACCGTGGACTGGTATCTCTCGACGGTCCAGAAGCAACTGGGGATCGACGTGACGTACGAGCGGGCGGGAGCCGCAGTTCCGATTGATGCGACGATCGGCATCCATGTGTACCGTGTGCTGCAGGAATCGCTGAGCAACGTGGCCCGCCACTCTGGTGCGGACCGCGCCATCGTGCGGTTGCAGGTCGAGGCCCGTGCGCTGACGCTTGAAGTCGAGGACCACGGACGCGGTTTGCCGACCGACATCGCTCGCGGACGCGGTCTCGGCCTGGTTGCGATGCGCGAGCGTGCCGAGCTCGTCAACGGAACGATCGAGATCCTCACGCCATCGGGCGGGGGAACCGTGGTGCGATTGAAGGTACCATTGCCTGCAGGGGCTGAAGCCGCTCTACATACATCGATTGCATGACCGACAAAATCACCGTGCTCCTCGTGGACGATCACGCGCTGGTGAGGCGCGGCTTCCGGCGTTTGCTCGAAGACGACACCGCCATTCAGGTCGTCGGCGAAGGCAGCAACGGTGAGGACGCCATCCGCCTGACGACAGAGCTGAAGCCGCACGTCATCGTGATGGATGCGGCGATGCCAGGAACCGGTGGCCTCGAAGCTACACGGACCATTCTCGCCAGACATCCGAAGGCCGCGATCATCATGCTGAGCATGCACTCGGAGGAAACGCTGGTTCGCCAGGCGCTGAAGGCCGGCGCACGCGGCTATGTCCTGAAGAATGCCCTCGAGCTCGATCTCGCCGCCGCGGTCAAACGCGTCGCCGCCGGCGAACAGGTGATCGATCCCGCGCTGATCAAGCCCGACCCGCTGCCCGGTGAACGCAATCGACGACTGACGCCGCGCGAGCTCGAGGTCCTGCAACTGATCTGCGATGGCCTCTCGAACAAGGAGATTGCCACGAAGCTGGATCTCAGCGCCAACACCGTCGCCGTTCATCGCGCGAACATCATGAACACACTCGGTGTACATAAGACGGCGGAGCTCGTCGTCTACGCGCTGCAGAACGGGCTCGTCAATCCACTGTGACCCTGACACGCCGCGAGTTCCTGGAGCGGTGCGGCGCCGGCGCGGCGCTGTCTGCCGTTCCGTTCGACCTTCTCGCACAGACGCCAGCATCGATCGGCTTTCAACTCACCGACGTCACCGCTGCAGCCGGTCTACGGTTCCGTCACAACAGCGGCGCCTATGGCGGCAAACTCCTGCCCGAGACACTCGGTTCGGGCTGCGCATTTCTCGACTACGACGCCGACGGTTGGCAGGACATCCTGCTCGTCAACGGCATGGACTGGCCCGGGCACAAGAAGCAACGATCGACGCTGCGCCTCTATCGCAACAACCGCAATGGCACGTTCACCGACGTGACGCGTGCCGCCGGGCTCGACGTCGAGGTGTACGGCATGGGTGTCGCGGTCGGCGACTTCAACAACGACGGATTCCCCGACGTGTTCATTACCTGCGTCGGTCAGAACCGATTGTTTCGCAATACCGGCAAGGGCACGTTCGTGGATGTGACCAGGACCAGCGGTCTCGACGGGCGCATCGCGTTTAGTACATCGGCCATGTGGCTGGACTTCGATCGCGACGGGCTGCTCGATCTGTTCGTGTGCAACTACGTCAAGTGGACGACGGAGCACGACGTGTTCTGCAGCCTCGATGGCAAGCAGAAGTCGTACTGCACGCCGGAGGCCTATCGCGGCGAGACCTGCTGGCTGTTCCGCAATCGTGGTAACGGCACGTTCGAAGATGTCACGGCGACCTGCGGCATCTTCGACTCCAGCTCGAAAGCGCTCGGCGTCGCTCTGCTGGACGATGATCAGGACGGCTGGCCCGACATCTTCGTCGCCAACGACACGCAGCCGAACAAGCTCTATCGCAATCAGCGCGATCGCCGCTTCAGGGACGTCGCGCTGCAAGCCGGTGTCGCGCTCAGCGATGACGGCAAGGCGCGCGCGGGCATGGGCGTAGACGCCGCTGACTTCGACAACTCCGGTCGCACCGGCCTCGCGGTCACCAACTTCGACAACGAAATGATCGGCCTCTATCGGCCACAGGGAAAGGGACTCTACCAGGACGTCGCACGACGAGCCGGCATCGGCACACCGTCGCTCAATCGTCTCGGCTTCGGGTGCGTGTTTGCCGATCTCGATCTCGACGGCCAGGTCGATCTCGTCGTCGCCAACGGCCACATCGACGAGACCGTACGCAACATCCGCGGCAACGTCGGTTACGCGCAGCCGCCGCTGCTCTTCCTCAACCAGGGCAACGCGGTCTTTCGCGAGGCGGCCAGCCAGGCGGGCAATGGTTTCGCACAAGCCCGCGTCGGGCGGGGACTGGCGGCCGGCGACTTCGACCGCGACGGCGATATCGATCTGCTGATGACGACGAACAACGGACCGGCGATATTGTTCCGCAACGACCAGAAGACCGGCAACCGCAGCCTCAGATTGCGGCTTGTCGGCACGCAATCCAATCGCGACGCCATCGGCGCAACCGTCCGCATTTTCCATGACGGCACGGCACAGTCGCGGATGGTGCGGAGCGGGTCGAGCTATTTGTCTCAATCTGAATTACCGGTCACCTTTGGCGCCGGTAAACGCGACCGCGTGGACCGAGTAGTACTCAACTGGCCGAATGGACGGACCGAGGAATTCAAGAACCTGGCGACCGGCAAGGCCTACGACTGCGTCGAGGGGAAAGGTATTATTCCGCCATGATTATTCGACCCTTCGCATTCATCGGTGCTCTCCTCGGATCGGCGGCCGTGGCGTCCGCGCACCACGGATTCGGCACCTTCGACCTCACGAAGAGCGTGACCTACACGGGCAAGTTGACGCGCCTCGAGTTCATCAACCCGCATTCGTGGCTCTATTTCGAGGTGGCCGACGCCAACGGCAAGCTGACGAAGTATCGCTGTGAGATGCGGTCGGCGCACACGCTGCGCCGTTCAGGATGGAAGGAAGAGCTGTTCCCGATTGGACAAACGGTGACGGTGGAAGCGGCACCCGATCGCGCCGACCCGCAGTCCTGCTACCTGAACACGATCCGCTTCGCGAATGGCACGCACATGGATCGATACGGCCAGTATGTGGCGACCGGCACGAACAAGGTCGAGGAAGTGCGTGGTCCTCTGGCCCGCCGCGGTGGCGCGAACACGGGAGGCGTCGCACCGGCGGCTCAACCTCGCGCGGCACGTCGTGCGACCGGCGAGCCGAACATCAGCGGCGACTGGGCACCGGAGCAGGTGGTGATGGCCGATCCGCGCGGGCGTGGCGGCGCGCTCGTGCCTCTGAGCGCAGTCGCGACAGCGAAGCCGGCTGAACCGCGCGCCGGCGGCGCGGGTGGCGGTGGCGGGCGAGGCCGCGGTCCGGGCGGACCACGTACCTACGCCGGAACCGAAGTCACGCCCGCAGGTGAGGAAGCGGCCGCGAAGTTCATGCCGCAGGACAATCCGCGCTTCAAGTGCCAGACGACCAACATCCTCTTCGACTGGACGTTCGACGGCCCGGTCAACCGCATTCAGCAGAATCGCGACAACATCGTCATCTTCTACGGCCAGCTGAATCTGCGGCGCACGATCCATACGAACACCAAAACCCACCCGGCGAACGTGACGCCGAGCCGGGCCGGCCATTCGTACGGTTATTGGGAAGGCGACGTGCTCGTCGTCGATACGACGAACTTCTTGCCCGGCTTCCTCAACTTCCCGATCCCGCACAGCGACAAGCTGCACGTGGTCGAGCGCTTCTCGCTCGATGCGCAGACGATGAAGCTGACGCGCAGCTACATGGTCGAGGATCCCGTGTACCTGAAAGGTCAGGGCAAGGGACAAGATGTCGTTGAGCCCGCCGACCAGCCGTACACGCGAGACGCCTGCAAGGAGCAGCAGTTCGTGGACTACTCGAAGGAGGCCTCGTCCCGGTAACGGGCCGTCGATCATGTTGCGCGCCTTGATTTGTTGTCTCTGTGTACTTCTGGTTCCGATGTCGTCTGCGGGTCAAACCACTGACGCCGGATTCAATGAAGCGTTGTCGCCATCGATGGCGTCGGTCGTGAAGAACATGCACACGACCATTCGCCAGAATCTCGCCGACGCCGCAGAGAGCATGCCGGCCGAGGAGTACTCCTTCAAAGCGACACCGCAGGTCCGCAGCTTCGCCGAGCTGATCGGCCACGTCGTCAACGCCAACTTCTTCTTCTGCTCGCAGGCCAAGGGTGAGCCGCCGCCGAGCAAGGAGAATTTCGAGCAGGTCGCCGACAAGGCGGTGCTCGTCAAGGGTATGAACGAGGCGCTGAAGTACTGCGATGACGTCTACAACGGCACCACGGACGCCAATTTTGGCGTGCTGATCACAATGGCCGGACCGGCAAAGAAACAGGCGAGCCGCGGATCGGTGCTGGTATTCAACACCACGCACAACAACGAGCACTACGGCAACATCGTCGTCTATATGCGGCTGAAGGGCCACGTGCCGCCGTCCACGGCGCGCGCACAGAAAAAGTAGAGCGCGGGCTTCAGCCCGCGCCGACTCTCGGAGGCACCATGCGCGTTCGGATTTCATTCCTCCTCGTTTCCGCGCTCACGCTCGCGATCGCGTTAGTCCGCGCCCAGGTCGCCGATCCGCTCCCCGCGCCGGTCGAGAAGCGCGGACTGATGGTCGAGATCCGCGACGTCGTACGTCTACCCGACACGCGCGGCCTGCGTCCGCTCGATCAGGACGTCAATCCGGCTGGTTGGGCACGCGTGCAGTTCGTCCGCGATCTGCCTGACGGCCGCCGCTTCGCCAATGACTCTCGCGGACTGCTCTATCTGCTCGACAAGAATAACCAGCCGAGCGTGTATCTCAATTTTGCGAGCCTGTTTCCGTACGCCATCTACAACCGTCTGGAGAGCGGCCTGATTGGCTTCGACTTCCATCCGGAGTTCGCCAAGAACGGTCTCTTCTACACGGTCCACGGCGAGCGCGCGGAAGGCAACCCGTCCACGCCGAACTTCATTCCTCCCGGCTACACCGCAAAGGACGTCACATATCACAACGTGATCACCGAGTGGCGGGCCAAGAATCCTGCCGCAAACGCGTTCGAAGGGACCCGGCGTGAGCTCTATCGCGGGGCGCACGTGGTCATGAACCTGACGCACCCGATGGGCTTTGTTGGCTTCAATCCGACCGCGAAGCCGGGCAGCGCTGACTATGGTCTGCTCTACACGAGCGGCAGCGATCACGGATTCAGCAACGGCGGCGGCCCAAACGCGAATAACCCGAGCCAGACACAGCGTCTCGACTCGGTGATCACCGCCATCCTGCGCTTCGATCCGCGGAGTCCGTCCGAGACAAAGGGCATGAAGGGGCTCGGCGACTACACAATCCCGATGGCCAACAAGTTCGCCGCCGACAACGATCCGAAGACCCTCGGCGAGATCTACGCCTACGGCTTCCGCAACGCGCATCGCCTGTCATGGGACCTGACCGACGGCACGATGTACGCGTGCGACATCGGCATGAACAACATCGAGGAAGTCAACATCGTCCGTAACGGCGAGAACTACGGATGGATGAAACGAGAGGGCTACTGGGAGAACGGCATGATCCGTCCGGGCGGCAACCTTGGCCAGCTGTTCGCGCTGCCAGCGGAGATCCTCGACGGACGCAAGAAGGACGAATTCACGTATCCGGTCGCCATCTACGATCACAACGACGGCCAGGCCATCTCGGGCGGGTTCGCCTATCACGGCAAGATCGAGGCACTCCGTGGCAAGTTCGTGTTCGGCGACATCCAGCGCGGACGCCTGTTCGCCTCTGATCTCGCGGCGATGAAGAAGGCCGATGACGGTGTCCCGCAGACGACGGCGCCCATCGAGGAGATTCAGCTGTTCACGCGCAATTCGCGAGGCGAACGCGTCTATGTGACGCTGCGCGACCTCATCGAACGGACGATGGGCGCCAGCGTGACACGGTCGGATCTGCACATCAGCGCCAGCCGCGACGGCGAGTTGTTCATCACATCACGCCAGGACGGCACTATTCGGATGCTGGTGCCGGAGTCGGGAAAATAGTCGCAGCGCGCCGACCGGATCGATCCGTGCGCCGCGCGGCGAGCCTCGTCCTCCGACAATCCACGGCGCAGGTAATCATCGACGAGCAGCGCTCGATGCGCCTCCATCTCCTGATCGAGCTCGCCGTCGTCTCGACGTTGATGGACAATCGCGCTCAGCCGCGACATCGCACGCAGGAAGGCAGCCCACATCGTTACGCGCTCGGCGACAGGCGCAGCAGTCGGCCGATAACACCTGACAGCCGCTCCCAGTTGCTGACCTCAGCCTGCAGCTGCTTTCGTCCGGCCCTGGTGATGGCGTAAAACTTCGCCTTGCGGTTGTTCTCCGAGGTCCCCCACGTCGCGGCGATCCACCGCTTTTGCACCAAGCGGATCAGACACAGATAGATGGTGCCCTGGTTCACCAGCAGCGCGTCCTCACTGATCTGCTCGATGCGGCGCGCCAGGCCGTAGCCGTGCATCGGTCCCATTGCGTCGAGCGTCTTGAGCACCATCAGGTCGAGAGTGCCCTACAGGATGGTCGAGCGGGTGTCCATGGCGCTCCTGTGTGATGCCGACAGGAGCTATGCCTGTTACGTGTGGGATGTAAAGAGGACGCTAGCGGGGCGCTGCCGCGGCGCACTCGGCGGCCAGGCGGTCACGCACCGTCGGTGGCATGCCGCTGGCCACCATCCTGCCCACTCGCATCTCGACGTAGGCTGGCTCCGTGCAACGAGGGTACGGCAGTGGTGCGAGCCTGAGCGACTGAGACGAGCCAAGGACGAGCACGGCGTCGAAATGATCTTCGATGCGGGGATTCGCCTTGAAAAAATCGACGGGTGGCGGCGGACCGAAGAACGTCTCGTACGAAGCCGCGCCCAGCAGCGTTCCCTTCAGTGAGGCTAGCCAGGGCATCGACCAGCCCCCGACGTCCTTCTGGAATGCCGAGAGATCCGCGAACGTGCTCGTCACAGTGAAGACCTTCGTCCCGCTGGTCTGAAGGATGCCGACGAGCGATCGACCCGGACGCTCGCTTCTCGCCTGGAAGTGGCCGTCGCCATAGACGACGAGGGCCCTGCGTCCCTTCGCGAGCACCTCCCGCTGGATCACCTCGGCCGGATGCGAACCGCGTTTCATCAGCACAGTGCGATAGGCCCCCGGCGTCGTCACCTCTTCCCAGTCGATTGGCGGGTCGCCGAGCAAGATGCGCAGCCGGCGATCGGGCGGCAGCGACCGGTTCACGTCCCGGACCGCACGAAACGTCTCGTCGTACATCGGCCGGTCCCACGCCGGAGTTGGCGTGACGGTGTTCTCTCTGATCTCGCGCAGCGCCACCTCGGGCACGGCCTCACCCCGGACGTACCGGTCGATGACGTCCTGATACCGCGCGCTGCCGCTCTCGATGACGATGTCGTTGACGATGGCTGCGAAGCGCGGATTGCGGATAAGTGCCAGACGAAAGGCGTGACCCTGTTCGTTGCCATGAGCGCCCTCACCGAGCGCCACGACCGAATACGAGGCGAAGGCATCGAGGATAGAAGACACCGGATCGAGCCGGACGGCTGGCCTGCGCGATGTGTCCTGCGCCCCTGGATTGGCGTGACCAGCGAACAGAATGGTTGCCGCAACCAGACACGCGCCGGCCAGTCGACGAGTTGCCATGCCGGAAAAGGTTATAAAAATAACACTCGATAGTCAATCCGGCGTGGGCCGGTCGTAGGCGCCCTAATATCTCCCGGTTATTGCGAGGACGTGACCCGGCCGCTACAGTCCCACTGTGGCCCATATTGCTGTTCCCGAAGGTGTTCCCGGTATCGGTTCACTCTTTGCGTTTCGTCCCGAGGCGGCGGCGCCGATGAGAGCGCTCGCCAACGTCCTGCTCCATGCCGACAGCTCCCTGAGCCGCGGCGAACGCGAGCTCATCGCCGCTTACGTTTCGGCGCTGAACGAATGCGACTTCTGTCATGACAGCCATGCCGCCGTCGCGTCCTGTCATCTCGGCGACGAGGGCTCCATCGTCACTGCCGTCGTCCGCGACGCATACAGCGCACCGGTCTCGCCGAAGATGAAAGCGCTGCTGGCGATCGCTGCTCGCGTCCAGCGGAGCGGGCATGATGTGCGAGAGTCCGATATCGTCCGGGCGCGAACGGAAGGCGCGACGGACGTCGAGATCCACGACGCGGTGCTCATCGCCGCCGCCTTCTGCATGTTCAATCGCTATGTGGACGGCCTGGGCGCGGTGACGCCCACCGACCCGTCTGGCTATCGCGAGCGAGCGAAGCATCTCGCCGAGCACGGCTACTCCGCGATACTGCCGCAGCTGCCCATGCGATCGTGACGCACGTTGGGAGTTGGCAATTGACATCTCCGCCTCCGTTCGCCTGGGACGACTGGTACGCAACGGTCGGCGGCCGATCGATCGACATTCCCGAAGTCACCGATCTCCTGCAGGAGATCTTCAATCATCAGTACCCGCGCTTCGATGGCGAGGTCGCCGCCACCCGGCGCGCGTTGGGCTCTCCGGCCGCAGCCGCACAGCATCTCAAGGACACGGCGCTCGAGCTCGGCGCCGACATCGTCGGCATTTGCGGGATCGAGCCGAGCGACGTCTATCGCGGCCGCGTCGTCACCGAGAAGTACGCCATCGCGGTTGGGCAGCGCATGCGGTGGCGGGAGTTTCAGGTGGTGCCCTCGAAGGCGTCGGCTATCGAATGCCTGCGAGTGTATTTCACCCTCGGCGAAACGGTGATTCGGCTCGCCGCGTACATCCGATCGATCGGCTATGCGTGCAAGGTGGAGCACCCGATCGGAGACAGTGACCTCCTGCATATCCCGATCGGCCTCAAGGCGGGATTCGGCGAGCTCGGCCGGCACGGCTCGATCATTCATCCGACGCTCGGCCCCTTGTTCCGCATGGGCAGCGTCGCGACGTCATTGCCGCTGGCGATCGATCAGCCGATCGACGCC
>Ga0126304_10000484_pt1 | contig 16210 bp, 12 predicted proteins | sample Plot25_FD_92538 | JGI IMG/M metagenome (GOLD analysis project Ga0126304, IMG submission 92538) | Serpentine soil microbial communities from UC McLaughlin Reserve, CA, USA - Plot25 | ecosystem: Environmental > Terrestrial > Soil > Grasslands | place: USA: UC McLaughlin Reserve, Lake County... | reverse complement strand
GACCGGGAGGATGATTGGTCATCTCCCTAACCAGGTCAGGCGGAGACCGTCAGACCTGTTCTAACTTCATCCTTCATAAATCGTACATCCCAGATCGTAATTCGGACCTCTAACTTCCTGCTTCAATAGACCAACTCCTCATAAGCCATTTGCAATTCATTATATGCGTGCTGGTCTCCGGCGGTTTTTGCTGCATTCATTCCTTTTTCATACCATGTTATTGCAGCTTGCTGGTCATTTGTTCTTTCTAATAATTTGGCAAGATGGTAATATGAACCGATGTATCCAGGTTCGCGGGTCAATATCTCTTCAAAAAGTGAGCGGGCAGACCTGTCATCTCCGGCTTTAATGTATTCCAATGCCAGGGCGTGTTGGAGGAAACTATCGGACGGACTTGTACGCAAAAATTCCCTGAGCTTTTCAATCCTTTCCATCTCTTCCAATTAAATTTTTATAAACGTTTCCAAACTAACTTTACTGCTCTTATATTTGTGATCGACTTGGTTGCATAAACAACCATTCCTAATAATCTTGATATATGAAGATTCTAGTTTGTATCACTAAGACGCCAGACACCACGGCAAAAATAGCTTTCACCGATAACAATACGAAATTCGCCGAGGCAGGTGTTCAATGGATCATCAATCCATACGATGAATGGTATGCGCTGGTTCGGGCTATTGAATTAAAAGAAAAAGATCCGTCAACAGTTCTTCACCTGATTACTGTCGGCGGTGCAGATACTGAACCTATCATTCGAAAGGCACTGGCTCTCGGTGGAGATGAAGCTGTACGCGTCAACGCATCTGGTCATGACAGTTTTTTTATTGCTTCACAGATTGCAGAGGTTGCCAGGCAAGGCAATTATGACCTGGTTTTTACCGGAAAGGAAACAATTGATTATAATGGTTCTTCGATTGGAGGTATGGTTGCTGAATTGTTAGATATGCCATATATAAGTCTTGCCACCAAATTTGAGATTAGTGGCGCCATCGCTACCATTACGCGGGAGATTGAAGGTGGCGAAGAAGTTTGTGAAGTAAGCCTGCCGGTTGTTGTGAGTTGTCAAAAAGGCATGGCTGAGCAACGCATTCCAAACATGAAGGGTATCATGGGCGCACGCACAAAGCCTTTAAAAGTAGTTGAACCGGTTGCAGTGAATGAATTAACATCGGTTGTCGGATTCCAGCTGCCACCAGCAAAAGCAGGAGTGAAGCTAGTTGCACCTGATAACACTTCCGAACTTGTGAGATTGTTGCGTGACGAAGCAAAAGTAATTTGAACAATTTGAAAATTTGAAGATTTGAAGATTTGAAAATGTGATAGCCTGTTTAGAGCGTTAAAGTCTAATCTAACTGCACCATTTTCAAATTTTTTAAATCTTCAAATTTTCATTCGCTTCTTCTTAAAATTTTCAAATTTTCAAATCTTCAAATTTTCAAATTAATATCATGTCTGTTTTAATATTCATCGATCAGGCGGAAGGGCATGTTAAGAAGGCTTCCCTGGAGGCATTATCATATGGTTCAAAAGTGGCTGAGCAATTAAATACCTCTGCGCAGGGAGTCATTCTCGGAACAGTAAAGGAAGACATCGCCGCGTTGGGTAAATATGGCGTAAAGAAGATACATCATATTGCCAGTGAGGAGTTGAACCACTTTGACGCGCAGGTGTTCACGAAAGTAATAGCACAGACAGTAGATGCGACCGGAGCGAAAGTGATTATCTTTTCTAATAATATAGATGGTAAAGCGATTGCCCCGCGTTTGGCCGCAAGATTAAAGGCCGGACTGGTTGCTGGCGCGATTGCACTTCCTGAAACAAGTAATGGTTTTACAGTTAAGAAGAATGTGTTTTCCGGAAAGGCTGTCGCAAACATTTCTCTTAATTCTGAGATCAAGATCATCTCACTAAATACCAATTCTTACCCCGTGACACCAACGGAAGGGATAGCAGAGGTTGTGCCGTTGAATGTTTCTGTGAATGCTCCACGAATAAAGGTAAAAGCAGTAAATAAAGTAACGGGCGACATTCCACTGAGTGAAGCTGAAATTGTGGTGAGTGGCGGTCGTGGATTAAAGGGGCCTGAAAATTGGGGCATGATCGAAGAACTCGCGAAATTGCTTGGAGCAGCCACGGCTTGTAGCCGCGCTGTGGCGGATGTCAATTGGCGGCCACATCACGAGCACGTTGGTCAAACCGGTTTGGCCATCGCGCCGAATCTCTACATTGCTGTTGGAATTTCCGGTGCAATTCAACATTTGGCTGGGGTAAACCGCAGCAAGGTGATTGTTGTGATCAACAAGGATCCCGAAGCGCCATTTTTCAAGGCAGCAGATTATGGTATTGTAGGAGATGCTTTCGAAGTAGTTCCGAAAATCATCGAAGATGTAAAAAAATTAAAAGGAATTTCATAAAATTATTTGCTGATTTGTAGTTGTTTAAAGATTTTTTTTCGCGAATTTATTGTATAGAGAAGGCGGATTGTTCAAGCTTTTTTTTCAAACAAAAACCCTTAGTTTCGTGCTTCATTATGAAGAAAATAGAGTTGGAAATAGTGGCTTTGTCGCATAGTATTACCCAAACTCATTCCTATGCGGTCGTGTTAGGAGAAGTAAATGGTTTACGGCGTTTGCCTATTGTTATCGGTGGTTTCGAGGCCCAGGCAATCGCTGTAGCATTGGAAAAAATGAATCCCAGCCGGCCCCTCACCCACGACCTGATGAAGAACTTCATGAATGCTTTTATCATCGATCTGCAGGAAATCATCATCTGTGATCTTCAGGAAGGCATTTTCTATTCCAAACTCGTTTGTGTAAGCGAACATGACACGGTAGAAATAGATTCACGCACCTCCGATGCTCTTGCATTGGCTGTCCGGTTTGGATGCCCGATATATACATACGATAACATCCTCGAAAGTGCCGGTATCCTGATGGAGGATTCAACCGGTAAAAAGAAAATTGTGAAGGAAGCCGTTGCATCCGAATCGACCGGCTCAGAAGATCTTAAAACCCTCACTTTGGAAGAACTTAATACGCTTCTGAACGACGTGTTAGAACAGGAAGACTATATAAGAGCGATCGCTATACGTGATGAGATTAATAGCAGGAGGAGGAGATAGTTGGAAGATCTTAGTTTTTAGTTCAGGTTTTTCGGTTCTAAGCTTTCAATTCGCAGTTGTATCTGCTTCGGGAATGATTTTACGTTAGTTATCGTTCACACATTGCACTTCAACCCTGTTTACGTTTTGTAAATCCTTAACGCTTGATAAGCTTCCCTAATTGTAAGATCAATCTCGGTTTGAATGTAACGCGCAGAAGGCAGGATGGATACCATGATATTGAAACTGTTTTCTATCCTCTTCCCCTTACGGATGTACTTGAGATCATTCACGACTCATCTTTTTCGACAATAAGTCCCAAACAACAAAACAAAGGCGCGGATTTTACGACCACAGGATTGCCGATCAATGGAGCTGCAGGAAAGAATCTCTGCGTGAAGGCGTACCAGCTTATTCAACAAGAGTTCAGCAAGCTTCCGCCTGTTCATATCTTTTTGCATAAAGCGATACCGATCGGCGCAGGATTAGGCGGTGGCTCTGCGGATGGCGCATTCACGTTAAAATTACTCAACAAGAAATTTCAGCTGAAGCTCACGACCGAACAACTACTCGACTATGCAATCCGACTCGGAAGTGATTGTCCTTTCTTTATTTTAAACCGGCCCTGCTTCGCGACAGGTCGCGGAGAATTTTTGGAGGGCATCGATCTGAATCTCGACACATACTCCTTTGTTATCGTAAACCCAGGAATTCATATAAGTACGGCATGGGCCTTTCAACAGCTTACTCCTGCGCAGCCAGGGTCGTCTCTTCGGGAGGCTATTCAACAGCCGGTGTCAAGATGGAAAGATCTATTAACAAACGATTTTGAAGCCGCAGTTTTCAAACATCACCCGGAATTATTATCCGTAAAAGCGACTCTTTACAAATCGGGAGCGATATACGCTTCTCTCTCGGGTAGTGGCTCCTGTTTTTACGGCATCTATCCGAAAAAAATTTTCCCTCTCCTTCATTTTCCCGGTTCGTTTCAGATAGTTCATATTAAATAGTAAAGCCTAAAAGCGGAGTCTTTGATAATTTTTTTTACCTTGTGCTAAATAACATTCAATCAACTTCGATAGCTACATAGTACAATTTCTCGATTATAACCTTGACTTCCTCGATCATCCCTGAGGACGATATGACCCGCTTTTCCGGTACATCGATCAGATGTCCATCTTCATAACCACACTTCTTACTTCAACTTTTCCAGTCGGGAATCAAAAAAAATTATTATGGATACCATTGTCAGATCATACAACGAGACTCAATACTATTTAGACATTGAAGAAAAATACGGAGCTCATAATTATCATCCACTCCCGGTTGTACTGACCCGCGGCCAGGGCGTATTTGTATGGGATGTTGAAGGGAAAAGATACTTTGACTTTCTAAGTGGATACTCCGCAATTAACCAGGGCCATTGTCATCCAATCATTGTTGCCTCCCTGATAGAACAGGTACAAAAGTTGACTCTTGTGTCGAGAGCCTTTCATAGTGATCTGCTGGGCGAATATGCTCAGTTCATTACAAAGTATTTCGGCTATGACAAGGTGTTGCCAATGAATACCGGTGTCGAAGCGGTTGAAACAGCAATTAAGCTCGCCAGACGCTGGGGCTATGAAATCAAAGGTATTCCTGAAAACAAAGCGAAGATTATTGTTTGTGCCAACAACTTTCATGGACGAACAAGTACGGTAATTTCTTTTAGTACCGACCCATCAGCCTACACAAAGTTTGGTCCGTATATGCCAGGCTTCATTGTAATTCCATACAATAATCTCGAAGCCCTGGAAAAAGCCTTGCAGGATGAGGAGGTAGCGGGATTTCTACTTGAGCCAATACAGGGTGAAGCCGGCGTTGTTGTACCGGATGCAGGTTACTTAAAAAATGCAAAACGCTACTGTGAAGATGCGAAAGTGTTATTCATAGCCGACGAGATCCAGACAGGTCTTTGTCGCACCGGCAAGATGTTAGCGTGTGACAATGAGGATGTACGTGCAGATATATTGATCCTCGGAAAGGCGTTGAGTGGCGGAATGTTGCCAGTCTCCGCCGTGCTTGCCGACGACGAAATCATGCTCACGATTAAGCCAGGTGAACATGGTTCAACTTATGGCGGAAATCCACTTGGCTGTAAAGTGGCTATTACAGCATTGACAGTACTCAAGGATGAAAAAATGAGTGAGAACGCTCACGCGATGGGTGAATTATTTCGCACAGAACTACAACTTATACAATCGCCCCTCATAAAAGAGATCCGTGGTAAGGGATTATTAAACGCGATTGTAATTGATCATCCCCACAAAGATGCGGCGCTCGAATTGTGCCTTGTCATGAAAGACCATGGACTTCTCGCCAAACCCACCCATGGAGATAAAATCCGGTTTGCTCCACCCCTTCTGATAACGCGCGAACAGATTACAGAATGCGTTCACATTATTGACCACTCTCTTAAAACATTATTTTAAATGTTGGGTTTTAAATGTTGAATTTTGAGCAGTTTAAATTGGGTATAGCATGAATCATTCTGAATTATATCTTTAATATTGAGTGAGTGATAATGCCATTTTGATTTGAACTTAAACCTCGGAATTTGCCTAGCAACAGTAACATTTGATATTTATAATAAAATTGATGCACCACGAAGAAGAACACCTGAAAAGCTCGGACGCACTTAGAGATATCGTAATTGGCATGAGTGATGGGCTTACCGTTCCGTTTGCCCTTGCGGCTGGTTTGAGCGGTGCAGTTATTTCCACGGGCATCATCGTGATTGCGGGAATTGCAGAAATCGCAGCCGGTTCTATTGCGATGGGTCTAGGCGGGTATCTTGCGGGTAAAACAGAACAGGATCATTACAACAGCGAATTAAAGCGCGAATATGAGGAAGTGGAACGGGTTCCGGAAACAGAAAAAGAAGAAGTAAGAGAATTTTTTGAAAACATTGGATTGAGTAAGGATTTGCAGACCCAGGTAGTCGAAGAGATTGCAAAGGACAAGGCAAAATGGGTTGATTTCATGATGAAGCACGAACTCGGCCTGGAGAGACCGGATCCCAGCCGCGCTACGAAATCTGCATTAAATATTGGTATCTCTTACATCGTTGGTGGACTCGTTCCTTTGAGTCCCTACTTCTTCATTGAAGAACCAATAGAAGCGCTGAAAATCTCCGGGATTGTTACATTGGCCTGCCTGTTTATTTTCGGATATTTTAAGAGCAGGTTTACAGGTGTCAATCCTGTAGAAGGTGCGATCAGGGTTGCATTCATTGGTGCGCTAGCGGCAGCTGCCGCATTTGGCGTTGCCAAGTTGTTCGAATAGTTCAGGTTGTTTTTTTGGTACCGAGTCTTATATCAGGAATCACCGCCATGGCCAGGCTCAGGATAGCTGCAGCGATCATTAGCCAAAGACCGACTTTTTTTTCAGGACAGATGCCAGTGTAACATCCCGAGAAAATGATAAAGCATCTCGATGCGTAAGCCACAATCACCGCACAAACGAAAAAATTCATCCTTTTTGCCCAGACTCTGTTAACAACAAAGCCAAAGGCAGCGACTATGGAAAAAACGATAAAGGCCTTACCGGGTTTTCCATACGCATTCTTTTCAGAAAAAAAACCCGTGAAAGTTTTGTTCAAATCAGGGTGAAAGGTCCACGGAAGAAAACAGGAAATGATTAAAATGACTAACGCCGCTATGCCTATCCATTGAGAATACTTCATGTGATTATCGGGAATTAGGAAACAAAGTATACCTGTTTGAACTATAATCACAAATTTATAACCCGATCGTTTGGCACGAGCATTCAGATTCAACAGGCATGCATTAAATAGGATCTAAAAACGCGTACAGTTTCCAATAAATTCATTCATTTTCTCGGTGGTAATCTCCGTTCTTTTGTTTAAGAGTTCTAAGGTAACGCGTCACAGCAATTTCAAAATGGGAAAGGAGCCCGGGTATTTGTACTCGATTTCAGTAATTCCCGCAGTCCGTTTTCCAGTACATAACTGCTTTGTTCAGTCCTTCCTTTTTCAGTACCATTTCTTTGCCTGTATTATTTAGTATCAGCATTTTACACGGAATATATTATATTTTACTGAACAACTAATTCGATTCCAAATGCGCAGGAATTCAGGAGGTTACAGTTGAAGCAATGAGTGATAACACTTGCAACGACCGTAAATCCACTGTTTATTTGTTCTCGTATTCGTGTTCGAGATCCTAAAGAAAAAATGTACCCAATGAAACAGTTTTATCCAATCCTAAGGTTATTGATGCTGATGATTCTGCCCGCATCTATAATAACCCAAACATACTCGCAGAGTTGTTCAAACCTTACGGTTACTTACTCTGCTACGGAGTCAAGATGTATGGCTACCGGCACCCTTCAAATAACCGCTTCAGGCGGTTCTGGGAATTATAATTACAAAGTTTTCGGACCTACTGTTACGCCATTCACTTCATCAAACCTGATAACGGGCCTACAACCCGGGATCTATACGATTACGGTAAGTGATATCGTCGCTAACTGTAACCTTGATGTTGCTAACGTTGTGATCTCGGGATCTTATAGCGATCCAAGATTTTCACTGGTTGCAACCGACGTTACGTGTAACAATGGTGCTGATGGAACGATTTCTGTTTCGAGCCTTCAATTCGGCCGTTCACCATTCACCTATACTATTGTAGCTCCATCGCCAATGGGAGTTGGAACAAATAGCACTACCGGCACATTTACAGGCCTAATGCCTGGTTTGTATTCGGTGCAGCTGATGGACTCGTGTGGAGGTAAGCAGACGAGGACCATCGGTGTTCAGAATTATACCTGGTCTATTACTTCTTCCAGTGTCACGCTGTCTAGCTGTACTGTGTATAACGGATTGCTCGGCCTCACTGATGGCAAAGGAAACACAAACGCAGCAGGTGTTGCCTTTAACGGGTTTCAATATGGAGTAGTGAATGGTGTTGGAGATACTACCTGGTTTGCTTCACGTTCATTCTCTTTTGATCTTGGACAAAAAAGAAGCGTTCCGCTTGTAGCTAAGGATCGATGCGGACTCGTGCAATCGGTGAACTGGAATAATCCAGCAATACCTTCTGTATTTGCAAACGCAACGATTTCTTCAGCAGTTTGTTCTGTCTTTAATGCTGCAATCACTGGTCAGCAAAACCTGACAAACCCAACATACACCCTGGTCGATAATTTAGGAAACCCCGTTCCAGGACAGCCTAACAATACAACTGGAACATTCACAAACATTCCTTATGGCTCATATTGTATACGGATAACAAATACATGTTATGATACGGTCATTACACGTTGCTTCACCCAGGCTCAAGCCATACCAAACGTTCCTAGCGCAGTAACTGTGTCAAACTACACGTGTACTGGTGTCACGGCCACAGTAACAGGACAACAGAATCTTACAACTCCTACATATTGTCTATTTGATAACCTCGGTGTTCAGGTGGGTGCATGTAACAGTACAGGTGTCTTCAACAACGTACCATATGGCAGTTACACGATCCAAATCACTGATGGCTGTACCGGAGCGGTATTTAATAGAACCTTCAATGCAGTTAAGCGTACGCGATCAGTTGCTAACAATGTAACTCTAAACGGATATACATGTAGTAGTTTCAGTGCGACTATAACCGGCCAGACAAATTTGACCAATCCCCAGTATTGCCTGGTGGATAATCTTGGTAACCCGGTTCCTGGCTTTCCTTGTAACACGACAGGAGTATTCAGCAACCTTCCTTATGGTTCATATTGTATTAATATCACAGATGGCTGTGCAGATACAACTATCCAGAGATGTATAAACATTACGAGACCCCTTCCTATACTTGGTGCAACTGTTATGAGCGCCAGGACTTGTTCAGGCTTTACTGCTACAATCGGCGGACAGGGAAATCTGTATACAGGTGCTGTATATTGCTTGTTAGACAATCTTGGAAATATTGTAGCGGGAGTGGCGTGTAACACAACCGGTGTATTTACAAATGTGCCTTACGGTACTTATTGTATTCAACAAACTGATAACTGTTCTGGTAACGTGTTGACAAATTGCTTTACCGCAACGGCTCCTGTTTCTTCAGTGGGTCCTGCATCCATTACCAACAGAACATGTTCTGGATTCAGGGTTACTATTACCAATCAACAGAACCTTACCAACCCAAGTTTTTGTTTATTCGATACCCTGGATAACCCGATAGGTGCTTGTAACAGCACGGGTGTATTTGATGTAACAGGCTTCGGATCTTATTATATTACAACAACTGATGGTTGTACAGGAACGATATTCACTACAAATTTCAGCGTTGCCAAGCAAGTACCTTCAGTGGGAAATACAGTGAACATCAGCAATCAGAGCTGTAGCACATTCACAGCTGATATCATTGGTGAAACATATCTTACCGGCCCACATTACTACTTAAAAGATACTGTAGGAACAGTTATCGCTGACAACCTTACCGGAACATTCAATAACATTCCTTATGGCTCATACTGTATCGACATCCAGAATTCATGTCTGGACACAATCATTCAAAGATGTTTCACAGTAGTCGGTAATACGATCGCAACAACTGTTACTGCCTCTCCATCGTGCGCATTAACAACTGCTGATATCACAGTACAGGTAACCAGTGGTTTCGGACCATATACAATCAACGTGTATGATGATGCGAATAACCTGGTCCGGACAACGACTTCTGCAAGCAGTAACGTTGTATTGACGGCTCTTCCTACCCTGGTCATCGGCCAAACGTTCCGTATTGTAGTAAGCAGCGCTTGTGCTGCGCCAGTCACACAATTTGTAACTGCACAGCGTAGCACATTTTCACGTACACCTACAGTTATCGCAAGGTGTCCGTCAGGAACATGGGCAACAGGTTCATCGGATCTCCAGGTTCTAGCAACCACAAACCTCACTTCAGTGAATATGTCGATCACACAAAAGAACTTTGTGTCGCAGACAATCAATTATGCGAGTCATGCGGGTAACCTCTTTACATTCACAAATCTTGAACCTGCCACTTATATTGTAACCTATACTTTTGGAGGTTGCGTACAAACTGTGAATGACACAATTGTGGTTGGACCTTACCAATACCCTAACCTTTCACAATCTGCCGCTTACCAGTGTGATAACAACAGCTTCAGTGTAGGAGCCTCGGTTAACGGGGGCGTATCACCATTCACTTATGAAGTAATCGGTAGCACACCATCAGCGCCAAGCATCATAACTGGCACGCAGGCCAGCCCGGTATTCACAATAAACAATGGTGTTGAGTATTCACTCGTGAGATTAAGAGCCACGGATGCTTGCGGAAATGCAACATTGAACGATGCTAGCATCCTCCCGCTTGCAAATACTATTGTGCGTGCAACGTCAAACTGTTACTACAATGACGTTACGTTAACAACGGACACTGTTCCTAACGCTACTTATACCTGGTACAGGAAAACCAGCGCTACTGACAGTGTAATTGTAGGAAGCACTATAGGATATAATATTCCATACCTGATGCCAACTGATACTGGTATGTATGTTAGCCGTATGTCTGTGAATAGCGGATGTCTTACCAAACTCTCCTACTTCCATCTTACCGGAAATTGCGGTAACACACTGCCGGTGAAAGTTTCACTGAACGGTAAGGCCGTAAGAGAGAATTCGAATCAGCTTACCTGGACAGCAAAGGATGAGCAACCGGTGAAGAAATATGTGATTGAGCGCAGCAATAAGAATGATGGCAATTTTGAAGCGATTGGTACAGTGAACGCTAATCAGAAACTTTCGAGCACATACCTGTTCGTTGATTACAGTCCGTTTAACGAAGTAAGTTTCTACCGTGTCAAAATTGAGCACACTTCAGGTAAATTCAGTTACAGTAATATGATTGCCATCAGGTCAAATGGAGAAAGTACTATCGCGGCTTATCCGAATCCTGTAAAAGATTTACTGAACATCAACATACGTGGCAATCAGAATCAAAACTACAGGTTGTCAATATATAACAATGCCGGACAATTGATTTTCAGCGCTACCCAGCATAATGTCCAAAATGATACTATCCAGTACCGCAGGGATGTTAAGGCAAAACCGGGATTATATTTCTTACTGGTAAGTAACCTGACAACAGGAGAAAATAACACGTATAAAATAATATTTGAATAGATTTTTTCTTTACCACGTGTACATTGGGCGGATTTCTATCCGCCCTTTTTTTTGTAACAACTTCTCAAGCGATAATCACATTCTTTTTCTCCTGGTGTCTTTGTGCCTTTGTGGCTCTTTATTTTAAAAATCAGAGTGGCTACGAAGGCACAAAGACACAAGGACTAGAAACTAATCGGTAGAGTTCCTTTGCGCTATATAGGAGAGCGCGGGTGCAGGACAATCAATTTTTGTTTGGATTAAAAAAGTTCGCAAGAATATTATTACTCTGTTTCCTTCCTGCTTCCATTTTACTATTTTGCCGTTTTGCAGCAGCTTTATTTTCGTTCCTTTCGCAGGAAGGTTATGTTGCCAACTTAGCTCAGCCGGCAATAAAGAATTTTCCGGAAAGCACGCCAGGGTAAAGACCTTCCCATTTTTGTCTAGTGTGAAATACGCACTGCTGTCACGGAGTTCCTGTATCCCTCTTGTATTGTAAATCGCCCCTCCATTAAGCCATATCCTAATCTATTTTAGTTGTACAAGTTCAAGGGGATCGAGTTTCCACTCGTTATTAAAGAACCCGGCTACTTTGATTTCATTCGATCCCGATTGCAACATCGCCAAACGAAACACCATAAAATCGGGAAAGCCACTCGCACCAGCAAAATATTGATTGGCATTTGCAGCCTGCATTCCCTTGACACCTGTCCCAGTTATCACACCGACTGAATTAATCGATGACCCCTTCATCGGCCACACAAAATAAGCTCCAAGGTCATCACCAGTCCAGGTCTGGTCACCGGCTTTAATAGTATTTCGGTCTACTGACAATGGGCATCCATCCAACAATAACCCGTAGGCGCTGTTAGTACTTGCATTTCCATAAATGATAACATTTCGTCCGGGATATCGCTGTTGGGAGTATTCCTTGTCAGCGATCATATCAACCGCGCCATTACCGCGATAGTACCAGGTTTCGACATCATATCTTGCCTTATTATAACTCCATTCATTTTCCTCTTTTGTTCCCCCGGTGCCATATACAAACAGCATGTTGTGATTGAAGGGATCCTTGAAAGTGCCGTATCGCTGAGGATTTTTTTGAGAATCGTCCGGCTTTTGCGAGACTTTCCATTGATTATTCTCTTTTACCAAATATAAACTGCCATTCGAAGTGGTGTGCGAAACTTGTATTATACTCAAACTGTCAAGCGTGATAGAAAGAGAAGACCCGATAGTAAAATCGGTTACGTCTAGTTTTAATATCCTGACATTTTCGGTTATTCCCTTAATTGTTCCGGCTTTTTTATCCCTGTTTAGCTGCACGCGGCTATACTGTAATGGATGCACCTGCTGAAAAATTTCTGCCCAACGGTAACTTGATGAGATGCCCGGGGTGGCAGTCATGAAGTCTACCGTATTGATTGAACTGTCTATCCCGCGTTTATGCCATTTGAAGAAATCAAATAATGGCCTCCAGTCGACGCTGTGGTCTCCAAACCAATGCTCACCGCCGGGATACTCATAGTAATTCAGATCGGGATGAAACTCTCCAAGTAGTTTTCTCATTTGCCTTGCATATCTCACCGGCACTACACGGTCTGCATCACCATGAAACACATATACACCTAACGGTTTGTAATTACTTACAAGTTTCAATACGTCGCTCTGATTGCTCGATCGCAATAAGATCTGTTCGACTGGCGATACCGAAGTGCCGGGAATCAATCCATCAGCAGACCCATATTCCTTTAATGTCGGATAACCTGCACAGGGTGCGATCGCAGCCCATTTGTCGGGATAAGTAGCGCCGAGAAACCACGTACCGTGACCACCCATCGAATGTCCGGTAAGGTATATTTGTTGATGATCCGGCTTGAATTTATTTTTTGCGATTTCTAAAACTTCCAACGCATCAATCCGTCCCCAATCTTCCCAATTAAAACCTCTTGGCCTGCGATTCGTTGCTGCTACAAGGGTACCCCAGTCTTTTGATTTATATGCTCTTGCCTGCCCGATTGCCTCGACGCCTGCTCCATGAACCGATAAAAACAAAGCTGCTGGTTCTTTGGCCGCCGGTATCTGAGGCGTAACAGCATAATACTGCAAACTCCCATCAATAGCGCTTATAAAAGTATTACTGTATTTGTCCTCGAGCCCTACCGCATCGATACTGACTCTTTGTTCGTCGATCTGTTTTTCTTTATCAAAAATCCTAATCGAACAATCGTATTTTCCTTTTTGATTGACAGAACTTCCGTTGAAATGGAAAATGACTTTTCGTGTAGACATGGATGGTATTGAAGGAACATCCGACTGCATTTTCGCTCCTTCAATCGTACTTTCAATCTTCAATCGCTTCAGAGGATTGGATGAGTTGTTGATCAACACCACCGCGCCCATCAAATCATCGTTCTTATTTCCGGGCACAATAAATGGCAATGTAACATCCTCCGTAGTTAAAAAAACGGGTTTCTTCGGAAAGTGAAGATCAGCGACTATGTTCTGACCACGAACATAAAACTCATTGAGTCCTTTTTTTAATTGAATGGGTAGGTATAGCCATCCCGAGGAATAAGGGTCGCCAGCGTGTGTTACATTATTTACAACAACAGCGCTATTGCCCTTTATATTTAAGAGCGCCTTTTGCTCACGCCGTGAATTGTAGGTGAGATAGATATATCCTCCAGCTCCAAATCCGCCCCTGCCTCCTAACCGATTCAAACTGTCTCCTGTTACTTGCTGCCATGTTATCGTTTGACCGCTTTGATCAACTCCAACAGTATCACCCTGGGCAGGAACACGCAGAGTGTTTGTGTATAATCTGTATAGTAACTGATCCGTGGATATTGCTTCGCGCCCATAACGGCCAACACCGGTGACCATGAGCCCGCCGGTAAAATGATATACCTCTTGAGAAAAAACTGGAAAAGAAATTGCTATGTAGATGCAAAAAAAAGATACTTTTTTCATGGTGACTAATTTATCAAACACATCCATTATAAGCGACTATAAATCGAATATTGATTTCTGATTCTATATGATCCATGTGAGACAAAAACGAAGATCGCAAGTTCTGGGCTGTGAAACAAAGTAAAGCACCACCAGACGCGCTGCTGATGCTTCATAAGCAGTATCTATTTTTAAGTTCTCAACACTTTTAAAACACATTTTGGTAAGATAAAAACAGATTCAGCGCCGGCAGATCTGGCACAAAGTATATAGAGGACCGTTAGGTGGATAAACTATTTATGGAGGAAAGAGAGATCACGCAGTCGCACATTACGGAAATCTACAGGCTGACCTTCGCTTTGTAGAGCTATAAAACCGCTGGTTAATAACTTGCCATCCTCTTTCATTTTCGGATCGTAACGATTCACAACGCCTCCACCGATTTGAGGTTTAGAATATCTTAAGACGGTATCTCCATTGATAACATGAGTGACTAATGAATCTCCAAAAACGATTAATTCTGCTTTTACCCACTGCTCGCCGTCGTACGTTTTTGAATTTGAACTAATGCAATGGGATGTCGCAATCTTGCCATTGTAAACGACCTCCGTGCCTGGTGAACACATATTTCCGGTCGGCCTGGATTTTCCATCGCTTAATCCCCCGAGAAATTGCATCTCCACCGAGATGGGCCAGTCCTGCTCTACTGGCATTGTCCTGGGATCCTGCGAATGAAACATAACACCGCTATTTCTCAGAGTATACGATGGGGCCCCCTTTTGAAGTTGACCTACAAAACGATATTCAAGTGAAAGTTGGAACCACGAAAAAGGACTCTTATAATAGAGATGGCCGAACTGATCGTTGAAATCTCCATATTGATCATATCGAACTTTGATCATCTCGTCTTCAACCCGAAAGGTATTTCCAAAATTGACATTAACCGGATGATGATGAATTTTCACAACCCAGTCATTAATATCCCTGCCATTGAAAAGAGTTATCCATTCACTTTTTTCGACCGCTTTCTTCTGAGCCTGGCATGCACTAAGAAGTTGCAAAATCGATAATGTCGAAAGTATCACTATTAATTTCATTAGAAACTTTTTGATATTTATATTTTACAACCACGAACAAAGTAAACAGATGATCCATGTGTTAGCCACACAGTCTTACCCCTGACTTACTAAGATACAGAGAAGCTAATAAAACGATCTATATTCAGTCGCTTGTTGATCCGGTGTGCCTGGAAAGAATTTCGAACAGCATTTGAATTCGCTGATACCTTTTTCTAATATTCCTGCGTAACTACTACAAAAACTTTGGAAAACTTTGCGTCTCTGTGTATACGTCTATGCTCACTGTCTTTAAATTCCTTGCAATATTTTGCAGCCAGATTTTTGGTTAAGTTTTTTAACCACAAAGGGCACAGACGTTTGGGTCACAGAGGTACAGATAGATTTGTTCGCCAGCATATTTCGAAGCCGTGGCATCGTTCATTACCTCACTACTCCCGACGCCATGCAGCAAGACGACGAAAGTTGCCTCGAGATACCAATGAATTATTATGTATCGAAAGGTTTTCGATGACAGAGGGAATGATTTTGAGAACTTTTCTGCAAGGTGATTATTCCCATGATCTACAACGCAACCGCGCTTCTACCGCTTTCATTCGCCCACCAACCAAATACTAGAATCGCCTCCACAGCTTTGTTATCCTCCCTACCGCAAAATATCTAGCAAAAAACTTGTATTAACCTATGCTAAAAATATTAGTATGAATAAGAGTAATCAGGAAGATCATATAAGAAACACTCCCGATCCCGCCGAACATGGCAAAAGCAATGTCGAAAAAGATCCTAGTAAGTGGGTTACCGGTGACGAGCCCATGACTGGAGCACAGCGCTCTTACCTGAATACATTGGCGAGTGAAGCCGGAGAAAAACCTCTGGAGAACTTAACAAAGGCTGAGGCGTCAAAAAAAATTG
>Ga0126304_10000483_pt1 | contig 16215 bp, 11 predicted proteins | sample Plot25_FD_92538 | JGI IMG/M metagenome (GOLD analysis project Ga0126304, IMG submission 92538) | Serpentine soil microbial communities from UC McLaughlin Reserve, CA, USA - Plot25 | ecosystem: Environmental > Terrestrial > Soil > Grasslands | place: USA: UC McLaughlin Reserve, Lake County... | reverse complement strand
TACCGGTCCGGATCAGTTCGTCCATCCGGGCTTCTACGTGCCGTTCGCGATGATGCCGGTGCTGAGGACCGTCGGCAGCACGATCGACCTCATGAGCCGCGACGTGCGCAACATCGCAGTCAAAGGTCGCTTGAAGCCGGGCGTGACGGTCACGCAGGCGGCCGAAGACATGGCGCTGATCGGCGCCAACCTGCGGCGCGCCTATCCCGACACGAATCGGAACTACGGTCTCACTGCGCAAACCGAGTTCGACGCTCGTGTCACCGCCAGACCCCCGCTCGCCGGCGCGGCAGTGATGTTGCTCACGCTGTCGATGACCGTGCTGCTCGTTGCGAGCGCGAACCTCGCAGGGCTGCTGACCAGCCGCGCACCGGTGCGCGCGCGAGAGATGGCGCTGCGATTGGCGATCGGTGCAGGCCGCGTGCGGCTCGTACGCCAGCTCGTGGTCGAAAGCCTGCTGCTGGCGATCGGCGGCGGCGCGTTGGGCTTGCTGATCGCGTCGGGTGTGATCGCCCTGTTGCAGGGTCTTCAGCTCCCTACTGAGGTTCCTTTGAAGCTCGTGTTCGAGCTGAATGAGCGGGTGCTCATCGTCGGCCTCGTCGTCGCGACGATGACTGCCGTGGGCTCGAGCCTGGTGCCCGCATGGAAGTCGGCGCGCACCGATCTGGTGAGTACGCTGAAGGACGGCGGCGGCAGCAGTCACCCTCGGCTGCGACTATGGGGACGCAATCTGCTCGTCAGCGGTCAGGTCGCACTCTCATTAGTACTCGTCACGGTCGCGGTGTTCCTGTTCCGCGCCTATCACAACGAGTACGGACGCGGGCCTGGCTTCCGCACCGATCACGTGCTGCTGATGTCACTCGAGCCGGACCTGGCCGGCTACGACACCGCGCGTTCGGACCGGTTCTATGACCAGCTCGTCGATCGTGCACGAGCCATCCCCGGCGTGAAATCGGCGTCGCTCACGTCTTCAGTTCCGTTCGATGGCATCAGCATTGAAAACTATGCGGTCGTTCCCGACGGTTATCAGCTTCCGGCTGGTACCGAGTCGGTGCATGTGCGTTCGGCGCGTGTCGATGAGGAGTACTTCGACACCCTCGGCATTGACATCGTTGACGGACGGGCGTTCCGCCGGACGGACACGCAGGACACACCGGCAGTCGCCGTCGTGAACGAGACGTTCGCATCACGCTATTGGCCCGGCCGCAGTGCCATCGGCATGCGATTCCGACTGATCGACGGCACCCAAACGAAGCCGATGCAGGTCGTCGGCGTCGCCGCGAACACCCGCTATCGCACCCTGTCGGAGGGTCCGACGGAATTCGTCTACTACTCGCGGCGCCAGGTGTCCGCGCCGGACAGCACCATCTTGGTGCACACCGACGGCGACCCCGCTACGTTCGCTGCCCCGCTGAGGGCGGCGGTTCACGACATCGATCCCAATGTGCCGGTGTTCGGCGTCCGGACGATGGACGACTTCTATCGGTCAAGCTCGGTGACGATCACCAACCTGCTGATCGAGCTCGTCGGAGGCATGGGGACAATGGGCCTGGCACTCTCGGTCGTCGGGCTGTATGGATTGATGGCCTACTCGGTCAACCGGCGGACGCGTGAGATCGGCATTCGCATAGCCGTCGGTGCGCGCGCCGGTGCCGTGCTCGTCATGGTGATGCGCCAGGGACTATGGCTGGCTGCCGGCGGTACGCTGCTCGGTCTCGCCGCGAGTGCCGCCACCAGTGGCGTGCTGCGCTCGGCCTTTCCGTTTCCAGATGTGCCGCGCGTGGATGTGACCACATATCTGCTCGTCGTGCCGGCGCTGTTCGCGGTGACGCTGCTCGCGGCGTACATCCCCGCCCGACGCGCCGCCCGCGTCGATCCGCTGCGAGCACTGAGACAGGACTAGACATTTTGGATTGGCGATTATTGATCGGGGATTCGTTGATGATTGCTGATTGGCGATCGTTGATTACTGTTAGGCGGCAACGGCTCGTCGTTCCTAATCAACCATCGACAATCAACAACCATTCACCAATCGACGATCGGGACATCAACAATGATTAGAGACCTCCAGCACGGCCTGCGCGTGCTGATGAAAAACCCAGGCTTCACGTTGATCGCCGTCATCTCCATCGCGATCGGCGTCGGAGCCAATGCCGCGATGTTCAGCGTCGCCGACGGGCTGGTCTTCCGTCCGCTGCCGGTTCCCCGAGCTCGCGAAGTGATCTCCATCCTCGGCCAGGCGCGCGACACCGGCTTCGGCAATCGCAGCCTCTCGTATCCCGATTACCTGGACCTGCGCGACAAGGCCAGGAGCTTCGACAACATTGTCGCGTATTGCTTCGTGATCACGAGCTTCACGAATCGGGCTCACGAGCCGACCGAGCGCAAAGTCGGGATGGCGGTGAGCGGCAACTTCTTCGAAGCGATGGAGGTGCATCCGCGGCTCGGTCGCGCGTTGCGAGCCGACGAGAGCGAAGTCCCAGGCCGCAATCCAGTCGTCGTCCTCGATCACGACGAATGGCGCCAGCACTTCGCGGCGGACCCGTCGATCGTGGACAAGCGCATCACACTCGGCGGTGTCGAATTCACCGTTGTCGGCGTCGCGCCGGAGGGTTTCACGGGCATCGACCACGACGTGAAGCCGGCGTTCTACATTCCGATTGCGATGTACACAGCGGTGCAGACCGGCGTGCAAGCGGATTTGCTGACGCGTCGCGACAGCCGTGTCTTCACCGTCAAAGGCCGTCTGACCGGTGGCGTGACCATAAACCAGGCTCGACAGGACATCGAACAGCTCGCCTCGAGCCTCGCGCAGACGTATCCGGATACCAACCGCAATCGCGATCTGATCGTGAAGACGGAATTCGATGCGTACCGCGATCGGCCGGGCGGTGGCGACACAAATATGGTCGTCATGTTGATGACCCTCGCGCTGCTCGTCCTCGCGATTGCGTGCGCCAACATCGCCGGGTTGCTGGCGAGCCGGGCGCCCGCGCGCGCACGCGAGCTCGCGCTGCGCCTGGCCGTCGGGGCCGGCCGATTCCGCGTGCTTCGCCAGCTCGTGACGGAGAGTCTGCTATTGGCGACCGGCGGGGGACTTCTCGGACTGCTGCTCGGCTACGCCGTCATCAACGCATATCGCACGATCGAATATCCGACGGATATCCCGCTGAAGCTCACGTTCGATCTCGATACCCGGGCGCTCATCGTCGGCATCCTCGTGGCTGCTGGTAGCGCAGTGCTCTCGAGCCTGCTGCCCGCCTGGCGCGCCACGCGCGCCGACCTCGTCCCCTCGCTGAAGGATGCGGCGGGCATGGAGCGAGAGAGAGGCGGACGCCTCTGGGGCCGCAACCTTCTCGTGTGCGCACAGGTCGCGCTCGCGCTGATGCTGGTGACGGTGACGATCTTCATGTATCGCGCATTCAACTCGCGCCTGACACAAGGTCCGGGGTTCCGTACAGAGGGCCTCATCTTCGCGAGCTTCGACCCGAGCCTCGCCCGCTACAGCGATGCGCGCGCGGAGACATTCTTTCGCGATATCAAGGACCGCGCCGCCAGTCTGCCTGGTGTCACATCCGTCGCGCTTGCCTCCACGGTACCGATGCGTACCGACAACCTGCAGGTCTCGCAGATCGCACCCGAAGGCTTCACATTCGCGCCTGGCATCGACAGCACTGCGTGTCCGTCGGTGTTGGTGGACGAAGGTTATTTCGACACGACCGGCATTCGCATCGTGGCGGGCCGAGGATTCCGGGCCACCGACAATCGTGACTCGCCCCAGGTCGCTATCGTGAACCAGCGGTTTGCTGCACGCTATTGGCCAGGCCAGGACGTCATCAAGAAGCGGGTGAACATCCGGACCCCGACGCCACGGACGGTGGAGATCATCGGCGTGGCTGCCGACTCTCGCTACTTCTTCATCGTCGAGCCACAGTTGGAGTTCATGTACTTCCCGCACGCGCAGAGCCCCGTATCACGCCGATCGCTGATACTGGCGTCCTCTGGTCCGGCCGCAGCCCTGGCCGAGCCGCTGCGAGCGCTGGCGCGGTCAATGGATCCCCAGATGCCGGTCCTCGGTCTGCGCACGATGGAGGATTACTACGCCTCGCGGGTGATCCACATCAGCCGGTTGATCGTCGGCACCGTCGGCGGACTGGGAGCCATCGGTGTGTTGCTCGCCGTCATTGGCTTGTACGGACTCGTCGCGTATTCCGTCACCCGCCGCACACGCGAGATCGGCATCCGGATCGCCGTCGGTGCGGCTCCGGCATCGGTGCTGCGAATGGTCCTCAGACGCGGCATGATCCTCGCCGGCGTTGGCATCGTGCTCGGCATTGCCGGCAGCATCGCGACGAGCGGGTTGCTGAGTGGAGTTTTCCAGAACCAGATGGGCGGCCACAGCGTCTGGAGCTACGTGCTTGCGGTGCCGACGCTCATCGCGATCACGCTAATCGCCGCGTACATTCCGGCGCGCCGCGCGGCCCGGACCGATCCACTTCGCGCCCTCAGGCAGGATTAGAACATTAGTGATTGGCGATGGTTGATTATCGATTCGTTGATGATTGTTGATTCGCGAGTGTGGATTGGCCGAGCGGTGCCGTCAGCTGGTCGCGTTTTCAATCAGTAATCGCCAATCACCAATCAACAACGAATCAACAATCACAGATCGGACGTTCAACAATGATCTCAAGACTCCGATTGGCAACGCGCGCGCTGTGGCGCAATCCGGCGCCGACGTCAATTATCGTGCTCACGCTCGCAGTCGCGATTGGCGTCAGCACGATTATCGGCAGCACGGTTGACAGCGTCTGGCACGCGCTACCGGTCGCGAATACTGATCGGCTCGTCTTCGTGTCGTCTACCGATCCCCGTCCCGGCGAAGCGAGGGCGGGGATGGCCGGCGACGTCGCGATTACCGGCACGTCGATTCCCGACCTCGTTGACTGGACCGCGCGATCGATGTCGGTCGATGACGTCGCCGCGTTTCAGTACGCCACGGCCACGCTGACGGGCCTCGACGCACCGGAGCGTGTAGCACTGGTGCGTGCGACCGCCAACTTGCCCACGCAGTGGCAGATTCCCGTCGCCATCGGCCGGAGCATCCGTCCAAACGACGGGCGAATCGGAGCGCCGCGTGTGGCCCTTCTAACGGATCGCTATTGGCGCGAGCGCTTCGCGGGTCGGACGGAGATCATCGGCAGGAGCGTCTTCCTCGATGGCGTCCCGCACACCCTTGTCGGCGTGGTCTCTGCGTCGGCCGGACGCGGCATCTTCGTGGACACTGACATGTGGGTGCCTCAGGAACTCGACGCCGCGCGCGCGAGTCGTGACCTTCGAACCCTCTTCGTCAGTGCACGCCTGAAGCCTGGAGTCACACTCGAGCAGGCTGAGCGTGATTTCACCGCCATCGCCGGGCAATTGAAGACGGAGTACCCGACGACGAACGCGCAGACGGGAATCGTCGTGCGGCCCCTTGTCGAACTGCTCGGCGGCGGTATCCGGTTTCTCCTCTCGCTCCTGGTGCTGCTCGCCGTGCTCGTCGTGGCCATGGCGTGCACCAACGTGTCGAACGTCGTTCTCGCGCACGTGTCAGCTCGACGCCGTGAGTTATCCCTGCGAATGGTGCTCGGTGCGGACCGGTGGGATCACGTGAAGCAGATCATGGCCGAAGGTTTCGTCCTATCCGTTGCCGCGAGTGTCATCGGCGTGGCGCTCGGCGCATGGGGACTGAGTGCCCTCAAGTGGTTGGGCGGTCCCCAGGCCCGCGTGCTCACCGATGCGTCGATCAATGGACGCATTCTGCTCGCCGGGGCGATGACGTCGTTCCTCATTCCTTTTGCATTCTCCCTTCTCCCTGCGCTTCGGGGGTGGCGGCCAGACGCGAATGATCTGCGTCAAGGTGCGCGCGCGACGCGGTCGCCCGGTCACCGCACGCGAACCGTGCTCGTTGCGCTGCAAGTGGGCCTTGCCGTCGTCGTGCTTGTCCAGGTCGCCCTGCTCGGTCGCATGGCGTGGACGATACGCGGAGCCACGTTTGGGTTGGACCCCGCGCAAGTGCTGACGTTCAAGATGGACGTGTCCCCGGCGCGCTACGCGAGTCCTGACAGCATCACTCGGTTTTACGCGGCTCTGCTTGAACGCCTCGAAGGGCTTCCCGGCGTCACGTCGGCAGGGGCGATCAATCGCCTTCCGATCGCCGATCGCGATCTCAACGTCCGCGTGCGTGTTGACGGCGCGCCTCCGGTGGCGACGGAGGCTCTTCCGTCGCTGATGCTGGCATCGATTAGCCGTGACTACCTGCGAACGATGCGTGTGCCGGTGCTGCGCGGACGCAGCCTCGATGCGGCTGATTTCAGCGGCGGCCAACCGGTTGCGCTCGTCAGCGAGGATGCCGCTCTTCAGCTCTGGCCGCGCGGCGATGCCATCGGCAGTCGTGCCACGCTGACCATGCCGGGTGAAGCAGACCGCAGCGTCCTCATCGTTGGCGTCGTTGCCAACCTGAGAAGCGCCGACGTGTTCCGCCGCTCGATGGCACAGCTCTATATCCCGTGGACGCTCCATGCTGACCGGACGATGGCCATCGCGCTTCGGACTGCTGCGGCGGATCCTCTTTCGCTCACATCCGCAGTGCGCGCGGCGGCTGCGGCGCTCGAGCCGAACGAGCCGATCTTCGCCGTCTCGTCTATGGCGCAAGTAATCTTCAACGACACGGCCAGCAACTACATTCTGAGCAGCCTGCTCGTCGCGGTCGGCTTCCTCGCCCTCTGTCTGGCCGGCGCGGGCATCTTCGGCGTGGTCTCATATGTCGTCGTCCAGCGAACACGCGAGATCGGCGTACGCATGGCCCTCGGTGCGCGGCCGTCGGCGGTGCGCCGCATGATCGTTGCGCAGGGTGCCTGGCCCGTGATTGGTGGATCGGTGCTCGGGTTGCCGTTGGCTCTCCCCATCGCCTTGGCAATGGGCCGGGCGTTCGGCTTCATCACCGCATCCGATCCCCTCAACTACGTCGCCGTGCTGTCCTCGATTGCGCTGGTGGCCGTCGCATCGTGTTATCTCCCGGCACGTCGTGCCAGCCGCGTCGACCCGGTCGTGACTCTGCGAGCCGACTAGAATATTTGTGATTGGCGATTGATGATTATTGATTCGTTGATGATTGGCTGAGTTGTGAATGTTGATTTGATGACGAGGCCGATTACAGCGCAATGACGGTCACTCGGCTGATGTCGTCGCGGCTGTTCGGCGTCGCGCCGCTCGACATCACGACCTTTGTCATCGCTGGCGTCACGCTCGTCGCCGTCGCCGTCTGCGCATCACTGATCCCTGCGTCGAGCGCTGCGCGAACCAATCCGGTCCAGGCCCTTCGAGGTGAATGACATGTGCATTCGTGCTGCAGTCCGACACGTGATCCTCACGGCAGTGGTCATTGCGCCGGCGACGACCATCGGCCAGACGACTCCATCGTGGACGCAGTGGGGTGGCCCCGATCGCGACTTCATGTCCGAGAGTAAAGGGCTGGCCTCGACCTGGCCGGCGAGCGGACCGAAGAAGTTGTGGAGCCGGAATCTCGGCGAGGGCCACTCATCGGTGCTCATCGAGAACGGGCGTCTTTACACGATGTACCGCCAGATCACGCGCCAGCCGTCGGTCTTTCATGAAGAGGTCGTCGTCGCGCTTGACGCCGCGAGCGGCAAGACCCTCTGGGAGTTCAAGTACCCCGCCTCGCCGGCTGGCATTCAGTTCGACCAGGGCTTCGGTCCGCACAGCACGCCACTGATCGTCGGCAATCGGCTGTTCGCCGCGAGCTCGCGCAGCGAACTCTTCGCACTCGACAAGATGACGGGCAAGCGCATCTGGTCGCACGACATGGTGAAGGAGTTCAACGCGCCGCTCACCGGACGTGGCTATAGCGGCAGCCCTCTCCTCTACAACGGCAGCATCATCGTGACGATGGGCGGACCGAATCAGGCAGTCGCCGCTTTCGATCAGGCTTCGGGCAAGCTGCAGTGGAAGAACGGCTACTTCGTCTGGGCGCCGGCGTCGCCGATTCTGATTGACGTGGACAAGCAGCCGCAGCTCGTCGTATTCGGCGGCGACGTCGTCACTGGAATGGATCCGGCGAGTGGTCGCGAGCTGTGGAGACATCCGCACAAGACCGACTGGGGGCTCAACATCACCACACCGGTGTGGGTCGCTGACCAGCATCTGCTCCTCGTGTCCTCGGCCTACGGCGTCGGCACGCGCGCGCTCGAACTCCGACAGTCCGACGGCAAGACGACCGTCACCGAGAAGTGGCACAGCCAGCGGATGCGGATTCACATCGGCACCATCCTCCGTCTCGGCGACCACGCCTACGCCTCGAGTGGCGACTTCGGTCCGGCGTTGATCTCGGCGATCGATCTGAAGAGCGGCGCCGTCGCGTGGCAGGACCGCAGCTTCGGGCGAGCGCAACTGCTCTACGCCGACGGCAAGGTCATCGTGCTCGACGAAGACGGGGCACTCGGCCTCGCAACGGTCTCGCCGCAAGGCTTGAAGGTCCTGGCGAAGGCGAGCGTGCTGCAGCATTTGGCATGGACACCGCCCACGCTGGTGGGGACAACACTCTACGTTCGCGATCGTCAGATGATCTCCGCCTTCGATCTGAGTTAACGGGAGGGGGCGGAGATAACGGGTCAACACGGAGAAACGGAGTAACGGAGACAAAAAGTTCTCGCCTTGATCCGTTTTCGTGGACAGGGCATTACACTTACGCCGGCGGCTTCGAAGACTGCCGGCGCCTCGTACCCGAGCGTCGAATGCAGACGCACGGGATTGTATAAATCCTCGATGTACGCACGGACGGCAGTCTCGGCGCTAGCACGGGTCGACCAACGGCAGGTGTCGAGTTCCTGTTTGAGCGTGCTGAAGAAGCTTTCGGCGACGGCGTTATCCCAGCAGTCGCCGCGGCGGCTCATATCGGGGGGAGTCCATGGGCGGCCAACAGCGCTTGATACGCGTGACTGGCGTACTGCATGCCGCGATCGGAATGATGCACGAGGCCTCGGCCTGGTCGGCGATGGATCAGCGCCATCCGCAGCGCCGCGGTCGCCAGATCACTATGCAACGTGGGGCTGAACGCCCACCCGACGACACGCCGCGAAAAGAGATCGATGACGACGGCGAGGTAGTGCCAGCCTTCGCTATGTCGCTTACGACGGACACGGGCCATGGACGCCTCCCGCGCATTGTGCCCGATCAAGGTGTCCACTGAAACGGATCACGGCCACTTAGATCACTCCGTTTCTCCGTTCCTCCGGTGTGATTCCGTTGCCTCCGGGATCTCCGCTATCTCCCACCATGTGCGCGCAACCACGCCGCCATCGCATCCTTCTTCGAGTTGATCGCGTGAGCAAGCGGCGTCTTGCCTGAGTTGTCTGTCGCGTTCACATCGGCGCCGTGCGTCAGCAGCATCTCAGCGATCTCGATTTGACCCGTGACACCCGCCTCATGGAAGACCGTCACACCGCCTTCCGCACGCACGTTCGGATTGGCTCCCTTTGCCAGCAGCATCTCGACGATGTCGGGTCTGCCGGCGGCCGCGGCCGAGTGCAGCGCGCTCACCTTCATCGATTCGCGCGACTGCTGGTTCACGTCGGCGCCCGCCTGAAGCAGCGCGTCGACGGTGGCCGTATTGCCGAAGAACGCCGCCAGGCCCAGAGGATGAAATCCATCCGGCGCGTACGCGTTGAGCAGCGAAGGATTTGCTGCGAGCAACTCGCGAACACGGGCGGTCTGGCCCGTCGCCGCCGCTTCGAAGATGTTCAGCGCTGGGTCGTTCTTGAGCAACTCCTCGACGCGCGCCTGGTTGCCCCTGTACTTCGCTTGGAGGATCTCACTGACTGGTTCGGTCTGCGCCATGGCGATCACCTGGTTAGTCGTTGGTAGTTGGTAGTTGGTGGTTGGTTGTAGTTGGACCCACCAACCACTACCCACTAACCACCAACCGACAAGCGTCTTTCTCATTTCACACCTCTGGAACGGAGCACATCGACAATGCCCGTGTGGTTCGCGTCGATCGCCACGTCGAGCGGCGTCTTTCCGTCCTCGTCCGCACGAGAGCGATCGGCGCCGCGATCGAGCAGCGGCTGCACGAGTGTGCTGAACCCCATGCTTGCCGCGTAGTGCAGTGGCGTCCAGCCGGCCCGCTTCCAGCCGGACCCGCCCCGCGCGAGCGTGACGTCGGCGCCGCGTTCGATGAGCAGCAGCGCAGCACCCACTTGCCGTCCAAACAGCGCGGCGTGGAGCGGCGTGACCGCGAGCCGATGCGTAGCGACACGATTCACGTCGGCACCGCGATCGATCAGCAGCCGCATGACGTCAAGGTGACCAAAGTGCGCGGCCAGGGCCAGCGGCGTGAAGCCTTCAGGCGAATCCGTGTCGAGCAGTGCCGGGTCTCGATCGAGCGCAGCACGAACGCGGCTGCTGTCGCCAATCGCGGCGGCTTCATGCAGACCGGGCTCGACACCGGCATCGAACAGCAGATCGGCCAATGCCTCGTGGCCGGTGTTCACGGCAATGATGAGCGCCGTGTTGCCCATTGGATCGCGCCCAACCAGCAATCGCCGATCAGCCTTGAGCAGGGTCTTGACGCGCTCGATGTCGCCGCCACGCGCCGCCTCGAGAAGATCCACCACCCTCGTCTCGAATGACTGGTTGCGGGACGGCCGCCGGGCGCGCAGATCGTCAGCCACCGTATCGAGCAGCATCGTGCGAATCCGCTCACGCGCTGAGTGCAGCCGGCCTTTGACGGTGGACACTGGGACTTCGAGAAATGTCGCAACCTCGTCCATCGAGTAACCGCCGATGTAGAAGAGCGTCATCACCGACCGCTCGTGCTCGGGCAACTGACGCACCGCTTCGAGCACCTCGCCCTTCCTTTCTTCTTCGCCTGTCGCCTGCAGTGGATCGGGTGCAGCCTCGAGTGGCACCGTGGCGACGACACGCCGCCGGGTGATGCGGTCGCACTGCTTGAACACGATTCGCCGGAACCAGCCTGCGAACGCCGCCGGCTCCCTCAACTTGGACAGCGTGCGATACGCTTCGAAGAACGCCTCCTGTGCCGCATCCTCGGCGAGCTGGAAGTCATGCAGGACCGAATAGCCGTAGCCGACGGCCATGTCCTGGAAGCGGCGGACGAGAATGCCGAATGCCTCGGCTTCGCCGTCACGAGCCCGCGTCACGATCGCTTCGAGTGCGTCCATCTACCTGTAAAGTCCCATTCCCGAGAGGAAAAGTTATCGGCGCGTCCCACGGACGAACAGTCGCGCATGCGGCAATCGTGCGCGAAGCGTGCAACTCACATGCGTCCAGCTAGTTAGATGTGCGGGCTGCTCTGGCATACTCCTTGGTCAAGGCAATCGCGTCATCAACGGCGATTGACCGATCATGCTGGACATACTCATCCAGGACGTCAAATACGCTGCGCGATCGCTGCGCCGAACGCGCGGCTTCCTGGCCGCGGCCATTGCGACACTCGCACTGGGCATTGGCGCCAATACGGCAATCTTCAGCCTGATGAATGCCGTCCTGTTCCGCACGCTTCCACTACGCGCGCCTGAGGAGCTGTACTTCGTCGCTCACGGCGTTGGCGACAGACAGATCAGCACGGTTTCCAACTATCCCTGGTATGAACGCGTTCGCAACCATAACGAAGTCTTCGCTGGCGTGACCGCCTATAACATTCGCGACTTCAAGGTGACCTCCGATCAAGGGGCGCAGCGCGTGTACGGTCAGTACGCGAGCGGCAACTACCATGCAGTGATCGGCGCGCCGCTGGCTCTCGGCCGCGGATTCACGTTAGAGGACGACCGCGCAATTACCGACACACCCGTCGCAGTCATCAGCGATAGCTTCTGGACGCAACGCTTCGGTCGCGATCCGCAGGTAATCGGCAAGACGCTCCTCGTCGGAGGACATCAGGTCAGCATCGTTGGCGTCACTGCTCCCGGGTTCGAAGGCATGGCCCCCGGCCGTCCCATCGAGATCACGCTGCCGCTCTCGATGCGTATCCGCGACGAGCCAGACTTTTTGACCAATCTCGATAGCTGGACCAACATGCCGCTCGTCGTTCGGTTGGCCTCGGGGGTCGATGCTCGACAGGCGGAGGCCGTGATCGCGTCGGCGTTCCGCGAGCATGTGTCTCAGCCAGGAATCGGTTTCGCTCGGACGCCGGCAGGCCAGCGCACGGCGCTGCTGCAAGCGGCGATCAACGGTCAGGACCGTCTGCGGAACGAGTATCGAACTCCGCTGACCGTTCTCATGGGCATGGTCGGAGCGGTGCTCCTGGTTGCGTGCGCCAATGTCGCGAATCTGCTCCTCGTCCGCGGGACGGGCCGAGCGCGAGAAGTGGCGGTGCGTATGGCTGTCGGGGCAACGCGCCGCCGACTTGTCCGCCAGTTCCTGACCGAGAGCGTGATGATGGCCCTGGCCGGAGGCACATTGGGTGTCGTGCTCGCCGCATGGGGCACGCGACTGGTCAGCACGCTCTTGCTCGCGAATCAGAATCCGATCAGGATTGACGTGCAACCGGATCGCACGGTCCTGCTTTTCGCAGCGGGACTGTCACTGGTCACAGGCATCGCCTTCGGCTTGATGCCCGCCTGTCGAGCCACGGGTGTCAATCTCTCCCCCACGCTCAAACGGAGGGCGACTGCACCCGGGCGATCCTCGGGACGCGCCGTGCTCGTTGCGGTCCAGATCGCGGTCTCAGTCGTGGTGGTTTTTGGTGCGGCGCTTCTGGTCAGAACCCAACAGAATCTTGCCAACGTCAACGGAGGGTTCGAGACTCAGAACGTGCTCGTCTTCTCGTTGGATGCGCGCGACACGACGTTCCCGCTCGACGGCATGACCGCGCTCTGCACCGAAGCACTGGCTCACCTCCGCCGTCAGGCGCGCACCACATCTGCAGCATGTTCGACGATGACGCCGGTCGACACCGCGATCGAAGGACGAGTGCTCGGTATTCCGCGGCCGCCACCGGGGCCGGGTGCGAATCAAGTGTTCGCAAATACCGTAACGCCTGAGTACTTCGGCACGTTCGGTATCGGCCTCGTGCGAGGGCGGCTATTCTCCGGCGAGGACACCGCATCATCCACTCGCGTAGCCATCATCAACGAATCGGTGGCCAAAACGTTCTTTGCTGACTCCGATCCGGTTGGCCAGCGAATCGGCTTTGGCAGCCGGCCCAATCCCGCCCGCACGCTGATCGTCGTCGGCGTCGTGCGTGACGCGCGGCACTCGCTGCGTGATGCACCGCCGAACATGGTGTATCAGCCGCTCGATCAAAGCCTGGATCCGCCAGAAGCCCTGACCGCAGCCGTTCGTACAACCGACAATCCCGTGTTGTTGGCGCCCGTCGTTCGCCAGGTCGTGCGCGCGCTCAGCCCGGACGTAGCGGTGATGTGGGTGAGAACGATGCGACAGCAGATTGCTGCTGCAACAACGACCGAGCGTCTGTTGGCGATGCTGTCGACCGCGTTCGCCGCGCTGGCATTGCTGCTGGCGTGTATCGGTGTGTACGGAGTGATTTCCTACGACGTGGCGGGGCACACGCGCGAGATTGGCATTCGGCTTGCGCTCGGGGCCGAACGATCCGCGGTGCTCGTCGGCGTACTGCGACCGACGATGACGATCATCAGCATCGGTCTCGCTGTCGGGCTGGCGGGTGCGCTCATGACATCACGTCTGATCGAGGCGCTGCTGTTCGGGCTGACCCCACGGGATCCGGCGAGTCTCACGCTGACCACGTTCACGCTGGCAGCTGCTGCCCTGTTGGCGGGATACGTTCCAGCGCGGCGAGCATCCCGCATCGATCCGACGGTCGCGCTGAGGGCTGAATGATCGACACACTGTGGCAGGACATCAAGTACGCCACGCGATCGCTGCGGCACACACCCGGATTCACCGCCGCGGCGATCGTGACGCTGGCGCTCGGCATGGGGGCGAACGCGACGATATTCACGCTGCTCGATGCCGTGCTCTTCAAGCCGCTTCCCGTCTCGCGTCCAGACGAGCTGTTGACCGTGTACGAGAACGCACCGGATGCCGCGCCCAACGCGCTGCCCGATACGGCCGGCGGCACGGGACGGTATCTGCGATTCTCCTATCGCCGCTTTCAACTGCTGCAGGACGCGCTCGGCAACAAGGGCACGCTGGCTGCCTCGACGCTTTCGGCGCGATTCGTCAGCCGCATGCAGGGATCAAAGACAGCATCGCCGATCAATACGCAGCTCGTCTCCGGCGAGTACTTCTCGACACTCGGTGTCGAGATGCAGCGCGGCCGCGCGCTGTTTGCCGGCGACATGCTACGGTGTGCTTTCATACACCGTCGCCAGGCGCACGCAGGAGATCGGCGTCCGCATGGCACTTAACGCCCGGCCTGCTGATATGACGCGCATGGTGATCGGCGACGGCTCGCGGGTGGTGCTGGCGGGCATCGCGGCCGGGGTCGTTGCGGCGGTAATGGAGGGCAGACTCGTGACTCGGTTACTCGTCGGCGTCACGGTCTCTGACCCGATGACGTTCGTTGCGGTGGCGGTGGCGCTGGTCCTCGTCACGTTGGCAGCCTCCTATGTTCCCGCGCGTCGTGCATCTCGCATCGACCCAGCAACGGCCTTGAGGACCGAATGATCGATCGACTGTGGCAGGACGTTCGCTACACGGTCCGCTCTCTAAGTAAGGCGCCACTCTTCACGCTGGCGGCCGTCGCGACGCTGGCGCTGGGAATCGGTGCGAACGCGGCGCTCTTCAGCGTGTCCGATGCGATGGCCATGCGCCCACCCGATGTCCCCCATCCCGGCGACCTGGTGCATGTGTTCACCAGCACGAAAGACACGCCGTACGGTGAGGTTCCGTATCCGGACTACCGAGACTTTCGGCGGCAGGCGACGTCGGTCTCCGGTCTCGTCGCTTACGAGTCCGCCGACTTCGCGCTCGCGAGGACACGCGAGGCGTCGGCGACATATCTCGGCGGATGGCTTGTCAGCGCCAACTTCTTCACCGTGCTTGGTGTCGAGCCGACGCTGGGCCGTGGCTTCCTGCCCGAAGAGGACACGACCCCCTCGTCCGTTGCAGTCATCAGTCACCGATTGTGGCAACGAGAATTCGCCAGCGATGCGACCGTGATCGGACGCGAGGTGCTGCTGAGCGGTGCGCCATTCACCATCGTCGGTGTGGCGCCGGAGCGGTTTGGCGGGACCGAGTTGTTCTTCCATCCCGATCTGTTCGTGCCACTCGCAGCCATTCGTACGGCGTATCCGAACACGCCCGCAACGATCCTTGAAGACCGTGCCGATCGGTGGCTGACCGTGCTCGGCCGGCTCGCGCCAGGCGTCACGGCGAACGAGGCTGCCTCCGAATTCACCGTTGTTGCCGGACGACTTGCGAGCGCGTATCCAGACACCAATCGTGACCGCACTGCCGTGGTCGTGCCCGAGATGGCCGCGCGAGCCCGGCTCGATCAGGGCGGAGCCGAAGGCGTGACAGTCATCTTGGGACTCGTCGGTCTCGTCCTGCTGCTCGCGTGCGCCAATGTTGCGAATCTGGTGCTGTCGAGGAATGCGTATCGCGTGCGCGATGTGGCGTTACGCCTAGCGTTGGGTGCGACGCGCGTGCAGCTGGTTCGACAACTCCTGACCGAGAGTACTGTGCTCGCTCTCGCCGGCGGTGGCGGGGCGCTGATCGTTGGCGGATGGGCAATCGCCTATCTCTCGCGCGTCATCATTATCCCGAGCGCGCTGCCGTTGTGGCTCGATCTCCGCCTCGATGCGCGTGTGGTAACCGTCACGGCAGCGGCGACCTTCATCGCGGCAATCCTCACCGGTCTCCTTCCCGCGCTTCACACATCTCGCACCAGCCTGAACGCCGTACTCAAGCAGCGTCCCGACCCGTTGCCTCGTCTGGTGACACCGCGCACGGTGCTCGTCGTGGCTCAGGTGGCAATCTCAGTGCTCGTGCTCGCCGCTGCGGGGCTCCTGATGCAAGCCGCCTGGGCGGCGCAGCGCGTCGATCCGGGATTCCGCCGCGATCGCGTATTGCTAATGTCTTTCAATCCCGGGCTTGTCCGTTATGACCCGGTCCGTGCCAGCGCGTTCTATCAGCGGCTGGTCGAGCGCACCCGTGAGGTGCCGGGCGTTGAGGCCGTCGGGCTCACGCGCTTCCTGCCGCTCGGCGTAAACAGCG
>Ga0126304_10000482_pt1 | contig 16233 bp, 18 predicted proteins | sample Plot25_FD_92538 | JGI IMG/M metagenome (GOLD analysis project Ga0126304, IMG submission 92538) | Serpentine soil microbial communities from UC McLaughlin Reserve, CA, USA - Plot25 | ecosystem: Environmental > Terrestrial > Soil > Grasslands | place: USA: UC McLaughlin Reserve, Lake County... | reverse complement strand
TTCCTTTATGGTTGCGTCGTTAGGATACGTTGGTTTATTTGGATGTTTTAGGTCTCCATGCTTTTGATATTCTGTTTCGTTATAGGTTTCAAACTTTATTCCGGCTTTTTCACAGTAATAATACTTGAAATATGTTTCGAGGGGGCCCATATCGGCAAGGGCCTCTTCGGTTGTCAATAATAATTATAAATTTCTGTATAAAAAGATAGCAAAAAGAAAGAAGCAAATTCATCCGGCACATAATCAGATTCGCTGACGATATGCAATTGCAGACAGATTGTATAGAATGGATTATTGGGAAGATAGAAATTAACAAAATTCCTAATGATAGACTACAAAATGTTATTCGAGTTGTTGATAAAGACCTATAAAAAGAAACTACAAAGCGATGAAAAAAACGGCTACTAATGATTTATGGACAAAGATTGAAACTCCTTTACAATAGGTTTACTATCGTTTAATGCTCTGTTCCTAGATCTCATCGAGATACTGTCCATATTAATACCGTTTTCTGAGAGTCTACATTAAACCTTTCATCCAGTTCACTTTTCTTTGATGCTAGTTTTCTATGTATATCGTCAGCATCTGCGCCAGTCAAATTAAAAGACAATATTGTGTCAGGAGAACCCTCTGCCTTGTATGTTACTGTTGCAGTGGCAACCATTGATATTAGCTTCCCTTTGGGCTGTATTTATTCATAATGACTTGTCTAAAGAGAAACATCAAACTGTCAGTCAACAAAATTTCTAACTTCCACCGTTGTAAAATCAGTCCAAATATTAATCCCTGTAAATACATATACCTGGAAATGGAGATGAGGTGTAAATGTATAACCTGTCATGCCTACTCTTGCTATTTCTTGACATGCTGTTACATGCTGACCAACCGCTACTTTTGAACTACGATATGCCAAGTGATCGTATCGTGAATATTCTCCATTTTTGTGCATGATCACTATAAAGTTAGTATGATTCCAGTAAATTACATTAAACCCTCCAAGATTTGAATCATCTTTGACATAAGTTACTATTCCATCGGCGGCTGCAAGTACAGGTGTATCTTCTGGCACTATAAAGTCAATTGCATTTCTAAGTTTGCCTGTGTGTGCAGGAGATGAAGTTCTATCTATGCGTCTGAGTTTTGCCTTAGGGACAGGCAATCGATAGTGGTTAACAGCAGACATATACGATTTACTTATGATACATTTTCTGATCTTGTTACATATGATTGATTGGCTAATAATATAGGCGAAATAGTTGATTTGGTTGTGTATTCTGTCATCTATTGAGCAGCATTATCCTTGATCTCTCATCGCCATAGGTGTGGACATCTTTATCTCTCATTAGTACGTTGAAGGAATTCAAGCAATTTTCAATGGTCGGTATAGAGAACATTAGATAGGAATTCTAATGGAGACGTCAATCGGATAGATTTCAGAAGACGAATGTTTCATCCTAGTTTTTTGTGTTTTGAAAATCATGATTTTTACTTTTACTCGCATTATCCAAAATTGCCTTTGCTTGTTTATAGTGCACTGCGTCAATCATCTTACCTTCGAGCCTAATTGCACCTTTGCCTTTTCCATTCTCTAGCGCTTCATCAAGTGCCTTGACTACTTTTGTAGCCCATTTAATTTCATTCTCACTAGGTGCAAAAATCGCGTGCACTGCTTCTATTTGACTAGGATGGATTAAACTCTTGCCTGAATATCCTAGTCTCTTAGCGATAGTGGCATCTTTTTTCAACCCCTCAACATCATCTAATTTTTGCCAGATGCCATCAATAGCTTCTACTCCAGCAGCACGGGCATCAATCGGGACCTTTGAACGTGCATATGTATACTCGAATTCTTTGACCCCTTCTTCGTAGTCTAAATGCATGTCATATAGAAAATCAAAGATTCCAAAAACTAACATATTTATCCTATCGCTTGCTTTGGCGATAGTATAACTATTGACCACACCTTTAGCTGATTCAATAGATGCAGCTATCTTAATACTTTTTTCCTGAATTCCTATTTCTTGTTCGAGAGTAAATAAGATACGATCAACCGTAGAAATTTCGTCATCATTACTTACCTTTGGGAGAACAATACCATCAATTCCTTTCTGAACTACAGCTTTTAGATCATATAATGTCATTCCAGAGTCAAAAGAGTTTATTCTAGCGTAAATATTTCTTGCTTGATATGTAGTCCTCATAGTAAGCGCCGATTTGATAAGCTGTCTTGCTATATCTTTTTGATTAACGGGAACAGAATCTTCTAAATCAAAACATACAATGTCAGCATTTAATGTCTTGGCCTTATTGATATATCTCTCGCTATTGCTAGGAACAAAAATAAGGCTTCTGAACATGTCCTATCTCAATTGCATTCTTAAACACTGTAAGATAAAATGATTTAATACAAGAATGTAGGAAGTGACTAGAGCTTTTGTGGAGTAGTTACTATTTTTCCCATTTGCTCAGCTTTTGCCATCATGGTATGACCCTTTACCATGTCATTAAATGGAAGAATGGTATGAATTACTGGTTTTATTTTACCCTTACTAGTCCAGTAAATCACCTCTTCAAGTTCAGCTTTGGTTCCTTGTGTTGATCCAAGTAAATTGGTTGCTTTAAAGAAAAGATATCTTAGGTCTATAGTTGAATCGTAACCAGTAGTAGCACCAGTTGCAACAAGTGTTCCACCGTTTTTCAAGAGACCAACCTCCTGTGCAAAAACTGCCTTACCTATATGCTCAAATATAATATCAACTCCCTGCTTCTTAGTTATTTCTCTTACCTTTTTGTACCAGTCTGCCTCCCTGTGATTAACTACTTGATCTGCACCTATTTCCAAGCATTTGTCCATTTTGTCTGTATTGCCTGCTGTTGCAATCACAGTACAATTGTATAATTTTGCAATCTGAATTCCTACCATTCCCACACCACTTGTGCCGCCCATGATAAGCACCGTTTGGCCTGGTCTTATCTTTGCTCTTCCTACTAACATATGCCACGACGTCATGCCAACCATCGACACCGCTGCAGCGTCGTTAAAGGATACATTATCAGGCAACTTTGCAACATTTACTTCTGGCAGATGTGTATACTGACTAAAACCTCCCCAAAGCGGACCAGTTTGAAAGCCCCATATTAGTCGGCTATCACAATCAAACTCTCTTCCATCAGTACATCTATCACATACTCTACAACTCATATTCGAATGGGAAACAACTCTATCTCCTACCTTGAATTTTGTAACATCCTGTCCAACTTCTACTACTGTTCCAGCCACGTCGCTGCCGGAAATATGTGGTAATGGTGTCTTAATCGGGTCTCCCCAAATCGCCCACAGATCATTATAGTTATATGCCGCAGATTCTACTTTTATCAGGACTTCATTAGGTCTCAATTTTGGTGTATCTATATCTTCAATTTTTACTACTTGCTCTGGATCTTTATTATATTCTCTAAATACGGCTGCCTTCATGACGAGAGAAGAATATTTAGCCTTAATATAGTTAACTCGCCAAGATAATGCTATATCTTCTCTTCTTATTTTCAAACCTTCTAGTCATTACTTACGACAAAAACAACCCCAAATATTATGTCATTGATGGTAGGGTCAGGCAGGAAAAAAGCATAGCATCATAAGCGCTGGCATGGTTGGGGTGTCTGGGGTTTAGGATACATACATTACAACGAAAAAGATGGGTAACATGTGTAAGAACTACGTATCTATGTATGGCTAAACTTTGTATAAAAATTAATGTTTAATGATGTGGCATGCGTAGAGCATGCAAAATTGCGTTAGCGCCTATTTATTTTGAAGTCCTTTTTTGGTTGCTGTATACTAAGCAATATCTGCTTTAACTCTTCATCGGTAATGGATCTATTCAACCTGCCAGTGGATGCCGCATTTATCAGGTAATTCTCAACGGCCGTAGCCAGTTCGGGCTTGACCATCCTAACGTTCATTAGTCTCTGCCTAGCACTCGGTTCTAGGAGAACCATTAATGCACGTTGGCGCGCAGCAGCTTCAGCCTCACGTCTTTTATCTTCATCGTTTGGTTGTTGAGGTTGGGAGAATGACATATTTTCCCTCCTATTGCAGTATACTAGGCATATCTTTGAAGTTCTGGAGAAGCTTTGATAATTTCTTTATAGATCTCGGTTGCTAACTTGTCAATTTTTTTCATTCCTTCTTCGGATATTAGCCTTCCTTTACCTTTCTTAATCACATATCCTGCCATTTCTAACTGTTGTAATGCCTTGCGTATAATTGCGCCGCCTGCATCTTTATGGTGTGCAAGGCTATAGCCAGCCTGTTTTTTACCGCCATATTCACTTTTTAAATCTAAAACTCCAATGGGGCCGTGGATGTAAACTTTTCTTAATATTGATGCGCATCTGGCATACCACCAATCCCTATTCTGAGGAATTTTCTCAACGTGGGCACCAGTTTTGACAAAAGCAGACCAACTTGGAGGTTCAATCTTTTTCTCTTTTTTTAGCTGTTCAGTCAGTCTATCTATGAGCTTATTAGCAGGTATATCGTACGCCTTCGCCATTATTACAGATGAGTTTGTTGTTCCCCTATAAATCCTTATTTTAATATCAACTAATGCTGAAACGCCGCAGTTAATTTGTTATGACTTTATGGTATATATGGCCACATTTTAGACATGTGATTCTTATAGCTTTTAGCTGCGACCTTCCTGTCCTAACTCTCGAGCTTATCCCTGGCAAGATAAACTGTTTACATCTCTTACAATAGAGTTGACGAATCTCGTAAGGTAGTCTTAAACGCATGCGCATTGCAATTTTCTTTGCAAGTCTTGCTTGATTATTCGCAAGAATATCATCATATAACGCTTCACGTAGCGCATGGTCTATCAGCAGACGAATTCTTTCCTTTGCGATATCTCTTGCAACATGTTTCTTCACACAAGTTAACAAACACAATTATGATTTATTTTTTGCTTGTAAACACCATCTATTTGGAATAGAACATTGATTATGTTGCTTATAAGGGAAAATAGTAATGTTTAGCATAATGACCAACACAATTTCAAAGGAATATCTATGGAAGCGCTTTAATAGACTGCTGCAAGTTTGGCGTCTCATGTTAATTTTTATTCTATTGTTGGAGAATAATAATTAGAGAATGTTTACAGGGATAGTCGAAGGCTTAGGAGAAGTAAATTATGTATCTAGAAGCAAGAGTAAAAACACACGAGCACGTTTAAGAATAAGGATAAATCTTGGTAGGTTAAGCAAGGGTTTGAAGACTGGAAACAGTATAAGCATTAACGGATCTTGTCTTACTATCACAAAATTACACAATCATGAGGCTAATTTTGATATTATTAACGAAACTGCCAACCGTACATGTCTAAATCTATTGAAAGTGGGTGATAAGGTAAATATTGAGAGAAGCTTGAGATTAGGCGATCGATTGGAAGGCCATTTAGTGTTAGGCCATATCGATGGCATTGGAAAAATTGACAAAATCCGGAAATTTGAGACCGAAATAAAGATCTGGGTTAAGGTCGAGAATATAAAGCTCCTAGATTCAATTGTTTCTAAGGGATCAATTGCTATTGATGGTATAAGTCTGACTGTTGTAGACACAAATTATGACAAAATATCTCTCGCCTTAATTCCCTACACCCTAACTCATACTATCTTAGGATACAAAACTGAGGGTGACTATGTTAACATAGAGACGGATATCCTTGGTAAATATATAACAAAACAACTACCAAAAAATTGGTAACAACCTGATATTTAGTAAACTATATAATTAATTTCCTATTGCAAATAACCATTTGCATTCAATTGAACAAGCGATTCATGCATTAAGAGAGGGTAGTTTTGTCCTGATTCATGATGACAAAGGACGAGAAGATGAAGTAGATATGGTTATAGCAGCTGAGCATATCAAACCACATCATATTGCATTGATGAGGAACCAAGCAGGTGGACTAATATGTCTGGCTGTTGCAAGTGAAATTACCCAAAAACTTGGTCTTTTGTATATGAGTGACATTCTCAGGTCTCTGACACATCTTAATTCAATGTTTTCAAAAATAACTAGTAGCAAATCACCGTACGGCGATAACCCTTCTTTTTCAATATCGGTTAACCACTGTGATACCTTTACAGGAATCACTGATACAGACAGAGCACTAACAATTTCAAGAATGGCTGAAGTATGTAGAAATATTGATTCGAGAGGAATAGATGAATTTGCCAACAGTTTTAGGGCTCCCGGCCATGTACCAATTCTTATTGCATCAACCAATCTGCTTGAAGAAAGAGCAGGTCACACAGAACTATCCATATACTTGATGCAATTAGCTGGACTAGTTCCGACGGCAGTAATATGCGAAATGTTAGATTCTACCACGTATAGAGCATTGTCGATAAATAGAGCGAAGGATTATGCAAATGATTCAGGTATCATATTGTTGGAATCAGATCAACTATTACGGTCTTATTCGAAGGTGGCATAATTATCGAATTGGGTAGAATTAGAGTTGCAATAGTAGTTTCAGAATTTAATAAGGATATTACGCTTCAGATGCTTGGTACGGCAATAAACCAGGCACAAAAAGTCAATGTAGAACTTAGATACGTATGCTATGTACCAGGTTCTTTTGATATGCCACTTATGATTGAAGAGCTTTTAAAGAGGAAGGATATAGATGCTGCAATTACTATAGGTGCCATAATCAGAGGTGAGACACGGCATGACAGTATTGTTGCAGAAAACGCAGCAAGGTTGATTGCAGATTTGTCGCTCAAATACGGCAAACCTGTATCACTTGGAATTTCTGGCCCAGACATGACAATAGAACAGGCTAGAGATAGAATAGAGACTGTACCAACACGTGCAGTGAATGCTGCTGTTAGTATGACTAACAGAATAAGAAAGTTAAGGAGAGAAAAAGTGCCTAATATAAAGAAGACAGTGACTATAGAAGATTGACAATACAAATTACAATAATTAGGATTGAAGGATATGGTCATTGGACACTCACACTTGGTAGTGATAGAGAGGCAAGGCTGCAGATGTTGCAATCAAGGATATATTATGATGTACAGCGTCTATTTTCAGAAAGAGAATGCTTAGTTTATTCAAATAGATTTGATGAATATTTTGCAATATCTAATGGCCTTTCAGTCTCAGATCACATCACAATATACAACCAGCTCGCAGACCTATATACAAATCTAAAACTATCAATGACAATTGGGAAGGGTACTACTCCGTTTGAAGCAAATATCAATGCCCACAAATCAAGGCAGTTAGAAGAAGCCCTTACTCCAGCTGCTAATATTTTCGGTCAATCCGTGTTGTACCCATCTAACCATTCTTCTCCTGAATTTTCATTCTTGAAATCATCGCAGACGGCATCAAATTTAGCATCATTAAATGGAGACTTTGTACAGATAATGCATATAGATGTAAATGACTCTAGGAAAATAACTTTGGATCTAACTCCATATGACATTACCCGCCTAATGGTGAAGATAAATTCTCTCTTGTCAGATGAGTTTCTTAAAAAAGGTTGCATAACATTTTTTATTGGCGGGGATAATTTTATGGTTGTCTCAAATGATACAACGAAAGAAGATGCAGAGACAATAATTGATAGAGTTGGTAGAGCTGTGGGAATTAAGCTAAATTGCGGAATTGGTATTGGAAAAACTGGTAGAAAAGCGGCCAAAAATGCAACTAAGGCACTTGATACTATAAGAGATCTAAGGGGGAAAGGAAAGATCCAATCTGTGTATGAAATACAATGAATAGAATAATAAAAAATGCTAGCCTTTTACTTGGCAGAGATTTAACATATATTGAGTCTGGGTTTATTGAAATAGGAAAAAATGGGCAAATAACCAGAGCAGGAGCTGGAAATTATAGCGGTAAAATTCTTAATAATAAAATCGATTATAGCAATGACGGTAGCCGTACTGTGATTGACTCCGAAGGACTTCTTATAATACCGGGTTTTATTAATGCTCATACACATATAGGCGATTCTCTAGGAAAGGATCTGTTAGTTGAGTCAGGAAAGCTCAACGCAAGAATTCACCCTGTTTATGGCGCAAAGAGGGTTGTCTTACAAAAAAGCAGACCAGATCACCTGAAGATGTGTATGAGAACTTCCATAATATCTATGATGAAGAAAGGCGTTGTGGCGTTTGCAGACTTTAGGGAAGGCGGCTCTGAAGGAGTAAACTTGCTGAAGCAAGCAATGTCTGCTCTACCAATCAAGTGTATAGTACTTGGCAGGATCGAATATTACTTTGACCTCATAAAGGATTTGAAAATAACTAAAAAAAAAGAATTAGTGAATAGAATAAGAGCCAGAAATAATGTCAAAATTGCAGCAAAGATCCAAAAATTGCAGCACGAAATGCATAGAAAGATAGATCTGAGACTTCCCCGAAAAGCTTTACAGCAGGCTTCCAACGTTCTAAAAATTGCCGATGGACTGGGACTCAGTGGTGCAAATGAAAACACTGACTCCTCTCTTCAGCAGTATAAACAGCTACTAAATGGCGTGAATAAAGAGACAAGAAACAGAAAACTCAGGCAAGGAAATAGAAAGTTACTCTTGGCTATTCATGCGGCTGAGTCAAGAGAGTCTGTTGAATTCTCAAATTCAATAACAGGTAAGACAGAGGTAGCTAGAATAATGCGATATCTAAATCCAGATGTTATTGTTCATATGACCAATGCTACAGATGAAGATATTTCTTTGGTTGCAAGGAGCAGAACTGGTGTTGTGATATGCCCTAGAGCCAATGGAATACTTGGAGCTGGAATTCCAAAAGTTGCACATATGTTAGAGAATGGGTGTACAATAGCTATAGGAACAGATAATATCATGTTGAATTCTCCTGACATGTTTAGAGAAATGGACTATATATGGAAGGCATCGAGGGCCATAGAAAATAATCTTATCAGTGCCAGAGACATACTGAAAATGTCCACAATAAATGCAGCACACATTTTTGGACTGAATTCTGGATGCATAGAAGCAGGTAGATCAGCTGACTTATTATTTATTGATAAAAAGCATCTTGACTTGTATCCTATTCATAATCCATATGCTTCCATTATCCATAGGGCGGGTCCGGATTCTATTAAAGGTATGATGATAGACGGAAGACTGGCAGACGGGGCGGAATTGTGAGAATTGCGAATGCAAATTACAGTTAATGCAGCAATGACCGTTGATGGTAAAATTGCAACACACCAAGGAGATTCGGCCATATCTTCAAAAGAGGATCTCATAAGGGTCCACAAACTACGGGCTTCAGTTGATGGAATCCTTGTGGGCATATCCACTGTTCTGGCAGATAATCCAAGGCTGACGGTTAGGCTTGGCGGAAAGCAGGCTAAGGATGAACATCCAACAAGAATTATAATAGATAGTGCGGGCAGGACACCCCTTGATTCACAAATTCTGCGTACTGCTTCTAAAGTAAAAACAATAGTTGCTGTTACAAAATTGGCAAACATAGATACTAGAAGAAAAATAAAAAAAACTGGCGCAATAGTAATTGTTGCAGGTACTCGAACGGTTAATCTAAAAAGAGTATTTTTGATCGTCCGGAAAATGGGAATTAGGAAGATTCTTGTAGAGGGAGGGGGCGAAATAAATTGGTCTCTTTTTAGTTTAGGAGTCGTAAGTGAATTAATTGTAACAATCGCACCAAAGATAGTTGGTGGGAGGCAAGCGACTACATTAGTAGAAGGAGATGGATATTCAAGGATGGCGCGAGGCATAAAATTGCGACTAAAAAAGGTCCTAATGCAGAATGGCGGTGAGTTAGTTTTACATTATAAACTATGAAAGTTGTTATATCAATATTAGTATACCATGTATGGCCAATCTCCTCTTACTGTCTGTTTGACAATATATCCTCAGTGATCTGATTAATTTTATATCGCAAAGCTTCCTTGACCCTGGTATTATCTATCATATTGAGTGGTCCATTACAATTGTTACACTTGAAGAATGATTCAACGGCCGAATCAAATTTGATACGAGGGCAGCCTTTATTTCCGCAGTGATAGAATTCTGAAGATTCTTCGTATTCCAACCGTTTTTGTAATCTGTCAAGGATTTTTTTCTTCTGATTATCAATAAAGTTGTCAACTTGATCTTGTTTTGCACGCCATCTGTATACAAACCACCCCTTTTTTTCGTCTTTTACCCTTATACCAGTTATAAGGGCCTTACCGAACATGTCGTAAAGAACTTTTCTTATAATATTAATCCGTAAACCAGTAGCACTAGCAATTTCTTCGTCGGTGGCGTCTTCAGTATTTAGAAGAGCGCGAGCAACCTTAAGATACTCTTCTCCTCCAATCAGGTTCGCAATTTTAACGAAAGAATCTTCATACTTCACTGATGGCATATACTCATATCGGTTATTTTTGGATATATAGTTACCTATGATTCAAATTATGCCAGAACTAGCAATTCAAATTATGAGTCAAGAAGGTATTTGGCCTAATATGCATCTTCTATGTCAAATTGGTTTTGTTACCATCTATTTGTGAGCCATACTCTGTCATTTGAGAGTTTTCTAATAATTTTCACTGCTGAATGATAGTTATTAGTAATCGAGACCTTTGGGTAATTGCATGCTTATTTATTGTTAGAATGGCTCGTAACCGGTGGAAAGCTAATCTTAGGATATAAACCTTGTAGATAAATATCACCATGCTTACTCTGTATAGAATTCTAATAGTCAATTTCATTAAAGTTAACCTGTGAGTCCCGATAGTATCGCTTACGATTAAATCGACAGGTACATTGTATAATCCGCTAATGGACATGATGCTTTGTCTATTTTCTATAGTCATCACCAGTTTAGTAGCAATTATGCTAAAAAATAATCCAACTAAAACTGTAATGGACATAGAATAGTATTTCACTATACTCCTGCTTTATAAGTGCAGACTCATTCTTGTAATTTAACCTCATAAGCTAAAAAAATTAGATACTGTTCTATTCAATGATTAGCTGAACTGTATGAGGATGAGAAATAAATCCTGTAATTGAGTATAGTATCGGATAAACGTAAAATAATATCAGGAACTACTCTAGCTTATTTTAAGAAGTAAGTAAGCTTTTGCTGACGCGCTACATCATCCTCATCTTATACTCTACTGTTACTATAATCTACTATTACGATAACTATTATAGCCAGAATGCTGCCTGTATGAGTAGCCGCCACTGCGTCTGGTCTGTCTGTAATTATTACCTTCATACCTTCGATATTTTGTTCCACCCCTACGGTCTCTGTTATGATATTGATAATTACGCCTTTGATACCTGCCACTGAAAGAACGTGGATATTGTTGCCGTTGTTGAGTTATCGGAATTTCAATTCCCATTTCATCATTGAGCTTTCGAATAGGATGTTTAGTCTGCCTGAGGATCCTTCCAAAATCATCAATTCTGTCTTGAGAAACTAGAGATACAGCCTTACCAGTTGCACCAGCTCTCGCTGTCCTTCCTATTCTGTGAAAGTATATTAGTGGATCTTCTGGGATGTCATAGTTTATTACGTGACCTACAGCTGGAACATCTATTCCTCGTGCGGCGATGTCTGTGGCTACAAGAATGTCCTCAAGTCCTTTTCTAAATTTATACATTGCACTGTCTCTTTGACTCTGTGATAAATCGCCATGTATTGTTATCGCTCTAAATCCCTCTTGCTTCAATTCGGAAGCAAGTCTATGTGCTCTTTGCTTCGTTGCAGCAAAGACTATTGTCTGTTTTTTTTCTCTCATTCTGATGAAGTCACATAAATGCTTGAATTTTTCCTTTTCATATACCATAAGGTAAGATTGGTCGATGGTATCCAGACTTAATTCCTCTTCGTTTAATCTTACCTCCTCGTAGTCTTTCATATATTCCTGTGCGAGTCTTAAAATCTCTGGTGGCATTGTAGCAGAGAACAGGCATGTCTGTCTCTCTTCATTTACATAAAATAAAATAAATTTGATATCATCAATGAAACCCATGTCAAGCATCCTATCTGCTTCATCTAGGACAACAAACTTTACATTCTCTAAATCGATCGAGCCCTGCTTGATATGGTCTATCAGTCTGCCAGGGGTTGCGACGAGTATCTGAACACCTTTCCTTAATTGATCATGTTGGATACCAATACTTTGTCCACCATAAATGGATACTGTTCTAATACCTGTATATTTTGCAAACTTGTTAATTTCCACAGTAACTTGTACAGCTAGTTCTCTTGTCGGAACAAGTATTAGAGCCTGTATTGGACCTCTGCGCTTTATTTTGGTCAATATAGGTAGTGCGAAAGCTGCTGTCTTTCCGGTACCTGTGTGTGCCTGTCCTATAACGTCTACACCTTTTAGCATTAGTGGTATTGCTTCTTGTTGTATAGGAAAAGGATCCTCATATCCGCTTTCCTTTAACGCTTTAGTTGTGTCAACATCTATTCCTAATTCTTGAAACGTTTTTGTCAATTTTTTCTTTCACTTTGAATATTGTAAAGCTACAAAAGGCACGGAAGATATGAAAGTAACATTTCCGTTCATTTACTTGATTAATCTGCCGCAATCTTTTGAATTATTTATGTTATGATTTACTCGAATATAATCATATCTAGAATATATAATTATCTGCTTTGTCAGTATATGCTATAATATGTGATAAAATTTAACACCATTATTATTACACTTACAAAGTATGTAGGCAAATATGCTGATAATTATAATTTAAGTATTACTAGTGACTAATATTGAATTGAAATTTAAATAGCTTATGAATAATATATATATGTATATTAAGCTAGCTGTTGATCTTGTATAAGGACTGTACTTGTCGAACAAAGCTGGCTCCATTGCTAGTAGTGTCCAAATAGTAAATGGACGTAGGACTTTTGGTGCTGCATTAGAAATCATTTCAAATGCAAAAGAAACATTTGACTGCTGTATAGACTCAAAAGGATTATCTTTTCTGATGCAAGATGAACAATTATGGAATGCAGTGACGGGACTAAAAAACAGAAATGTAAATTCAAGGTTTATTACCGAAATTACTCAAGAAAATATGCATTATTGTAACTTACTTTTAAAACTAGGCGAGGTTTATCATAACGATAGACTGAAAGGCAATTTCATGATTGTAGATGGAACAAGATATTCATATTATGTTATGGATTACGATAGTTATGGAGAAACTCAGAATATAGGACAATCGTTTCACACCCAAGTTAAACCATTTGTAGAAACTCAACAACATCTCTTTGATAACTTATACAGCAAGTCTATTCCCGCCAAAGAGAAAATCAGAGAAATTGGAAGAGGAATTAAGGGAGATTTTGTTGACATTATTCAAACTGCATCTGAAATCCAGAATATCGCTACGGAACTTATAGAATCGGCAACTAATGAAATACTATTGTTATTCCCAACGACCAACTCGTTTTATCGAGCAGAATATAGTGGAATGTTAAATTCATTATGGGAAGCATCAGAGCGAGGTGTCACAGTTAAATTGTTAATACAAGGAGCAGAAGACGATAACCGATTAAAAGAAATAATACAGAAGACAGTAATGCAGAAAAACTCATTAATAAATGTCCAATGTATTGCAAGGCAATTAGAAACGAAGATTACAACTCTTGTAATCGATCAAGCAGTTTCATTAGCAATAGAGATTAATGACGATACAAAGAAAACCTTTGAGGAATCCACAGGAATTGCTATTTATTCGAACGATGAATTAAAAGTTGCATCATCTATTACTATATTTGAAACTCTATGGATACAGTCTGAATTTGATAAACAAAATAAAATAAAACAAGCATATTTTCAAATGTTTAAGGGTTTTGAACTCAAAGATGAAGTGTACATTCGACGTTGGTCATTTGAACAGCAACAACAAACAAAGAAACAACAGGAGTAACAGAACATACCTCACTAGATACCATACCAATTAAGGCTTTCCAAGGAAAGCCATCTGTTCCCATCTAATCATTCCCAATAGGTGGTGACGTTAATACAAAATTCCATAACTTGCAAGAATTAACCGTCTTCACACCTCAACCTTTTACACAGAATCTTAAACTCCCTGAACTTACTTCCATCCTCTCTTAGGTCAGAGTCTTCTCCAAAACACTAGAAAATGTCTCTAAATCCCATGAGTCTTCATAACGTACTCCATTAACAAAGAAAGTTGGTGTACCTTCAACACCGCTATCAATTCCATCTTTTAACGATTTATTTATTAGTGGAGCGTAAACATGTTCTGACATTTCCTTTTTGAATTTATCAATATCTAATCCTACTATTTCTGCATCCTCCAATAAATGATCATCATCTAATACTTTCCGATGTTCAAACAAATAATCATGCATTTGCCAGAATTTGTCTTGAGCTGCAGCAGCTTCGGCTGCTTCCGCTGCGTGCTGAGCATGAGGATGTATCTCATTAAGAGGGAAATTACGAAATGCAAAGTGTATTTTGTCATCAAACTGCTTCATTATTTCTTTGACTATAAGATAAGCCATTCCAGTATACGGACATTCATAATCACCATATTCTACTATAGTAATGGGTGCATCAATAGAACCTCGTATATGGTCAGAACCAATACTTACAGGAGTGGTCAATTTTTTAGTTTCTTTTTCAATTCTCTTTTTGTTTCTTATTTTAGTTCACCATCTTTCTATATGAGCTTAATAAACTCAAATTACTATTGCCTTCTGTACTATCTCTAGAATAGATATTCAAACCTTTCAAAGTAACAATTCATAGTGCTCGAACTTATTAAACATGATAATAGCCACTAAGTAAGTCAGTCCTGCTAAGCGTACTTAATAAGTTGTGAATGCTATCCTACTTAAATATCACGACGTATTATTGTACTTATGAAATCTTGTGCACATCTTGAGCAGGTAAACCTTGAAGCAGAAGGAAAGACACAAGGCTGTGAAGAGTGTGAAAAGATTGGATCTGACTGGGTACATTTACGATTATGTTTATCATGTGGTCATGTGGGCTGCTGCGATTCTTCTCCAAATAAACATGGCACAAAACACTTCAAATCAACTGGTCATCCAGTCATAAAATCATATGAGCCAGGTGAAAACTGGAAATGGTGTTATGTTGACGAGACATTTATGAAATAGATAGGTAATGATATAGAGTTGGCTGAAAGTAAGAGGAATAATGATTAGGAAGGTGAGTAGATATTATTGGAAAAAGCTAGTGTAGAACGACAAGGTCAAACAAAAGAAGAAAAGCCAAAAATATTACCTCTTCACAACGGACCTTACTATCTCCTAAATGACATGGAACCCAAAGTTGTTGAAAATCTTCAAAATTCAAAATGTGAACCTCTTTCAACAGTACTCGGAGTAGCATTATGCAGATGCGGAGCATCAAACAATAAACCATTTTGTGATGGCACACATGGAACGATTGGGTTTTCAAGTGAAAATAAAACTGCTGCCAATGACAATAATGGTAGTGAGCATATAATCAAAGATAAAAGAAAAGATTATGTTGGCAAAGAAATAACTATTCATGACAATAGAAGGATATGTTCCCATGCTGCAGAATGTGTAAATAACTTATCATCTGTTTTTAAGTTAAATTCAAGGCCATGGATTAATCCTGATTCAGCAAGGACTGAGGAAATAATTGATACTATAAGGAAATGTCCCTCTGGTGCTCTTAGTTATTCTATTGACGGTATCGAGTATAGAGATCCAAATGAGAGACAACCAATGGTGACGGTGTCCGAGAATGGACCATATCTCATTACTGGAGGCGTAGATCTAATTGGAGATAATATACAATGGGCAGGAGGAGCATCAAAAGAACATTATACTTTATGCAGATGCGGTGCTTCCAACTATAAGCCTTTTTGTGATGGTATGCATAGAACAGTTAATTTCAAGGATGACAAAAACTGAATACATACATACAAACTTATGTTATGTACAGTTATCCCTTTTCTAGATAAGTTACTAGGCCTTTTAATGAATAATACACAGGACGAATCTTCTGAATTAAGATAGAATCATCTGACTAAGATATATTCAGAAGAATTTATCTTTACCCAGGCTGGTTATTTGTGTAGCCCGATTAGCTCTGTTAGAAAATATTTTATTTATTCCAAGGAGTATAGGCAAGAAAATAGAAAGCAGGATGAATTGATATACCCATTA